>Ga0102921_1000787_pt1 | contig 11088 bp, 9 predicted proteins | sample Colrivmeta156802_FD_78205 | JGI IMG/M metagenome (GOLD analysis project Ga0102921, IMG submission 78205) | Estuarine microbial communities from the Columbia River estuary - metaG 1568-02 | ecosystem: Environmental > Aquatic > Marine > Intertidal zone > Estuary | place: USA: Columbia River Estuary...
AAACAGTTTTGATTTGAATAGCTTGACTAAGATGTTGTGCTGCTGAATCACCACTTGTTTCAAAAGATTGATCAACTGTATAAGTTGGTAAAGGTTTGCTATCTCTTAAAGTATTAACGACTAATATTATAATAAGTAAAAATAAAACTGCGCCGAAAATTTTTAAAGTAAACTTCATTTTTAATACAATTTGGTTATTTAATTGAAAATATAAAATATTGTTTGATTGACCTTATCGATTTCTTTATTTTATTAAAATATCATTAAAATACATAATTTTACCTCTCATGAAATCAGGAGTAGAGCAGTTTATACAAAATGCCAAAAACTGGCAAACTGAGATGACTTTAATGAGAAGCATACTTCTAGAATGCCCTCTCACAGAAGTAATCAAATGGGGTATGCCATGTTATACCTACAATGAAAAGAATATAGTGATTATTCAAAACTTTAAAAATCATTGTGATCTTGGCTTTTTTAATGGCGCTGCTTTGTCGGATTTAGCTGGATTATTGGTTAAAGCAGGAAAAAATACACAATTTGCAAGTCAACTTAGATTTGAACATCTAGAAGATATCAAAAAAAAGAAGTCACTCATAAAAGCATATATTAAAGAGGCTATAGAAATTGAAAAGAAAGGAATTAAAGTAGAGGTAGAAAAAGCGCCGACAATTGAGCCATCAGCTGAACTTCTTTCTGTTTTCAAAAAAAACAAAGCACTCGAAAAAGCCTTTAATGCTTTAACTCCAGGAAGACAAAGAGGGTACCTTCTATTTTTTGATGGTGCAAAACAAAGTGACACTAAAATAAGTAGAATAGAAAAATATATCCCAAGAATACTGGATGGGAAAGGGATTAATGATTGTACTTGTGGACTCTCAAAAAGAATGCCTAACTGCGATGGTTCTCATAAACACTTAAAAACAAGGTAGAATGTCGTTATTTGTCATTGACGAAGTAAATCTAAATCAAGTAGAGCAGTTGCAATCAATTAGCAGAAAAACCTTCTATGAAACTTATTGCTCAATGAATACTAAAGAAAATATGGATAAATATTTAAATGAAAATTTATCTATATCTACTTTAGAAAAAGAATTAAAAAATCCAAATTCACTTTTTTTCATCATTAGGGATCTAGATAAAAATATAGGTTATTTGAAATTAAACATGGGACCTGCGCAAACAGATATTAAAGATGCTAATGCACTTGAGATAGAAAGAATCTATGTTATTAAAGAATATCAAGGTAAAAAAGCAGGTAAACAACTATATGAGAAAACAATTCAAGTAGCTAAAGAAAAAATGTTAAAATATATTTGGTTAGGTGTTTGGCAAGAAAATCCAAAAGCAATTCAATTTTATACTAAAAATGGTTTTGAAATATTTGATCAACACGTTTTTAAACTAGGTGATGAAGAGCAAACCGACTACTTGATGAGATTGTTCATTTAATTCTTTCAAATCATTCATTGTTACAAAAAAAATCCCCCGAAAAATTCGAGGGATAAATAATTAAATTAGTTTCAATTTATTTGAATCCAATACTCGCTAATCCTTTATGGCTTATGACAATAGCTTCTAATGGTGTTTCATTAAAACAAGCATCTTGTTCAACAAAGTAATACTGCATTCCAGATAAATTCTTATTTGCCAAAATTCTCTTGAAATCGATTTTACCATTACCCACTGGCGCGAATCGACCTTGAACATCCATATCTTTCACATGCCAGATCTTAAATCTTCCTGGATAACGCTTAAAATACTCCACTGGATCTGCTCCAGCCTTAGTTACCCAATATAAATCCATTTGAAAGTTTACAATACTTGCATCGCAATGCTCCAATAAATAATCAATCACTACATTACCCTCTCCATCTTTTGCAAATTCAAAGTCATGGTTATGGTATAATAATTCTAATCCAGCTGCCTTACATTTTGCACCAAGAATATTCAATGTTTCAGCTAAAGCTTTTGCACCACCTTTCATTCCCATGCCTTTCTTTACTGGATCATAAATGAAAGTGCCCATTGGAGGAACTGGAACAACAAAGTATTTAAACCCAGCTGCTTTTAAATCAGCAATTTGTTGGTCTACATTTGCAAAAGTTACAGAACCTTGGTGAGCTGAAATAGGGGTTAATTTCATTTCATCTAATAAGGTCTTGAAATCTGCTGGAGATAAATTATAAAATTTTCCATTATTGTATCCAGCTGATTCTACATTCACATAACCTGCTTGTGCAACTTTTTCTAAAGTTGCTCTTGCATCTTTCATCATTGCATCACGAACTGTATATAATGCTAAGCCACCAAAAGGCTTGTCTGGATTAGGGGTTTTGTTGATAGGCTTAAATGCCATTAAGGTTAAAGCGATAAAGGCAGAAAACACTAAAGAAGCCTTTAATAAATGGTTTGTTTTCATAGCAAGCAATTGTTTATTAATAGTAGTTATTTGAAACTTGAATTTACTGAATTTGATATAAATATGTAGTAAAATCAGGAAGTTTTATTTGGCTGGCTTGAAATAGTTATAAAGCAAAGTAATTTGAACAATTTACAGCGGCACTTGTTTATAATAAAGTAACATTATAAATGCATCATGACTAATTCCGTATCCCTAATTTTCCCCCATCAACTTTTTAGAAACAACCCTGTTGTTCAAAAGGGAAGAAAGGTTTACTTAATTGAAGAAGTCCTCTTTTTTAATCAATATCATTTTCATCAGCAAAAGATTGTATTACATAGGGCCAGTATGAAAAGCTACGAAGACTATTTGAGGAAGAAAGGTATTGAAGTGGAATACATTGAGCATCATCAAAAAGAAGGGGATTGCACAAAGCTAATGGAGGTTTTAGCCAAGAAAGGAATCACATCAATTCATATTACAGATGTAGTGGACAATTGGTTGATGAAGAAATTAAATACTGCATGTAAAAAGCATGGAATAAATATTCATATAAGTGAAACTCCATATTTTTTAAACAATATGAATAGTGTTACTGATTTTTTCAGCAAAAGAAAAACATATTTTCAAACAGATTTTTATACTTGGCAAAGAAAAGAACGCAAGATATTATTAGAAAAAGATGGGAAGCCAGTTGGAGGCAAATGGACTTACGATGCAGAGAACAGAATGAAGTTTCCTAAAAAAGAATTGGTACCATTACTCCCAAAAATTAAAGAAGATAAATACTTAACTGAAGCAAAAGCTTATACCAAAAAATATTTTTCAAAGCATATTGGAAATATTAGTGATGCTCCCTTATTTGTACATACATTCAAAGATGCTGATCATTGGTTAGAAGACTTTTTACAAAGTAGATTTGAAAAGTTTGGCATTTATGAAGATGCGATAGTCGTAAAAGAAAAGGTATTGTATCATTCAGTATTAAGCCCCATGTTAAATATTGGCTTACTTACACCAAATCAAATTATTGATAAAGCCTTAGCCATTGGGCAAGAAAAAAATATACCCTTAAATTCATTAGAAGGTTTTATTAGACAAATCATTGGATGGAGAGAATTTATAAGAATTGTATACGAAAGAGAAGGAAGCAAGCAACGCACAACTAATTATTGGAATTTTAAAAGAAAAATACCTGCAAGCTTTTGGACTGGAACTACTGGTATACTGCCCATTGATCAAACTATTCAAAAAATATTAGCAACAGGCTATTGTCACCATATTGAAAGACTTATGGTGCTAGGCAATTTCATGTTGCTCTGCGAATTTGACCCAGATGAAGTGTATAGGTGGTTTATGGAAATGTTCATTGATGCTTATGACTGGGTGATGGTGCCAAATGTATATGGCATGACTCAGTTTGCAGATGGTGGATTAATGACTACCAAGCCCTATATCAGTGGAAGTAATTATTTAATGAAGATGAGTGATTATGAAAAGGGAGATTGGCAAGGTATATGGGATGGATTATTTTGGAGATTTATGCATGAACATAGAATCTTCTTCTTAAAGAATCCAAGATTAGGAATGCTTGTGGGAACATTTGATAAAATGAGTGATGATAAGAAAAAAGCACATTTACATAACGCCAATCAATTTTTAAAGAAGATCGATAATGGAACAATATAAGCATTTAAGTTTCCCAACTGAATACGAAAAGGCATTAGAAAGAGACAATGCTATTGACCCAATCAAATATGCTAAAACCAGAAATTTCATCAATGGGCAAATAACTTATTTATCACCATATATCTCTAGAGGCGTCATCTCCACCAAACAAGTAATGGAGAAAATAATAGAGAAGCAGTATCCCTATCCTGCTATTGAAAAAATTATTCAAGAACTGGCATGGCGTGAATTTTTCCAAAGAGTTTGGCAATCAAAAGGACTACAAATTTGGGATGATTTAAAACAAGATCAGCAAGAAGTGGTGCATCATCAAATGATTACTTCTATTCAAAAAGCAAACACTGGTATTGAAAGTATTGATTTTGCAATTAATGGATTATATGAAAAGAGCTATATGCATAATCATAGCAGAATGTACCTGGCTTCAATTGCCTGTAATATTGGAAAAGCACATTGGATAGAGTCTTCAAGGTGGATGTATTACCATTTGTTAGATGGAGATATTGCTAGTAATAATTGTAGTTGGCAGTGGGTAGCTGGTGCCTTCTCCAGTAAAAAATATTATTGCAATCAAGAGAATGTCAATAAGTATACTTTTTCTAAACAGCAAAATACTTTCTTAGATAAACCTTATGAGCAATTGGTTGATTTGCCCATTCCAGATGCTTTACAAGAAACAACTGTATTAGATTTAACAACAAATCTGCCTAAATCTAATACTCCAAATATTGACACAGAACTACCTACTTTGATTTATAATTCATATAATTTGGATCCCATTTGGCGTAAATTGGAAAAGGTAAATCGTGTGTTATTGTTAGAACCTTCTCATTTTAATCGATACCCTGTTAGTGATAAAGTGATTGAATTCATCATTGATCTTTCAAAAAATATAGAAGGTATACAAGTATACACAGGGGAAATAGCAGATATTGAAAACTTATATAAGACTAACAATACTTGGGAAAATCAGAAAATTATATCCAAAGAACATCCTGCATTTGCTTATTATCCAGGAATAAAAGACCAAAGAGATTGGATGTTCCCAGAAGTAAATGGATATTACCCTTCCTTTTTTGGCTTTTGGAAGAAAGCTGAAAGAAGTTTTAGAAAACTTTTAAAATAGCATTAAATTAAGTTAGCAACCACCCTTACCTGGTATACGCTTATATAATAATTTACCATCTCTTTCTACATAATCCCCAGCAACTATTGGATATGCATATTTAGGTGCATGTGATAAGCTATGGCTCTTTATAACAATTTTATCATTCACTTTTAAGCCACGAATTTGATCAAACTCATTTTTAAGATCAGGGCCAAATGAAAGTATAAAATCTTCATCTTTAATTCTTACCATTACTCCGTAACCTAATCTTGATCCAGCTGGAAGTGTTAAAGAAGTAACAATGGCTTCCATATTACTAAATTCTTTGATAGACTTTCTTATTCTTGCCTCACTAGCATACACTTTTTTACCTGCAGCAGATGATTCCCATTTCTTAAAGAATATACCCTCTGGAGTAGCCTCCCATTTTTTTAATGCAGCTTTATTATCCAATTTAGTTTCATTATTAGCAAATGCTAGATTACTTAACATGAGCATTGAAAATAGAAGTAAGTGATTTGATTTTCTCATAATCATAAATATAGTTTATTAATTTTTATTATTCTTAAAACGACAGGTAAAACATAAAGTTACACTTAAAAAACAATGTTTTAAATAAAAAACCCCTTGCCATTTAAATACGCAAGGGGTTTTGTTAATTAGAACTAAATTACTTAATCAACCCATAAAAGGTTTGTTCAATTTTTTTATACTCATCTTCTAGAACATTAATTGCACCTATTCTAGAAGGCGAAAATGGCTCTAAACCTAAAATAAGAGAAAAATATACATCACTTAATCTTCTTCTAAATTTAAATTCATCAAAAAAGACAGTTTTACGATTAGTTTCAATAATTTCTTTTCTTAAACTATCCAAGGAGTTGAATTTTTCGATTTCTATAGATGTTTTATTATCCTTCTTTGAAAGTTGATTAATTGAACGATCTAATGAATCTACAAGTACTGCTAATTTTTCATGTAATCTAAATAAGCGCATTGATTGCTCATTTAGTTGATTGATTTTAATTGCAGTAAAACCTTTTTCATCATTTGGCTCAATCAAAAATGATTGTTCAAATTTTTGATCGCCGACCTCTAAAACTGCTTTATACTTCCCAACTTTAACCTTAGGACCTAATACAGAAGAGAATAGAACACTTGACTGTGCTGTAAAACCACCTAATGCAACTTTACATGGATTTTGATCAAGTCCCCAATACACTCTATTAAGTCCTTTATTGGATGTTGCATTGATGTCTTTAATTTTTACATTATTAGCATCATATAAAACAATTTTTACTGATTGTTCAGAACGTTGTTTTAAATAATACTCAAATGCTGGAAGATTAGCTTTATTTCCAGCAACCCAACCTGCTAAATTTCCATCCTCTGAAGGCACTTGTGGTGCAAAGTCATACTTAAAATTAGCAACAGGATAAAACTGTACGTCTTTTGCAAGATCAGACTTTATAAGACGTCTAAGTGAAGCTAAATTATCAAGTACATAAATACCTCTTCCATGTGTTGCAATTGCTAAGTCACCGGTATGTGGCACAACTTTAATATCTCTAACAAGGGCGTACCAAGGAATGTTTTGATATTTACTTCTCATCCAAGTTGCACCTGCATCAATAGAAATAAATAAACCCATTTCAGTTCCAACAAAAAGTAGATTTTCTTGTTCAAGGTCTTCTCTGATTACATGCGCAAATCCTGTAAACTCTTTAGATTGGAATTTTTTCCAAGTTTTTCCAGCATCATTACTTACAACTACATAAGTAGCGTGGTCACCATATGCATGATTGTCTAAAGTCACATAAACTCTGTTTGGATTTTTTGATGATAACTCTATGCTTGAAATCCATGCATATTTTGGAACACCGGCAGCCCAAATATTAGCCGATAAATTGGTCCAAGTCTTTCCACCATTATTGGTATACTGTAAATGACCATCATCTGTTCCAACCCAAATTATATCTTCATTTCTAGGATCTTGACTCAATGTAAAGATGGTACAGTGATTTTCTGCACTCGTATTGTCTCCGGTAATACCACCACTTTTTTCTGTATTTTGTTTATTTCTATCGTTGGTGGTTAAGTCTGGAGAAATTTTAGTCCAGTTAGTACCTTCATCTGTAGATTTATATAAATACTGATTGGCAGTATATACATTATAACCTCCCAAACGCTTTGTACTTTTTGCAACAACAATAGGCGTATTCCAATTCCATCTATGTAAATCTTCACCAATGTTTCTTTGTGGCTTGATTCCATAACTTAATCCATTGGTAAGATTAATTCTATTAATTTCACCACCTTGTGATTCGGCATACACAGTATTTGAATTGATGGGAGATGGTTGAACCCAAAATCCATCCCCACCATTTAAAAATTTCCAATCAGTACTTGAAACACCTCCAGGTGAAGAACTTGGTGCCATCCAAGATCCATTATCTTGTAATCCACCATATACATTAAATATCTTATCATTACTAACGGCTACGTGATAAAATTGACCAACCGGCAAGTTGTTCAAAAAAGACCATGAAATACCTTTATTATGACTTACGTATACTCCACCATCGGTACCCAAATATAAAGTGTTGGTATTATTTGGATTTATCCATAAAGCGTGATGATCTGCATGAGGTACAACATCTCCAATGATTGTATTAGACCATGCATAACCACCATCAATTGAATATTGAAAATCGAATGCAGGACGATATACACGTTTAGGATCTTTTGGATCAAATTCTAGTGTACTAAAATAAAAAGGTCTAGCAGTAATATTATCTGTGCTTGCAAGTTTAATCCATGTATCCCCTTCGTCTTGAGATTGGTATAAGCCTGGAACCTTTGCTTCTACAATAGCTAACACCTCTTTTGGTTTCGAAGGGTTGATTGTCACTACGATTCTTCCAAGGTCTCCCTCAGGCAAACCTGCTTCAATTTTTTTCCAAGTTTTTCCTCCATCAACAGACTTGTACATTGCACTTGTTTTTCCTCCTGAATTGAAAGAAAATGGCTGTCTTCTGAACTTCCAAAAAGTAGCCAATAGCACGTTTGGATTCGTTGGACTCATTGCAATATCTGCACAACCTGTCTCTTCGTCTATGTATAATATTTTATTCCATGATTTACCACCATCATTGGTATGATAAAGTCCTCTATGTTTACTAGAACTCCATAATGGTCCAGGAACAGATACAAATATGCTTTTAGAATTAGTAGGATCGATGATAATTTTACTAATGTGTTCCGTACTATCCAATCCTATTTTTTGCCAGTTAGATCCAGCATCTGTACTTTTATAAATACCATCACCTATGGATACAGAATTACGCATATTGCTTTCACCTGTGCCAGCATAAATAACTTTAGAGGCATTCGGATCAATAGCCAAAGCGCCTATTGATTGACAGTACTTGTCAAAAATAGGGGTAAAAGAGATACCACCATTCATGCTTTTCCAAATACCACCACCAGCTGTACCAACATATAAATTGATCTGATTGTCAATAGTAAGACCTGCAATGCTAGTGACTCTACCACTCATGGTAGAGGGTCCCAAGTTTCTTGCAGTCATTGATTGAAAAAAAGAAGAATTAGTCAATACTGAAGAGGAAGGATTTTGTGCGTGCACTATAGTAATACCTAAGAATAAGTATATACCAATAATAAATTTATATTTTATCATATTATTTTCCTTTGAAAACATTTACATCAATAACAGGGTTAATTTCTATTTTATCAGTTACTAAAACTTGACCCATTTGCTCAGATTTATGAGGTATTTTAATACCAAATGGAATTGTTTTATAATCAAATAACTTAGTTGTTAATTTTATTTCTTGACCTTGTTGTTTAACAGTTTTTTCTTCTTTATAAATTAAAGAAGTATTTACATCAAAGAAATAAACACTTTCATTTTTATTTTTTGTAGTCATTTTGATTTTAAAAAATTCATTTCCTTCTTCTTCATCTTTTCCAATAAACTCAACGGTTGAACCTTTAGCTGCATAATCAACAAATTCATCTTGAATATCTAATTCATCTAATTTTTGCTGAAGTTCTTCTTCAGAAATTGGTTGCAATGTTGATTTTCCACCAAATGGATTTTGAGACCATCCCATAGAAGGAGTAGTAATATCAATAATTTTTTGTCCTTGGAATTCAGCATCAACTCTTACACCAGTTCCTTGAATAGCTTGTTGGGTAAAATTGATTTTAATCCCCTGAACTTCAATGTAACCATTTATTTTCATTGATTTAACTTGAGCCCATTTGTCTTTTCCTCCTATCGCATTAATATACTTGCCAATTATTTCGTCGGCAGTTTGCGCGTGAAGGCTAGTTGAAAAAAGGACTAAGGAAAAAAGGAGTGATACACTTAACAAGATTTTTTTCATAACAGTAATTTTTTAAATTTAAAAATAGATACTTTAGCCAACTTGCCAAAGTAATAAAAGGATAAGTGGAGATTGGAAGTTATAACTGGTTGATGACTCAAAGATATGAATACTAAATGTATTGTGCAGGTAAAAGGAGCTAAATTAAAACGTTAAACTTTTTAATAAAATATAAAATTAATTAATGAACTAAATAAATAAATTTTATAAATTACTTCCCTTCCCATGCGTCCATTATACCCGATTTAATATCAGTATAACTTAAGGTAAGCCAAATGATTAAAACAATAAGGAAGATTGTTTTCCAGTGGGTTTTTACTAAAACTTTTAAGTCTGTTAAAAATTGATTCATATCTGTGATTTTAAGGGTTAAGTTAAATTCATAGGGTTTGGTATCTGATTTTTTGACAAATTCAGAAAGATCGGTTTTCAAGGCTCCCCCAATTACTTTAAGTGAATAAAGACTTGGTTTCACCTCGTTGTTTTCGATTCTTTGAATTGTCCGAAGCGTAAGTCCAGTTTTTTCAGAAAGTTCTTTTTGAGAACAATTCAAACTAGTTCTTATCTCTTTTAATCTTTCACCAAATTCCATTTGCAAATATGATATGTATTTATAAATAAATGCTTGACAAATAGGCGTCATTTAGACGACATCTAGCTATATTAAAGCAATAATTCAAACAGTATATTAGAAATTTAGTTAAAAACTGGAATTTATCTGAAATCAAAAGATGTAGATTGAGTATGTAATAATCAAGAAATTGAAATATCGAACTTGATCTAATTTTTCAGGAAAGACTTTATTGCATCTCTGAAAATCAAGACGAGAAACACAATTATTCCCACGATAACTTCACTTCGATACTTTTTAAAAAAATGAACTAGCTTATCCATAAACATAAAAAAGGTTACACTATAAAAGTATAACCTTTTTGTTAATCTTGCACCGCTTTTCGACGAAAGATGTAACTATCAACCTCTTATTGTTTACATAACTATTTGGAAATTAAACTCTTAACTTTTTGCAAATTTGCAAGAAGTTCAATTATAGATTGTAGCTTTTTCTAACCATCAAAAAGTATAACTTATCCGAAAGTAATTTTCTTAACAATAACAACATTGGACCAGGTTTACCTACGGCATATCTCATTTGATTACTATTGTCAGTTGCAGATTTGAAAATCATTTTTGCTACAACTTCAGGACCCTCTGCATCTTTCATTACTTTTTCGGCAGCATTATTAAACTTTTGAATAAACCCATCATATTGATTTGTGTCAGTTGGTTTAATAAATTGACGACTTCGGCCATAAAAATCAGTAACTATAGGACCCGGTTCAATGAGTTTCATTTTTATATTAAATTGACCTAACTCATAATGTAACGACTCTGTAAAACCCTCCACAGCAAACTTAGTGGCGTGATAAATACTATACAGTGGGAAGGTAATTTTTCCTCCCATACTTGAAATTTGA
>Ga0102921_1000788_pt1 | contig 11084 bp, 14 predicted proteins | sample Colrivmeta156802_FD_78205 | JGI IMG/M metagenome (GOLD analysis project Ga0102921, IMG submission 78205) | Estuarine microbial communities from the Columbia River estuary - metaG 1568-02 | ecosystem: Environmental > Aquatic > Marine > Intertidal zone > Estuary | place: USA: Columbia River...
CCATACCGTACATTCCGGTATTTATGAGTGGAATGGGCAGGGTATTACCAAAAGGAGAAAAATTGCTGGTACCCTTTGATTCCTATGTCGCAATTGGCGAAGTGTCATTTGCAAAATCGGAAGAGGTAGAACAACTTGTTGCTGAAGTGGAAGCATCGGTACTGCAGCAGCGAGAAATATTGCTGAATATGATTAAACAATAACTATATTTGACTATGAATGAATTAAAGAAAACGAACGACACGAAAATAATCAAGCTGGTTGCGGCATTGTTTATTGATGGAATGGGATTGCTCTCTTACTTAATCCCGGGTATTGGTGAAATGTTTGATGCGGTATGGGCTCCGATTTCTGCTATATTGGTATACTACATGTTTGGTAGAAAACTTTCGTGGGCAGGATTTACGTTTGTAGAGGAATTAGCGCCCTTTGCCGATGTTTTGCCTTCGGCAACCTTAGCATGGTTCTTTTATTACTATAAATCAGACAAGAATAAATAGAGGGTTAAAGATTTTTTATAGCTTTGAGTAACTTAAAATTTACAAATATGAAAAAGTTAATGATTGTTTTAGGGGTAGCACTTTTCACGATGGCGTCTTGTTCAAAAGATTACACATGTAAGTGCACATATACCGATGCGGGTGTTCAAGTAGGAACCACTAGCTCGACCATTACTGGTAAAAAGAAAGATGTTACTGCAGCATGTGATGCAAATGACTCGACAGTAGGTTCCTTATCCACCAATTGCGAAATTCAATAAGTAAGAACTTATTAAAAAGCTCAGGGGGATTCGTCCCCCTTTTTTATTATGAATAGTATTGAAACATTTTTTTTAAATCTTGGGCTTCCATTCATTGGGGCGAAATTTCTTCCGTATCTGTTTCTTGGCGTGATCGGTTGGTTCTCAGCACGGTTTATACACCGTCAAGTTCAAGGAAAAACGAGCAAACGTTGGTTGTTAGGAATATTGTTTATTGGGATTTTCATTCAGCCGGTGCTGATCTATTTTTCAATCTTCCCAATTTATCAAGGAGATCTTGTAGATCTCAGTTATAAGCCCAAAACTTCCATGAACCTAGGTCAGTCAAAAAAATTAGTAATCATCGCGTTGCCTGGGTGTAAGTATTGCTCGGAATCTACCCAGCATATGAAGGGCATTAAGCCGTATACCAACGTTCCAATTGAATATTGGGTATTGGGTTCTGATTCGTCTGATTTAAAAACGTATCAAGCCTTAGTGGGGAATAAAATTAATTGCCAGCTCAAATCAAATCTAACGGAAGTGATTCCAATTACTGAAGGTAGTTTCCCAACCTATGTGTTGATCGAACATGGAAAAATCACAAAGGCTTGGCATAACGATGCCTTCGGCGTCCGTGCATTAAATGAACTGAATTAGTCCAGTTTAATCTTGTTAAAGAAGAATACGGTCCGCTTGCGCTCAACGTCTTTGTCCTTACGGTTAATGATACGTTGAATCCCGTAAGACAAGAAGTAATTGTCATACCAATGGATGATTTCCGCATAGCTTAAGCGCGTTTTATCGTTTTCAGCACTCGTCTCAATCTGATCAGATTGTTTATCGCTTAACACATTTCCATCAAAATCAAACACTTTACTCGTAATTCGATTCCCGTTCGCATACACGAGTTTAAGGTTGTTTTGTTGTTGATCAGCCACGTGAATAAATCGACGAACTGTCATTGGTTTTTGAGACAACCACATAGGAAAAGTTTGGTCCCAAATAAGATTTCCGTTTTTGTCGAATTTTGCAATGAACGCATGCGTATATTGGTATCCATCAAACACCTGCACCGTGGTGGTTGTGGTCACGGCTTTTCCATTCACATAGGAGGTTGACGTTCTAGTTTCTGTTCTATAGGTTGCATAATAGGCCTCACCGATGTAGATAAAGTCTTCGTTCACTTTGATTGGACTGTGTGCGGCAATGTTGTAAGAAATGTTCAATTCTTGACCATTATTCGCTTTACGCTGTTTTTTCTTTTCGATTTTACGTTGCTGATTGGCAGGTAAGTAGCTAAGGAAGTTCTTCAGCTCCGTGAAATTGTAAAATTTAATTGGCTCCAATTGACCTTGTGCTAATCGAGAGATGAAAAATCCGTTAGATCCACCTGATTTCGGCACAGAATAGGTCCCGGAAAGAATATACTCGTTATTACCAATGTCATATGCTCGCGCATTTCTTAAGTTATTATCTGTTCCGATGCTAATGTCTGTACTTGCTTCTACTTGACCGGATTCGTCTAGGCGAACAATGAACAATTCAGTACGTTTTTTACTTACATAGGCATTGATGCTGAGTAAGATGTTTTTGCTTTCCGGCATGGTTTCCATGTTGGAAAGACTAAGTTTTTTAGCTTTAAATCCTTCTAATGTAATAGGTGTTTTCTGTTCAGAACCAGCATTCATATCAATAGAAATGATTGAAATGCTATAGTTTTTATTGATGATGGCCATTACAGCACGATCATCCATGCATGCTGTGTATTTTATGTAACTGCGGTTTGGTAGTTCGCCAGAGAACTCCTTAAATGTTTCGCTTATAAAATCATATTTAACCACTCGGTAATCCGTTCGTCGGGTTTTGAAGAAGAAATACACGAAATTTCCTGTTTGATAGATTTCATCTACATAAAATTTATTCTCTATGGTATAGCTTACTTCGTGTGTTGCGACCAAGTCGGTGTTGTACTTTTCAAACCGGTATGTACTGATTTGATTCTCATCTTTATCTTGCTTAGAAAAGATAAGCATTCCTTTAGCACCAAATTCAAAAACTCGTTCATTGCTGAAACCGTCTTTTAATTCGAATTCAACGCGTTTTTCGGTTACTGCATTTTGTGCAAATATTCCTGCACTAAATGCAAGGATAATAGAAAGGATTAGGTGTTTCATAGGGTTGGTTTTAAGAAAAAAAAACCCTGACGTAAAGGTCAGGGTTTATGAAATCGGTTGAGCTTATTCAGCTACTACTGAAAACTTAATGGTTTGTTTTACGCCTTTGTAAAGGTTAGCTTCTGCTTCATACGTACCCACTTCACGAATCGGCTCATCTTTAATTTTTAAAGACTTACGGTCGATGTCATGTCCAGCTGCTTTCAATGCCTCAGCTAATTGGATGGTATTGATAGATCCATAGATCTTACCGTTTTCACCAGCTTTTGTAGCAATAGAAACACTCACATCAGCCAATTTAGCCGCTAACTCTTGCGCTTCAGCTAACATTTTGGATTCTTTGTGTGATTTTTGACGCATTACTTCTGCATGCGCTTTTTTCGCACTTGCCGTAGCAAGGATAGCATATCCTTGAGGAATTAAAAAGTTTCTTCCGTAACCCGGCTTTACAGTTACCACCTCATTGGTGTAACCTAATTTATCTACGTTCTTTAATAGAATGACTTCCATGATTCAAAATTTTTATCGATTATTTCAACATATCTCCTACGTAAGGCATAAGTGCTAAGTGACGAGCACGTTTGATAGCCTTGTTAACGCGTCCTTGGAACTTCGCAGAAGTACCGGTGATGCGACGAGGAAGAATTTTTCCTTGTTCGTTCACTAGCTTCAACAAATAGTTTGCGTCTTTGTAATCGATGAATTTAATGCCTGATTTTTTGAATCGACAGTATTTATCCTTCTTAATATCTATATTAATCGGGGTTAGGTATCTAATATCGTTTGACATCTCAGTAATTTAAAGGGGTTAATAATTAATTTGCTGATGTTTTTGCTCTGCGCTTTTCAGCGTAAGTCACGTGGTCAGCATCCATACGTACGGTCAAAAACCGAAGTACGCGCTCGTCACGTTTCATCATTAATTCATAATCTGCAATAACAGATCCAGCGGCTTCAAATTGAATCAAGAAATAAAATCCGGTGGATTTTTTCTGGATTGGATAAGCCATTTTGCGCAGACCCCAGTTTTCCGAATGCGTTATCTTGGCACCCATGCCTTTGATGTCGCCTTCGAATTTCTGTACTGCTTCCTTTGCCTGATCATCAGACAAAACGGGAGTTAAAATGAAAACAGTTTCGTAAGAATTCATAAGGTTCTTAATTAGTTAATAAAAATTTAAGGGTGCAAAGATAGCATTATTTTTCTCTTCACCCAAAGTATTTCCTTTGTTTTCAATTGCTTTCTTGGGATTCAAACCTTTTTAAGTAACTTTCGCCTTCAATTAGTAGGTTTATGGGGTATTTTAGTCCGGATTATCTTGATTTCTTTATCGAACTCGCTGCAAATAACCACAAAGATTGGTTTGATTTAAACCGAAAGCGCTATGAAGCGTCCGTAAAGAAACCATTTGCTCAGTTTACACAAACCCTAATCGACCGAATTGCACTTGACAATCCTTCGTTTCAACACGTATTAGCCAAAGATTGTATCTTTCGGATTAACCGGGATATTCGCTTTTCTGCCGATAAAACACCTTATAAACTAATGTGTTCCGCCGTGGTTTCTCCAGAAGGTAAAAAGAGTACCGCCATCAACGGGATATATTTTGAACTCACCCCAGAGCATGTGCGCGCATACGGTGGGGTGTATGAAATCGATAAGGAAAATCTCCTTGAACTTCGCGAAGGCATCGCGGCAAATACCACCGAGTTTCAGGGCTTAGTTTCAGCGCCTTCATTTAGTTCTTTTTATGGATCCATTCATGGAGAAAAGAATAAAATGCTCCCTGCACATTTGAAATCAGCGGCTGCGCAAGAACCCCTAATTTTCAACAAACAATTCTATTTTTATGCAACGTTTCCTGCGGAATTAATCCTGAAGGACGAGCTCTTAGATACCCTCGTTAAGGCCTACGAAATAGGCAAACCAATTGAATCTTTTTTTAATCAATTTATACATCGATCCTAGTTATGCGTTTTTTAATTTTCACATCCCTTCTTTTGCTTGCTTGTGCAGCGAGTGCTCAAAAAAAATCATTAACCGTTACCGAATCCGTGCTAAAACAACGCGCACTTAGTCCGCAACGCACCGTTGGCTTTTCATGGGTTAAAAACAAACCGGCCTACACCTTGCTTTCCGCCGATTATAAGGCATTGGAAGAATATACGTTTATTCAAGATTCAGTTCGGGTTCTTTGTACAGTGGATCAGCTAAACAACCTGTTGCCTGATGATGCTAAAATTCAGAATTTATATGGATATGAGTGGCTTTCCTCGGATGAGTTATTGTTTAATAATGGGTCTGTTATCTTCACCTATAATATTACGTCGAAGGCCTTAATTATTAAAAAGAATGGACTTGATAACGCTGAGAATGTAACGTATCATGCAGCTTCGAATAAATGTGCCTTTACCATTGATAACAATGTGTATGTTGCGGCTAATTCGAATAAGTTTAATACTCCCGTTACAAAAAATACAGACAAAAACATCGTTTCCGGTCAAACCATCGCACGCAACGAATTCGGCATCGAAAAAGGCTTGTTTTGGTCGAAAAACGCAAATTATCTGGCCTTCTATCAAAAGGATGAACGTGAAGTAGCGGATTACCCCTTATTAGACATCAATACCACGCCTGGTTCCTTGGTATCGATTAAATACCCCATGGCAGGACAAAAATCAGAGAAGCCGAGCGTAGGAATTTACAATTGTAAAACGAAGAAGACGGTATTTATCAAACCAAGCGGAAATGCCGATGATTACCTTACAAATTTCGCATTTACCCCGGATGAAAAGTTTTGCATCATCGCAGAGGTTAATCGGGCGCAAAATGAACTTTGGTTGAATGTATTCGATGTTAAAACGGGAAAGAAAATAAAAACCCTTTGGCATGAAAAAAATCAAAAATGGGTAGAGCCCGAGCACCCCGCTTATTTTATTGGTGAGGGAAATGATTTTTTATGGATGTCTGAAAAAGATGGCTTCATGAACATTTATTTGGTTTATTTTGACCAACAAGCGATGGATTTTGTGTTTGAAGGTAAACCAACGGAAGTTTTACAACCGGGAATTAAGCAACTTACCAATCATCGGTTTGTGGTGAAGGACATACTTGAAGTAGACGCTTCCAAAAAATTGATTTACTATACCGCGACAGGAGAAAATCCATGCAATACCATGGTGTATACAACGGATTTAACCGGAAATTCGAAGGAGATTTCAAAATATGAAGGCGTTCATCGGTTTGACCTCTCGGATGATGGCCTGTTTTTTTATGATGGCTATTCAAGCCTAAGCATGCCAAATCATGAAATGATTTATACCACGAATGGAAAAATGGCGAAGCTGCTTAAGGAATCTACAAATCCCATGGAAGAGTATGCCTTGGGGGTGAGTGAAATTAATTCCATTAAAGGGAACGATGGTTCAGATTTATACTACCGCATGGTGAAACCTTCGAATTTCGACCCAAAAAACAAATACCCCGTGTTAGTTTATGTTTATGGTGGACCGCACGCTCAAATGGTAACGAATAGTTTCAATGCAGGCGCTAACCTTTGGATGAATTGGCTGGCGGAACAAGGATATATTGTGTTTACCTTAGATAACCGTGGTTCTGCAGAGCGTGGATTCGCTTTTGAATCTCAAATTCACCGCCAGTTAGGTATGGTAGAAATGCAGGATCAATTAGCTGGTGTAGAATTTTTGAAATCATTGCCTTACGTTGATTCAGAGCGCCTGGCGGTTCATGGTTGGTCGTTTGGGGGCTTTATGACTACTTCCTTAATGTTGCGCCATGCCGGGGTATTTAATGTTGGGGTAGCTGGGGGACCAGTAACCGACTGGAAGTTTTATGAGGTAATGTATGGCGAACGCTACATGGATCGTCCAGAAGAAAATAAGGAAGGATACGCTGCAAATGCACTGACAAACTATACGAAGAATCTAACCGGTAAATTACTCTTGATTCATGGTACGGTTGATGACGTGGTGGTAATGCAGCATAATTATTCCCTGGTTAAGAAATTTGTTGAAGATGGAAAACAGATGGATTTCTTTCCGTATCCAATGCATAAGCACAATGTAATAGGTAAAGACCGAGCTCATTTGATGGAGAAAATTTTAACCTACGTAATTGAGAACAATCAATGATTTCAACAGAAATTTACGTTTCCGCGCCCGTATCTGTAGTTTTTGATGCGTGGGTGAATCCGTCCCACATCGTAAACTGGTATTTTGCTTCTGCCGATTGGTGTTGTCCGCGTGCCGAATTGGACTGTCGGGTGGGAGGAACGTTCAGCATTCGCATGGAAGCCAAGGATAAGTCCTTCGGTTTTGATTTTAATGGAACATTCACTGCGGTTGAACAGGAAAAACAATTGCAGTATATCTTGGAAGATGGTCGACACGTTGAGTTGAATCTAACACCAACAGCTGAGGGAACGCAAATCGATTGGAAGTTTGAGCCCGAAACTCAAAATCCGGAAGATCTTCAGCAGCAAGGTTGGCAAGCAGTTCTTTCCCATTTTAAAGCATACCTTGAACAACCGGTTGTTGGCTAAGCTGGTAAGCAACATATTCTTTTGGATCGCCTTGTTTTTTTTGGTGCATCTCATCGGAATATGGAACCCGCCGATAGAGGCCGCTCACAGTTGGCGTCAAGCCACAGGCCTAATGGTTGCTCGAAATTATTTCGAAGGAAACACCTCCTTTTGGTATCCAATGGTCAATGAAACCAGTGGGGGAACGGGAATTATTGGGATGGAATTTCCCTTGTTGTATTACATCCAAGGAAAGCTTGGCGTCTTATTCGGGTTTCATGCAGGTATGGGACGCTTACTCAATGTGCTAATTTCTACCTTAGGATTGGTATATTTTTATGCCTTGATTCGTCGATTTGCCGAAGAGAAAACCGCGTTTTATGCGACCTTACTTCTGATGGTGTCTTGTTTTTTCATGTATAGCCGAAAGGTTATGCCAGATACCGAAGCCCTAGCCGTGTATATCATTGGAATCTACTATTTTTTTGAGGCCTTGCGGTTTGGAAGATGGAAGGATGTGTTGCTGTCTTTTATGATGCTGAGTCTGGGGTTGTTGCTGAAAATATCTGTGCTTCCCTTACTTGCTTTTGTGGTGTTTGCCTATGTGAAAACTTCGAATGAACCTAAAAAAACCTTGGTGTTCTTGATTCCGTTCATTAGTTTAATTCCTGCATGTATATGGTATTTTATTTGGAATCCCTATTTGGCTGCCCATTTTGGGTCTTGGTATAACTTGGGTGGTGGATTGATGAACGGCGGAAAGGCCTTCCTTGAGTCGCCTTTTTTATTACTGCAACAGCTTGTTTTTCATCCGTTCGTCAGTTATTTAGCCTTTGGGTTGTGCCTCTATGGGGTAATTCGACTGGCAAAACAAGGCGTTTCTTGGGCATGGAAACTTAGTTTGCCCCTGTTTTTGGTACTTTTTACAGGGTATGCCTTGAAGGCGGGTGTTATCTTTTTGACCCATGAATATTACATCTTGCCTATGGTTCCTTTGCTCGCCATCCTTGGCGGATATGCCTTGTCTACCCTTGGGAAATTTAGCTGGGTATTCATGCTCCTTATCTCAATGGAAGCCATTGGTAATCAACTCTATGATTTTAGATTGAATCGTTCTGAAGCATATAAATTGGAGCTAGGACACCTTGCGGAACGTTATATCCCAACGCAAGCCTTGGTTGCAATTAATGGGAATAGCAATCCCCAAGAATTGTATTTTCTGGGTAGAAGCGGGTGGAACCTTTCTGATGACACATTACGCCAAAAACATGTGGTGCATGATTTAACTGCTAAAGGTTGCTCATACCTTGTGGTTAACAAACGAACCTTATCCAATCTTCCTGATTATGGAAAGATTATTTATAATGGCGTAGACTATCAGGTAATTCAATTGGCAAACTAACCCGTTTCCAATTTCAATGTGTATCTTTCCTAAAACTTATGCCTGTGAAAACTATCCTTACTATTCTTTTATTTAGTTTGCTTTCTAGCCTTTCCGCGCAGAAAACATACTATATCGGTCAGCATGCACAAGGAGGTATCGTCTTTCATTTATTTCAAGATAGCCTGGGTCAACAACACGGATTGGTGGTTTCCTTAGCTAATGTAGCTAGAGAAGCGGAGTGGGGCGACAAAGAGAAGGATCTTGAAAGTTGCGAAAGTACGTGGGACGGTCGGGCAAATACCACCGCCATTATGTTCGCCACCAGAGATACAACTAAAGCGGCAGGACTGTGCGATGCGTATGTCAGTGAGGGCTATGATGATTGGTATCTCCCCGCCATCTATGAGCTTCAAGCGATAAATACTAATTTATTTACGGTGGAACGCGCACTGAGTGAAATCCCAAACACCGATCCCGTGGAAATGAATCTCTATTGGTCGTCTACCGAGTCAAATACGGCCTCGGCATGGTTTTTTAGTTTCTATGATTCCAAACCGACGAATTACTACGACAAAACCAGTAAAACCTTGGTTCGGGCGGTACGGTCATTTTAATCTAAGAATTTTTTCAGGCTTTTTTGCTAACTAAAAAGCAAGCTATACCCTTCCAATAAATCGAATAGTGCGATTAATACGAGCAGTGGCGTCGTAAGGTGCTTTCTACCGGTTAAGATCAAACAAAGGAAAAAGATCGTGAAGAAGGTGTAGTTCAACAGTTCAAATGGAGGGATTACGGTGAGAATATACACGGAGCATAACGCCAAGGCAGTTATTTTATCTTGATTCCCTTTAAAGCCCACCACCTGAATGATTAAGGGCAGCACACTAAGCATGGCTGAAATTCGAAAAAGATCCAGTATTATTCCTTCAGTGAACCTGTCATAGGCTGCCTCGTTCAAGAAAAACGTATAGGTTAACGGGTTGCACAAGCAGCGAAAAAGAACTACAACCGATATGGGAATAAATGTCTTCCAGTGGCTTCGTTCCTGCACGATGCTCGCCCCTAATACACCAAGTAACACAAAGCTAAACAAGGGGAAGGGAATAATAAAGTAACCGGTTTCTACTAAGACACTCGTAGAATAGGCCAGCACAATTAAAAAACCAATAAGGGCAACTTTAATTGATTTCTCCATTACAGTTTCAGCGCTTCATAGATGTAATCGAACGTAGATAAGATTTCAGCTTTTCCGTCAATTACAGCAACATCGTGTTCAAAGTGCGCACTTGGTAAGCCATCTTCGGTCACAATGGTCCATTGGTCATCAAGCGTTTTTACTTTATAGGTCCCCATGTTGATCATGGGTTCAATGGCAATGGTTAAGCCGTTTTGAATCCGTTTTCCTCGGCCTTGTCGGCCATAGTTCGGTACTTGTGGTTCTTCGTGTAGTTTAGTACCTAAGCCGTGTCCAACTAAATCTCGTACCACACTAAATCCATTTTTCTCGGCATGTTGCTGAATCGCATAGCCTATATCCTCTATACGATTTGACGTATTACAAGCCTCGATTCCGAGGTATAGACATTCTTTGGTAACCTTACATAGCTTGCGTTTTTCATCGCTCACTTCTCCTACTTCAAAGGTGTAGGCGTGATCCCCGTAATAGCCCTTATATACAGACCCACAATCTACAGAAACAATATCTCCTGCTTGGATTGGTCGTTGGGTTGGTAGCCCGTGCACTACTTCTTCATTTACCGAAATCAACAAGGTGCTTGGACAGCCATATAAGCCTTTAAATCCTGGGATTGCGTGTTGGCTACGTATGAAATCTTCTGCCATCTGATCTAGAAATGCCGGAGTAATCCCTGGTTTCATGTGTTTTGCTACCTCTCCAAGTGTGCGACTTACAATTAGTGCAGCTTCACGCATGATGCTTATTTCTTCAGCTGTCTTATATTTAATTGAATCTCCAAAAATTGCCATAGCTACAAAAGTATAAAATCCGCATCACTTCAAGGCATGTTCAAGCCATTCCATGGTATTAATTCCATCGGCGAAATCATCAATTCGAGGTTGTTGGGTTGTTCCAAAAGGCACTTCAACGGTACCTGAAACGCATTGGATTTTATCCCGGTGTTGGTTGATGTATTCAATGGCCTCAGAACGGTCCGTGTAATGATGGTAGTGAAGCATCGCGAGGGGAGGATGCAATGCGGTGGATTCGAGTAAAATTAAAAATC
>Ga0102921_1000794_pt1 | contig 11035 bp, 9 predicted proteins | sample Colrivmeta156802_FD_78205 | JGI IMG/M metagenome (GOLD analysis project Ga0102921, IMG submission 78205) | Estuarine microbial communities from the Columbia River estuary - metaG 1568-02 | ecosystem: Environmental > Aquatic > Marine > Intertidal zone > Estuary | place: USA: Columbia River Estuary...
AATACTTGTTTAAACTGCCCAAAGCCCTCAAGGATACGCTGAAAACCAGTCCCGAAGGAACTGTCGTTTTCAATGTAAATGAGTTAGATGGCGATACTACCTATGTGAATTCAGAGGGGCAGGTACGAATTTACAGCGGCGTCCAAAAAACGGACGGATTGCTTCCAACGGCGAAGTCGACCATTTTGGATATCATCCTTCCCTTGCTTGCCTATTTAGCATTTTTTGCCGGCTTAATGCAGTTACTTATTGATTCAGGTGCGGCTGAAGGCTTAGCGAAATGGTTGAGTCCCTTCTTTGTAAAGGTGTTTCCATCGGTTCCTAAGAACCATCCGAGCATTTCGTATATGACCTTAAATTTTGCCGCGAATTTTCTGGGCTTAGATTCTGCGGCCACGCCCTTTGGTCTCAAGGCGATGGAAAGTTTACAGGAGATAAACCCAGACAAAGACAAAGCGAGCGATGCACAGATTATGTTTCTTTGCTTGCATGCGGCGGGGCTAACTTTGATTCCAACGTCGATTATTGGTTACCGTGCTGCAGAACATGCAACGAATCCAGCGGATGTCATGTTGCCGTGTATTATTACCTCATTTATTGGAACGATAGCAGCCTTAATTATTGTTGGTATTCGTCAACGGGTCAATTTATTGAGTGGATTACTTATTGCCGTTGTTTTTATTATCATTGCAGCGATGTTGGGTCTGCTTTTTTATATCGGGTCCTTAGATTTAATGGCTAAAAACCATTTTACATCAAATTTTTCAGGGGTATTGCTTATTGCCATTATCCTATTAACCTTAGGGTTTGCCTTTTTGAAAGAAAAGCGATTCACTGAAAAGAATACGACCATATTTGATTCTTTTGTTGTTGGAGCTAAAAATGGGATGAATACGGCGGTTACCATTTTTCCGTATGTGTTAGGAATGCTTGTAGCGATTTCTGTATTTCGAAACAGTGGAATGTTTGAGTTGCTTAGTCAGGGCATAACGTGGGTATTTTCTAAGGCCGGTTTATCTAAAGAAATTACGGATTCCTTACCGGTTGCCATGCTTCGTCCATTTAGCAGTGGGGGGTCACGCGGATTCATGCTCGATGCAATGCGTGTGTACGGACCTGATTCCTTCACGGGTCGATTGAGTTGCATTTTTCAGTGCAGTGCGGAAACGACTTTTTATGTCGTTGCGGTTTACTTTGGTGCAATCAAAGTAAAGAATACGCGATATACCCTTTCGACCATGTTATTGGTTGATTTAGTTTGTGTAATCGCTGCGATCTTAGTAGCAAGTTGGTTTTTTTAGTATGTTTAATTGGTTTAATAAAAAAAAAGAGGAAGCACCTAAAGAGCAAAAGCAACTTCAATTAAAGCCTGTAAATTATTCGGCGGAAGTAATCTTGCTTTGGGCTAAGGCAGTTGATGGGGATAAACTGATTCAGCTCGGTTTGCGAGAATCTGGTTTCCCAGAATTGTTTCATGCAACGAATGCGATTTATTTAATTCAGGAATCAAGAGATTGGTTGATGGATAATGGCTTTGCTCATTTAATGGCCATGATTAATGCCGCGGAAGGCATGGAAAAAGCCCAAGCGTGGCTCTTTAGTAATCAGATGGAATTACTGTATCACATGGGTCGGGCAGTAGATCATGAAATGGACAGTTGGGATTGGTTGGGTAAGCATGCGCCACCTGATATTTTTATTCTAACGAAATCGATTCAAGTGGTAAAAGATCAGATTGAAGAGACCCATCGAGAAATACATTACTTCGGTAAGGATTAAAAAAAAAAGCCCGCCGAAGCGAGCTTTAGTTTTTTTATAAGTGTTTCTTAGATTTTAGAAACTTTTCCTTTTAATAATTTACCTGAAACTGTCATTACACTGTAATGATAAATTCCGTTCGGTAAGTTTGTAATGTCAACGTTTGCAGTCGTTGCACTCAAGGCTAATTTACCATCCATTCCGTAGATTTCAACCCCTGAAATTGCTTCTGAAGCATCAAAGGTTAATAATCCATTGGTTGGATTAGGGTATACATTCACAGATGCAGCCAATTCAATTACATTAGCACCACCAGCAATTGAAACATTGTCTAACCACAAGGTGCTGTTTGGAATACCAAATCCAGTTCCGAACGCGGCCCCAATGGAAGAGGTTGCAAGCACAATTACACTATTCGCTGTACCCATTGCACCAGGAATTGGATCCATAGGAATAGAAGCCGTTTGCCATCCATTTGAATTCCCTCCAAATGCTCCTAAGGCTTGAAAAAGTAATACGTCATCATTTGGACCTGTACCCATAGTATCCATAAATTGACATGCAACCAAGGCGGTATCTCCAGCTGGAACGTTATGGTTATAGGCAAAATTTAAGGTTAGGGTTCCTGCATTTGGCCATGAACCAGACACCATTTGTTGCATTAATCCTGCAATGGTATCAGAAGGCCATTGTAATAAGGCTGCAGTTCCTGCATCGACAATGGTTTGTAATTTAGCAGATTGTGTTCCTGCATAGGCATTCGCTGTTTCCATAGTGTACAGACCAATTCCCCATCCTGGGCAATCTGTTGCTACTCCAGGTAGTAGGGGTGAAGCCGCTTGTTCAAAGTCCCCATTAGTAAGGACTTGCGCATTCATAGAAGCAATAGAGGCTCCGAAAACTAAACTAAGTAATAATTTTTTCATACGATTGATTTTTTATGATTTAACCAAAGGTAGTGAATTCCATTGTTTATTGGGTTATTCCGTGCGTTCTTATCAAAGGCACGGTGTTAAAATCCTTATGGCACAATAATTAGAACATCCACGCGTCGGTTTGATTTTCGACCATCCGCGTTGTCGTTCGCAGCTACCGGTTTCCCTTCCCCATGATGCTGGATAACAATTCGTTCCGCTGCAATGCCATTCATCACTAAGAAATCCCGTACGGCATTCACTCGATTTTTTGATAAACCCACATTGTACGCTTCAGTTCCTACAGCATCTGTATGTCCTTCTAAAGAAAGTTTATAGGTAGGATTCATTTCGAGCAAGTTTACCATGCTTTCTAATTCCCCATAGCTCTCCTTCTTTACAACTGACTTATCAAATTCAAATAGAATTGTTTTAGATACTGCGCCAACCTGGTCCGGTGTTTCACTTGGCTTTTCATTCGTTCGATCGATGAAAACGGTGTCAATCAATCGTTCGGTCTGCGTAATGAATACGGTATCTATTCGTTCAAGGGTTTTAACGATGGTATCTGTTTTTGTCTTAACAACGATCGTTCGCTCCGGACGACAAATCGTCATTTTTAACATCACTTCGTGAGAGCCGCTGCTGTAGGAAGCAATGTTAGCAAGCGGTGCTTCGTAGGCATACCCAAAAAAGAACTTTTCTTTTACCGTGATTCCAGCGCGAGCCACCAAGCCAACCTGGGAGCGAAAACCTGCTCCAAAATAAACAAATGACTTATAGTTTGCATCTACATTCAGGTCCGCTTGCATGACGTTGTTGATGCTTCTTAACAACACATTCGGTCGCATTTCCCAGGTATTATTCAATGGGATGTCATACCCTGCGCCCATCATGTAATGGGCACGTTGTACGTATCCGGGAAGGTTGGTGTATCCAAAGTTGGAATAGGTTTTCAAGAGTTGTTTTACGCTTCCAAATACATAGAATCCTTCTACTTTATATGCGATACCTATATCTGAACTTATTGCACCTGCGCTTTGGTTTCCACCGTTCACGATGGGGTCAAGTAAATCGAATGCCACGGCATTGCTGGGATTTACACGATAATTATTGTAACCCACGGATAGACCCAAGCGAAGTGATTGTTTACCAAAATAAAATCCATAAGAAACATTTCCAAGCGCAGAGACTTGTTGCAACATCCCGATTTTATCCAACATAAACTGTCCTCCCACACCCCAATGGTTTCTAAGGCGGGTAGAAACGGTCAAATGATTCGTAATCGGTGCGCCTTCCAGTTTTACCCATTGGTTGTGATGCGACATGCTGATTTCAGTACAATTGCTTGTACCGGAAAGCGCCGGATTGATTAAAAATAAATTATACCCGTACAAATAGGATTGCGGAACTTGTTGTGCTGATACCATCCCAGTAAAAGCAAACACAAAAGCAAGGATGAGTTTATTTTTCATGGGTTATTTTTTAAGTCGTAATAAGTTAATCGCACCCTTGTAGCTTTTTTCCCCACATTCGATCGAATAGAAATAAACACCATCAGGGAGTGGTTCGTTATTTTTTGTTCCGTCCCATTCATTTTGGTACTCTGTAGTTTCGTAGAGTGGCTGTCCCCATCGGTTGTATATTTTTACGGTACAGCCGGATATTTGGTATGGATTATCGATCTTCCATGTATCGTTTTGACCATCCCCATTGGGTGTGAGAATATTTGCGATTTCAAAATCTCCGGAACAGGTTGTTACAGCTAATTCAAGGATTACCAAGGAATCACAACCGGATGCAGTACTCAGGGAATCCACATATATGCCACTTTCAGTCAAGGACGTTCCGTTGAATGCGTAGCTTTCCCCTTCACAAATGGATGCATTCACATTCGTGCTTAGTGGAGGATCAATATATAAGGCTAAAATGATAACAGAATCGCATCCACCGCTTGCACTCAAGGTATCAGTAAATATTCCTTCCACACTGAGTAGTGTTCCGTTGAAATTATAGCTTGATCCAGAACAAATGTTTTGATTAACAATAGAAGTAAGCGTTGGACTGTATTGAAGATTTGTTAAGATTACACTATCACATCCGTTCACCGAATTCAAGGTGTCTAGGTAAGCACCTGGAAGACTGTAGGTATTTCCATTCAGGGTATAACTTCCACCTGAGCATATACTAATGGATTGCTGCGTGAGCGGAATCGGCTGTGAAAAGGAAAGTTGTGTAATAATTACACTGTCGCAGCCTAAAGGCGTTAATAATGAATCGATGAAGGTACCTGCTTGCGTTTGTGGCGCGCCTTGTAGGACAACGCTTGTTCCTGCACAAGCCGTTAAGTTGGTATTTACCGTTACAGGTAAACATGGGGTTGCACAACCCGAAGCATCAAAGGTATATGATTGGGTGCAGGCTCCATCTCCGATTTGAACAGTATAGTTTCCGGCAATGGCTCCGGTGTAGTTGAGAACTTGGTTCTGATTAACCGTGCCTGTTTGGGCCACAACACCCAGCGGATTAGTGATGGTATAATTATAAGGCATTCCGCTAAAGGCATTCATACCTCCTGTGGCAGAAAATGTAACCGTACACGTATTGTTGTTGTAGCTAAAGTTGGCAGTTAACGATTGCAAATAAACCACAGGGATTCCATCTTCAACGGTAGCCGTTCTGCAATTGAATGTACCCCACGATGCAGCTTGGTCAGCCGCAGGGGAGAGGTAATACAGGGTGTTGAATTGTGGATTCCCAAAACTACCGTTCCCGTTCCCATTATTCACAAAAACACCAGTTCCTTGAATGGAATCAATGTAAGTAAACCCGGAGTTCATGACCGGGTCAGGCACCGGATTGGTTTGGTGTAAAACATACCCTCCTGAAATACATGCAGGGAAAGATGCGGTTGATTGTCCGATACCGTTTACTAAAATTCCGGGGGTAATGGTGTCACCATAACAAACATATAAGGTGTCACCAAGGATAACATCCGAATATCCTCCGTTGGAGCTGTTTGCGAAAATATCTCCTGCATCGCTGGTTAGCTCTTTGATGTATTCAATGATGTACTGCCCTTCATCGCCAGGAGATCCGCCATCAATTTGAATGGCATAAACTTTTCCTGAATCTAAGCAACATAAGGTTTCTTGGTGGCCGTTGTAGTTGGCTGTTCCGGAAAGTAAGGGGGTAATCGAAGGGGTGTATCGCGTTCCATCAACCGTATAAGTTGCTGGTCCAAGTCCACCATAACAACTGGTTCCATTCAATAATTCAAATACATTGAAACGCAATAAATTCATTCCAATGTAGGCACGAATGCTCAATTCTACAGCCCCTGATGGTGGTCCCACGAAGTAATGCCAAACGGTTTGATCTGCACGATTTGCTTGGTTCGGGTGGAGTGGGGGTTCTCCTGCTAAATATTCTCTACAGGCGAGTACATTCGAACCGGCTACGGCCTGAAAGGTAGGGTTGGTACCTGCCGGAATTACAGGGACTTCATATAGTGTGTCTAATAAGGTTAGGCAAAGAATATCATTTCCTGGCGCATTATTGGACGGGTCGCTAATGCTCGGATTGAACACCCATGAATTAATGTTTTGAGCACTTAAAGGCGTAATCGCATCGGAAGGGTCGATCATTCCAAAATAACGATATCCGGGTTCTAGACAGGTTCCGTTAACAATCGCCGACGGATCGCCGCCAAGGAAGCTGTTTGTTCCTCCTTCATCTGAGGCAATGTATGTTAAATTAGAGCATAGGAAATCATTCGGAACGCCAGGCCCAAAGGCTTTATCATAACCAAACAATGCGGCGCTTTCTCCATAAAGTGCACTCTGGTAATCGCCTTCAAAAGTAATTCGGCCAGAATTTGGTGCTATAAAATTTAACCAAACACTTTCATTCATGGATGGATTCCCTAACCCGATGTGCGGGTAGTCATAGGCATGATACTCGGTTGGATTTGAAGAGGTATGTTGTTGTCCGGTTTCTCCTGCTGCATTTCCGCCATCCAAGGCACATCCAAATGATAGGTTTGCAGTAGGTGTGCTATTATTTGCAGAAGAAATCACATTGGTACCATAGTTTACGGTATTGGAAAGACATGGAATATCTTCAAGGTTTGGTGCACCACCGCCTAGTCCGTCAACACGAAGTTGATAGTATCCGTGTTCGTTTGGCCCGTCGGCTGTAAATTGAATATAATAGGTTTGTCCTGGAATTAACTTTTGATATGAAATGAAAGGGATGGGGTCGCACGCATCAAACACGATTTCAGCTTCTGGATCGACTCCTAAAAAGTCTATTCCATCTGAAAAATCAATGTGAGAAAGATATTCAAACTTGTTTTTTACGGTTTGACCGGTAACCACATTCACCCCGTCGGTGCAATTCATTCCATCGGCTGCGTGATAAATTTGGAAATAGGTTCCAATGTCCGTTCCTGCTAAATCGCTTGTGATGTTCACACTTCCGCTCGCCGGAGCAACAAATTTCGCCCAAAGGGACCCTGCATTTTGTACCTCTTGTGCGGCGGGTTCATTAGGCTCTAAGGTTGCATTACAAAATCCGTAGGTGTATGTGGTATTTAGCGTTAATTGCTGTGCAGCACAAATGTTGTCTTGCATATAATTGACCACCAGAGGTAAACGCTCTACTTGTAAGTTAATTGCGTAAACTTGTGCACATCCGCCATCTTGGCTTGCTGCGGTAAATGAGTAGTTTAGGATTCCAACGGCCGCAGGAACAGGAAGAGTAACATTTTGAAGGCCGGTTTGACCATCGGTTAATCCCAATACATCATAGTTGCCGGCGTCGTCGTTTTCGTAGGCTTCCCATGCCAGATTAATGCTAGTTGGCACATCATTTACACAGAGGTAATTGTGATTAAAGAATAAGCCGTTATTCGGAGAGAATGTACCTCCAGGTGTGGTCATGGTATATGCGCCGTTGTCGTTATTTTTATAGCCATAGTTAAATCCAAAGATCCCGAATAGGGCAGGGTTATTGTTGGTTAATCCAAGGGTATTGTCGGTACCCGTAAATTCCCAAACGAAGTCAGAATTCCCAAGAAATAAGCCGTCGCAGTCTACATTAGCCAAGGTTTGTACGCTAAGGACTTTAACTTGAATTATGGCTTGGGAGAAACCGATGAAAGGTAGAATGATAATAGCGAGTAGTAGGTTCTTCATAGGCTTTGAATTGGCCATGAAAGATATAAAAAAAATGTTAAAATAGCGAGTTAACTGATACGTTCTAGTCTGCCTTTACGCTTGACAATGTTTTTATAATCCCATTGAATGGTGGATGATTTTTGTATCCAGCGGGTTAACGCTACGGGGTTGATTTCAGCAATATGATTGAAAAACACAGAGGCGTCTTTAAATTTCCCTCCAAGCACAGGTAAGGATTCCTCGTTAAAATCTGCGCCACTCCAGAACATGAGTCGTATTCCTTTTTTTTGCTTGCTGTAGCCAACAATTGGGTTTCCCTGAAGGAACCACACGGGGTGACGGTGCCATATTTTCGATTCGGAATTACCTAATTCATGATCTATTTGATGTGCCAAGAAATCACATAGTTCTTGATCTTGTGGTGATAGGAGGGAATTGTATGCGCTTATTTCGGGGTTCATGGAATGAATGACTTACTCGATTACAATAGTAAGGAAATCTAAAAGGCCAGACAGCCTGTCACGAGAGAATTTCGCATGCTTAATGCGATTAAGGGTAGGGTTAATTGAGAAATTCACAGCGGTACGAAAATCGGCTTTTTCAAGATTTGTTTGATCAAAGGTTGAAAAGCTCAAATCGCATTCATCAAAGATTGCACAACTTAAGTCTGCCTCGGCAAATTCTACTTCGTGCATTTGACATCCAATAAAACGTGTATTAGCAAGTTTGGATTTATAAAAAGAGCTATGGTTTAAAATACAGGCATCAAACGAAACGGCAAATCCAAATGCATTGCAGTCATCGAAGCGAAGTCCAAGCAGTTTACATGTAGAAAATTCGATGTCTTTAAATCCAGTGTTATTAAGTTTTACCATGCTTAAATTGCAATCGTTAAAACTACAATCAGTAAAAACAAACCCTGAGAGGTCTTGATTCATAAAATCGCAGCCAATGAATTCACATTGTTCATAGATCCCTTTATCGAGCGTTTTTAAGCGTTCGTAAGATTGGTCTGTGAAATACGGTGTGCTCATGGATCTTTAATTTCTTAAGGGCTGTGTACTATGCGAAAAATTGTAAATAAATTAATGCTACGGCAGCAACAGTCATAATAATTAGTGCCATAAAGCCGAGAATATTTGATATTCTTCCATTGACATTTACCCCCATTATTTTTTTATTATTTGAAATGTGTAAAATGATTGCAATTAATACCGGAGCTGTCATTCCGTATAGAATGGCGGTATAAATTAAGGATTGAATTGGCGTTATACCGATGTAGTTAAGGGATAATCCCAAAATCAATGAAATCGCAATAATGATATAAAATCCTTTGGCTTCGTGAAATTTTTTGTCAAGTCCTTGTTCCCAGCCAAAAGTTTCAGTGATGATGTAAGAAATAGAACCACTTAAAACAGGAATTGCGATTAGTCCTGTTCCAATCACACCAAAAGCAAAAAGAAGATAAGCTAAGTCTCCTGCTAACGGTTTTAATGCCATTGCTGCTTGTTCGACGGTATCAATTTGATGTATACCGCCCTTATATAGCACAGTTCCCGTAGTAAGAATGATGAAAAACATAACAAACCCTGAAATGGTCATTCCAAAATCTACGTCTTGGTTTATTTCATGGATTATTTTTTTATTTACAATGAGGTGAGTCCTTCTGTTCTTCATTTCTTCAACCTCTACGGATGCTTGCCAAAAGAATAGGTAGGGCGAAATGGTGGTTCCAAGGATGCCTACCAACATAGCGATAAAGTCTCTATCGAATCGTATGGTTGGAATAAAAGTAGCCTTCAAAATTTCAGTTAAATCTTGTTCATACAAAAATGGTACAACAAAATATACTAACATAACGATGCACAAATACTTTAACACAGAAGCGATTTTTTGATAAGGTAAGTAAATGATTAACCCAAGAAGGATAATAGTGAAAAGCACGCTGAAAAAGCTAGCATCGATGGATGGAAATAATAAATTTCCTACGGCACCCATACCCGCAATGTCGGCGCCAATATTCATCACAATGGCTGGGAAGCTGAACAAAAGCATCAAATATAAGATGGGTCTTGGATAGTGTTTTTTAAGAGTCCCAGTCAACCCTTGTGAAGTTACTAGTCCGATACGCGCGCACATTTGTTGTATTGCGGCCATAAGTGGAAATGCAATAATGGCGGTCCATAGCGTTGCAAGACCGAAGGCTGCACCTGCTTGAGAATAAGTGGCAATGCCTGATGGATCATCATCACTTGCACCTGTCACAAGTCCTGGACCAAGTTTTTTCCAACTGCTTATAAGCTTAGATGAAAATGATTTATTTTTTATCATTCAATCGGTAAATGTTTGGGCTCCGTGACCAGTCGTTAGTTATTTCCAGCCATTTTCAAGCAATGCGCTGTTATTTTATGAATTATTCTGTTTTTCCCTTAAATGTGGCATAAATCGCCATGGCATGTCCATGCCCTAACTTAAATTCTTCCTTAAGCCAATTGGTTATTTCTGTTGCTTTAATCTTCGGATTTAGACTTCCATCAATTATGAATTCTTTTTTCGTTGCCATTTTTTTAAAGTCATCCGGTGTTTTTCCGGTCTTGGCTTTAATGTTGTCAATGTATGCTTGAAAAGACATGATGTTTATTTGAATTAGATTCTATTGATTAATGCTATTGTCAAGTCTCACGGGAATAATCTCAATGTTCATGTAAGGGTAATAGGGTAAGGTTGAAAGCTTTGAATGCACTTCTTCTGTATCATGGGCAATCACGACCATAAAAATACCAGACATATCAAGCTTTATAAAGGTTTCAACAATTGTCCCTTCTTGCTCCAGCTCTTTCACCACTTCCTGTTCCTTCGGGAGTAAATTAATTCTTGTTTCGTTATCTAACCCAGCTAATTGGATATTCAGCATAAATTTTTTCATTCGTTTTTTCTTTATTGGTTAGATTATTCGGGTAAGGTAAGGTATTAAAACTACTTAGCACCTCACTTAATCAAATATACCGCCTGCGTAATTGATTTTAATTCAGGTTCACTTTGATTTTCGGCTCGAATGTAGCTAATGGTTACATGGTAAACACCCGCAGGTTGTAATCCGCCATACCATGTCCATGGCCCTTGATCTGTTGAATACAATACGGTTCCCCAGCGATCGAGTACTTTCATGTTTTTGATAATACA
>Ga0102921_1000803_pt1 | contig 10987 bp, 7 predicted proteins | sample Colrivmeta156802_FD_78205 | JGI IMG/M metagenome (GOLD analysis project Ga0102921, IMG submission 78205) | Estuarine microbial communities from the Columbia River estuary - metaG 1568-02 | ecosystem: Environmental > Aquatic > Marine > Intertidal zone > Estuary | place: USA: Columbia River Estuary...
CATGTTGACCAAGTGGCTCTTGTGGATGCGCTCAAAACCGTAGTCTGAAAGCAGTAAGTCGTACTCTTTAAGTGTTTTGGAGGCCAATAGTTTTTTGCCCGACTTCATGAAAAATTGGGTGTAGTTGCTGGTGGACTCGCAGCGTACAATTTCGCTGACCCGCAGGATGTGCATGCCGTCTTGGCACGGAACTACAATCTTTTTACCGGCGTCCGAATGTCCGCGTAGGTGGTCCATCAAAACCGGCAATCCCGGCGCAAATCCTTTGCGCTCTTCGGCCCGACGGATCGCGGAAACGAGCTCTTCGGGATCAATCGGTTTGAGCAGGTAATCCAAGGCACTGAAGCGGATGGCCCGCACCGCAAACTCGTCGTGCGCCGTCACAAAGATGACCTCACCGTTCCACGGATTTTCTTCTGCTGCCAGCAATTCCAACAGTTCAAAACCCAGCCGGTCGCCCAGGTGGATGTCCAAGAAAAGGAGCTGCGGGCGATGCGCCAGCGCCGCCGTCAAGGCCTCTTCCACGGTGGAGGCCTCGTGAATGGGGTTCACCTCTGGGCAAAACAACTCCAGTTTTCCGCGGAGGGCGGCGCGGCCCTGCGCTTCGTCGTCAACCAATAATGCAGTCAGCATGGCTATGGGGTTTAAAAGGTTTCCAGCGCTTCGGTCGGCAGAACGATGGTGACGCGGGTCCCGGCGGGCGAACCGTCGGGGTGGGTTAAATCCGTGAGGGTCCAGCCGATGCCGGATCCGTATTCTTGTGCGAGGTGGGCCAGACGCGCTTCCAAAATGGAGGTGGCCGCGGACCGGTGGCGGGTTTCGTCCGTGCGAACCGCCTTTTCAGCGGCGTTGCGGCCCACGCCATTGTCTTCCACCACAACCGCAATGCGTTGGTCTTCTACTTTCTGCCACTGAATGCGAAGGATTCCACCGGACGATCGCGGGCGCAATCCGTGCAGAATGGCATTCTCCACCACCGGCTGCAAAATCATGGGCGGAATGCCCCACTCTTCTGGGTCCAGGGCTTCATCCGGCTCCCAAACCACCTCAAAAGACTTGCCAAACCGGATTTGTTCCAAAGCGGTGTAGTTTTCAAGCAATTTCCACTCGTCGGCTAAAGAAATGGTTGTTTTTTGTGCGCTTTGGAGCGTGAGTCGCATCAGCTTGGCAAAACGCTGCAAATACAGTACCGCGTCTTGCGGCTTGCTCTGCAGGATAAAACCAGAAATACTCTCCAAGGCGTTGAACAAAAAGTGCGGATTCATCTGCAAACGCAGGGCCCGTCGTTCCAATTCTTCGCGTTCGGCCTTCCACGCGCGTTGCTCAGCCCGACGGCGCATTTGACCGCGCCAAATTGCGGCTCCCACGCCCAACACCACCAGCACCAAAGCCCCAATCAGCCAAGGACTTTGCTGCCACGGACGGGGCAAGGTGTACTCCGTTGCATACGGACCGAACCGGTGCAGGGTGCGCGCATTCCGAACTTCTGCTGCAAACGTGTGGCGTCCATACGGAAGCAAGGGCCAAACCGTCTCCGACGCTGCCGACCATTGGTTCCAAGACCCGTCGTTCCGTTTGAAGCGGTACTCCAATTCTTCCGGCCTTTGGGCGCCCGCTAATTTAAATCCGAGCTTGACCCCGCGTTCCCCAACGGCTGCCTCTACGGCCCATTGTGCGCGGGAATCGGATCTTTTGTTTGGGGCAAAAAGTTCGCCAAACCATTGGTTGTTGCTCCAGTGCAGTGCGGACTGTTCCGAGGTGCGAAAATCGGTTGCCGCCCGGCCCGGCGCCCAAACCCATCCCTTGGAAGACTTTAGCCACCAGCCGCGCCCTTCCACTTGTACCCACAACCGCGCCTGAGCGCCCCGTTGCAGGTGGACTATTGGGGCGCCCGGAAACCGAGCGTACACCACCCACTGCGCGCTGCCGGACGCCAGGGCTTCGTACGAATATACTTGGCCGTCCGTGCCCAGACCCAACACGGCTCCATTCGCAAACGGACCGTCTACCTCCACCACAAACGTCCCTGAAGCACTGTCCAGGGCTCGCCATGCGTTGGGGTCGCTGGGGTCTGCCGCGGAGGAACGCCGGTAACGAACGGTTTTGTCCCCCAGGGCCACCACCAAACTCGTCCCGTGCACCACCGTTCCCAGGCACGCCTGAACGCGCGGATGGGCCCGCCACCGGCCTTCCGGAGATCGAAAATACAGCCCGTTTTCGCACGCCACAACCAGCGTTCCGTCGTTCAAACGTTCCAGGTCAAAAACCACCCGACCGCCCGGAAAATCGGCCGATTGAAGGCCCCGTTGGGCGGACCACGTCCACAATCCTTTATTGGATCCCACCCAGGTGCAGTGGTGCACGGGGTCCCAAGCGGTTTGGCCCGGGACCACAGTTTGAAAGCCAACCGAACGCAGCTCTGGAATCAGGACGCTGTGGGGAGCCGGCAACCGCAACAAAGCGTCGTCCGTCCAAACCAACAAAGAGCTGCCCACTTCGTGTACCGCCCGCACACCGGGCAACAATTGGCCGCGCTCGTCCGTCCATAAATTGCCGTCCGCGCCCGCCAGCCCAAACTCACCCCAAAAAAGCAATTGCCCGCGGTTCCACGGATGCACCCCGTACCGCTCCCAGGGGACCTCTACTAGCTGGCCCGTCTCCACCCAACGCAGCTTGTTGGGGTAGGCCGCGGCCGGCGTGCGTTCTCCGTTGTGCTCTCCCAAAACCACGGAAAAACACGGTTCGTCGGGACCGCTCCGGAACCACCTTATTCCGTTCCAAACCAGCAATCCCTGCTGGGTTGCAACGTACCATTTTCCGTTGAAGGGGACCAGGGACTCGGCCCTTGCGCCCGCGGGCAATGGAACGCGGAACCAACGGGAAGGACCGGAAGAGGCCGCATCGGACGCATTTGTTGCTGTGCGCCCGCGAAGGTTGCTCTGCTGTTCCAAAAGGAGAAAACGATCGGACAAAAAACCCAACCCGCTGGGGGATGCAGCCGCGTCCACGTACCGATAGGCCCCCAATCCTGTTCGGTATTCCCATCGTCCGTTCCGCCACGCGGCAATTCCCTTTTCCGTGGCGGCAAAAAGCGTTGGCGGGTTGCGGGCAACAGATTCCTGCTGGTTTTGTCCTTCCACCAATCGGTAAACCACCGGCGAGGGCAAACCGTCCACTACCCCGTAGCGGCGCTCCTTACCGGCATAACGCGCGGAAATCCCTTGACCTTCCCGCGCTACCCAAAGGGTGCCGTCGGCAGCTTTCAGCACGTGCTTTGCCGTGCCCGATACCCCGTCTTCTACGCGCACTTCGCGCCCCGTAAGCCCCGTGGCAGATTGCGGCAAGTTCACGGCTGAAGTAATCGGAATGGTGCCAACGCCGGCGCTGGGGAGAGAAGTCAGCCCTGCAACTAAGTGCGGAACCAGCAGCGCGAACCCAAACACCAAGACCGACCACGTACGGCGCAGCGGAAAGACCGAATGTGCTTGAATGGGGTGTGAATTGTACTTCGGCAGGACCATGCTCCAAAGGTGCACTCTTTTTTTGTTTCAAACGTATGCAAGTGCGTGAACTACGGCTAGCGGCGATTTTGCGTCCGACGTTTGCGTCGTGATGCCCACTCTTGGTCTATGGAATCGACTTTGGAACCCCGCTTTCCTCCTGCTCGCATTTGGGTCCGGACTTGGGCCGACGCTTTACGCGCAGTGGTCTCCGCATTACCCGGCGGCGCATCCTACTTTGGGGCCGCCCGGCGCAACAACCCAAAACTGGTTGGGTTGGACGCAATGGGGGGCGCCGCCCGGACACGCCCAATGGACGTGGCGGCAGGGTCGTGCGTGGGGTTGGGAAGTTTCCGTGGACGCCTTTCTGGCGCCGCGTGCCGCGGCGTGGGGCTCCTCAAATCTGGCACGCGGGTGGCGGGGAACGGCCGGATTGAGTTGGAAAGACCAGCGCGTGGATCCATTCGTGGCGGCCGCGTGGGAGCACCCGCGGTACCGGGCCCGGGCTTGGGCCGGCTGGACGCCGGCGGGCCCAACCGGTTGGCTCTTCGGCGAATACCGCCCGGGGGGACGCTGGGAAGCCTGGGGACAATGCGAACTATTCCCGGCGGGCCTCCCCACGGCCTGGACGCTGGGCACCCGGTGGAAAAGCAACAACCAAAACATCCTGGCCGCCATTTCCCGAGGGGGTGGGATGCAGTTAATGTGGGAATCTACCGCCTGGAACGGGGGTGGCCCAACCGCATCCACCGCTTGGGGTTGGTCTGGTTTTTTGGGGTGCTCGGTGGGCTGGAAGTGGCCGGCCAAACCTCCTGCTGGGAAGCGTCGGAAGTGGTTCAACGGTGGTCCGAACGCAACGCGCCCGTGACGGACGCAGCGCAAGATTCATTACGCGAACTGCTCCTGCAGTGGGAACAGGCTCCGTTGGCCCTCAACGCCTTGCCCCCAGCGGCATGGGTGGACCTACCCTTTTGGGAAGTTGGACCGGGTGCCGCACTGGCCTATTACCGAAGCAGAGGCGGTGCATTGCTGGATTGGTCCGAGCTCTCCTTTGTGGACGGAATGGACTTGTGCACCCAAGAAACGGTGCGGCACTACTGCACCCTGGACCTGCCGCACAACGCCCCGGTCCGCGCCGTGGGCCAACCGGCCGCCGGTTGGTCCAACGGGCTTCCTTCCTTTCACTGGAATTGGCGGTTGCACGCCGCCTGGGGAAAACAATTCGTGGGTTACCCAACCCCGTGGAAAGGCCAGGCGGGTTGGGGTCCTGCACAAATCAGCTGGTTTCCAAGCCCTACAGATTGGCTTCAGTTGCGGGGTACCTTTCCGGGCCAATCGCTCCGCTCCACCGCCCAAATCCGATGGGGTACCCACGGTTGGTCCCCTTGGCTTCATGCGGTATGGACGCCGGAAGCCGGGCAGCGTTGGACGGCGGAATGGGGCAACACCGCCGCCGCCGCAGGGCCGCAGCGCCGTTTCCAAGCCTCATGGAACACGAGTCTTCCCGGGCGGGTGCACTGGACCGCAACGGTTCGCTATCGGCGCAATCCTTGGGAATTGCCCCAATGGGACGGTTGGGTTCGGGGTGAAAAATCCACGCCCCAGTATGCGCTCCGGGGGCAGGGGAATTGGACGTCGGATTCCGGGTGGCGGGTGGTGGTTTCGGGGCACTATTCCGGTTGGACCGCGCGCTGGAGCCAAAGTGGGAAGTGGCCAGTGGGTGCGGGTGGCTTTAGAGCGGCGCCGATGCCGGCGAAACGTCCCACGAGCGAACTTGTGGAACTGGCCTACCGGCAATCCAATCCCTGGGGTCGGTGGTCCGCCACCGCTGCATGGGTTTCTGTTTCGCCCGGCTTGCCGGTGCTGTACGGCACGCAACCGTACGGCAGCAGTCCGTGGGTGTTGAGCGCGGAGTGGAGCAAGTCCTGGAAAAGTTGGTCTTTTTTCGTGCGCGGATCGCTTCAACCGGGCTTGCGTCCGGCGCGCGGCTCGTTCCGGGTCCGCTACGCCCCCACGTGGACGCTGAAATTGCGCCAAAAGTCCGGGTAGGACTTCCGTACACAATCCGGATCGCTCACCGTTACGGGAACCCGAAGCCCCACTAAAGCCCACGCAAAGGCCTGACGGTGGTCGCCCCGAGCGGAGCGATGTAGGGACGAAACCGTTCCGGCCGAGTCCTGCATTTGTCCAAAGTTGGACCCCGGTGAAAAGGTGAAGGAATCCGCATCCGTCGTACAAGAGACGCCCAAAACCTCGGCCAATTCCAGCAAGCCGTCCATTCGGTTGATTTCTTTTCCGGCCAAGGTGTGCAAGCCCACCGCTTTGCCGGACCTCCCCAACGCCATGGCTGCGGCCAGCAAGGGCTGCGCGGTGTCCGGGATTTCTGCAAAATCCCATGCCAATGGGGCGGTGCCGTGCACCTTTCCCCGGATGTTTGAGGATGTGTCGGGAATGGGATGAACCCCTTGAGGCACAGCAACGAGGATGCCTCCGGAGACCGTTCCCATTTGAACGCCCAAGTTGGCCAACAGAGAGGCAACGGCGCGATCCCCCTGGAGGGAGTCCAAACGAAGGTCCCGAAGCAGAACCGGCTTTCCGGTCAGGGCAGCAACAGCACCGTGAACGGCCGCGGCAGACCAGTCCGGCTCCCGCTCAAAAACGACGGGCTTGGGGGGCGTGAGTCCGTTTGGGTTACTCAATGAGTGCACGCGCCAGGTGGCTTCATCAAATTCAACAGAATACCCCAAACGCTGCAGCAGAGCGGCGGTCATGTGGGCGTAAGGAGCGCTGACCAGCGGAGCGGTCAGGTGAACGGTGAGGGGTTCCGCAAAGAGGGGGGCAATCAAGAGCAAGGCGCTGAGGTGTTGGCTAGACGCGGAGGCGTCCAGGGTGCACGGGCCGCCGCTGAGGCGGCGGCCCGTGCACCGGTGCGGCGGAACGCCGCCCTCCAACGCTGCGCCCAAAGATCTCAGGGCATTCACCAAGGGCGCAATCGGTCGTTCTTGCAAACGAGCGTGCCCCTCCAGGACCACCTTTGCGCCCGGCGTGGCCAAAGCCAAAGCCAATCCAAAGCGCCAAGCGGTGCCCGCGGGGCCTACATCCACCTGCTGCCAGTTACCCGTCAAGCAAGACCGACGAACCGCCTCCACCGCACGCGCCATGGCCAAAACGTCCTCCGGTTGATCCACGTCGTGATTGGGGTCCTTTGATTCTGGCTTGCTGTCGTCCCCAAAGGCACCAACCTCCGGCCACTGGGAAAGATCTAGCCGGCCGGGCAGAGCGGCGCAAAGCACCTGCAGTCGGTTCCAAATGCTCTTGGAAAGTGGCAAATTAAGTTCCGGAACCGCGCCCAGAATTGCGCTCGTCGCCATGTCGGATAATGCACCCGTGGTCGCTTCCGCAGAAGTCCCAGCCCAAACATCCTCGCTGTACCCGTCCACCTCAAACAAATGTTTTGGCGTAGGCTTCCCATGCCTCTGCGCATTCCGCTTTCGTGACCGCTGCCAAAACAACAGAGCTGCCGGCCGCCTGCAGCAGGGCCATGCGAACTTCATCCGTTCGGTTCTTTTTGTCTTGCAGCATCACGGCCCATGCCTCATCCAAAGCAGGTACGGGGACACGTCCAAAATAGGCACGCACCAGGGAGCGCAAAGCGTTTGCATCGGCCGCCGGTTGCAGTCCGCGTGCTTCCGCAACCCAAGACTCCATCCACAAGCCCGCGGCCACCGCCTCGCCATGGAGCAAGGGTTCGGGAGCCGCAACAGGAGAAGCCCGCGAACCGGACTCCAAGTCGTTCCGCTGTTTCTCTGAAACATCCGTCCAAGCCAAAGCCTCCAAGGCGTGTCCCACGGTATGCCCCGCATTCAACGCCGCACGAACACCGGTCCGGTCCTCGGGGTCTTGCTCCACCAAACGGGCTTTGAACGCCACACTGAGCTGAATCAACTGTTCCACGGTGTCTGCTTCGGCTACCGCAAATTGACCGATGGTGTTCCAATGTTCGCCTCCGTCCAAATACGCGTGCTTGATCATCTCCGCCCAACCGGCGGCGACTTCCCGGGAAGGCAATGTTTCCAGAAAAATAGGGTCTACGAAAACGCCCTCTGCGCGGTAAAACGTACCCACGGCGTTTTTCAATCCCATCAGATTCACCCCAGACTTGCCGCCCACGCTGGCGTCCACCATGGCCAACAAAGAAGTTGGAACGGCGGCGTAGCGCATGCCGCGCTTGTAGGTTGCGGCCACAAAGCCCCCCAGGTCCGTGATCATTCCGCCGCCAACGGCAATCAGGACATCCTCCCGATGTGCGCCGTGTTCGCGCAGTGCCTCCCAGAGGGACAGGGCCATTTCCGGCTCCTTGCTGCTCTCGCCCGCGGGCACCTCCAGCACTTCAACGGCACAACCGTCGGGAACTTCCGGATGGACCAGCTGCAAACAGGCCTCGTGGGTGTTTTCGTCCACCAAAAAAAAGACGCGCCGCGGTGCGGGTTCCGCGCGCAGCCAGGCGCCCAGGGCGCTCAACGCACCCCAGCCCACAACGGCATCTCCCCATGGATTTCTGTGGGTTTTCATTCCTACAAAGATGGTTCAAATGTATCTTTGTGCACAGCTCAGAACCATGGATTTTAACAACACCGCCCGCGCCTTCCACAGTCGGTCCAACGCCGACTTACGCCGCAGCCAATTTTTGTTTGGACTCCTGCAGTATCCGTGGCTGGTTCGCCTCGGAAAACCCGCAGTAGAAGTGGCCTTGTGGTTGCGGTTGCCCATCAAAGGTTTGGTAAAAAAAACGGTTTTCGCGCAGTTTGTGGGCGGGGAAAGCATCGCCGATTGCGGCCCCGCCATCCAAAAACTTTGGGACTACCGCATCTCCAGTATTCTGGACTATTCGGTCGAAGGCAAGGAAACCGAAGCAGATTTTCAACGCGGTTTGGACATCACGTTGCAAACGTTGGCGGCCCACACCAAGTTCGACGGACTGGCGCTGGGCGTCTTCAAGATGACCGGATTGTCCCGCTTTGCGCTGTTGGAAAAAATTTCAACCGACGCAGCATTGTCTGCAGAAGAACAAGCGGAATGGGAACGCGCTTTGGCCCGCTTCCGTCGGTTGGCCGCCTGCGCCCAAAAAGAAGGACGCAGCATCATGATTGATGCGGAGGAGACCTGGATTCAACCGGCCATTGACCGCACGGCACGGCAACTGATGCAGGAGTTCAACCAAGAGCGCCCGGTGGTCTTCACCACCGTGCAACTCTACCGAACCGGGCGCATTGAGGCCTTAGAAGCGGACCTGCAAGCGGCCCAAGAAGGCCATTACAAATACGGCGTCAAGATCGTTCGCGGCGCATACCTGGAAAAAGAGCGCGAGCGCGCCTCCCAATTGGGCTACCCCTCCCCCGTCCAACCGGACAAAGCCAGCACGGACCGCGATTTTGACCGCGCCGTGGCCTTGTTGGTGGACGCCTTGGGCACCCCCAGCGCTCCCTCCGAACACGCCCTGGTGGTGGGTACCCACAACGAATCCTCCACGCAATGGGCGGTGGATTGCTTGGCCAAAAACGGTTGGGCTCCGGGAGATGCTCCCGTGTGGCTGGCCCAGCTCTACGGCATGAGCGATCACATTTCCTACGTTGCCGCGCACGACGGCCATCGGGTAGCGAAGTACTTGCCGTTCGGCCCGGTACGCGATGTTCTTCCCTATCTGTTCCGACGCGCTGAGGAAAACACCAGCGTGGCCGGTCAAACCGGTCGAGAACTCAGCAACCTAGAGGCAGAAATGAACCGACGTCGCGCCGAACGAACGGGTTTCTGACCGTTCTGATCAACCTCCTGCGCAACAAACTTTTTATTTCCAGCGCAGCACCACTGCTCGGTGCTTCCGTCCTTCCACCACCACTTCCGTGGGGCGTCCTTGGTACTCCAAGCGCAGCACGTACACGTTGGCTGTATCTTCTTTCGTTTCTGTGCGGGTAGCGACGGTACTCGCGTCCCAATCCACCGTGGAACGGTTGCGCACGGCCCAGGTATAGGCGGTGTCGGCAGGGACGGCTCCGTTGGGCCAAACCCATGTTTTCAAACGCAAATCGTACAGCACTCGATCGTTCGGAAAATACGTGCATTGAATGTCTGTGCGTTCCCCAAACATCCAAACCACCAATACGGTCCCCAGGACCACTCCTCCACTAAAAAAAGCTACTTTACGGGCAAACTTCACGTTCTGTACGGTTTGATTTAGAGATAATTAACCGCGGCGCGTTTTTGCGACGGATCAAAGCAACAACCCAATTTCCGAATAGGGCAAATCAAAGCGTTCGCCCAGCGGTCGGGACGTCAGGGTTCCGCCAAAAACGTAGACCCCCCGCGCCACACCGGGATAACGGTCTACAATTCCCTCCCATCCTCCGGCCTCGGACCATCGATCCAGCAACGGAGCCGTCAGGTTGTTCAACGCAAAGGAGGCGGTGCGTGCGGTACGCGCGGCCAAATTGGGAATGCCAATGTGCAAAACGCCAAAGCGTTCAAAGGAAGGGCTTTGCCAGGAGGTAATTTCCGACGTCTCAAAACACCCGCCTTGGTCAATGCTGACGTCCACCACAATGCTCCCCGTTTTCATTTGGGACACGATGGCCTCCGAAACCACCACCGGCGTGCGACCGTTCTCCGCGCGCAAGGCACCAATGGCTACGTCGCAATCCATCAAGGCCTTGGCCAGCAACCTCGGCTGCATGACCACGGTGTGAACCGACGTATCCACCTGGCTTTGCAGGCGGTGCAAACGCGTTAACGACGTATCAAAAACCCGAACGTGAGCACCCATTCCGCGCGCTACGCGCGCGGCCACCGTTCCCACCATGCCGGCTCCCAAAATAACCACATCGGTTGGAGGCACGCCGGTGACACCGCCCATCACGTACCCGCGGCCGTTCAAGGTGGTGCTCAGGTAATCTGCTGCCAGCAAAATAGCGGTGGATCCGGCAATTTCACCCATGCTCCGCACAAACGGTTTTTGGTGGTGGGCATCTTCCAAATGTTCGTAGGCAAGCGCTGTAATGCGTTTCAGCATCAAGGCCTCCACAATTTCTTTGCGCAAGGAAGACGGCTGAAGGGCGCTCACCAAGGTGGCACCCAAGGACATGTGCCCCAGCTCCTCCAAGGTGGGCGGCTGCACTTTTACCACCCACGGGCAGCGGAAAACCTCGGGGGTGTCGTACACCAATTCAGCACCCGCCTCAGCGTAGGCCGCGTCCGTGTACCGAGCCATGTCTCCCGCTCCGGTTTCCACCTTGACCCGATGACCGCGGCTGACCAATAAATCAACTCCTTCCGGCGTCAAGGCCACCCGATTTTCGTTCCAAACGGATTCACGCGGCACGCCAAACGTAAGCGATTGGCGGCGGGTTTGCACCAGCAAACGCTCTTCTTGGGGGACGTACAGTTCCATGTTAAACAGTCAATTCAACCGTCCGCAAGTGCGTATCTTCATGATA
>Ga0102921_1000804_pt1 | contig 10987 bp, 9 predicted proteins | sample Colrivmeta156802_FD_78205 | JGI IMG/M metagenome (GOLD analysis project Ga0102921, IMG submission 78205) | Estuarine microbial communities from the Columbia River estuary - metaG 1568-02 | ecosystem: Environmental > Aquatic > Marine > Intertidal zone > Estuary | place: USA: Columbia River Estuary...
ACAAACCCATCTTTAGCCATTCCATAGGCTTTGGCGTCCAAATCTGCTTTGGCTTTTAGGTACGCGGCTGGAGGCTGTTGCGCCACTGCATAAGCAGTACTTAAAATGAAGGAAAGAACAAGGAGAACTTTTCGCATGAGTACTGATTGGAAATTCGAAGATAAATCCATCAAAAATAAGTCATTTTTTTTAATCTGAAATGAGGTGCTACCAGCAGTTCGTATCAATACCGAGCAGCTAGTAACAGCTGCAACTCCTTGTGGCTTAATCCAAATTTCTTAGCCATAAATGCATTGGTCAAACTTCCTCGGTAGGTATACACCCCTTTGAGAAACCATTTGTAGGTAAATATCATTTCCTCAGCTCCTCCTAAATCATTCATTTGGAGCAGTATTGGGGTAAAAATATTACTCAAGGAATACGAGGCTGTTCGGGCGACTCGTGACGCAATATTCGGCACCCCATAATGGATCACCTCATGCATGCGATACACCGGGTTTTCATGAGAGGTGACCTGTGCTGTTTCAATGCAGCCACCTTGGTCAATACTCACATCAATCACAATGCTCCCAGGCATCATCTTGGCCACCATTTCTTCGGAAACTACAATTTTGTTTTTCCCCTTCTCTGCTCGCAAGGCCCCGATGACTACATCTGCCTCAGCCAAGGCTTGTGAGAGATTCGCGTTATCGATGGTGGAAGTTGCAATCTGTTGTCCAAGTAGCTGTTTGATCCTGCGGAGCTTGTAGAGGTGATTGTCAAAAACTTTGATGTTAGCACCCAAACCAAGGGCGGTGCGAGCAGCATATTCCGCTACCGTTCCTGCGCCAATGATGACCACCTGAGTGGGTGGTACCCCCGTAATTCCTCCTAAAATCAATCCTTTTCCTTCGTTTACGCTAGAAAGGTATTCCGATGCAATCTGCATCACCGTGCTTCCAGCGATTTCTGACATGGCACGCACCACGGGCATCCCTCCCACCTTGTCTTCCAGGTACTCAAAAGCAAGGGATGTGATTTTCTTTGCGTTGAGGGCCTGTATGTAAGTTGATTCTTGCTTTTCAAGTTGCAAGGCTGAAATCAAGCAGGATCCAACCGACATGTCAGCGATTTCTTCTTCTGTGGGGGCATTTACTTTGACGACCACATCAGCAGCAAATGCCTCCTTGCGGGAATAAACAATTTTAGCACCGGCATCCGAAAACTGTCGGTCGGAGAACTTAGCGCGATCACCTGCCTGGGTTTCTACAAGGACCGAAACCCCATTTTCATTCAAAATACGAACCGCTTCCGGGCTTAAAACAACCCGCTTTTCTTCGGAGGAAGTTTCCTTAGGCAACCCTATGGAGATGGGTCTGCCTCCTTTTCTTAGTTGGGCGGGAGACTCTTTGGGGATCAACCCCACGGCAGCTACTCCAGACAAATCAGTGGCCATTTTGATGGTGGTGAAAGGTTAATATTCTTCCTGTTTTAGAAGCTAAGGCAAGCTCAATGTGGAAAAATCGCTCTGGTAAAAAGGGAGCAATCTTTTCAGCCCACTCGAGCCAACAGTAGTTTCCACTATAAAAATACTCTTCTATTCCGATATCCAAGGCCTCCATAGGATCATCCAAGCGATAAAAGTCAAAATGGTAGATAAGTCCCTTCGCTTGAGTTTGGTATTCGTTGACAATTCCAAAAGTAGGGCTACTTACTGAATCCGCTACCTGTAAGGCTTTTGCAAGGGATTTGATCAAGGTAGTCTTTCCTGCACCCATTTCACCTCTGAAAATCCAAACTTTTTGATCGCCAGCTTCCTGAATTAACAGCTGGGCCATTTCATCAATACAGTCTAGGGTGTAGGTGATGGTTTGCAAAATAATTAGGTCTTGGACCGCAAATGTACAATAGGAACAATCATTTCCTCAAGAGAAATCCCCCCATGCTGGAAAGTATCCTTGAAGTGATTCACGTAGTAATTGTAATTATTGGGGTAAGCAAAGAAATAATCTTCCACAGCAAAGACATAGGAAGAGGATACATTCAGTCTCGGAAGCTTAGCATCCTCGGGTCGCCTTACCTCAAAAACTTTCCCCGCCTCAAAATTCAAATTCTTCCCCTGCTTGTAGCGCAAGTTGGTGGTGACATGCTTATCTCCAATGATCCGGTATGGTCTATTTACTCTTTTGGTACCGTGATCTGTGGTCAAAATCACCTCCCCTCCTGCTTGCTGGATTTTTTTCATCAGCTCAAATAAGGAGGAATGTTCAAACCAACTTCGGGTCAAAGAACGGTAAGCCGACTCATCCGGTGCCAGCTCACGGATCATCTTCATATCTGTACGCGCATGCGAAATCATGTCTACAAAATTGTACACCAGCACATTGAATTCGTTCTGAAGGAGCGTATGGAATTGATCGAGCACCGCTTTTCCTTCCTGCATTTGCAAAATCTTGTGGTAGGAATATTTAACAGGGATTCTATTTTTTTCCAAATTGATTTTCAACCATTCCTCCTCACTTTTATTTTTTCCCTCTTCCGAATCTTCGTCTTCCCATAGGTGGGGATATCGACTAGCCATCTCTGAAGGCATCATGCCAGAGAACAAGGCATTTCTGGCGAAGGCGGTGGTAGTAGGAAGGATGCTGTAGTAGGTGGATTTTTCTTCCACATGAAAGTATGCCCCCAGTAGCGGCTCAATTTCCTCCCATTGGTCTAGCCGGAGGTTGTCAATTAAAATAAAAAATACGGGCCGTTTCTTTTTCAAAATAGGAAAAACCCATTCCTTGAGCACTTGGGGAGATTGCAGTGGGGCATCGGTTTCTGGGCTTGCTACCCAATCCAGGTAATTTGCCTTGACAAATCGCCCAAAAGCACTGTTTGCTTCCGTTTTCTGTGCCTCAAGCACTTCCAACATGTTCTTGTTTTCGGTGCGATCAATTTCCATTTCCCAGAAAGTGAGCTTTTTGTAAACATCAGCCCATTCCTGCGGGGTGGATGCTTCATCCAAAGCTTGGCCGATCTGTCTAAATTCTTGCTGGTAATTTTGGGCCGTCTTTGATTCTACTAATTGTCGGTTTTGGAGTATTCTTTTGACTGAAAGCCAAATTTGGCTAGGATTGAGTGGCTTGATCAGGTAGTCTGCGATTTTACCCCCTATCGCCTCATCCATAAGTTGCTCTTCCTCGCTTTTGGTAATCATGACCACTGGGATCTGAGGCTTGAGCTGCTTGATCTGCTGCAGCGTCTCCAATCCGGTCATTCCGGGCATCATTTCATCCAAAAATACCACGTCAAAATTGGCATTTTCAACTTCTTCGATGGCATCTACCCCAGAATTGACGGTCGTAATGACACAGCCTTTTCCTTCCAGAAATAGGACATGAGGTTTGAGTAGATCAATTTCATCGTCTGCCCACAGCACCTTGAATTTTTGAGACATCTTTCTTCCCTTTTCTTCTAAAATTATAATTACTTTTGAGTCAATCAAATCCGTGCTGATTGAAAAGCCAGAAAATACTCAATGATCCAGTTTATGGTTTTATAACCATCCCTAGCGAGTTAATTTTTGCCATCATTGACCATCCTTACTTTCAGAGATTACGCCGAATCCGTCAATTAGGTTTAACTGATTTCGTCTACCCCGGTGCTTTGCATACCCGATTTCACCATGCCTTGGGTGCCATGCACCTGATGAGCATCACCTTGGACAACTTACGGATCAAAGGCACCGACATCAGCGAAGAAGAATACGAGGCAGCACTAATCGCCATTCTTTTGCATGACATAGGGCATGGACCCTTCTCTCACGCCTTGGAATATAGCCTATTGCGCGGGATTCCACACGAAGAACTTTCATTGCTGACCATAGAACTGCTTAACGAGGAGTTTGGAGGGCAATTGACCTTAGCGCTCCGCATATTTAAAAACCAGTACCCTAAAAAATTCCTGCATCAGCTCGTTTCAAGTCAGTTGGATATTGATCGATTAGACTACCTGCAGCGCGACTGTTTCTTTACAGGAGTATCCGAGGGCACTATTGGAGCAGATCGAATCATCAAAATGATGGCCGTAAAGGACGATCAGTTGGTGATCGAAGAAAAAGGGATTTATTCCATTGAAAACTTTTTGAGTGCGCGAAGGCTGATGTATTGGCAGGTGTATTTGCATAAAACGACAGTTAGCGCAGAGAAAATGCTCATCAATCTGATTCAGCGGGCCAAAAACCTGGCGCAGGGAGGGAGAAACTTTTTTGTGACCGAAGAGATGGCCTACTTCATGAGCCAAGAAGTGTCACTAGCAGATTTTAAAGCAGATTCGAGCTTACTCAAAAAGTTTTTACAGCTGGATGACTTTGATATTTGGGGTGCTATTAAGCTCTGGAAAAATGATCCAGACTACGTGCTTCGAAACATCTCTCAAATGTTTCTGACGCGAAAGCTGTTTAAAATCAACCTAGTGAATGAGCCTTTTTCAAGTGAGGAAATTGAACACTTGCGAACCAAAGCACAGAAAAAATTGCAAGTGCCCGATGAGGATCTGGGTTATTTTTTCTCCACCGGCACGATAAGTAACTACGGGTATTTGGAAAAAGACCGCATTTCCATTTTAACCAAAAAAGGAGAAGTGGTCGATGTCGCCAGTGCTGCTGACTTACCAAACATCAAGATCATGAGCAAGATGGTGGAAAAACATTACGTATGCGTAGCAAAAAGTTTAATTTTGCCCAACTAAACCACTTTGCCAACTATGGAATTTTCACTGGAACAACTTGCTGGAATTTTGGGGGGAACTGTAGATGGAGATTCCAGCTTAAAAGTTTACCGCCTCGATAAAATCCAGGAAGGCCAACCCGGAGGCATTGCCTTTTTGGCAAATGAAAAATACGAGAATTTTCTCTACGAAACGGAAGCCACAGCAGTCATTGTATCTGCTGATTTTGTGGCTACAAAGCCCTACAAAACAGCACTCATTCGCGTAAAAGATGCCTACACAGGCTTTACCTCCCTACTGGAAGCCTACCAGCAGCTCAACCAAGCTAGCCTTGTTGGGGTCGAACAACCCAGCTACATGGCTGAAAGCAGCAGCATGGGGGAACAAGGATATCGAGGTGCTTTCTCCTACATCGGCAAAAACTGTACTTTAGGTAAAGGTGTCAAAATCTACGGCCAAGCCTTTATTGGAGATCGTGTTCATATTGGAGATGGTACCGTGATCCTTGCAGGTGCCAAAATCTATGCAGACACCCGAATCGGAAAAAACTGCGTGATCCATGCCGGAGCAGTACTGGGTTCTGATGGCTTTGGATTTGCCCCACAAGCAGATGGATCTTACAAGACCATCCCTCAAGTGGGAAATGTAGTGCTTGAAGACCAGGTAAGCATTGGCGCCAATACGACTATAGATTGCGCCACCATGGGCAGCACCTTAATTCGAAAAGGAGTAAAAATCGACAATCAGGTTCACGTAGCGCACAATGTGGTTATCGGTGAACATACAGTAATTGCCGCGCAAACAGGCATATCAGGCTCTACAGAAATCGGGGCGCATTGTGTGCTTGCGGGTAAGGTGGGTATTGCAGGCCACCTCAAAATCGCCGACCGTACGACCATTGGTGGAAATACAGGCATAAATAAATCAATAACAAGCCCTGGGAAGACCCTTTTTGGCTTTCTAGCTATGGATATGAAGCATTTTCTCCGTTCCTATAGCATTTTTAAAAATCTAGAGGATCTCCAGAAACGCATTCAACAACTCGAAAAAAAGGGGTAATTTTATGACCCAAATCTCGTTTTAGTGTAAAACACATGAAAGTCAAACAACATACCATCCAAAAGCAGGTAGAATTGTCCGGGGTAGGGCTACATACCGGCGTGGTCTCAAACATGACCTTTTTGCCGGCTCCTCCTAACCATGGCATCAAATTCCAGCGCATTGATTTGGAAGGACGCCCAACGGTGGATGCCGACTGCGATTTAGTGGTGGACGTATCACGAGGAACTACCCTAGAGCAAAATGGGGCAAGGGTGTACACGGTTGAACATGTGCTCGCTGCACTGATGAGCATGGAGATTGACAATGTGTTGGTTCAGCTGGACGGCCCAGAACCCCCAATTATGGATGGTTCATCCATCCAGTTTATCGAGGTACTTGAGGATGCTGGTTTTGAAGAACAGAATGCACTGAGACGATTTTTTGAAGTTCAAGAGACCATCCAATACAAAGACCCTTCCAGAGAAGTAGAGATGGTGGCGCTTCCTGCAAGCAACTACCGGGTGACTGTAATGGTGGACTACAACTCACCAGTGCTGGGAAGTCAGCATGCTTCGATTACAGACATCAGCCAATTTAGATCTGAAATTGCTTCCTGTAGAACCTTCTGCTTCTTGCATGAATTGGAGATGTTGTACAAATCCAACCTCATCAAGGGAGGGGATTTGAACAATGCCATTGTGGTGGTAGATCGGGTGGTTGAAAAGGAGGAATTGGCTCATTTGGCTAAAATGTTCAACAAGGAATCCGTCGAAGTGAAAAAAGAAGGCATCCTCAATAATGTGGACTTACGCTACAAAAACGAACCGGCACGCCACAAACTATTGGATGTGGTGGGTGACCTGGCCTTGGTGGGCAGACCTTTGAAAGCCCAAATATTGGCTGCTCGACCGGGACATGCCGCGAATGTGGCCTTTGCCAAGAAATTGAAGCGCGCAATGGAGAAAATGGGATCTACCCATATTCCTTATTACGATCCAAAGCTTCCTCCAGTGATGGACATCAATCAGATCAGTAATATTTTACCGCATCGCTATCCATTTCAACTAATCGATAAAATTATCTACCTGGATGATACTGTAGTAGCGGGGGTGAAAAATGTAACGATGAATGAGCCGTTTTTTATGGGGCATTTCCCTGGCAATCCGGTGATGCCTGGAGTCATGCAAGTAGAAGCCATGGCCCAAACAGGAGGGATATTGGTATTGAGTTCGGTAGAAGATCCAGAAAATTACTGGACCTATTTTCTTGGCATCGAAAGTTGTAAGTTTAGAAAAATGGTCTTGCCAGGAGACACCATTGTATTTAAATGCGAACTCCTTGCCCCTATCCGTAGGGGAATCGCCAAGATGAAGGGTGAAGCATACGTGGGAAACAATCTAGTATGTGAAGCCATTATGACTGCAAGCATTACCCGAAAAGAGCTATGATAAGTACGATGTCTTCCATTCATCCTGAGGCCAAATTAGGCACTGGAGTACATGTAGATCCCTTCACCATGATTCATGAAGATGTGATCATTGGGGACAATACCTGGATCGGGTCCAATGTGACCATCTACCCTGGCGCAAGAATTGGGAAAAATTGCAAGATTTTCCCTGGTGCTGTCATTGCAGGCATCCCACAGGATCTCAAATTTCAAGGAGAAGAATCTACGGTAGTGATCGGAGACAATACCACGATTCGTGAATGCGTAACTATTTCTCGTGGCACCGTAGACAAGCAAACAACCGTAGTGGGAAGCAACTGCCTGTTGATGGCCTATGTACACGTAGCGCACGATTGTGTCATCGGAAGCCATGTCATTGTAGCCAACTCGGTTCAAATCGCTGGTCATGTAGTCATCGAAGATTGGGCGATCATTGGCGGATCAAGTGCCGTGCATCAGTTTGTGAGAGTAGGTATGCATGCCATGATATCCGGCGGTTCCTTAGTCAGAAAAGACGTGCCTCCCTTTACCAAGGCTGCAAGAGAACCCCTCACCTACGCAGGTGTGAATTCCTTGGGCTTGCGTAGAAGAGGCTTTTCGAGTGAAACTATTGCACACATTCAAGAGGTCTACCGTTACCTATTCTTGAATAGCTTAAATAACAGCCGAGCGCTTGAAGAAATTGAAATTAACCTTCCCGCTACCAAAGAGCGCGATGAAATTTTAAATTTTATCCGATCCTCTGAACGTGGGGTGATGAAAGGCTACATCAACTAGCATGTTTACGATCCAGGTTAAAAACGCATCCAAGCGATTTCACAACGAATGGATTTTTAAAAATCTTGACCTGGAACTTTCCTCTGGCGATACCCTCGCCATTACAGGAGGAAATGGATCTGGAAAATCCACCCTTTTGAAATGCCTTTCTGGAGCCATTCCTTTGACCTCCGGAACTATTCAGTACCAAGCGGGATCAACCCAAATTAGTGAGGAACACTGGTTCCGTAGCCTCGCATTAGCTACCCCCTATTTAGAATTGCCAGAAGAATTCACCTTAAGCGAGGTGATTAACTTCCATTTTCAATTTAAAAACCCGCTTCAAAACCGAACTAACACAGAAATTCTTGAGGTTTTGGGTTTGGAGAAACACAAATCCAAAGCCATTTCTCAATTTTCCTCCGGCATGAAGCAGCGGGTAAAGCTTGCCCTAGCCATTTTCTCGGAGGTTCCTTTACTCCTTTTAGACGAGCCTACCACCAACTTAGATACCCAAGGACTATCTTGGTATTTGAAACTTATCCAGCAATATAGTCCGGGACGAATTTTAGTAATCTGCTCGAATGACCCGCGTGAATATGATTTTTGTGAAAAAAAAATTACCCTAGAAGACTTTAAGTAAGTCAAATGGTCCGTATTCTTGTAGTTGAACTCTTCAAAAATTAACATCTCAAATGAATTTCCGATTTCCTTTCCTTCTCCAATTTGTATTAATTCTTAGCCTTCTAGTTGCTTGCAAGGAAAAAGGAGAAAAGCCTGATGCGAAAAAAACTCCAGAACAAATCGCAACTGAAGCACTTTCAGGTACAGGTACTGCACAGTGGACTGTGGCAGGCGGTGGGTCAGTGACTCGAGATGGACAAAATGTGACGAGCACCTATGCTACTTTTGAGCTATTTCTCAATGCAGGAGCTTCAAAAACCTATTCTACTAGAAATGCAGCGGAGTTATTCGATGCCAACGGTACCTGGAGTTTTGCTGGAACCAACTTTGATAAATTTATCTTAACAGGTAGTAAGCCCGCGGCAACGCGTGAAATCTCCTTTACACAAACAGGTACCACACTACGATTAGACTTTCGGATTCCATTGCCAGGTGCGCGCGTAGATGGCAGTTCCGCACTTTCGGGAAACTATACTTTTAACCTCGTTAAAAAATAAGCTGATTACTATCGGAGGGTGACTAGGGTAACACCAGCCCCACCTCTATCGGCATGCTCATCCTCCAATTTTTCTACATGGGGCATGGTGCGAAGCAAATTACGACTCACCTCTCGAAGGATTCCATCACCTTTTCCATGGACAATCCGTAGATTTTTTACTCCCAGCATGTTTCCCTCATCAATAAAAGTTTGAATCAGGGGAAGTACTTCTTCTCCCCTTTTTCCTCTCAAATCCAAGTTGGGGGAAAAATCCATCATCTTGGATGTCGTTTGGTAGCTCCCCCTTTTTTCGATAGACTTCAATTCCTTCTTCACTTCCGCTCTCGCGATTTTCTCCAGTCGAGAAAGCTTTACATTGGACTTTAAGTCTCCAATTAGAAGTTCGACGTCCTTATTTTTTATGGCGACTACTTCTGCAATGGCTGAATTATCCTTTAGCCGTACCCAATCCCCTACCTGAATTTGTCCCCCTATTACTTGGATACTTGGCTCCTTGATCGTAGATTTTTCAGGTTTAATTTCTTCTTTAAAGACATCGAGTTCCTTTCGCAAGGTTTTGGTGGCTTCCTTCTCCGCTTTCCCTTCCTTAATCTCTCGAATCACAGATTCAATCTTTTTGTTGGCTTGATCCAAGATGGATTTCGCTTCCAGTTTGGCCTCTTGGATGTATTGCTTTTTGGTAAGATCCAAGGTGGTTTTCAGCTGCTCATACTCCTTCAAAGTCGCCTCAAGTGCCTTATCCTTTGTCCGAACATCCTTTAAGAGGAGGTCGTATTGGTTTTTTTCATTTTCCAATTGAGTGAGCAGTCGGTCATACCGTACGCGCTCTTCCCCAATTTGCTGCTTTGCATAGGCTACGATTTCTTTGGATAGCCCAATTTTCGCTGCAATTTCCAAAGCAAAAGAGGACCCTGGCTTCCCAATTTCCAATTGATACAAAGGCTCCAATTTTTCCACATCGTAACGCATCGCGCCGTTGACTAGGCCCTGTTGCTTATCTGCCAACTGCTTTAGGTTGCCATAGTGGGTAGTGATCACCCCATAAGCTCCTAGCTTGGCTAGGCTCAATAAGATAGATTCTGCGATTGCTCCACCAAACTGTGGCTCGGTACCCGTTCCAAATTCATCGATGAATAGGATTGTTTTCTTATTGGCAAACTGGGTAAAGTGCTTCATACTCATCAAGTGAGAGGAGTAGGTACTCAGGTCATTTTCCAAGCTTTGCTCATCCCCGATGTCAATGAAAAAGTGATCGAACAACGAACTCTTGGAATCTGGATGAACGGGAAGTAAAAGGCCGCACTGCAACATGTATTGCAATAATGCCACAGTTTTGAGAGCCACTGATTTACCACCCGCATTGGGTCCAGAAATAAGGAGAAGTCTCTTCTGGCTATCCAGATTAATGCTCAAGGGGACTACTTGTTTCCCTTGAGACCTTAAAGAAATCTCAAGGATAGGATGACGTGCTTGCGTCCAGGAAAGAGCTCTTTGCTCAGTAAGTATGGGTTTGTTGCTATTCGTTTTTAGTGCAAATCGAGCCTTGGCACGCACAAAATCCAACACCCCTAGAAAGTTGGTGGCTTTACGAAGTGCAGGAATAGTAGGCCGCAGTTGATCCGTGAGACGAGTCAGGATACGAATGATCTCGCGCTTTTCCATGTACTCCAAATCGCGAATTTCATTGTTGATATCAAGTGCCTCCTCCGGCTCCATAAATACCGTCTGACCAGTTGCGGACTCATCATGAATAAAACCACGGAGCTTACGCTTATTCTCCGCAGCAATGGGAATAACCATCCTTCCACCACGAATCGTCATGGCTGCATCCTCAGGCATTAGCCCCTTTGCTCGGGCCTCCTTAAAAA
>Ga0102921_1000811_pt1 | contig 10951 bp, 9 predicted proteins | sample Colrivmeta156802_FD_78205 | JGI IMG/M metagenome (GOLD analysis project Ga0102921, IMG submission 78205) | Estuarine microbial communities from the Columbia River estuary - metaG 1568-02 | ecosystem: Environmental > Aquatic > Marine > Intertidal zone > Estuary | place: USA: Columbia River Estuary...
ATCACAAACTTGCCCGTTGGGTTGATGTGGTAGGTGATCTGGTCGGTAAATAGTTTTTGAAGGGAAGGCTTCAACTTGGCCTTCACGCGTGGGATCAAGATGTTGATGATATCGGCTTTGATTTTGGCAAGCATGGTTGCTTCCTCATCAAAGTCATCGTGCTGGGTAGAAACTACGATTGCATCGATGCGCTGCGGCACGTTGTCGTCGCTGTATTCAATAGTCACCTGAGACTTGGAGTCTGGACGCAAGTAAGGCATGTCCTTGTTTTCTCTACGCAATTCTGCTAGTTCAAGCAAGATGCGGTGCGAAAGGTCCAATGCCAGTGGCATGTAGTTGTCCGTTTCGTTAGTCGCATAGCCAAACATCATACCTTGGTCGCCTGCACCCTGCTCCTCTGGGTTCTTGCGTTCTACACCCTGGTTGATGTCAGCAGACTGCTCGTGGATGGCAGAAAGCACTCCACAGGAGTTGCCTTCAAACATGTATTCGCTCTTGGTGTAACCGATCTTGTTGATGACCTCGCGGGCAATTTTTTGTACGTCTAGGTACACCTCAGATTTCACCTCACCGGCAAGAACCACCTGACCCGTAGTTACGAGTGTTTCGCAGGCTACTTTGGAGCTGGGATCAAAAGCCAAAAAGTTGTCAATCAGTGCGTCGGAAATCTGATCCGCAATTTTATCTGGATGGCCCTCAGATACAGATTCTGAGGTAAATAGGTAAGGCATACCGTTTTTGATTTTTCGTGAATGGTCGCACAAAATTACAGGAACTGCCCGAAATAAAAAACTGCGTTAGGGGGGCTTCGCGCAAGTCTTTTTTTACTCTCGCAAAGTAGGGAAGACCTGCCTGCGGAAGGCAGGCGCAAAGAAAGCTAGTGAAGTAAAACCTTTGCGTCTTGGTGCCCTGCCTGCGGAAGACAGGCTTTGCGTGAGTACTTTTTTTACTCACAAAGGCGAGAAGCAATCTAGTCAATTGAAACCTTTGCGTCTCTGCGCCTTTGCGCGAGTATTTTTTTATCTCGCAAAGTAGGAAAGACGCAAAGAAAGCTAGTGAAGTGAAACCTTTGCGGCTCTGCGGCCTGCCTGCGGTAGACAGGCTTTGCGTGAGTATTCTCTTTTTTTCGCAAAGGCGCTAAGACGCAAAGAAAAAAGAGTTGGATATACCTTCAAATACCATCTTTCAAAAGAAAAAATGTTAATAAAAGTATCCCACCAATTAAGGCTCCTGCTTTGTTTTTGAGATACACCTGCAATAAATTATTCCTTTTGTACAGATAAATGATTTAGCCCTGCACGAGCAGTCCAAAGCCGAAAATGAGAAGGGCAATGTTGATGGACTTGAAAAAGAATCCTGCAGAAATTATTCCAAGTGCTAGGATGAAGGAGAAGTATTCCCACTTTTTGATCGTTTCCATAGTTTTACTTGTTGAAGGTTAAAAGAAAATATCAAATCACTGCAGTTAAAAAAGAAGTCAGCTAACTTTTCCCAACCTACTTAGCAGATCCAAAATCTCTTGATCCAGAATTCCATCCTGCACTTGGCTAGTTACAAAATTGGGTTTTCTATGGATAGTTAATTTTGTCTGACCCTTACTTACTGACTTTAAATTCAGATAGACTTTTCCTCCCCAAAAAAATAAAGAGCTCGGAATCTTAACGCGAAATGAATCTTCCCCAATTCGTTCAAAAGCTGCCCAGCCTTTATCCTTTGCAATTTTTGGAAGCGTTTCAGTTACCCTTACCGAGGAAAGTTCAAGCAGGTAATCATCCAACTTCATTTTGTTCTTTTTGATGTGGTACTGGTACAGGTACCAGGTACTGAAAACAGAAAGGGAAAAGAAAAAAAGTAAGAGAAATACCAAGGCCATAATCGATATGAATTTAGACGAACCAGGAACCGTAATTTATACTCATAATTACCAAAACTCGTTCATCGCCAAGAGATAGGTCTCCTACTTTTTAACCGTTTCCGAATACATGAATTTTAGTCTTTGTTACAAATCTCAAATGACGTTGATGCATCTTCAAAGCAGGTGCGTTCCACCAAATAAACAAATCCATCACAGGTTAGGGCTCCTTCCAACGTAGACGTGAAGAGGGCACAACGAGCAGCAGTAACCAAAGCGGTGTATCCACAGGCCTGCTTTCTGGAATTCAATTCTTTTTCACAGTGTCCTTGAACTCCATCGTCCGAAGAGGAATTAAGGTCTAATGACATATTTCCCGATTGAACACCCTGAACAACTAAACGCTCAAGATCACTTTGTGTAAAATTTGAAACATCAGGATACCGTTGTCTTATCTCCTGACCGACTGCTGCCAACTCGTGCATTGTATTGAACACATGATCTGGATTTTTAAAATTTTCTGCGATGAAAATTTTCAAATCTTCCATAGACACAATTTCTTTTTTGAGTGCAGCATCATTCATCGGCTGGTCTCCTATAAAAAGCGCGTTTATCTCTCTTGTTTTGTTAAGAGCCAGGCTAAATTCTTTGGACAATGGATCGCTTAGAAGCTGTGTCAAGGTAGATCCCTGGACCTGCTCAGGTGCCTCATTGAAATCGCAGGACATAGAGAAAACAATCAAAAACGAGAAAATTAGGTAAGTACGTTTCATCTTTTGAAAAATTTAAGTTTAAAAATTTAGTTAACGCTCGCCTTGTGGAGAACTTAAATTAAACCTATCTGTCTTACGCCAGATAAGCAAATAAAAATATATTTATTTATTTTATTAAGCTATAACTAGCTATAAATCAGAATTATTATTTATATTTTTTATTGAAATATAACAATTTTTAATTGATTTTTCATTTTTCTCAAAAAAGTACTAACTGGCATCCCTCAATTCAACAATTCAAGGAACAAATAAAAAATCCCCTACAATTTGTAGGGGATTGAGTGCAATTTTGGAAGGTTTGAGGTTCCTGAGAAGAAAAGACCTTCGGGGTTTGAGAAACCCCAAAGGTCATCAAATCAGCTCCACGCTGCGCTTCACAAAGGCAGTCAGGTCTTTGCCAGTAAGCAAACCCTGAGAAAGCAAGGCCAAATCAAAGGCTTGTTTGGCAAGGGTCACTTGCACCTCTTCCGTATCAGCCTTGAGGATCTTGTCGACCAAGGGGTGGTTACCATTGATGGCTACCTTATAGCTATCCGGTAGGCTTCCGTAGAAACTCATCGGTCCACCTCCACCATTCTGCGCCATTTCCTTCATGCGGCGCATCCACTCTTCCATGGTGATGGTCACAGGCATTTCCTCGGGACTTAGCCCTTCGATATCCACCGAATAAGTTTTGTTGGCAATGGCTTTTTCAAAAAGTTCCTTAACCGACTTGCTCTGATCCTCTGTGAGCAGGTTGGCATAAGTAGAATCCTTTTGAATCAACTTTTCTACCACATCGGAATCCACACGCTTGAGCTGCGTTTTCTCCAATTTGGACTCAATGTGCTGAATAAAATGGTTGTCGATTGGAGAATCCAGCACCAACACATCGTATTCCTTCTTGAGTGCAGAATCGATAAAGCTATCCTGCTTCTTTAGATCTGTGGAGTACAAGTACACCAGCTGCTCGCTTTTGTCGGTTTGGGTAGGCAACACCTTTTCACGATATTCGTCTAGCGTGTAGTATTCTTCCTTAGTGTTTTTGAGTAAGGTAAATTCCTTCCCCTTCTCGTAAAACTTCTCCTCGGAAATCATGCCGTACTTCACAAAAAGGCCAATGTCATTCCACTTTTCCTCATATACTTTGCGGTCTTTCTTGAATAGCTCAGAAAGCTTATCCGCCACTTTCTTCGTAATGTAGTTGTTGATCTTCTTCACATTGCCGTCAGCCTGCAAGAAGCTTCTGGACACGTTGAGCGGAATATCTGGGGAGTCAATCACCCCATGAAGCAACATCAAAAATTCCGGCACAATGTCCTTCACCTCGTCGGTGATAAACACCTGACGACTGAAAAGCTTGATCTTGTTGCGCTGCATCTCAAAGTCATTTTTGACCTTCGGGAAATAGAGCACACCAGTCAAGTTGAACGGATAATCCACATTCAAGTGGATCCAGAACAAGGGATCTTCTCCCATCGGATACAAGCTCTTGTAAAAGGCTAGGTAGTCCTCGTCCTGCAGGTCACTTGGAGATTTGGTCCAAATAGGAGCTGTGGTATTGAGGATGTTGTCCACCTCCACAGACTTCCATTTCTTTTCTCCCTTGTCGTCTACACCATCTTCTACAGATTCGGATTTGGTGCCAAACTTGATGGGGATGGGGAGAAACTTGCAGTACTTATCCAAAATCCCCTGCAACTTCCACTTGTCTAGAAATTCAACGGAATCCTCGTTGACATGGAGGATGATGTCCGTACCACGGCTCTTCTTCTTTCCTTTTTTGATTTCAAACTCGGTACTTCCGTCACAGGTCCAAATTGCGGGCTCAGACCCTTCTTGGTAGGATAGCGTATGGATCTCTACATTTTTGGCCACCATAAAGGCGGAATAGAAACCCAAGCCAAACTTGCCAATGATCTCGTTGGCGTCTTTGGCATCCTTAAATTTCTCCACAAACTCCGTAGCTCCAGAGAAGGCAATCTGGTTGATGTATTTTTTGATTTCCTCAGCAGTCATGCCGAGTCCTTTGTCGGAGATGGTGATGGTCTTCTTTTTTTCATCGAATGACACCTCTACGGTGAGGTCACCTAATTCCCCTGCATACTGACCTAATGTCGCAAGTCGCTTGATTTTTTGAGTCGCATCTACTGCGTTGGAGACCAATTCCCGAAGGAATATCTCATGATCAGAATAGAGGAATTTCTTAATTATCGGGAAAATGTTCTCGGTATGTATCGAGATCGTGCCTTTTTCCTGCATGGGCTTACATCGGTTTAGTTAATAGTAAAATGGTTCTACCCTAGGTTAGCAAGGCCTATTCCAAGTCTAAAAAAATGACAAGATGTCAGCAAAAAAAATGAAAAACGTATCCTCTACAACCCAACTCAAGGTCGGGCAGCATAGGTAAAGTCCAATGGATTTGGAAAGTTAAAAGTGAAGCCCGTGGCTCTAACTTTTTCAGAACTAATCCATCTTCCTTCTTTTTCATCGGCCGCTTCCTGGTAGCTAGCTGGGGGAAGGATTCCTAAAGTGCTCGAATTTTTTGCATAGACCTCTCTTCGAAAAGGATGCTCAGGTGCTACCCCATTGAAGGTTTGATTCCAAAGCCCCTGATCAATCACCCAAGAAATCATCCCTGCGGCATCTGCTTGATGGATAAAGTTGACTCGGGTATGCCCAACGACCTGCTCCTTTCCAGAAAAATAAGTTCCTGGAATCCGATCTGCACCCATCAACCCTCCCATGCGCAACACGGTCAACTGATAGGTTGACGGAGTCTCCATCAAGGCTTCCGCTTCATACAAGACCGGATTGCCCGCATTACTTGGGTTGATCGGTTCCGCCTCCGTGTAAGGAGAGGATTTGCTTTCATTGGGGTAGATTCCTGTGCTAGAGATAAAAATCAGTTGCTTCACGGATGATCCTGCAATCAACTCTCGTAAGGAAGCAAGCTGCTGTAGGTAAAGCTTCCCATCCCCCTGCCTACTTCGAGGAGGAAGAGTTACTACCAAAATCTCCGAATCAAAAAGTCGTTGATAACCAGTTCCCTCGGGATCTGGGCTTAGGGCAAAGTGAATTGCATCCAGTCCTCTTTTACGAAGAGTTTCCACTTTTTCTGGACGGGTAGATGACCCAAGAACCTGGTAACCCAGGCTTTGCAAAAGCAAACCAGTAGCCTCGCCGAGCCATCCCAAACCGATAATTGAAACTTTCTTCATGCCTTAAACTAACTAGTGAGGAACTTTTTGATTGCACACAACGAATCCCCAATTCCCGAAATCGGAATTAAAGAAAAAACCTCCTTTTCGGAGGTTTGTTTATTCTTTTTTAGGTAGTGTGCCCAAAAGGTAATCCCAAAGGGGTGAACTCACACCAAAAGCTGAGTCTGGATTTTTGTAATGATGGATGGCATGATTGACCCACAAGACCTTGAGAAAATTTTTAGGCGGATTGTAGACATGCACTACATAATGAACCCCCAAATATCCGGAGTATCCTAGCAGAAATCCAGGTAAAAAATAGAGCGCAAAATCCCCCATCAACAGCGTGAACACCAAGTACAAAATTGCGGCATAGGCGGCACTCACAAAGGGAGGCATGGCCAATCGGTCCTTGTCTCTAGGGTAATCGTGGTGTACGCCATGGATGCCATATTGCAATTTATCCTTAATGGGTGTGTCAGGCTCCATGTGGAAAAAATGCTTGTGCATCATGTATTCCACAAAGGTGAAAGCAACTATCCCCAGCACGGCAACTGCCAATCCGAAACCAAAAGGTATCGAGGTTGCCGTCACCCCGTAGTAGAGCGATACGGAGGAAATGGCCAAAAACAAGGTAATGGGTATGGAAATATGCGTTCTTGAAATGCGTTCAAGAACTGGATTAGAAAATATCTGAGCCGATCCAAAATTATCGGGCCGATCCAATCTCCCAATCTTTTTCATGATAAATAGTGGTTTAGGTAGTCTTCAAAAATTGTTCTCTTATAGAGCCTTTAACTATCCTGCAAAAATAAGGGTTTACTTTTTATTAATTTTTTTTCTTAAAGCTGACTTAAATCACCTTTTTTCACTTGCCGCTAGCGCAATTGTTTTACGGTAATAGTCCTCATACATTGGAAGGATTTGATCGATATCAAACTCCTTTGCTCTTGCCAATGCACGCTCCTTGAAACCAGGCAAATTGGCTTCATCCAAAATAAACAAGGCCTTTTTGGTCATGTCCTCCACATCGCCCACTTCACAAGCAAAGCCTGTCACTCCATCCAAGTTGAGTTCGGGAATCCCGCCAGCATTGGAAGACAAGACCGGTACTTCACAGGCCATCGCCTCCAAGGCAGCAAGTCCAAAGCTCTCCTTTTCTGAAGGCATCAAAAATAGATCTGCCACAGACAATACTTCCTCCACAGCCTCAAGCTTACCCAAAAACCGGATGTCCTCACAGGTACCAAGCGTACGGCAAAGGCGCTCCATGCGATCTCGCTCTGGTCCATCGCCTACCAAAAGCAGTTTGGCCGGGATCTCCTTACGTACATTGTAAAACACATGGATCACATCCTCCACTCGCTTTACCTTTCGGAAGTTGGAGGTATGTACGAGCAGCTTTTCCCCATTGGGACAGATGGCCAACTTGAAATGTTCTTTTCGTTGCTTCTTAAAGCGCTCCAAATCTATAAAATTCGGAATCACTTCAATGTCTCGCTTGATGTCGAAGTAGTCAAAAGTTTCTTTTCTTAAATCCTCAGAAACTGCCGTGACGCCATCCGATTGGTTAATAGAAAAGGTCACCACAGGCTCGTAACTAGGATCCTTCCCCACCAAGGTGATGTCCGTACCATGTAGCGTCGTCACCACAGGAATCTCAATACCTTCTGTTTTCAGAATTTGCTTGGCCATATAGGCTGACGATGCATGCGGGATGGCATAGTGCACGTGCAGCAAATCCAGCTTTTCATACTTGACTACACTCACCATTTTACTGGCAAGCGCAAGTTCGTAGGGAGCAAACTCAAATAGGGGATAGCTTTTGATGTCTACCTCGTGGTAGAATAAGTTTTCACTAAAAAAATCTAGCCTCATGGGCTGCTTGTAGGTAATAAAGTGTACCTCATGGCCCACTTTCGCAAGTCCTTTGCCCAATTCAGTGGCTACCACTCCACTACCTCCGAAGGTAGGGTAACAAACAATTCCTATTTTCATTACTGGATTGAGGCTTTACTAACCTGCTGATAACACGTTTCAACTATAGTTTTGTTCAAAATAAAAGATTTTTATGCTTCCATTTTTCTAAATAAACCGCAAGGAAGAAAAAAACTAATCCATTACTCCGCAAAAATCTAATTAATTTACCAGTCAAATTGCAACCGCTATGAAACATACTTTTCTCCTAATCGGACTAGTACTCCTTGGATGGGCATGTACCCCTGCTTCCAAAACGGATTCCGGAAATGAAAAAATTGATCCCCTTAGCTACTGGGGAGAAAATCCTTGGCCTGAGATTCGTAAAAAACGCATCAACAGCCTACTGCCAGAAGCACTAAAAAATGCAAATGTAACCAGCTGGCTAGTTATCTGCCGTGAAAATTACAACGACCCCATCGCAACGCACGTGGGAGGAGAAAATGCGAGCGGCACCGCAGCATTCCTTTTTTATACGGATGAAACGGGATTTCACTCCCTTGCATTTTCGCCAGAAGGAGAAGCCAAAGCCCTCGAAGACCTCGCGATCCATGAAAAGGTAGAGCGAGTTCCTCGTGGAGAGTCCGCAGTGGCCAAAGCAGTCGCTTTCATCAAGGAAAAAGGATTTCCAACGGTGGCGATCAATTCCTCCGCAAGCAACGAAATGGCCGATGGCCTGACCCATAGCCAACATGAGGATTTAATTGCCTTAATGGGTAGTGACAAAAACAAACTCGTTTCTTCCGAGGAGCTTGTGTACGAATGGCTTTCCATCAAGCTCCCTGAAGAGGTGGAAATTCTTAAGAAAGCCGCACAGTTGGCTTCGGATTTCCAAGAGGAAGCCTACGCCACGATTGTTCCAGGCAAAACCACCGACGCAGATGTAGCTAAATTTTTGAAAGCCAAGATGGCAGAATATGGCGTGACAGACGCATGGCATCCTGACCAAAACCCAAATGTCAACTCAGGTCCTGACCGTGGCCATTCACATGCCACCGACAAGATCATTCAACCTGGAGATGTCATTCAAACCGACTTTGGCGTGAAACTATACGGCATCTGGGTAAGTGACATTCAGCGATTCGCCTACGTGTTGAAAGAAGGGGAAACTAGCGCTCCCAAGGACATCCAGACCTACTGGGAAAATGGAAAAGCCGGAAGTCGCATTGCGCTAGCCGCTATGAAGCCAGGCGTAAAGGGAGAAGATGTAGACCGAGCGCAACGCGATCTAATGGATGCCAATGGATCCCTGTATGTGCCCTGGAGCACAGGCCATCCGGTAGGCTATGTAGCACACGATGTGGGGCCAAATCTTGGCGGAGCACGCATACCCACACCACGACCTGCAGCACAGAAACTCTTGAAAAAAGGGATGACATTTGCCTTCGATGGGTTTCATTGCTGGAAGCAGGCAGATGGAACTGAAAAAACCATCTCTGTGGAAGAAATGGCCGTGGTGAATGAAAACGGAGCCACGTACCTGATTCCCCCACAAGAGGAATTGATTTTAGTGGGGAAAAAGTAAATTTCTAGGATTCCAAAAAGACAAAAGCCAGGGAAACTTGGCTTTTGTCTTTTCACGAATTCAAATCCCATCCAATCCCCAAAAGCGCTACTTGAATAGCCACAAATTTTAACTTTTTCAACCTTTCAATTTTGCAATTGGTTACCTTTGACCAACCAAAATCTTCCCTCTCCATGAACGAGCGCTACCTGCAGCGCGGAGTTTCCGCATCCAAAGAAGACGTACACCAAGCCATCTCTAAGTTGGACAAGGGCCTTTTTCCAAAAGCCTTCTGTAAAATTGTGGAAGACACCCTTGGCAATGACCCCGAGTACTGCAACATCATGCATGCAGACGGAGCTGGGACCAAATCCTCTCTAGCCTACCTCTACTGGAAAGAAACAGGCGACTTGAGCGTCTGGAAAGGAATCGCGCAGGATGCGATCATCATGAATACGGATGACCTACTTTGTGTAGGTGCCACCACCAACATTCTGGTATCCTCCACCATCGGCAGAAATAAAAACTTGATCCCTGGAGAGGTCATTTCAGCCATCATCGAAGGCACTGAAGAAGTGCTGCAGATGCTGAGAGACCATGGAGTCAACATCGTGCTTACTGGTGGAGAAACAGCCGATGTGGGCGACTTGGTGCGTACAGTCATCGTGGACAGTACAGTAACTTGCCGCATGCGACGAGAGGACATCATTTCCAATGATTGCATCCAAGCAGGCGATGTCATTGTGGGCTTGTCATCTTTTGGACAGGCCAAATACGAAACAGCCTACAACGGAGGCATGGGTAGCAACGGGCTTACTTCTGCTCGACATGATGTGTTTAATAAAGTCTTGAAAACACGCTACCCAGAAAGTTATGACCCTGCCGTTCCCGAAGCCCTCGTGTATTCGGGAAAATACCAGCTCACTGACCCTGCTCCTGGCACTTCAGTAGATATGGGAAAGCTGGTCCTTTCTCCTACCCGGACCTATGCACCTATTCTGGTAGATGTATTGAATTACATGCGTCCTCATATCCACGGTTTGGTGCACTGCTCGGGTGGTGCGCAAACGAAGGTGCTTCATTTTGTAGATAACCTACATATCATCAAAGATAACCTGTTTAATACACCTCCCTTGTTTCGCGTGATCCAAGAAGAGAGTGGTACGGATTGGAAGGAAATGTACAAGGTGTTCAACATGGGCCATAGAATGGAAGTGTACCTAGACGAGCGCTATGCCGAAGAAATCATCGATATCGCCGAATCCTACGGGGTGGAAGCACAACTTATCGGACGGGTGGAGCCCCATACTGGCAAAAAAGTGACTATCCAAGGCCCATACGGCACCTTTGAGTACTAAGCAGGTACCCATTTCCTAATTCGGATCTTTTAACCCTACTAGCTATGCTTCGGACCTTACGTGTATTTGCTTGGGTACTAGGAATCCTTCTTGGCTTGGGAATAGCCACGCTCACTACGGTAGACCGAAGTCCTCTTCCAAATCGCTCTTCCTACCAAAACACTTTTGCAGACCTGGATAGCAGTACTTGGAGCAGCAGCACCTCCAGCTACTGGCTAGCAGGATGGGCAACAGTCAATGTCACCCCAGAACAGCCTGCGGAGCTCGTGGGCTACTCTCCACGAGGACCCTACACTTTCGTACAA
>Ga0102921_1000819_pt1 | contig 10898 bp, 10 predicted proteins | sample Colrivmeta156802_FD_78205 | JGI IMG/M metagenome (GOLD analysis project Ga0102921, IMG submission 78205) | Estuarine microbial communities from the Columbia River estuary - metaG 1568-02 | ecosystem: Environmental > Aquatic > Marine > Intertidal zone > Estuary | place: USA: Columbia River...
ACCCACTCTATTACTTGCCCATGCATCTGGAACTACTACACCGTTAAGTGACTGTGCATTAAGAATTCCTTCTATAAGGAACTGACCCTGTGAAAGAATGTTAATGTTAAAGAGTTTTAGCTGCATATTATTTGATAATTCACGAAGACCAAAGTTACGTCCAGTACCATTATCTACAGAAGGTGCCACTCTAAGAGAAATTAGAGGACGTGCTTGCTGTGTAGCACCGAATGTTTGAACAACAGCACCATTTGGATTAACAGATTGTGAAGCTTCATCAGCTTGTGCAACTGCATATGAAATTGTATTTGTAGTTACGTTATTGATAAGGAATGTTCCATTGTAATAACTTGATGTAATTGCTGATCCAGTTGCTGCTTGGAATGGTATATTTGTTGCAGTTCTAGCATACAAAATTGTTGTAGATGTAACACCAGTAATTGTCCATGTTCCGTTAAATACTGAGTCTACACCAGATACAACAACTGTTTGTCCAACTCTATGCTTGTGAGCAACAGATGTTGTCAAGCTTGCTGTATTTGAAGTTAGCTGCTTATATGTAATTACAGATATATCATCAATACCTGAAATTGTTGCATTGTATCCTGCAAGCAATGAGTGTGGTGCAGATGTTGTTACTGTTGCAACTCCTGATGTTCTTACTCTAGATACGATTGTTGCTGAAACAGATCCAGAACCACCGACCTGTAAGTAACGCTGCATACCAGCTGTAAAGATGAACGAAGCATCATCATCGAAGCCTCCATCCATAATTACTGAAGATCCCCAGTGGCTCATAACTGGAGCACATTCCTGAGAGATAACCTGTACTGAAACCTGAGCAGAACCTGAACCACCAGGAATTGTTGCATCTGGTCTAAATGTTGCTGCTACATATGTTCCATTAAGACTATATGCTGCTCCAGAATAATATGTAACATAAGGCTGTCTACGAATAAGATTCATAGCGAAGCCCTTTGCTGTATTATTATAAGCACCAATTGATGTATAACGTGCAATTTCTACATAGTTTTCATCTTGAATTCTAATGTATCCATTTGCTGGCCAGTAATCAACATTATCAACATACATAACTGTATCTTGTGGAAGAAGATTTGACCCTCTTACCGCAGTTCCTCCAGCTACTAGCTTTGAGAACTTTGTTGGCTCATTAATTGCTTCATATCTAGCAGGTAGGTTACCTGATCTTTGATATGCTGCTAAGTTAGTATTGTTATTTGAAATTTCATGGCACCAGGTAATCTTTCCACTTTGTCCTCTAAATCCATATCTAATGGTTCCAGCTCCATACCATGAGTAATCAATGTATGTCATCTGCATCTTTGAAGGATCAAATAAGTGTCCTGAAGGTCCAGTGCCATCAAACTTATCCAAATTCCACTGTGATTGAGGAACCTTAATAATTTGAACCTTTCTAACCTTAACATTCGGCTGCGATGCTCCACGGTAAGCTGGTGCAATTGTCATAGATGTATCTGATGCAATTTGTAGAATTCTATATGTTTGTCCACGGATAACAATTTTATCTCCTGAGACTAACTGCTTTCTAAATATTGTATCTGTTCCCGTGACTGTAGAGTTATATCTTGTTACCGCAATATTACCTCTAAGTGTTGATGTTGACCATTGACGGCAAGCAAAAATTCCAGATCCGTCATACTCAAAGAAGAAACCATCCTGCTCTGAATATAGGCCTGCTCTAGTTGATGCACCCTTCCAGCGGTAGGCTGTAACGAATACGTTAACTCCACCTGGGATTTGATCAATTGCTGATAATGTACTTGTAAATACTACTGTATATCTAAATGTTGTTGCGTCAATAATTGCTGTTACTAGGTGGATACCATTGAATGGGTTATATGTTCCTGAAACTTCAACACCTTCAATTTTTACAAAAGCTCCTGGCTGTAAATTGTGAGAAGCATTTGTTGTAACTGTAATGTTTTGTGATCCTGGAACAAGTCCTGTTGATGCAATATATTCAGCCTGGAATGTTGGTGTGAACTTTGTTCCTGTTGAGAACTGAATTGACTTACCCGACTGGTATCTAAAGAATCTACGTGTTTGGCGCATTGTCTGTGTTCCGCAAACGTTATTTCCTGTTGAAAGAATAACTCCACCATCATGTGGTCTGTGATTTACATAGCCTTCTGGCTTTGCATACAAACCTTGTGCAGTTGTATTAATTGGATTATTAATTTGTCCTGCTGCCATAAATGACATTGAGTTTGGTGTGTCTACTGTATCAATAAAGAAGCTTCCGTAAAAATTGCTTCCTTCTTTTTGTGTAATAAGAATTGGTGTGCCTGGAAGAAGTCCATGAGGCTTTGGTGAAACTACTGTAATTCTTGAAGGAGTTGCTTGATCTGATACTGCAGAAAAAGCTCCTAGGTTTCCAACAACTCCACCCATAATGTGAGCATTATCAAAAATGCCTCCACCATAAATAGATGTCAAAGTTCCATCAAGAATATTTCCAGTAACAATACCTTTTGCTGTGTATTCAAATGTATTTGCTCCTGTTGGAGTACATAAAAATGTTCCGTCTGCATTATCTGTTGTTGTTTCTTGAACAGAAATAACATCTCCTGCAGAAAGTCCGTGTGGTGAATTACATGTTACTGTAATCTTTGAAAATCTTGATGATGTTGCTGTTCCATCTCCAACTACAATCTGAAGATCAAGAGCATTTCCTCCAGAGGATCTTCCGTAGAAACCTGGGTAATTTTGAATCATTGTAAGTGTTTCCCACTTAGAGTTCTGGATACCGTATTCAAAGTCAGTATCAATAAGAGACTTAGGGTTAGATGTACGAAGCTTACCTACAGCATCAACCATATAGTCTGCTGGCTCAAATCTTTCATTATTCTCATCATATACAATTTGGAACTTATCTGTTGAAAGCATGTTTGCTGTATTGTACTGTAAGACAAGAGTTGTAGAACCACGTGCTGGATTTGTTGTATTATCTAGAATGTGGTCATATAAACCTAGGGCAGGATCTGCAAAATTATAAACAATTTTGTTTACTGTTACGTTAGTAATTAGCAACAACTTGCTTCTATGAATGAGTTGAGGAATCTTTAAAGTTCCTGTTAGTGGTTCAAACTCAATGTCTGTTGCGTTTAGAATTTTTCTTGCCATAGTTTTTGTCTCCTAGAATATCATGCTTGTTGCTAAAATTGTTGCATTGTTTTGTGACGTATTTGTTAAGAATTCATACTTTGGATAGTATACACCAAGATTAAGTATCTGGTCTGCCTTCCAACTATTTAATTCTGCTATAACATTATTTACTGCTGTCTCTCCAGCTGGCCCTGTTGCTCCAGTTGGGCCAGTAATACCTTGTGTGCCAGCTGTTCCCACTGGGCCCTTTAAGTTTCCTTGAAGTACCCAAGTAGAGTTTGAAGAATTATATTGGAAATAATCTCCAGTTGTTGTATTTAAATATGTGTCTAGCCCTAGCTTACTTGCTGGATTCTGTGATGTTGGATTATTGATTCCTGTAAAAGTATAAGAACCTCTTTGTCCCGCCACACCTTGTGATCCTGCAGCACCTGCTGCACCAGTTGGTCCTGCTGGAATTTGAAAGTTAAATATTGCAGCTGATGATGTTCCACCATTTGTAATTGCTGCTGAAGTTCCTGCTGATACAGTTGTTACTGTTCCTACAGAAATAGTTGCTGCTGGACCTGTAGGTCCTGTAGCACCTTGGGGTCCTGGTCTTGAACCAGCGACGGTAACCCATGAGCTACCATTCCATCTTTTTAGTGACATGTTATGACCCTCCTACCCTAAAGTATACCAGAATGCTTATTCAAATCCCATCCAGGTTAGGGCTTTCAAATCTTCAAATACTGTTGAGTTTGAAGAAATAATCGTATTTATATTTGCTGAAGTTACTATAGCCAACCATTGACCTTGGCTTCTTACATATGCCAACCCACTTGATGCATCAGAAGCAACATATCCATTTGGAGCATTAGATGGAAAATCTGCAACTGTTGCATAGTTAGTAAATGTTAAATCTTTATAATAGCTTGGGCTTTCATTTTCATTTATATCCACCCATAGCTGAACGTTATTTGGATTTGGTGGAGTAGCTCCAAATTCTACAATTGCTCCATCATAATCATCTGTGTCAATCCAAAGTTCTCCAGGGTAACTTGGTGTTCCTGGCTCATTTGCGCTATAGATTAATTCTTGAATTGGTTCAACATTATCAACCCAAAATTCATATTGAGCTGGATCTGGTGCTACTCCGCCTGTATAAAATTGATTGAATGGAGTATCAATATCATCAACATCAATCCAAAGATCACCTGTTGTAGTTGCTCCTGATGGTGGTGCAATTAGGCCAACAAAGAATGTGCTTGGTGGGGCTGTATCATCTGTTGGAATTAATGTAAGTCCTCCGCCGCCGCCAGCGCCTTGAATATCTTGCCAGAGGATGCCATCCCAAACCTTAAGTTTGTTTAATGGTTTATTGTAATATATTTGTCCGTGTACTGGTGATGCTGGTGCGGCATCTAATCCAATAATTACACCATTTGTATATGTGTTCTTAGAAGTCCATGTATTTGTTGTTGACAACGAAAGATCTGAGGCAACATACTCCCATGTGCTTGTAGATGCTTGCCAAACCTTTAGTGCTTTAGTGGTTCCAGTTCTATATTCGTCTGAATCAAACCAGAATGCTCCATCTGCTGGGTTTGAGGGAGCAAATGCTGAGACAATTGCTTTTGATGGCGGAATAATTGTTTCTAGAATTAAACGATTGTTTTGATCATCATATGTAGCACTGATATTAGGGTTTAAGCCGTGTGTAAAAAGTGGCGCAATATAGTCCTGAGCTTGTTCTTGAGTTAACTGTGCAGTTACCGCAAGATTAATTCTATTTGCTACATCATCATAAGTTGCCGTAACATTTGAGTGTCCTGAATGAGTAAATAAGCTTGCAGCGGAATCTTGTGCTGCTTCTGTAAAGCCTGGTAGGTCTGCTGTAGTTACTGCAAAATTAAGTTTTCCAGTTGGATCATCATATGTAACTGAAAGCCCTGTTGGTTCTGTATTTCCAGATACCATACCGCCAACGGTGTCTTGAATTATTTCGTCGGCATTAGCAATAGCCAGGTAGGTGCTTGCAGCAGTATCTATATTTAATTTAGTGGCAAGAGCATTTGTTATTGTTGTTACAAAATTTGAATCATCGCCAATTGCTGCTGCAATTTCATTTAATGTATCAAGAAGTGCGGGTGCACCATCAATAAGGTTTGATATTGCTGTATTTACATATGCTCTATCTGCTATAACGGAAGTATCTACTGCAAGGGTTATTGTATTTTCAGCATCATTGTAAGTCTTTGTTATTCTATTGCCCGCCGTTAATGACGTAGCAATTGCATCCATTACTTCTTCATCGTCATAATTTGCACTTAAACTTAGTGTTGCGTTTGTATCATTATATGAGACAGATATATTATAATGAGTTCCGTCTGTTATTAGCTTTGCAGCTACATCTTGAATTCTTTCATCTATGTTAAGCTGTGCTTGCGGAACATATCCATTTTCATCAAGTTCTGCAACTCCATCTGCATTTCCAAGTAAGGAAAGTGGCACATATGTTGTTGATGCTGTATTGCTTAATCCAGAAATCGCTGTGTCCACATATGACTTTGAGGCAATTGTATTTGTATTGGTCCATAGCCCTGTGGTTGCATTATATATTAAAACTTCGCCTGTTGCTGGAGCAGTTATGTTAACATTATGAAGTTCTTCAAGCTCAAATCCATTTTGTACTCTAACAAATATCTCACCATTATTTTGATTGGATCTTGTTACTATACCTATAAAAACTAAATGATTTGGCGCTTTTGGTTTATTTGTTAATCCATAGATTAGTGTGCCTGTGGGTCCAAGCCATACTGGATCTCCTGCTGCAGCAGCACTTGTATTTAATCCTGCAAGTAGTCCTTCTGTAATAACAAAACCATTTGTATTTACGTTTAAATTTTGAGCAAGCAGTCCTAAAGTTTTTGAAGATGTTGCTTCTCCAGCATTGCTAGCTTTTGAAACAATCATGTTTGTTCCATTTGCTGAAGTTACATAAACTGGGGTACCCGCAACCATTCCTTCGCCAGCTCTTACTGTATGCTTTACAATAGATGTATACCCAGCAGATGGGGCATTTGAAACGGTTAATATTAGCTTATTGGCTATGTCGTTATAGGTTACATTTACATTGGAGTGATCAGCATGATCTAAAAGTGCTGCAGCTAAATCTTGAACCTCTTCCCCGTCTAGGAAATTTAGCTCAAGTTGTTTTACCTTATAATCTAAAGAATTAGGGTCGGTAGAATTATTAACACCAACCTTATTCTCAAGTGCCTCAATAGCATCATTAGCATTAGCATGCTGGGCAGCGTGAGATACCGTTTGTACAGAATCCGTTGATTGAGGATTTACAAAGTCGTCTTTAGAGGTAGGAAATGATGTTGCCATATATTATATTATACCCCCAAACCTTTTACGGCTATTCTATACTACTAACCTTAAGAATTGGAGTACTGAGAGTCCCAATATTCTTTTTCATTTTGATATTTTTCTTCAAAGTTAGCTACATGCCTGTAGTCGCAGCATTTGCAAATGGGCCTATTGTTACTATAGTCTGGCATAGCCCAGTAACCGTATTTAGCTCTAAACTTAAAATCATTTTTCCAGCTATTTTCTGCAAATCCTTCAGATCTGTTTTCTGAAAAGAACCAGTGATCTGGCTCAGCAAATTGCATAAACAACAAAGTTACATACTTGTCTTCATCTTCAGTTGGATATTCTGGGCGATAATGCATGTGATCATTACCACAAAAAACTATACATTGATTTGGAGCTTCGTCAAAAGTTTTTTCATCTGCTACTAATTGCCAGTCGACTGTTTTTTCAATACAAATATCTAAAGAGTATTGGCATGCTGACTGGTCTACATGCTTCCACAGCTGTGGCTTAATTCCATTTTGTTTTTGATATCTAGCAGTATGGAAACCAGCTCTTTTTATAGTATCCACTCCGAAGGTCTTTTTTGCTATCTCAAGTATTTCAGACTCTGTTTCATCGTCAAAATTAATTTCTGTTAGCCATCTTCCAGCGACTGGATGATAAAAATGCGGTCCGCCTGGACCCATGTTTAAAGATAAAACCTGAGCTTTAACTTTTTCAAAAAGCTCTTGTGGGAAAAAATCCACTATTGATCTTGCTTCAACTTTAACTGTCATCGTTTTCTCCTATTGGTCTAGATACCTATAGTATATCATTTGATATACTATAAAGGGTATGTATAATCAATTTTATTTTTTACATCTTGACAAAATAACTGCAAAAACGGCAGGGGTTAGGATGTTTGATGGCTTATATAAGGCCATTGAAGAAAAAGGTATATCTGCAATAAGCTTAAATAAAAACCATGCGGATCACAACCACTGGAAAGACTTTGACTCTCAAACTTTTATATTATGTTTAGTTAGGGATCCAGTTTGGAGGACCCTTTCGGATTTTGTATGGTGGTCTAACTATGGGGAAAATGGGGTTAGAACTCACGGAAAGGGGAGAGACAGAGATTGCCCAACCCTTACCATAGAAAACCTTTTAGTGTGGCTTGATACCAAACACGTTAGAAACTATCAATCTCAAACTATTGGTAATAACCTTTCAAGAATAAATATGCTTCTTCGTGTTGAAGGTTTGCAGGGCAATGAAAATAAATTTAGAAACAAGGTGCTATCTGCTCTTGAAATATCCCATGAGTTTCCATATTATCCTCAAGATTATGAACAAACCTTTATGCCAATAGAGGATCCTTTTTTGAGTCTAATAAATAGCAACAAAGAAATTTTAGATACTATTAAAGAATACAATAAAAAAGATATTGAGTTGTACTCTTACGCATCAACAATTTGATCAGAGAGATCCTTGAATACGGACTCATAAGACTCAAGATTATGTATTTTTACTAGCTGGTATTCAAAATCAATTACTTTTTCAATATCTTTATCATATTCGTGATTAAACCACATATGAGTTTGTAGGCAATAGTGTTTCACTCCATTATCACAGAAAATTCCATTCCACGTATTTGCACCCATTAGGCCAGATACATGAGTGGCATTGTACATATACATAATTTGTTCTTGTATTGGCATGCCTGAAAAATCTATTACATGGTACCCCTTTTGAACAAAAAAATCTTCTAGTGCATCCTCAACATGCTTTTCATTATATCTAGATATGTGATTTTTCATATCGTGGTTATCTAAATACTTACTTACACTTCTTCTAGAAACATATACTTTTTTAGGATAGGCTGTGTCTTTTAACATAAAGTCTTTAAAAAAATCTCTAACCTGTTCGTTATTTGTATGTTTAAATTGATCAAAATAAGGAAATTCCGTAGATACAAAAAATGTTGCTGTGTCATAAATTACTGCTACTTTTTCAAATTCTATATTATTATTAAAAATAGAGTCTATACTTAAAAAGACAATTGGAATATTTTTTTCTGATAAAAGATCTAATGTTTTTTGAATTGGCTCATGCGTGTCATGATAGTCTTGAGCTTCCCAGTGTAGATTTATCCATAAGACTTTAGCGTTAGGATCTACATGCTCCCGATAATATAAAAAAGATCCTAGGTACTCTTTAAGGAAATGAAAATAATGAGGTGTTGGGACTATTGGAAGATAGGTTCCCTTTAGCTTTCTTATTCTTGTTTCTTCATTTGTTTTAGCATATCTAACATTATCAAACTCATAAACGGTATTTTCTTCATGGTCAAAAGATCTAACATTACTGTAAGATACCCCTGGATGAAGAAAATTTATTTCTGTGTCTGTCGCTGTGCCCATATTTCTTTCACGTATTCTGGGCCTTTTGTAAAATACCAATGATCTGGCTCTACGTAATGGAAAAATACAACACCTATTTTGCCAGTATTGTTATAAAGTGTTTCTCTCCAATGCTCGTAATCTTCACCCATAAATAGAATTGCTTCGTTTGGTTTTGCTATGTAGGGTTTTCCGTCTACATACAATGCCCAGGGATCTCCTTGATAGAGAACTAAATCAAGTGTGTATGTGCAAGCATTTGCGTCTTTATGCTTATGAAGACTGATTGTCTCATCAGAATATTCTGCAAATAAAGAATATGAAGGAAGCATTGTTTGACTTCCAAAATACTCTCGTACCTTTGGCAATAACAGCTCACTAAATTCTTTTAATATTGGTTCTGATTTATCTCCCGCCAATTTTCTACCAAATTCATCGGTAGGGGCTATATCAAGGCCTTCATGATTTTTAAAATGCATACAAAGTCTATCAAAGTCTGTAGAGCTTAAAACATTTTTAATTAATCCAACTTCTTTATTTATGCCATCCATTGAACCACCACATATCTTAATCCATCTACAACTGGATGAACTTCATGGTTGTATAAAAAGTTTGATGGAAATATTAAAAGATCATTCTTTTTTGCTTTAAATCTAAGGCCGTGTCTTTTAAACTCAACATCTCCACCCTCATATTCGTCATTTAAATAATAAGTCAAAGATATTCTACGAGTAAAAAATGGATGGTCATCAATATGATCATGGAATTTTTGCTCTTTACCATACCTAAGCAATTGTGGACTTTCAAACTTTTCTATCTTTGCGTAATAGGCTGCCATGTATTGATCTAAGCATGGCTTCATCTGCTCATGAAACCTTTTTGTAAATTCATTAAGAACGGAGTATCCTTGATCAGCATGATGTGGAAGCATAATTAAATCTGTATCTCTAGCTTTTGTATTTGTTCCAGATTCATGCTCTTGTTCATTTACAAGTACCTCTGCGGCTCTCCAAGAAATGCCTGACTCTTCTATCTTTTTTATATACTCCATTGATTCGGGAAATACGTTTTCAAATAAAACAATTCCTGTTGCTAATTCTTTCATATTACCACCTTCCTAATGGGCATAAAGCTTTTTGTAATTTAGTTTTTGCTGCCATAAAACAACCGCATTTTTTGCACTGTTTTGTTGCTTGAATAAGCTCTGGACATCCCTTACAAATAGCATACCTTTTTTCTGCTTCTTCTTCAGATGCCCATTCAGAATTTGGATTAATTAAATCCCAAGGTCTGGTTTCTCCTAGATTTTCTTTATACTGTTGCCATAAAGATTTTTTATTTTCTGACATCAATTTCCAATCTAATTTTGTGGTGGATAAAAATTATTTCCATCCCAGACCCAGCCTTTTTCTATTTCAGAATCTATTGGTATTTCAACAAATCTTGGATTATTTGATAATGTATCAATAAGCTCACTAAACTTATTTACATTTGGCATAGTCATTTCTGTAACAACATCTTCATCAACAACTAAAATAAATTTTTTTATCATCTATATAACCTCAAGTGTTTCTTGTGGAGGGTATGCTATTCCATTAACATAAGTCCATCCCATTGTTGCTCCTGAATTTGAATCTATTTCAAAACACTTTGGATCAGAAAGCATTCCAGCAATAACACCTTGTTCAGCAATATCTGTTCCATCAAAAACTATAATTTCAGTAACAATATTATTGTTATTAATCATGGCAATTTTTCTATTAGACATAATGTTCTCCTTGATTTTAATATTTAGTATAGCATATCTAACAAAAAAAATAAATAGTAAATTACTTATTTTTTAGCAAGCACGACAAACGCCTCTTAAATAGAAGCAACAAGCTCTGCCTGGGTCGTTAGCGCAAGATGCTGTAGAACAATCAACCGCTGGAGTTACTGGAGGAACCACTGGAGGAACCACTGGAGGAACCACTGGAGGAACCACTGGAGGAACCACTGGAGGAA
>Ga0102921_1000821_pt1 | contig 10894 bp, 5 predicted proteins | sample Colrivmeta156802_FD_78205 | JGI IMG/M metagenome (GOLD analysis project Ga0102921, IMG submission 78205) | Estuarine microbial communities from the Columbia River estuary - metaG 1568-02 | ecosystem: Environmental > Aquatic > Marine > Intertidal zone > Estuary | place: USA: Columbia River Estuary...
GTATTCCCTATTTCGAGTCTATCGCTCAATCAAAACATTTAAAAAACAAGAACATGAGTATTAAAATAATTTTAGGCTTATTGGGAATTTTGAGTTTAACTGCGTGCGAAACGCATGAAAACCCATTAGCCTATCAGTCTGATACACACGGAAGAGGTAACATTGAAGTATATTTGGAGGATTCATATAAACCTCTATTTACAACAAGTATTTACACCTTCCAAAGTTTGTTTCCTAAAGCAACAGTTAAGCCAAGCTACTTGCCGGAAGGCGATATTGTCAAGGCGTTTTTTGATAATAAGGTAAAGACTATATGTATTTCTCGTGATTTCACAGACAAAGAGAAAAAGTACTTGAAATCTCAAAATGTTCAGGTTCAAAGTGATTTGATTGCCTACGACGCAGTAGCGCTGATTATACATCCAGATAATATGGATACTACGATTTCTGTTGATCGACTTAAGGCGTGGATATCTTCTGATGGCGCCACATGGAAGGGGAGTGGGAAGCCAGTAAAAATTGTTTTTGATAAAGTGAATTCAGCAAACTTTAATTACCTCACTAAGTTATCTGGAAAGCCAACCCTATCTAAGAATGTATACGCACTGAATTCAAATGAGCAGGTAATAGACTATGTGAAACATAATAAGCAAGCAATAGGAGTAATTGGTGTTAATTGGATTTCAGATCAAGAAGATTTTGATGTAATGAATTTCCTAGATAGTGTTCAGGTAATGCATGTAAGTCAACATGACGGCGAAGAAGGATTTCAACCGTTTGCAGGTACAATTTGGACAAAAGAATATCCCTTACATCGAGAAATGTGGATGATAAATAAAGGAAATCGATCGGGTTTAAACACAGGATTTGTATTGTTTATGATCGGAGAGAAAGGGCAATTAATTATTCAAAAATCAGAATTGGTTCCCGCGAAGGCTCCGGTAAGGCTAATTCAATTGACAACACAGTAATTTTTTATTAATTTCTTTGCGTTAACCGAATTCCAAAGTAACTTTGGCAAACCAATTGTAGGTGAGTATTAAATTTTATATCATGAAAACAACAGTATTATTTTCTGCCTTATTTCTTTCTGTAAGTGGTTTGTTTGCGCAGACCTTAAGTGAAGCAATCAAAAAAACAGAAAATGAGCGCTATGCCGACGCCTTAATTGATTTCAAAGCGCTTGTAGCTAAGGAACCAACCAACGGCGACGTGTACTTTTACTATGGCGATTGTTACTTTGAAAAAGGCGAGGTTGATTCAGCAATTCTTGTTTGGAATAAAGGATATGAGATGGATAAACTTACCCCGATGCCATTGATTGGGAAATTTCGCGTACTCTGGTTAAAAGGAGATAAAGCAGGTGCTCAAGGAGAGGTGTTAAAAGCTATGGAACTTACTAAAGGAAAGAAAACAAACCTCAAAAGAGCTGAAGTAATTCGTGGAATTGCAGAAATGTATATTGAGTCTGAAAACAAAGACCTTGATCAAGCCTTGACATTGCTTCAGGAAGCCATCACAAAAGACCCTTCAAATGAGGATAACTACTTACTTCAGGGGGATGCCTTGTATGCTAAGACCCCGCAAGATGCGAGTCCAGCTATAAAAAGCTACAACATCGTATTGGACATTAACAAGAATTCACCGCGGGGTAAACTTCGTGTTGCGAACATTTATCAAGCCGCTCAGAATTATGAGGAGGCTAATAAAATTTACAAAGAAGCAATCGCAATTGATTCAACCTTTGCTCCTGCGTATCGCGAAAGAGCAGAGATGTTCATGCGTTTTGATAAAATGAAACTTGCGATTCAAGATTGGAAAAAATACCTTGCTCTAAACAGCAATGTTGAATCAAGATATCGCTATGCGAATGCCATGTTTGCTGCAAAGCAATATTGTGAAGTAATCGAAGAGGTTAACACGATAAACCAAGCTGGATTTCGTAATTTTTATACGGAACGTATGTTAGCTGGGTCTTATGCGGAGTGTAAATCGTTAGAAAATAGTGCGCAAATTGGGCTAGATGCAAGTGATCGTTTTTTCACGGTGGTTCCAGCGGCAAACATCAATTTTATCGATTACAAAATTAGAGGATCCTTATTAATGAAACTAGGAAAGGATTCACTTGGTTTATTAGAATGGGAACGAGCGGCAGGGATGAATGAAAATGCAGCTAAAGAATTAACTCTTGAAATTGCGAAGGCTTATTATAAAATGAAAAAATATGACAAGGCAATTGAAATGTATTTGAAGCGACAAGCCTTAGTGGAGTTAACGCTGGCTGAAGTGTATAATTTGGGCCAATGTTATTATGCTGGACCAAAGAACTTTAAAGAAGCAGATACCTTGTTTGGTAAAGTTGCTGCGATGTCGCCTAATTACGCACCTGCTTATCTCTGGAGAGCCAGAAGTAATTATCAAATGGATTTAAAAAATGAACTTTGGTTAGCCAAACCACATTACGCTAAAGTTTTAGAGGTAGTTGTTGGCGAAGACCGAAAGAAAGATTCCAATAAAAAAATGGTGATTGAATCCGCAAGATATTTGGGTAATTACTATGCTTCTTCTACAGAAAAGGATAAAGCAAAAGTCCTAGAAAACTTCCAGATCGTTTATGACTTAGATCCGAACGATACCCAGGCAAAACAAATTTTAGGTATTAAATAATTCGAGGGGCTTAGGCCCCTTTTTTTATGAGCGATTTTCCGGTCATTTCTTTCGGTTGCACTAATTCCATGAGCGCTAAGATGGTAGGTGCGACATCTGCTAATACACCATCCGTTAAGGTTTCATTCCCACTACCCACCAACACACAAGGTACGTGATTTAGGCTGTGCGCAGTATTCGGGCTTCCGTCTGGGTTTAAGGCGTAATCGGCATTGCCATGATCAGCAATAACAATGAATGAATATCCTAGTGGAAGCAAGGATTCAATAATTTCTTTCAGCTTATTATCGACCGTTTCAACGGCCTTGATTATGGCATCATAAATCCCCGTATGACCAACCATATCAGGATTCGCAAAGTTTAGGCAAAAGAAATCTGGTAGTTGCTGTTTCACATATGAAATCAGGGTTGATTTAACTTCTTCCGCACTCATCTCTGGTTGTAGGTCATACGTTGCAATTTTTGGAGAATTAATCATTAACCGTGTTTCCTTTTCAAAGGGTTCTTCTCGGCCTCCATTAAAAAAATAGGTGACGTGAGGGTATTTTTCCGTTTCAGCAATTCGAACCTGAGACTTCCCCTGAGTAGCCAACACTTCGCCTAAGGTTTGTGCTAAATTGTCTTTTTGAAATACCACATGCATATTCTCAAACGAATCATCATACGTAGTCATCGTAACATAATGTAGTTTTAGTGGCTTCATATTGAATCCATCAATGGCATGCTGAGAAAGCACTTCGGCTATTTCCCTCGGACGATCGGTTCTGAAATTGAAACTAATTACTACATCACAGGGTTCGATTAATCCCTCTTGGTCACAACGAATAGCTTGTATAAACTCATCGGTAATGCCCTCTTCATATGACTTCTTAATCGCTTCGATTGAAGAATTAATAGGTGTCCCATCTCCGTTTACGTAAAGGTTATAGGCTTTCTCAACACGTTCCCATCGGCGATCTCGATCCATAGCATAATATCTTCCAATAATAGATGCGATTTTAATATTCGGCGTAAGTAGTTGTTCAAGCGCTTTAAAGTCTGTGATAGCAGATTTTGGATCGCAGTCACGTCCATCGGTGATGGCATGAATAAACACCTTTTTTGCCTCTTTTTCTACGCACAGGTCAATCAAGGCTTCAAGGTGATTAAACGCGCTGTGAACCCCTCCATGCGAAACTAAACCGAGTAAATGTATCTTACAGTGGTTCTTGGACGCATAGTCAAGTGCATCCAGTAAGGTTTGGTTAGTAAAGAAACTACGGTCTTTTATGGCATTGTTTATACGCGAAAGCTCTTGATATACAATTCTTCCCGCCCCAATATTCAAGTGCCCGACTTCCGAATTGCCCATTTGTCCATCGGGTAATCCAACAGCCTCCCCACAAGCACTGAGTTTACTGCTTGGGTAATGAGACATAAGATGGTCCATATAAGGCGTGTTTGCCTGATAAACTGCATCTGCTTGTGTTTGATCACCAATGCCCCAACCGTCTAAAATGATTAGTCCTACCTTTTGATTCATTTTGGTAATGTTATCGTGAATATTGACCCTTTCGGTAACTGTTCTTTGTGCGTTAATGTCCCTTGATGCAATTCAATAAATTGTTTAGCAATAAAAAGTCCGAGCCCTGTCCCTGGTTTTTCTCGTTTGTTTTCATCACCGGAGCGAAAGAACTTATCATAAATGAATGGACGGTCTGCTTCGTTGATTCCTATCCCGTCATCTGAGACTTGTATTTTAACACGGGTTGCTTCCTCTTCAAGATCAATGGCAATGTGTTGCGCACCGTATTTTACACTGTTCTCCACTAAATGAATTAAGACCCCTTCCAGCATGAATCTATCTGCTTGAAAAATAAAGGAATTTGGAGTTTTTATGCGGAGGTCTGAATTGGGAAATCGTTCTTGAAGTTGCTTCATTAATTCCGGATTGAATTCATCCGTTCGTATGGTTGTTCTAAACAATTCGACTCGTTGATTTTCGAGGCTTGCCGCATGCAGCATATTTTGAATCAGAGATTCAGACTTTTTATTTTCATCTAATGCTTTTTCCAAGAATACACGTATTTGATCCGGTTCTAATTCATGCTTAATAATGGTTTGAAGAATAAGCTGTACAGACGAAATAGGCGTTTTTAATTCATGGGTAACAGAAAGCAAGAAGTTCGATTGACGTTGATGTAAAGATAATTCACGTTGTATACTTAGTTGATAGCGTGAAATACCATAAATAAGTATGAGTAAGAAAACGCTTCCTTCACCTATAACCATGGTTGCTTTCGCAGGATTTTCCTTAATAAGCATATAACCCCACCATAAGAATTGAAGGATAATATATGCCGATAAGATGGCAAGAAAATAGCTTGTTGTTTTCTTATTTGATTTGTTTTTCATTCGTTTACAAAAGTACTGAATGTAAGTTGTTTGGATTGAATACGTGGAATTATTTCCATGAGGAGTTCTTCAATTCGTTCTTCCGTTTTTTGACTGTCATGAAACACCAATACATCGCCCGCTTTAATGTGCTTTGCCGCAGCGATTATTGTGTTGTTTTTTAGTTTGGGATCATAGTCTTTACTTAACCAAGACCACATGATTATTTGATATCCTGCATTCTGAAGGCGATAAATACTTCGAAGGTTAATTCGGCCATAAGGGGGCCGGAATAAATTCGATTTAATCAATGCACTTGTTTTCATTATGGAGTTCATGTAGGCATCAACCGGTGTTGTCCACCCATTTTCATGATGGTAGGTATGATTCCCGAATACATGTCCTGCCCGTTCAATTTCCCGTATGATTTCAGGATACTTTTGAGCATTTTCGCCTACACAAAAAAATGTTGCCTTTATTCCAAACCGCTTCAATACCTCTAGTACCTTTGGCGTAGCAACTGGATGAGGTCCATCATCAAACGTTAAAAAAACATGCGAATCATTTGGAACATTCCATATGAAGCGCGGAAAAAGGAACGTTATCCATTCAACTCGCCAAAACCGAGTCCACATGTTATTGTCCTTGCATCATTGGCAAGGCAGAATCAGGGGCTTGTTCTTTAGCGGGCATTATGGTTTTAGGTAAATATCCATAATGTTCACCCATGGCTTTTAAGTTTTCGGTTAATGAACCATATCGTTGACCATACACACCGATTCCCATTCTTACATCTTCTCCATTATCATTTCCTAAGGCGATTAGTTTAGAAGACATCGAGGGTATTATTTTTTTGTAAATCCGATCAAGATTCTTTTTTAATCGTTTTCCAAATGCGCTATTTTCAGCATGAACCATAGGGTCCTCCAATGTGATATACATCTTGAAAATCGCATCCGTAACAGCAAATAGGTCTTCGGTGTTTTGAATATTTGAACTTAATTCAATAGGCGCTTTTTCATAATAATTTATAACCGTTTCGTATTGGTCCAATAATTTATTTCCAAGTAAGGCACCTTTTTTATCCGCTTTACATAGGTAGTAAAGCTGAACGTGTTCGTTTAGATTACCGCTGCATTTTGCACGAATTTCTTGTTCTGCATAGAGATATGAACGATTGTTCTGATTGTAAGTCAACATGTTCATAGGGTCACAAGCATTCACTTCGCCAAAATCTAACACCGTTTCAAGCGGCATTACTTTTAGTGATTGATCCAATAGGCCAATCGCTTTCTTAGTGTCTTTTTGAAGATAAAACTGCTCAGCTAAAATTAAAAAGTTAGCACGGAATTGTGTCGTATGTCTTCTAGCATAGTAATCGGTCAACACATCTGGATTTGCCATATCACCGTATTGGAAAACCGATGAAATGGTTCTGAACATCTCATTGCGATCATAAAAATCTGTTACCGCTGTTTTGATAGGACTCACGACATAAGCCATTCCAACTTGTTTTACCCATCCGCCATTTAGCAAGGCAAGAGAGAATGATGACCCTCGATTACTTGAGAAGTAAATTCCTCGTTTCCAATCGTTGTTTGCCACAATATCCATCATCATAACCTCATCTCTTGTTAAGTAACGGTCCTGATCTTCATTGAAGGCAAATTCAATCTCATCAGCGCATTGACTCAATTGACCCTTATTAATTATTTCGGATGCAACTGCATTTTGTTTGTTGACATCCAAATAAAACTTGCTTGACGGGAAAAAGTTAATGTGGTTTCCATCGCGATCAATAATGAAATTCTCGTCTGTACGAACAAAGTTCATGGCATCACTTAAATCAACACTCATCCATGGTTTTTCAAATTCATCGAAAAGTGTTTGCAGTTCTTTTGCAGCGCCATCTTCAATTTTAATAGCACCTTGCTGAATACTCTGAAAAATCTGATTGATTCCGGTGAATTTGCCAATAATGTTCTTAGAAAGATCTACTGTATCCGTAGAAGTAATTTGATTCCATGTTTTATCAAATGCCCCTTGTAAATTTGGTTGGGTAACTGAAAATGAACCTCGCATCATACCCATTTTCCCGTTAAAGTAATTTACAACTTGGGTAGCAATGGTTTTATTTTTTTTCAACCTAAGGTCTATTACTTTTTTTAACAGGGCCTCATCATTACTCAGCCCAGCAAGTTCTAACAAGGGCAAGAAGTATACTTGATCGGTATTACCTGCGTACATTAAAATTTGGTCTTCTCGATATTCTATCGGTAACGGATCCGAATCATATGCCTTCATTTTCATTTGATTGGTATACCAATCTGTTCCCATTAGTGATAGGTTACAAACACGAACATCGGTACGTTTTCCTTCAACCTCTTGTAAATACCACAACGGAAAGGTGTCGTTATCTCCGTTCGTAAAGAGAATTCCATTCTTTTTACAAGAATTTAAATAATTGTAGGCTAGATCTCGCGCGGAGGTTTTACCGCTTCGGTCGTGGTCATCCCACCCTTGAGACCCCATTAGTATAGGAGATAATAAGCCTAATGCACTTATAATTAATACCGAGATATTGGACGTCAACTTAATTTGTTTTAAGGCGTAGGCGAGGCCTGTCATCACACCAATAATCACTACAGTAGTAATCCACAATCTTCCATAACCAAATAAGAAAAATAACAGTAAGCCACCGCCCAAATAATAGGAGAGTTTTAGGAGCATTTTCTTATCCAAAGAAGTAATGAAATCATAAAGTGCGTACACCCCAAATGCTAACCACATAGCGAAGAAATAGAAAGAACCTGAATATGCATAATCTCGTTCTCTCGGTTCAAGCGGTTTTTGATTTAAATAAACAACAATGGCGAGGCCTGTAAACAAAAATGCAAGCGTAAGAACAAACGCATCCTTCGGGGCCCTATAGAAATGGAAAAAGATACCAAGAATTATAAAGGCGAAAGGAATTAAAAAGAAGCGGTTGTGAGCCGGATTTTCGCTGGTATAGAATGGCTGAGCATCTGAAGGGCCAACATGTGGCGTATCAACCCAATCAATCCCACTGATCCAATTTCCCCTCATGTTATCTCCATGACCTTGAATATCGTTTTGACGTCCAGAGAAGTTCCAAAGGAGATAGCGCATATACATCCAGTTCACTTGATATCTAAAAAAGTAGGTAAGGTTTTCTCCCATCGTTGGAAGACGCATTCCGTCTCTTCCTAATTCATCGCCAGCCCCGTCAGCTGGATCATAACCACTCCATTCTTTATATCCTTGAATGTGCTGCGGCGTTTCTGCATACATTCTCGGAAAAATAGTGGTCTGCGCATACGCAGGTTCAGCGCCCATTCGAATAGAACTATTGCTTTCATAATACTTTTCCGTTATGGTGAAAGCCCCTTTGTTTTTTGTGGTCCAAGCTTTTGCGTCAGCTTCTTTAATGAAGGCCTTCACATCGGATTCTCCTTCTTGTACAACAAATCGTCTAAGGTAATATGGAGACAAGTCACCCCAACCATCTTTTGACGTTAATCGCGGTTGACCATTTTCATCTAAGGTTTCGTTTAAACGAAATGAATTCCAATACTGTCCAAAAAATATAGGATTAGAGCCGTATTGCTCTCGTTTCAAATAAGAATGTAGTGTCACTAAATTTTCCGGGTCATTTTCATCCAATGGCGTATTGGCATTTGAGCGAATTACGATAACCGCAAAAGATCCGTAGCCAATCAGCAATACGGTTAGCCCCATAATGGTGTTATATAATATGGTGTGTTGTTTTTTTCTTGCATATCGAATGGCAAAAACACAAGCACCAATTAATAAAATGAAGAAAAATAAGGTGCCACTAAAAAATGGAAGCCCAAAAGAATTTACAAAAGAAACCTCAAAAGAACTCGCAAGTGCAATAGATCCCGGGATAATTGCCTCTTGAATGAACCCAAGGGCAAATACTGAAATCACTCCAGTAAGAAGAAACCATCCCCATGTGATGTTTTTGGATACATTGAAGTAAATTAAATATCCAATAGCAGGAACCACAAGAATTCCAAGTAAATGGACACCAACAGCCAAACCTAACATGAAGAAAATAATTAAAATCCACCGGTTTGGACTTGCATGCTGGTTTTCAACTAAATTCATTTCTTCATCCCACTTCAAGGCAGCCCAAAAAATGACTGCAGTAAAAAGTGACGCCATGGCATAAACTTCGCCTTCAACAGCAGAAAACCAAAAGGAGTCTGAAAAGGTATAGGCTAAAGCAGCAATTGCCGAAGCTACAATTACCATTGTTCCATCCGTACCACCTAATTCACCTTTTTGATTGATCACGAGCTTCTTTAGCAAAAGACTCATTGACCAAAACATAAAGAGAATAGTTAATGAACTTGAAATGGCTGACAATGCATTAATCCATAGGGCAACAGATTCTGGCGCAGCGAAAAATGAAAACAGACGACCAAGTACCATGAATAATGGAGCGCCTGGAGGATGTCCGACCTCTAATTTATAAGCTGCCGTTATGTACTCCCCACAATCCCACAAACTTGCTGTAGATTCCATGGTCATTAGGTAAACACTTGTTGCAATCGCAAAAACAATCCATCCAGTTAAGGTGTTAAGCTTTTTAAAGTTCATGAGAAAAAGAATAATATATAAGCGCGAATTTAGGAATATATCGCGTTGAGAGAAAATTCCATAGATAAATTTCAATTTGGATTTTTTGAAAATTAAATAAAGTTCCTAACTTTGCACACCCAATGACCCATGGTGTAACTGGCAACACGTCTGATTTTGGTTCAGAAGAGTCTAGGTTCGAGCCCTAGTGGGTCAACAGAATGAAATCCCTGCATCGCGGGGATTTTTGTTTTTACGGCATCCAGTCAACGCTTTTTATTACTATTGCAACATGAATGAAGAACAGTCAAAGAAGAGCATAGAAGGTTTGGGAGAATTTGGTTTAATTGACCATCTAACATCAAATCTTCAACATCATAATCCAACTACTGTTTGTGGCATTGGAGATGATTGCGCTGTAATTGAACGCAATGACACTTCTTATTCCCTAATCTCTAAAGAGTTGTTTTTAGAAAACATACATTTTGATTTAATGTATGTCCCATTAAAGCATTTAGGTTTTAAGGTGATTTCTGCCAGCGTTTCTGATATTTATGCAATGAATGCAAAAGCCGAACAGGTTTTACTAGGTGTTGGGCTCTCTAGTAGGTTCCCACTTGAAGCGATGGAGGAATTCTATGAAGGAGTTCGTAATGCCTGTGCGTTTTACAATGTTGACTTAGTCGGTGGAGACACGAGCAGTTCATCAAAAGGATTAATGATATCTGTTACGGCGATTGGAAGTGTAAATAAATCAGACATTGTTTATCGTGGGGGAGCCAAAACTAATGACATTCTGATGGTGAGTGGTGATTTGGGTAGGCCTTACCTTGGTCTTCAAATTTTAGAACGAGAGAAAAGTGTCTTTCTTGCAAATCCAACCATTCAGCCTGAGTTGGCCCCTTTCGACCCCTTGATAAAGAAGCAATTAATGCCTGAGGCAAGAAAGGACGTTGTTGGACTCCTATCTCAGCTGGATGTTGTCCCCACGTCTATGATTGATATTTCTGATGGACTAGCATCTGAAATATTACATATCTGTCATCAGTCAGCAGTGGGTTGTCAGATTTATGAAGAGAAATTACCAATCGATCACTTAACTCGCGAACTAGGAATGGAGCTTGGGCTTGATGCAACAATGGCGGCATTGAATGGTGGCGAAGATTACGAATTACTTTTTACTATTCCGATGAGCGAATACGAAAAAATTAAAGACCGTGCAGAAATA
>Ga0102921_1000822_pt1 | contig 10893 bp, 10 predicted proteins | sample Colrivmeta156802_FD_78205 | JGI IMG/M metagenome (GOLD analysis project Ga0102921, IMG submission 78205) | Estuarine microbial communities from the Columbia River estuary - metaG 1568-02 | ecosystem: Environmental > Aquatic > Marine > Intertidal zone > Estuary | place: USA: Columbia River...
AGAGCAATGCTCGGATTTCCCCAGGAAATCCCTCCGTTGACAGACTTGCGCACGAGGACTTTTCCATCGCTAAAGTTGGTATTGTCGTAATCGATGTAACACATGAACAAGTTTCCCAAGTGATCATAGGCCAAGGATACATCCGCGCTTGAGAAATTTGGAGATAGGTGCGTTTGCCAGATGGGTGTTGACCACGTAGTTCCGCCGTTGTTCGATACAGAAGTTTTAATGACGACTTTATTGTTGAACTGAAATCCCATCCACGCCGCAACCAAATGCTGCGAATTCGTTGGATGCATCACGAGGTATGGCTCACCTTCAAAGTAGTTTCCTTCTGAAACGAGCTGGTTCTGTGCCATGCTTTGAAATCCAATGTAGTTGAATAGTAGGCAGATGAATAGGATTTTCTTCATACTACGAAGGTAAAAAAAAACGCCATCCTTGTGAAGAATGGCGTTTAATTTCGTGTGATGGTTTCGTGTTATTCGAACACTTTCATATCGATTTTTCCGTTCACCGTGATAGATGTTACCGTTCCCGATAAGACCATTGGTCCAACAGCTTGGGTAATGGAATGCGCAAATTTCATTCCGTTCACTTCTTTGAAATCACCAAATGTAATGGTAGATTCCATCGTTTCTCCATCGCGTGTCATTACGTTGATGGTCTTTTCTTTCATGAACGTCGTTTTATTGAAGTAATCGTACGATTCGTTTTTACCATCAACGGTTTTCAATACGTAGTAGTCAACACCATTCATATTCTCGATGCCTACCAACTCGTGAGCTAAACCGTTTTTCACATAGTTCATTTCTGGGATGATTCCGTTTGATTTCGCTTTAGAAGTTAATTCCTCTGCCGTCAATTCCGTTTTTCCAGTTTGCATGTTGAAAGTAAATCCTGCTTTTCCATCGTAGAATGATTTTTGGAAAACCATTCCTTGTCCTTCTAGTTTTTGTCCCTCTGTAGTTGGAGCAACAAAAATCTCTGTTGATTTCAAAGCAAATGGAATTTGATCTCCTTTCAATTCATACACACGCTCGAAGTTTTTAATCGCTTTTAACTTTTTCGCAGCAGCTTTTTGAGAGGTTGTTCCTGTCAAGGCGAAAACATAATTATCGATTAATTGAGCAGCAGTGATGTCAGCCGGTTTTGTATCCTTCATGACATTTCCAAAAGGATCGAGCACTTCAATTTTACCATCTGAATCGAATCGTTTCAATTTCTCAAATACCTCTTCGTTTCCAACCACAATAATGTTGCAGTTTTTTGCGGTGAAGTATTGTTGCGCCATTTGAAGGACATCCTCTTTAGAAACACTTTCCAAGCGTTGTAAGTACGTTTGGTAGTAATCCTTCGGAAGGTTGTTTTTGATGATGTTCAAGGCAAAACGCGCGATGGTTTGTGGACGCTCCAATGAACGGGCAAAACCACCTGCCATGTTTGTTTTTGTCAGGTTCAATTCCTCGTCTTTCACGTATTCATTCGTGATTTTTTGGAATTCCAACAAAATTTGCTCGATTGCAGAATCCGTTACCGCATTTTGGAAATTTCCTCCTGCGGACATCCACGAACCATCTTCTGTAATGTTTAAGCTAGAGTAACATCCGTATGTGTAAGCTTTGTCCTCACGTAGATTTTGCATCAAACGCGTTCCAAATCCACCACCACCAAGAATTCCGTTTAGTACGGTTAAAGGCAGTTGATTTTTGTCACCTGTTTTCATGTCAATTGGAAAGGTCACATACACAACTGATTGAACAGCGCCTGGTTTTTTCACAAATACAACGCGATTACCTTTGGTATAACTCCCTGCATTCGGTTGCTCTGTAAATACGGGTCCACCTGTCCATTTACCAAAATAAGCGTTCACCATTGTTTCGGTTTGTTGACGTGTAATGTCACCAACAACAACCAAGTAACTTCCCGTCGGTGTGAAGTTTGCGGAGTAAAAAGAAACCACATCTTCTCTAGTGATGTTGTTCAATGTTTCCTCGGACATCACATCGCTAAATGGATGATTTGGGAAGTTGATTTTAACTGTAGCGTTTTGAGCCATGGTACCTGCATCAGATTTCGCAGACATTAAACTTAAAACGTTCTGTTTTTTGATGCGATCGAATTCGGATTGTGGGAAATTCGCATTGAACAGTACATCGGACATTAAACTTAATCCTTTGTCCATGTGCTTCGTTAAACAAGACATGGAAATAGATGATTTGTCCGCACCAAGAGAAGCACCGATAAAATCAATTTCTTGATCTAATTGATCCTTTGTTCTGTTTTTCGTTCCGGACATAATTAAAGAACCTGCCATGTCAGCAAGTCCAGCCTTCGTTCCTTCCAAACGTGGATCAGAACCCATGTTTAAGTCAAATGAAACTCTTGGTAATTTATGGTTTTCAGATAGAATGACTGTAATGCCATTTGCTGTCGTGAAAACTTCGGAGTCGTTAATGTTGATTTTTTTTGCTTGCGTTGGAGCAGGCATAACCGAGCGATCTACTTGAGCTGTTGTCCAAGTACCTAACGCTAGAAAGCAAAGTGTGAATATCTTTTTCATGATTCAGTCGATTATTTTTCTTTTGGTAAGTAATGTAAGATGACACGTGCATCTTGCGTTAAGTATTTCAAAGCAACACGTTGAATGTCTTCGCGGGTTACTTTCATGTAATTGTCTAGGAGTGTATTCACACGATTTGCATCACCATAGTAAACAAAATTATCAGCTAGGTTTTCTGCAATTCCAGCAATGGACGAATTCGCAGAAACTAAATCGTTCTCGAATTTGTTTCGTGCTTTTTGGAATTCTTCCTCGGAGATTAATTCCGTTTGCATTAAACGAATTTGCTCATCGAATTCTTTTTGAATATCGTCCAAGTTGACATCTTTCGCTGCGATGGCAGCCATGATTCCAATTCCTGCATCTTCTAATCCGTAGTTGAAAGAAAATGCGAATTGAGCCATTTCTTTTTTCTCCACGATGATTTTGTTGATACGAGAAGAACTTCCACCAGAAAGAACCTCATTCATCATTTCCAATGCGTATGAATCTGGATTGGTTTGTTCAGGGAATTTATATCCCATAAAAATCGCTGGAAGTTGAATGTTATCGTAAATCACTTCTTTGGTCACGCCTGTCAAGACTGTTTTATCTTTCGTTGTACGGTTGATGACAATTGGTTTTGCCAAGTACGAAGCAATCATCTTCTTTGCCTCTGGACTTGTAGAAGTCATGAAGTTTTTTGAATCGAATTTGCTTTTTGAAATGCCATAGCGTTTTTCGAAATCAGCATCCGTTTGATTGATGAAGTCGCGGTACAAGTTAATCGCTTGTCCTTTTGGAATCGAGGCAAAGTACTTGTCAATCCATGCTTTTGTTTGAGCAACATCTAAGTCACCAGCAATGGATAACGTAGCATTGGAAGGAACGTAGTAATTTTTGTAAAAATTCACGTAATCTTCTTCCTGCGCAGCATCTAGGTGATCCATGCTACCAATCGGTGCCCAGTTGTATGGGTGTGTGGTGAAAACACGTTTAAACATTTCTGTGAAGAAAGATCCGTATGGTTGATTGTCCACACGTTGTCTTTTTTCTTCTTTCACAACGCTTCTTTGTGTTTCGATTCCTTTGATGTCCACTTTCGCGTGAAGCATGCGCTCACTTTCTAACCATAATCCAAGTTCTAATTGGTTGGAAGGAAGAATCTCGTAGTAATACGTGCGGTCCTGAGAAGTATTGGCGTTCAATGTCCCACCATTTTTCTCAACCAATTCACTGTACTCACCTCGTCCAATGTTTGCGGATCCTTCAAACAATAAATGTTCAAAGAAATGGGCAAATCCAGTTCGATCGTTGTTTTCGTTTTTGGAGCCAACGTGATACAATACGGAAACCGCAATGATTGGTGTGGCGTGCTCTTCGTGAATGATTACATGTAAACCATTCGGCAAATCATAGGAGATGTAGTCAATTTTCTTTTGTCCAACACTTAGGAAGCTGAACGCAGAAAAACATCCGATTAATACTAACTTTTTCATTTTCAAAATTTGGAATACGAATGTAGTTCAGAAATTTGATGTTTGCTAAAAAATCCGCTTGGAATTTTCCTCTTTTGAAAAAAGGAGTCGATTTGGCCTAAAAATTGGTTAAATTTGACTCATGCGATTTTTACCTACAAAAATTTTCTTGGGATTTACTTTTCTCATTTCATCATTTGTTCATGGACAACTGATCACACCAACGATGGACTTCAATAATTTCTTCGTGAATTTCCAAGAGGGATTTTTTCGTCCAATTGAAATTCAACCGATTGTCAGTTACAAAGCTGGTGATGATGTTGTTGCGTATATCGATACACGTGGAAACATGCGTATTTATGACGGAATCGAACGCAAAGATGTAACGGCGTTGAACGTAGAATACCAAGTTTCAGATCACTTGGTGGGATACAAAATCGCAAATGGACTTCGCATGTGGGATGCTGGTAAATACACGCCGTTAACGAATTTCGGACGAGGTTTCATCGTGAAAGACAGCATCATCGTTTATGAGGATACGCGTTACCAATCCTTGAATGTTTATTGGAACAAACAAATGCTGCCGTTGGTCACCATGACAAATGGACTGAGCATGCCTGCTGCGGTGGGAGAAAATATTGCCGTTTACAAGGATAACAGCGATACGTATTTTTGTTTTTGGCAAGGAAAAACCTATGAAATTGCAACGTACAACGAAGAACCTGTAGAGTTTAACATCGGAACGGATGTCTTTTGTTTTAAAGATCCATATACCCAGTCTTTTATGATGTTCGATAAAGGTGAGTTTATGGAAATAGAATCTTCTCCAATTAAAAAGTATAAATCGGGAAGAGGATTTATTGTGTATGAGGATTTGAATGGAAATTTGTGGATGTATAAAAACGGGGAGAAGATTGCCTTGTCAAATTTCTCTACAACGTTCTGGGATGTGAAAGATGACATGACTGTTTGGAGTGAAAACAGTTACCTTTTTGCTTATTCAAACAATGAAAAAATAGAGGTGGCGACCTATTTCCCAGGGGAATACCTTTTGAAGAACAACACCTTTGTTTTTCGCAACATCCTAGGTGGTGTGAGTGCACTGGTTAACGGTAAAGTTCAGGAAATCACGAATATGCGTGATGCGGAATTTGAAATTTATGGCAATAAGGTTCTAGTGAAATTATTCAACAAAACATCCATTGTTTTCTCTGAAGGGAAAATCTACACGAACTAGTCATGAATCGCATTTTTGGCCTTGTTTTCCTCTTTTTGAGCACGCATGTTCTTGCTCAAAATCCGGCAATTGATCATTTGGAAATGCTGTACGACCAAGGATATTACAAATTGGTCTATCGAAAAGCTGCACGTTTACTAGATAAACCTGAATATGACTTTTCAAAACTCCCTGGTTATTACCGAGCGATTTCCACGCTACAACTTGCGCAGGATGAACATTGGTACAAGCGACATCAGTCAAACATTGAGGATGCCTTAAGCCTGTTAGCGGAGTTGAGAACATCGGCGAAAGGACAGATCATTATTAAAGCACATATTTCGGAATTAAGTTTTTTGAAAAAGGACTTGGATTCATGGATGGCCATCGGAAAACAAAGTTCATCGTTTGACAAAGCGAAATGGCAAAAGTTTGTCAATCTGTTTTTTGCGGATTTACCCTTGATTGAAATCGATGGCAACAAAGGCAATGTTTTTGTTTCGAATCGACCGGAATTGAAAGAACGAAACGAACTCATTGACATCGCTAAAAAACAATTAGGTGTTCCATATCTATCGGCGGGAATTGATCCAAGTGGATTCGATTGCAGTGGATTCACGAGTTTTGTACTGCAACAATATGGCGAAAACATTCCGAGAAGAGCGGCAGATCAATTTGAGGCCTGTGTGAAATTAAGCGAGGATGAAGCACAAATTGGTGACATGGTATTCTTTTCGAACGGGGGAGAGGTGAATCATGTGGGAATCCTCATTAACGAAAAAGGACAAGCGAAAACGATGATTCATGCCAGTAGTTCCAAAGGCATTTCCATCGTCGAAATCGAAACTTCTGCCTATTGGAAACCCCGAATTGTGGGATACGGAACCTTTATTGCTCCGAAGAAATAGTTTTGCTAAAAAGTATTTGCCCAATAAACAGTAAAAACAACAGTTCCATTCCTCCTGCGCTCCATGTATTTGGGGAAAGGAAGAAGGTTAAAGTACTTGGAATTAATAAGTAAAAAAGAATTCTTGCTCTTTTTTGAACCTGTTGACTTCGAGACAAGGTTAATTGCCATAGCGCCAGGTAAATAAAATAAAGAAGGGGTAAAAAAATCATTTGAACATAGTCCATTAATAGTGCTGGTTGATTGAAAAGAATCAAACAAACCAACCATTCAAAGCCAACAAATGCCCAGGTAGCAACAAGAAATATGGTGGAAGATTTATCCCCGTGAACGTAGTGAATGAGTCCAATCAATAAGGTCAGTGCACTCAAAATGGCGATTTGCAAATAAGGAAAAAATTGCCATTCCATCAATTGAATACTGCTGTACATTCCTCCAAATAAGGCAATGCCTATCAACGTGATGATCCCGTATTGCTTGAATTGATCCATTATGCTAACTGATTTCTTCTTGATTTTTCGCACGCACAAACCAATTGCCATAGTGCTCTGGCTCCTACATTTGCATCCCAATCTCCTTCTGATCCTGGAGCGACTTCGTTTAAGTCAAAGCCAATAATTTTTCTTCCTGAATTGACCAATGCAAAGATCAAATAGCTGACTTCTTGTAATTCAAATCCACCCGCAACTGGTGTTCCTGTGTGTGGACATAATTCTGGTTTTAATCCGTCAATGTCAAAAGAAACATATACGTTCATCGGAAGGTGCTGTATCATTTCTTCCACTTGATTCGCCCATGTTTTCCCTGCGTATTGTTCGTTCTTAATGTTCCAATCGTAGTAGGTTTGAACGCGATCAGAATCACGGCTTAAAAATACTTCTCGTTCGGAAACATCGCGAATGCCAACTTGTACCAGTTTGGACATGTGTTCTGCGTGTTGAAGGACATTAAACATGATGCTTGCATGGGATTGCGAAAATCCTTCATACGCATCGCGAAGGTCCGCATGTGCGTCGATTTGTAGAATCCCGAAGTCTTCATACGTTTCGTTTAAGGCTTCCATTAATCCAAGTGGAGTGGAGTGTTCTCCACCTAACACTGCTGGAATTTTACCTTGAGCCAAGATCTCCAAACAACGTTCTTTCAAATTGCTTCTTAATGCCTGATGTGCACTATTGATTTCATCTAAAACGGACTGATATTTCAATAAGGCTTTCTCTTCGCCGTTGGATTCCAAGTACTGAATGTATTCGAGTCCTTGCTCGCAACAATGCGCGTTGATTTCTTTCCATTCTTGCGAAATGGGCGACATGTACACTTTTGTATCGGACGCACGGTCCAAATCTGGGTGGAAAAAATCGAGTTGTGTCGATGCTTCTAAAATCGCTTCTGGACCATCACTCGTTCCTTTTCCATAGGAAGCGGTGGCGTCCCAGGGAATGGGAACAATGACAATTGTTGCTTCGGATTCCGTGTAAGGAAAGCCAAAAATATTACCGTTAGCGATTCCTACGCCATTTGGATCAAATTCACTCATTTTATCTGCTTAAAATAATCTACTGCTTTTCGAACGGAGCCGTGCTCCAATAAAAGAGCTTGTGCTTCCGGCATGGAAACTCCAGTTTCTTCTGCGACCATGCGTGCGCCTCGATCGACCAATTTGTGGTTGCTTAATTGCATGTCCACCATTTTATTTCCTTTGACTCTTCCTAGTTTGATCATTAAACTAGTGGAAATCATATTCAAGACCAATTTCTGTGCGGTTCCTGATTTCATGCGTGTACTTCCCGTGACGAATTCTGGTCCAACAACGGGTGCAATTGGGAATTCCACTGCCGCAGCAAGTGGAGAATCCGGATTACAGGAAATCCCTGCGGTTAATAGTCCGTGTTCTTTCGCTTTTTCGATTCCACCAAGGACATACGGAGTACTTCCGCTTGCGGCGATTCCAACAACCGTGTCAAGTTCTGTCATGGTATATTGTTCCATATCGATCCACGCTTGATCTCGGTCATCTTCGGCAAATTCGACTGCCTTGCGAATCGCGGCATCTCCTCCGGCAATGAGTCCAACGACGATGCCATGATCGATGCCAAAGGTTGGTGGACATTCACTTGCGTCAACGATTCCCAAGCGACCGCTAGTGCCAGCGCCAATGTAGAATAACCTTCCACCTTGAGCCATTCGTTCGCTACATGCATTCACAAAGGCTTCAATGGCTGGAATTTCTTTTTCAACGGAAAGTGCAACGGTTTGATCCTCCCGATTGATATTTTGCAATAAGTCCAAGGTGGACATTTTATCTAAATCCTGGTAATGCGAGCTCGATTCGGTAACTTTCTTCATCTTAATGCAAATAAGCTTTTGAATCACTTTCGTTTAAGTCAACTTCGACGTGATTCTTCAAAGTCGTTGAAAGTCCGAGTCCGGCGAAATCTGTTTTAATGGGATAACGTCGGTGTTGACGGTCCACGAGGGCAACTGTTTTAATCGCTTTAGTAGCTTGTTCTAAAAACTTCATCAATGCGTACTGCATCGTTTTTCCGGAGTTGATGACATCATCTACCAGAATAATGAATCCTTTCTTCAATTCCTTTTCATCGATTGACAATTGAATCGCTTCGCTCCACGGTTCATCTTTGTTCACGGTAATTTCGAAACAAACAACTTAAATCGAGCTATTTTCACGAATGATCTGTGCTACTTTATGGGCGATGATGCTTCCGTTTCCAGCAATTCCACCAATGAAAATACGTTCTTCCTCGAAACAATTCTCCATGAGCTGGTGTCCGATTCGGATGATTTTTTGTTCGATTTGCTGGTGGTTCAGGATGATTTGCATAGTGAAGTTGAATTATAAATCAAAGTTAATAAACAAACGACTTGTTCGAAGTTTCAGGCAAAAAAAAATCCCGACAGAGCCGGGATTTTAAGAAGGTTTGAAAAGTGATTACAGTTTGATCACTTTTTGACTTGTTCCATTCAAGTTAACAAAATAGATTCCTGCCGGAAGTGTTTCGATGTTCAAGCTATCGTTGCTTGTAGATTGAAGGGTCATTCCGTTCAAGTCCGTCAAGGTAACGATCGCATTCGCCGTTTTACCGTGAATGTTAATCATTCCGTTGCTTGGATTTGGCGAAACCGTAAAGTCAGTTGTGTTTTGTGTTGTTACTCCTGCGGATGAGCGGATATCAAAAACGATGGTCCCGGGAGAGATTCCAACAGAAAACTGATGAAGCTCAGTATTTGTAGCATCGTAAATGTACACTGTTCCTGTTGAGAAGAAATCCGTTGTGGATGCGTACAATTGTCCACTTAGTGGTTCTTGTGCCAATTCGTAGAAGTTTAAATTTGCGCCATTTACTGGACCAACATTGTTCATGCTGATGAGGTCAAAGTTATTTAAGGTGATTTCAGAAGAGATTTGGTAGGTGATTTTATCGTCTCTCAAAGCGGAAGTTCCACAACCAGCGATGGCATTTGCGATGTTCACTGTTGATGGTGTGGAGGTCGCTAATTCAAATTTAGAAATCGACGTTCCTGCCCAATCTTTGTTATTTACCGTGTAAAGTGCTGAACCAAATTTGATGAGGTTGTCTGGATTTTTTCCGTCTGGACCTAAATCCACTTCGTTTCCGTAGCTCAAGTTGGATAAATTCAATTGTCCAATGATTCCTTTTTCATTTCCCCACTCGTAAGCGTTGTTTACCACAAGGTAAGCTGTTGTTCCATCGATCACGATGTTTTGAGTTGCCCATTGTGGACCAGTAACCGTATCAAATGCTTGAATCAATTGCAAATCAGCGGTGTTGTATACATGTAAATAGGAATCGAAAGTCGTCAAGTATTCTCCACGCGTTGCGATTAACTTATTTTGGTAAACAGCAAGGTTTCGTACACCTGGACAAGAAACGCTCGCAATTTCTTGGTGCGTGTTGAGGTCCATTTTAAAGATTTTTGAATCTGCAGCAACGTAGTAGAAGTTTCCGTCAATCACTAGGTCGGAAGCAAAGCGCATATTCTCTAATGTATCGACAACCTGGTATTGTTGTGAAACTGGATTGTAGCTACCGATGGTCACCGGTTCCAAAATGGCGCCTGTTTGGTAATCAAAAAATCCCTCGTTTACCACCAAAACTTGGTGTAATTGATTTTGCGCAAAGCTCCATGTGCTTGCAAATAAACTTAAAGTAATCAATGCCTTTTTCATTCGTTCTGTTTTTTTGAATGTGAAACAATAAAAAACTAGAAGAAGAAAAAAGTAGGAAAAGCTAGGATGCAAAACACCCTTGGCGAGTCCGACCTTTATCTGAAGTCTTCTCTCTGTTCATGGGCAAGTCTTCTGGCTCATGTCCTTTTCAATTCGTCTTCCCAATTGCTCAGTGACTCAGTGAATTGCATTTTAGACATTTACAGCTGCAGATACAGCTCCGGATTCTAACCGGATTCCTTATTAATCTCAAAAATGAGAACCAATGTACGTGGCAAAGATAATTGAAAATTCCTGCAAATGCTTTTTTCTTGTTATTTCAGGTACTTATCAATACGAAAACAACATAAGTGTTGATAAATCAATAAGTTAAATGATAAATGGTCATTATTATGCCTACCTTTCAAGAACTAACCTACTAAATTTTACTACTATGGAATTATTAAAATTACCAGAGCAAGCGATGTCTATGCTTTTTGGACCCCAATCAATGTTTGCAAATTGGGTGACCTTTTTTATTGCAAATTGGCTTGTAATTTC
>Ga0102921_1000823_pt1 | contig 10887 bp, 7 predicted proteins | sample Colrivmeta156802_FD_78205 | JGI IMG/M metagenome (GOLD analysis project Ga0102921, IMG submission 78205) | Estuarine microbial communities from the Columbia River estuary - metaG 1568-02 | ecosystem: Environmental > Aquatic > Marine > Intertidal zone > Estuary | place: USA: Columbia River Estuary...
AGATGGGGGTCATGGCCGAGCTTCAGCTGGAGTCGCCCACCGTGATGGAGACGACCTCCTCGATCGTGGTGAGACCCGCGGTGACCTTGCGGGCGCCGTCCTCACGCATGGTGCGCATCCCGAGGGTACGAGCCTTGTCGCGAAGCCGCGAGGTGCCCGCGCCTTCATAGATCATTTTCTGCACCTCCTCGTTGACCAAGAAGATCTCGAAAATCCCCATGCGGCCACGGTAGCCGGTCGAGTTGCAGTTCCCGCAGCCCTCGCCCTTAGCGAAGGTCGCACCCTCCGCCTGCGCCGCCGTGATGTTGAGCGCGCGCAGCTCGTTCGCGGTGGGCGTCACGGTCCGCTTGCACTGCCGGCAGATCTTCCGCACCAGGCGCTGCGCCATCACCGCCCGCAAAGAAGTGGAAACCAGGAACGGCTTCACGCCGATGTCGATCAGGCGGGTCACCGCTCCCGGGGCGTCGTTGGTGTGGAGGGTGGAAAAAACCATGTGGCCCGTCAGCGAGGCGTTGATCGCGATTTCGGCCGTTTCCAAGTCACGGATTTCCCCCACCATCACGATGTTGGGGGCCTGCCGCAGCATCGCGCGCAGCGCCGAGGCGAAAGTCATGCCCACGTCGTGCCTCACCGGCACCTGGTTGATGCCGTTTAGCTGGTACTCCACCGGGTCCTCGACCGTGATAATCTTGCGGTCCGGCTTGTTGATGAAGTGGAGGCACCCGTAGAGCGTGGTCGTCTTGCCCGAGCCCGTGGGGCCGGTGACAAGGAGGATGCCATCGGGCAACGAGATCAGGCGCTCGAAGGTCGCGGCGTCGTCGCTGAAGAACCCCAGCTCGGGCAGACCGAGCGTCAGGCCCTCCTTATCAAGGATGCGCATCACGATGCTCTCGCCATGCACCGTGGGCAGCGAAGACACGCGCAGGTCCAGCTGCTTTCCGCCCACCGCGATCTGGATACGGCCGTCCTGCGGGACGCGCTTCTCCGCGATGCTGATGTTCGACATGATCTTCAGCCGCGAGATGATCGAAGGCTGCAGCCGCTTGGGCGGGTTCTCCACCTCGATCAGGACGCCGTCGACGCGGTAGCGCACGCGCAGGCGCTTCTCAAGCGGCTCTACATGGATGTCGGAGGCGCGACGTTGGATCGCCTCCAGAATCATCTGATGGACGAGCTTGATGATCGGAGCGTCGGCCTCGGTCGTCGCCGGGTCCGCCGCGCCCTCGACCCCGGCCGCCACGGCCTCCGCCTCCCCGCCCTCCTCCTCGCTGGAAAGGTCGTTGAGGAGATCGTCGATCGAAGCGGCGTCCTTCCCGTAGAAGCGAACGATGGCGGCGGCGATCTCCTCCGGCGTGGCGACCACCGTATCGAGGGGCATCTTCACCAGATAGCCCAGAGCGTCGATCCCGTCGGTGTCGAGCGGGTCGGAAATCGCCACCTTCAAACGGTTCCCCTCGCGTCCCAGCGGCAGCAGCCGGTGGCGGGCCGCGACCGCCCGCGGCACCAGCTCCAGTGTGTCGCCCGCGATGCGGATTCCCGCGAGATCCGGCGCCATGGCCATCCCGAACTCGTCGGCAAGCAACTCGGCCACTCGTCGCGAGGACAACGCGCCCTGCTGGATGAGGACATCGAGCAGCCGTGGCGCGCCAGCCGACCCGGGTGCCGCGGGCAACAGCGCACGCGCGGCGTCGAGTTGGGCGGGACGCAGCAGGCCGCGCTCCTGCGCGAGCTGAATCACGAACTCGTCCGCGGCAGCGGTGAAGGCGGTGGCGGCGGGCGGGGTCACGGGCGGTGGGTGGAGGCGCTCACTTCGGCGCGAGGCTCAGAAGGAACTCGGTGTTCGATTTCGTCTTCCGCAGACGGGTGATGAGCATCTCCATCGACTCGATGGGGCCGAGGCCCTGCATCGCGCGACGGAGCCCGTAGATCCGCTGCAGCTCGTCGGGGTGGTAGATGAGCTCCTCCTTGCGCGTGCCGGAGCGGTCGATATTGATCGCCGGGAAGATACGGCGCTCGACGAGACCGCGGTCGAGATGGACCTCGCAATTACCGGTGCCCTTGAACTCCTCGAAGATGATCTCATCCATCCGGGAGCCGGTGTCGATCAGCGCGCTGGCGATGATGGTCAGGCTCCCGCCACCCTCGATGTTACGGGCGGACCCGAAGAAGCGCTTGGGCTTCTGCAGCGCGTTGGACTCGAGGCCGCCGGACATCGTCTTGCCGCCGCTGCCCGCAAGTGCGTTGTAGGCGCGGGCCAGGCGCGTGATCGAGTCGAGGAGCACGACGACGTGCTCCCCTTGCTCCACGCGGCGCCGGCAGATCTCGATGACCATCTCGGCGCAGTGCACGTGGCTCTCCGGGGTCTCGTCGAAGGTGGAGGAAACAACCTCGCCCTTTGTGTGGCGACGGAAGTCGGTCACCTCCTCCGGGCGCTCGTCGATGAGCAGGAGAATCAACTTCACATCCGGGCTGTTCGCCGTGATCGAGTTCGCGATATTCTGCAGAAGGATGGTCTTGCCGGTGCGGGGCGGCGCGACGATCAGGCCGCGCTGGCCGAAGCCGATCGGCGCGAGGATATCAACCGCCCGCATCGACATATCCTTAACCACCTCGGAGTCCTCGAGCAGGATCCGCTTGAGCGGGTAATACGGCACCAACTCCTCGAACGGGGTTACTGCCGCAATGGACTCGGGCTGGAGGCCCATGACCGACTCCACCCGCACCGCGGAAGGACACCGTTCACCCTCGAGCGGGGTCTGCAACAGCACCTCGACGCGATGGCCGCGCTTAAGGCCGTAACGCTTGACCAGCGAGTCCGGCAGATAAGCGTCCTCGGGGTACAGCCGGTAATTGCAGTGGGTGTGGACGATGAAGTGTCCGCGGTCATTCTGATCGATGTAACCGCGGTCCCGCAGCGGAAGCTTCCGCTCGGCAACCAACTTGAAGAGCTCGGGTAGGATCTGACGGCGGGGAGCCGCGCCCTCGACGCCCACGCCCAGCTTGCGCGCCCGTGCGCCGAGATCCGCGAGATTGAGCGCGTAAAGCTCGTCCAGGAAAACCGTCTCGCCCTTGCCGCCGGCCAGGTCGGCGGCGAGCGCATCGAGCGCGGCTAGATCGTTGAAACGGGTGGGATTCGGCAGGTCGCCGAAGACGGGGACGTTGCTCGGCGGCGGCAACTGCGGGGGGAGCTGCTCACGCCCGCCACCGTGCGGCCCCGGCTGCCAGGGGCCGCCGTGGCGACCGCGCTTGCGACGCCCGTGTTTCCAGAACCCGCGATCGCCATGGTGGCCGCCCTGCCAATCGGGACGGCCGCCACCGCGCTGATCCCCTCCATCCGCACCGCCTTGGCCGCCGGATCCGCCACCCTGGGCCGGGGTGGATTGCTCGGGGGCCTGCGGCTCATGTCCGGCCGCGGGCGGCTCTTTTGCGTCCGGCTGGGAACCTCCCCGGTCCTCGGCGGCGGGGGCCGGCGCTGGCTCCGGAGCCGGCGGCGACACGGCGGCCGGCTCATCCCGCCACACTGGTGCGGAAACGACCCGCGGGGGCTCCGGCACGGGGGCCGGCGCTGGCACGACAACGGCAGCGGCCTCGCGCACGGAAACCTCCGGGGAAGCCTCGGCTTTGGCGCCACGACGTCCCCGCGCCTTGGCGGGTTTTTCCGTCTTTTCCGCCTTTTCCACCTTTTCGGCCTTGGCCGGACGGCCACGGGTGCGGATCAGGCGCGATTTCTTTTTCGATTCGTCGGAATCGGCGCGGGCGGAGGACGGTTTGGAATCGTCAGCGGAGGGAGGAAGCATGAGTGACGGTAAAAGGAGCGCCGCCCGGCACTCGTCGTTTCAGACGTGGCGGGCGCGGATTAGTTTCAGGCCGCCGCGAGTGACCGAACCAGACGGTCGACCTGCGCCTCGAGGAACGCGGGGGCACCGTCGTTCCAAAGCACGAAATCCGACCGATCGATCTTTTGCGCCAGCGGCAATTGCTTGGAGATTCGCCGCCCGGCGAGCGCTCGCGGAATACCGCGCTCTTCCAACCGGGCCAGCTGCTGCTCGGGAGAAAGCGCCACGCACACCGTGAAATCAAATCCTTTTTCCAGACCTCGCTCAAACAGCAGCGGTACTTCGACCGCCCAGCGGTCCGACGGCCCACCGGCGAAGGCCTCCTCCCAGGCCGCGAAAACCCGCGGGTGGACCAAATCCTCCATCCAGCGACGATCCTCGTCGTCGTTGAAAACCCGCCCCGCCACGGCGCCGCGATCGACGTCTCCCGCGAGATTGAACGCCGCCTGTCCCCAACGCCGCCGGAGCGCGTCCTTGACGCCCGGCTCGTGCAACACGCGATCCCGGACGATCGCATCGGAGTCGACGCGCCGGAAGCCGCGCGACTCGAGTAGCCGCGCCACCGTGGATTTTCCGCATCCCATACCTCCGGTTATTCCTACCCTAAACATGGTAGATTCACCCTAGGAATGCTCTTGCTCCACCTCTCGGCAAATTCTTTATCGCCCTCACCCGACGCCCGTGAAAAGAAAGCCGACTTCCAGCCCCTCCGCCGACGGCCTGCCACCGGTGGACACGCGGGATTCGGAGGCCGTCTGGCGCTTTGTCGAAGGGTGTTTCAGGCGCATGCACCCGAGGTGCCGCACATCCCGGCTACAGTCGGTGTTCAGTCTAATCGTGGACATTTTCTCGGGACGCCACCCGGACTACGCGCGCAACGACCTTCGGTACCATGATCTCGAGCACACGATGCAGGCGACCGTCTGCCTCGTTTCCCTCCTCGAGGGGCGCCGGATCTCTGCCGTGCAACCGGCGATCGACGCGCGACGCTGCGAATTGGCGATCGTGGCCGTGCTCCTGCACGACTCCGGTTACCTTCGACTCCGCGGTGACCGCAAGGGCACCGGCGCCAAGTACACGTTTTGCCATGTCCTGCGGAGCGGCGTCCTCGCCGCCAGCCACCTGCCGGTGCTCGGCTTCGACCGCGACGATGTGGAGATCGTACTCCAGGCGATCAACTGCACCGGTCCGCGCGCCGATGTCCCGCGCGTTCCTTTCCGCGATCCGGCGGACCGTATTCTCGGATGCGCGGTGACCACCGCCGACTTCCTCGCGCAGATGGCGGCCCCCGACTATCCGGACGAATTGCCGCTGCTTTTCGCCGAGTTCCGGGAGTGCGACGAATTCACCCGGATCCCCCCGGCGAAGCGCGACTTTCGTTCCGCCCGGCAACTGCAGCGGGACACCCCTGAGTTCTGGAAAGTCTTCGTGCGCCGGAAGCTCGAGAGCGACTTCCTTGCCGTCTATCGGTTCCTCGCCCGTCCCTGGCCGGGTGGACCCAATCCCTATATCGACGCGGTGGAACGCAACATCGCGGAAATCTCCCGCCGGAACGCCGCGGGCGCCTGAGTCGCCTCTGCGTCCCGCCTGCCGCCCCCGCGGCCGGCCATGCTTGCCACCGTCCATTCCGCCGCCCTCCAGGGCATCCACGCCGAGCCGGTCTTCGTCGAGGTTAACGCCAACGAGATCGGCGAACCGAAACTCATCCTCGTCGGCCTGCCCGACGCGGCCGTCAAGGAGTCGGATGACCGCGTGGTCTCCGCGCTGAGCAACAGCGGGTTTTGCCCGCCGCGCACGCGAACGACCATCAACCTCGCGCCAGGCGGCCTCCGCAAAGAGGGGCCGTGTTACGACCTTCCCATCGCGCTGGGCTACCTGGCCGCCTCGAACCAGCTGGAGCCCGGCGCCCTGGACGGATGGCTCATCGCCGGCGAGCTCGGCTTGTCCGGCGCCACCCGCCCGATCCGCGGCGCGCTTGCGATGGCCCGCCTCGCGCGGCGTCTCGGCAAACGCGGGCTGCTGTTGCCCGCCCGCTCGGCCGAGGAGGCGGCACTCGTGGAGGGCGTGCAGGCGTTCCCGATCGAATCGCTCGACGGCGCGGTGCGCTTCCTTCGGGGGGAGACGGACCTGCGCCCGGCGGCCGGACCCGCCCGGCGGGTTTCCGCCCGGACCGCCCCCGAGGGCGGCGTTGATTTTTCCGAGGTCAAGGGGCAGCGGTCACTCCGGCGCGCGGTCGAGGTCGCCGTCGCCGGTGGCCACAACCTGCTGATCATCGGACCACCGGGCTCCGGAAAGTCGATGGTGGCGAAGCGCATCCCTACGATCATGCCACCCCCGACGACGGAGGAGCGACTGGAGATCCTGAGCATCCACTCCGCCGCGGGCCGCACGATCACCGGGGAGGTCTCGTGGGACGCGCGGCCGTTCCGGGCGCCGCACCACACGGTCTCCGACGTCGCCCTGCTCGGCGGCGGCACGATTCCCGGCCCCGGCGAGATCTCCCTCGCCCACCACGGCGTGCTATTCCTCGATGAACTGCCGGAATTCAAGCGCTCCGCGCTCGAAGTTCTTCGACAACCGCTGGAGGACACCGAGGTCACCATCTCTCGGAGCGCCGGTAAAGTCACGCTGCCCTGCGGTTTCATGCTCGTGGCCGCGCTCAACCCGTGCCCGTGCGGTTACCTCGGCGACGCCGGCCACCAATGCCGCTGCACCCCCGCGCAGATCCAGCGCTATCGCGGGCGCGTCAGCGGCCCGCTTCTCGACCGGATCGACCTGCATGTTGAGGCTCCGGCGCTTTCCATCCGCGAACTCCGCGCGGAGGACGACGGCGAGACCTCGGCTGCGATCCGCGAGCGGGTGGTCGCGGCCCGAGCCCGCCAACGGTGCCGGCTCGGTACCGCTGCAGGGGCCGTCAACGCCCGTCTTTCCCACGCCGGGATCCGCCGGCACTGCGCTCTCACGCCGGACCTCGGCGACTTGCTGCAGGGAGCGATGGAGCGGCTGTCTCTCTCGGCCCGCGCCTATGACCGCATCCTGAAAGTCGCCCGGACTATCGCCGACCTCGCGGACGTCGAGGAGATCGCCGCCGGGCACCTGCTGGAGGCGATCCAGTACCGCAGCCTCGACCGCAACTTGTTCCATTGAACCCGGCTCCGTCGGCCGGCTGGAATCACTCTTGCGCGGCCATCATCGCGGCCGGTTTACTCAGGACTCACGATGAACATCCTCGACGAACTCCGCTGGCGCGGCCTGCTCGCCGACTGCACCGACCTCGAGGCCCTTGGCCGCCGTCTCGACGAGGCCCCCATCACGCTTTACTGCGGATTCGACCCGACCGCCGACTCCCTGCACGTCGGCAATCTCGTCCCGCTGCTTGCCCTGCGCCGCTTTCAACAGGCCGGCCACCACGTGATCGCCCTCGCGGGCGGAGCCACGGGCATGGTCGGCGACCCCTCCGGCAAGTCAGCCGAGCGCAATCTCCAGACCCCCGAGCAGGTCGAGCACAACATCGCTTCCATTCGCAGCCAACTCTCGCAGTTCCTCGACTTCGAGGTCGCCGCCAACCCCGCGCGTCTCGTCAACAATCACGACTGGACAGCCCCGGTATCCGTTCTCGAGTTCCTGCGCGACATCGGGAAGTACATCACGGTGAACTCGATGGTCGCCAAGGATTCCGTCCGGTCCCGCATGGAGGACCGCGAGTCCGGCATCAGCTACACGGAGTTCAGCTACATGCTGCTCCAAGGCTTCGACTTCTACCACCTGCGCCGGACCTTCAACTGCGAGCTGCAGATCGGCGCCACGGACCAATGGGGCAACATCACGGTTGGCACCGAGCTCACCCGGAAAAAACTCGGGGCCGCCGTCTGGGGTCTCGTGTTCCCGCTGCTCACCAAGGCCGATGGCACCAAGTACGGCAAAACCGCCACCGGCACCGTCTGGCTCGATCCGCGCCGCACCTCCCCTTACCGCTTCTACCAGTTCTTCGTGAACGCCGATGACGCCGACGTCATCAAACTGCTGAAGACCCTCACCTTCATTCCCGCCGCGGAGATCTCCTCCCTTGAGGCAGAGCTTCGCGCCAACCCCGGAGCGCGCGCCGCCCAGCGGGCGCTCGCACGCGAGATGACGCTGCTCGTCCATGGTCCGGAGCGCCTCGCCGGGGCGTTGAAAGCCAGCGAGGTGCTCTTCGGGGGCAGCCTCGAGGGCCTCGCGGACACCGATTTCGCCGACATCGCAGCGGAGGCGCCCGGAAAGCCGCTCGAGCGTTCCAGATTGGCCGGAGCCGGAGCGCCGCTGATCGATCTGCTCGTGCACGGCGGCCTTTGCCCCTCGAAGGGACAGGCGCGCAAGGACCTCGAGGGCGGCGGTATCTATGTGAACAACGTTCGCGTGGCCGAGCACACGCGCGCCGTCACGGAGGCCGACATCGTTTTCGGCCGCCACGTCCTGCTGCGCAAGGGCAAGCGCAGCTACTGCGTCCTGCACCTCGAGGGCTGAACGCCGCTCAAGTATCGCGCCGGGCGGGACGCCAGTCGACCAGCCCCAGCTGCAGGAGCCGGCGACCGTTGTAGTGGTTCCATTTCAACTCCACCGCCAGGTCGATGGGCTGTCCGACCGGGGGCAGACGATCCGCCAGCTTCCAGGCGACACCGTGGAGCGGACGACCCCGGCCGTCCTCGAACCGGAAACGGAAATGCTGCTCCTTGAAGACCTCCGCCGATTGCCGCAGCACCACGCCCCGCACGCCGAAGACCGGCTCCGGATTGCCCTGACCAAAGGGATGGAGCGAATCGAGTTCCTCGACCAGACGGTCCGTCACCTGCTCCGGCGTCAGCCAGGCGGCGATCTCGATGGTCGCCTCACCCGGGGCTCCGCCCGCCCGGGCGCGTACGGCGTCGGCGAAGCGCCGCCGGAAAACGTCCACCTTGCCGCGCGACAGGGCCACGCCCACCGCCATCGGGTGGCCACCCCAACTCTCCAGATCGTCCGCACACGCGGCCAGCAACTCCACAAGGTTGATCCCGTCGACGCTGCGCCCGGAACCCTTCGCCAATTCCCCTTCCTTGCCGAGCACCACGCAGGGCCGGTTGTACTTGCGGGTGACGCGGCCAGCGACGACTCCGACGACTCCGGGGTGCCAGCTTTCGGAAAAAAGCACCACGCCCGCATGTCCGGAAAACTCCCCCTCAATGCTCCGCTCCGCCTCGTCGGTGATCGCCCGCTCGATTTCCTGCCGCTCGCGATTGAAGGCGTCCAGCTGGCGAGCGGTCGCCGCGCAGAAACCCGCGTCTTCGCTCAACAGCAGGTCGACGGATAGGGACGCGTCGGCCAGACGGCCGCTCGCGTTGATTCGCGGTCCGAGCCGGAATGAAATGTCGGTCGGCGTCAGCCCGTTGCCAGGGCGCACGCCGGCGACATCCATCAACGCCCTCAAACCCGGGCGCTCCGTCGCCTCCAGGATGCGCAGCCCGTTCCGAGCCAGGATGCGGTTTTCACCCTGCAAGGGAACGAGGTCAGCGATGGTCCCGAGGGCGACCAGATCCAACTGGTCGCGCAGCTTGATCCGGAAGGCGACGGGATGGTTGTCGGCGCGCAGGCGCTTCAGCAACCCGTGGCAAAGCTTGAAGACGAGGCCCACGGTGCAGAGGTGGAGCACGGAGGTGTCGGCCATCGCGAGGCCGCCGTGGACATGCGGGTTGATCAGCAAGCCGTCCTCAAGCGTGCGCTCGGTCGAGCGATGGTGATCGATGACCAACACATCGACTCCCAAGCCGCGGAGATAGGCCGCTTCCTCATGCGAGTTCGTCCCGCAATCGAGCGCGATGAAAAGGCCCGGACGGCCGCCCTCCAACGCACGGTCGATGGCGCTACGCGAAAGACCGTAGCCGTCCTCGGAACGGCGCGGTACCACATAACGCGGATTCAGGCCGAAACGGCGTAGCACGGTGACGAGCAGCGCGGTGCTGCTGACACCGTCGACGTCGTAGTCACCCAGCACGACGACCTCCTCCCGCTCCGCGATCGCCCGGCCGAGACGGGCCGAGGCGATTTCAACGTTGGGGAGGAGAAAGGGGTCCTGCAGCTTCGCCAGCGCGGGCTGCAGGAAATCAGGTGCGGCCGGCGCGGAGACACCGCCGCGCAGCAGCAACTCGGCCAACACCCGGGTTACACCGGCGCGACGGCTGAATTCCTCGACATCGGCCGCGGGCAGCGGCGCGTGTTTCCAGAGCATGGATCTCGATCGGGTGGGGACGCCCGCTGAGGCGCACCCGGGCCCCGGAGGGCCGTTGGCACGGGGCGGTCAAAAACCGGCCGCCCCACCCGGGGAGGTTACTCCGAAGCCTTGCTGGAACCCTGCCACTCGTACTTCGGGGCGATGTCGTGATGCGCCTCGACGTGCTTCCGGTCGCCCTTGTGCCACCAGAAGAAAACGGGGGTGGCGATGAAGAGCGAGGAGAAGGTGCCGGTGATGACACCGATGAGCAGCGTGAAGGCGATGTCGTTGACGTCGCCCGAGGTCGTCAGGATCAGCGTGACGGCTGTCAGGAACGTGGTTCCGCCCGTGATGATCGTGCGGGAAAGCGTGAGGTTAAGGGCGCGATTGATGACGTCGCGCAGGGTGCCGGTCGGGTTGATCTTGAGCTCCTCGCGGATGCGGTCGAACACCACAATGGTATCATTGATGGAGTAACCCGCGATCAGCAGGATGGCCGCTACCATCGAGGCGTTGAACTGGCGATCGAAGAGCACGAAGACGCCGACCGTGAGGATCAGGTCGTGCACCGTGGCCACCACCGCGCCGACGCCGTAGCCGAACTCGAAACGAAACGCGACGTAGAGGAGGATCAGCACGAGGGCGGCAGCGATCGACTTAAGTGCGTTCCACTGGATCTCGCGGCCGACGGAGGCGCCGATGCGGGTCTCGCCCGCAACCTCCAGCTTTGCGGCCGGTAGCGCCGCCTGCAGCTTCGCGACCACCGCCTTGCCTTGGTCGAACGGGGTCGTGACGCGCAGCACCTCGCGGTCGGTGCCGATGGGCTGCTGA
>Ga0102921_1000826_pt1 | contig 10867 bp, 5 predicted proteins | sample Colrivmeta156802_FD_78205 | JGI IMG/M metagenome (GOLD analysis project Ga0102921, IMG submission 78205) | Estuarine microbial communities from the Columbia River estuary - metaG 1568-02 | ecosystem: Environmental > Aquatic > Marine > Intertidal zone > Estuary | place: USA: Columbia River Estuary...
ACCTCAAGACACCTTTCGCACACAATGCGGAAGGCATGTTGGATTTTCAGACCTGTTTTGCCATGATCGCATCAGCCAAGGAAGAGAATGGATGGAGCAATGGCCTGATCAAATTGTATTTCTCATTGGCCCAAGATGCCTTGTACCAGGACCCGATGAAGAATTGCATCTTTTTGGATAACCACGACATGGATCGCATCTTCTCCGTTGTAGGTGAGGATGAGTCCAAATTTCGAATGTGTATCAATTGGCTCTTTACCCTCCGGGGCATGCCTCAGTTATATTATGGCACGGAGGTGCTCATGAAGAATTTCAAAGTAAATACCGACGCAACCGTTCGTGAAGATTTTCCCGGCGGATGGGCCACCGACGATCCCACCAAGAATCGCTTCCTGGTCAGCGGACGTACCCCCGAGCAAGCACGCACGTTCGATTACATCAGCAAACTGGCTCAGTTCCGGAAAAATTCACCGGCCATTCGCTCCGGTAAGCTGATGCAATACATCCCCCGAGATGGCCACTACTTGTATTTTCGGTATACCGATCAGCAAACTGTACTCGTTATTGCCAATACTTCCGATAAATCCATTCGGCCCGATTGGAAATTATACCGGGAACGGGTTAACGGTTTCACGAAAGCTCGAGATGTTGTTTCGGGAGAACTAATTGTGCTTTCCGAAATGGAGATTGGAGCAAAGAACAGCCGGGTGTTGGAGCTGCTCAAATAAATAATATGGACAAGTCGAGTCAAAAATCAAACACAACCGGAGCGGTGTCGACTCGGCCGATCTCTTTTGAACAACAAACTTTCATCGATACAAAAGCCAACGTCTGGAATTGTTCGCTGCTATCGGAGGATGACGTACGCAATTTTCAACACGGTACCCATTATGCCTTGTACGAGATCATGGGAAGCCGTTCCATTGAGGTAATGGGCGTATGGGGACTTTATTTCTGCGTGTGGGCCCCGAATGCAACGGAACTCTCTGTTAAAGGCCATTTCAATGAATGGCGGAATCACGAATACAACTTGTATCCGCGTTGGGATAAAAGCGGAATCTGGGAAGGGTTTATTCCACATCTGGGCTGGGGAGAAACCTATAAATATCACATTACCGGGTTTGCCGGCAGAAAATTGGATAAAGGAGATCCGTTTGCAAACTACTGGGAACGTCGCCCGCATACGGCCTCCATTACCTGGAACTTGAATTACGAATGGCAGGACCAGGCTTGGATGCAAAAACGGAAGGAACACAATGCACTGGATGCCCCTTGGAGTATCTACGAATTGCATTTAGCCAGTTGGCAGCGACCCGTGCCCAGTGATGAAGAAAGCTACAATAGCTACGATCAAATTGCCCGGCAATTGATTCCTTATCTGCTCGACCTCTCCTTCACGCACGTTGAATTCATGCCCGTCATGGAACATCCTTTCGACGGAAGCTGGGGTTATCAATGCACCGGATTCTTTGCTCCAACGTCTCGCTTTGGCGATCCGCAGGGATTCATGCGACTGATCGATGAACTACATCAGGCCGGTATAGGCGTGATTCTGGATTGGGTGCCTTCTCATTTTCCCTACGATGCGCACGGCCTATTCATGTTCGATGGCACGCATACTTATGAGTATGCCGACATGCGTAAAGGATTTCATCCCGATTGGAATAGCTATGTATTCAATTACAAAAGGGGAGAGGTCAAATCCTTTCTGATCAGCAGCGCTCGATTCTGGTTCGATAAGTTTCACATCGATGGAATCCGAGTAGACGCGGTCTCCTCCATGCTCAAATTGAATTATTCACGCACCGAGGGGCAATGGGAGCCCAACGAGTTCGGGGGAGATGGGAATCTGGAAGCGATTGCCTTTTTGAAAGACCTGAATGAGACCATCTATCGCGATTTCCCGGACGTACAAACCATTGCTGAAGAGGCCACCGACTGGCCGGGTATTTCCCAACCAACTTTTCAAGGCGGACTGGGCTTTGGCATGAAATGGATGATGGGGTGGATGCACGACAGTCTGGATTATTTCAAGATCGATCCCCTGTTCCGAAAAGATCATCAGGATAAGTTCTCCTTCAGTATGATGTACTACTACGATGAGAACTTTTGTTTGCCTTTCAGCCACGATGAAGTAGTGCATGGCAAGAGTCCGATGATCTACAAGATGCCGGGCGATGAGTGGCAGAAGTTTGCCAATCTTCGATTGCTCTATACCTATATGTGGACCCATCCCGGGGCTAAGCTGCTGTTTATGGGTGGAGAATTCGGACAAAGCAATGAGTGGAATTACCGATCCGAACTGTCTTGGGGGTTACTGCAGCATGACTGTCACCGCAATCTTTGGTATTGCGTTTCTAAGCTCAATCAACTTCTCCGCGGGGAGCCGGCCTTGTATGTGAATCAATTCAATGAATATGGCTTTGAATGGGTAAACTTGGAACACCGGGCCGAATCAATCATGGTTTACAAACGAAAAGGCAAGCGCCCACACGACGACCTCTTGATCATCTTGAATATGACACCGGTGGTGCGAAACGACTGGGCCATTGAATACACTGGTAAGGAGTACAAAGCGGAGATCTTTAACAGCGATGCACTCGAATTTTGGGGAACGGGTCAGGTCTGCAACCCGGAGATTCGCCACGAATGGCTAGACCGGAAAACCAAACGATCCCGGATCATCGTAAATCTACCAGCCCTAGCAGGGATTGTACTAAAATGAACCCTGTTTTTTCACTTGGCTTCTACTCTTTATGGTTGTAGGAGTTGTTTTTGGGGTTTACTCTAGATTAGTTTTACTGCATAATCCATCCAATCCATGAAAAACAAATTCTTTATCGCCGGTTTGATCTACTTGACGATCATCCTGCTCCTCATCGGAACGAACCTGATCCATGCACAGGTGACACCCAACAACGACAGTGCGGCTCATTATCTCAAGTTGGCACAGATCGATAAGCAGAACGGTCGACGGCTTGATTTGCTTAAAAAACTGGATAAGGCGATTTCCTTTCAATCTCAAGACGCTGCCGTATTGCGCGACTTAGGTGCCTTATTGGCCGACCAGCGTAAATATGGTCCGGCTTTGGAGCATTTCAAAAAAGCCATTCAGCTCAATGGAAGCGATACCGCTTTGCTTCGTCAATCTCTCCAACTGGCCTACCAATTGCGTCAGCATGAAGATGTGATCCTGTTTGCAGAGCGTCTGAAAAAAGCCGACCCGAAACAGTCCGTAGCGATCTATCTAGGGAAAGTCTATTATGAAACAGCGGATTATGGCAAGGCCATTCAGTACCTCACACAGGCTGCCAAAGAGAATCCGACGTTGGCCGATGCCCCTTATCTACTGGCTAAGAGCTATGCCGACATGATGAATTTCAAAGGGGCCATTCCATTTTTTCTGAAGGCCCTCGAATTGGATCCAAAACAACCGAACTGGACCTATGAATTGGGTTTGAGTTACTATGCCATCCACGACGATGTCAATTCCCTCAAGTACATTCAACTTGCAGCAGAATTAGGGTATAAAAAAGACAATGACTACCTCGAGAATCTGGCCATTGCTTATTTGAACGTCGGACAATTCGACCAAGGCGTTGGCCTATTGAAAGAGGCGTTGGGTCGTCGCCCCAGCGATTTTAACTTGTTGAATATGCTGGCGGAAGCACATTACGGGAAAGCGAAGTTTACGGAAGCGATTGAATATTGGGATCGTGTCTTGGAATACGACAAAGGCAATGCATCTGCACTCTACATGATCGGCATGAGCTATCAAAAATTGGGAGGCAAACAAAATGCGGACAGAGGAGTTGCCCTTTGTGACAAAGCGATCGAGATGGATCCAACGCTGGCCAGTTTGAAGCAGAAAAAGATGATGGCCGGCTTATAAAAACGCACTGGTTTATTTAAGGATGGATAATTGGGAAGCGGTCTTCGGACCGCTTTTTTTACATCCGTTCCGGAACGCGAATTCCCAATACAGCCATGGCTTCCCCTAAAATGCGGGCAGTTTGTTCACAGATGCGGATTCGAAGCGATCTTTTTTCCGGAGATTCTGCTTGCATCACTGAATGTGCTGCATAGAAGCTATTGAATAACTTCGCTAGTTGGTACACGTAGATGGCAATCAAAGAGGGATTTTGTTCGGAGCCTGCCTGATGCATCTGGTCGGAAAACTGTCCCAAGGCAATCAGCAATTCTTTTTCTAAGGGCAACAAAGCACTGTTGAGGGATATGATTTCGGCTTCGCCGGTTTTGCGCAAGATGGATTTGATCCGAGCGTGCGTATACTGTACAAAAGGGCCGGTGAATCCCTGAAAATCAATCGATTCTTCTGGGTTGAAGACCATTTTCTTTTTTGGATCGACCCGAAGTAAATAGAACTTCAGGGCACCCAACGCCAGTGTTTTATACAGTTCCTGCAATTCGTCGGGCGAGAAGTCTTTGACTTTGCCCAGTTCTTCGGTCTTCTTGCGGGCCACCTCGATCATTTCATCCACCAGATCATCGGCATCTACCACTGTGCCCTCTCGACTTTTCATTCGTCCGGATGGTAATTCGACCATGCCATAGCTCAGGTGATGAATGCCTTGCGCATAGGGCTTTTGCAATCGCTGCAAGATCAATTTCAGCACTTTCATGTGATAGTTTTGCTCATCCGCAATCACATAGATGCTCTGATCGTATTTGAATTCGTCGTACTTCTGCTGGGCCAATCCCAGATCTTGCGTAATGTATACCGAGGTTCCGTCCTTTCGCAAAACCAACTTCTCATCCAGTCCATCAGCCGTAAGGTCGATCCAGGTACCACCATCGGGTTTTTGAAAAAATACCCCGGAACGCAGTCCTTCTTCGACAAACTGTTTGCCGAGTAAATACGTTTCACTTTCGTAATAGGTCTTTTTAAAATCGGCCCCAATGCGTTGATAGGTCTGCTCGAATCCGGCATAGACCCAGCCATTCATGGTGCGCCAGAGCTCGATCGTAGCGGGGTTTCCATTTTCCCAATCCAGCAACATCTGTTGCGTGGCTTTGAGGATAGGGGCCTCTTGTTCGGCTTTTTCTTTGGTCAGCCCGGTTGAGATCAAGTTGTCTACTTCTGCCTTGTATGCTTCATTGAACCGAACATAATAATGACCGACGAAATGATCGCCTTTCAAGCCTGTAGAGTCGGGGGTCTCGCCATTCCCGAAACGTTGCCAGGCGATCATGCTTTTACAGATGTGAATGCCCCGGTCGTTTACGACACAGCTTTTAACCACTTCGTGTCCGAGTTTCTCTAGGATCGCGGACACGCTCCATCCCAAAAAAATATTCCGCAAGTGACCCAAGTGCAACGGCTTGTTGGTGTTGGGCGAAGAATATTCCACCATGATGCGTTGAGCCGGCTGAGATGGATCAACGATCGATGCCATCCGATGCTGTTGCTCAAATGCAAAAATCCATTGTTGATCTTGTAGGGAAAGATTCAAAAACCCTTTGACCAGCTGGTATCCACTGAACAATTGTGGAAACTGCGTGGTCAGTGTTGAGCCCAAGGATTCACCAATTTTATCCGGGGCCTGTCCGAGTGTTTTGGCCAATCCGAACAACACCAAGGTCAGGTCACCTTCGAATTCAGGCTTGGTCTGGTTGATGACCAGGCTGTTCGCGTCGCCGGACCATCCGTGTTCAGATGAAAGTACCCTTTGGATGGCTTCCCGAACGGTTGCTTGAATCGTGGCTGCTTGCATGGGCGCGAATTTACGAACCGATTTGGCATTTGTAGGCTCAATCAATTACTTTGCTGCTGTGCGTAAACGATTGCATCATATCCGGGATTTGATCTTGCCGATTATTGACTTCTTTTATCCGCCCTTTCGGCGGGTATTCAGTCGTCAAACCTTTCGCTATGCCGCCAGCGGAGGTGGAAATGTGTTGATCGGATTTCTGGTCTATTCGCTGAGTTTTGAGCATCTATTCAATGGGCAGGTTTACGACCTCGGCTTTTATGCGGTAAAGGCCCATTCGGCTGCCCTTTTCTTGTCTTTTTGCGTTACGTTTCCCATTGGATTTTTCATGTCTAAATACGTAGTTTTTTCAGATTCAGACCTGCGCGGACGTGTTCAATTGTTTCGTTATTTACTGATCTGTCTAACCAATCTTTTCTTGAATTGGGTGTTGCTGAAGATGTGGGTCGAGATCATCCACATACATCCGGTACCCGCCCAATTGCTTACCATTTCAGTGGTCGTAGCGGTCAGCTACGTGGCCCAACGCTATTTTTCCTTCAGAACCGTTCCCAGCATCAAAGACTAAAGCGGGATAGGTCGGCCGTACAACTCATTTTTCCTTGCAAATCAACTAAGACCCGTATCCCATGTCGGTTCACTTCAGATCCGACCCAACGAAACTGTTCCAACTCTCCCCGGCAACGAATCATATCATTACCAGCTTGTTGCAAATATTGATTCAGAGATTTTCGTTTCGAGTCGAGCAGAGTTTGTAGGTTGAATTGACATTTTTCTTCGATCCAATTTCGAATGGGGCGCTCGAACAGTTCGGCCGTAGCTCCCAAGATTCGATGACGGGTTTGAAGATCGTATTCCAGGTTCTTAAGTGATAGGATGCCTGTTGTAGAGTCCCAACTGGGAAGGGCAACGAGTTGCAGCGTTCCCGCATATTTTCCGGAGAGGTGGAGTTGGCATTGAATCTGTTGGGTGCCGCTTCCTTCCAATGTCAAGGAGTCGATTCGTAGTTTCTTGCGGAAGGGGCCTTGCTTGGCGGATAATTCAACAGGTAAAAAATCTGTATTCACCAATCTGCTCAGGGAGTCAAATTGCAAGTTGGCTTCCAGGCGAACGCGAAAACCTTCCTGTTGGGTTGGCGTATCCCAATCCGCAGGCAGTCCTATTGTTAGAGGGGTAGGCTTGGTATTCAATACAACGGGGCGCGCCTTCAATCCGATCGTTAGATCCAAGCTGTCTCCCTGTGCAATCATTCGGTTCAGGCGGATTCCGGCAGGACGGATCATCAACCAACCATATGAACCAATCTCAATGGGTTGATTCAATTTATCCCAAACCGGTGTCAGGTAGGAGCGGAGATCAATGCGCCCATAACTAGATTCCATGGTTTGCTGCGCGGCGGTAAGTTCCTCCCATAGTCCCGACATGACCTGGTCGGTAATGTCTTGTCCCCAGAAACAGACCGCGCAAGCATCGGTGGGCAGTGGTTTTTGTGGTTGTATCTGGAGCCGGATTTGGTAGCGAGGTAAAAGGGAGAGTGTATTCAAAAATCGAACATCCACTCGGCGTGCACCTTCATCAAACCCACATCGGCAGGTGGGCGTCCAGGGGCTTAAGACCGTACCCCGAAAACAAGCCCGACTAGAACCTTCGATCTGGTAATAACCGGTGAAACCCAAGTCTAGGGTTTGACCCGATGCTTTGAGCTTCAGCGGACCACGCCAAAACCGATAACGATACCGTAGATCGCATTGGGGTTGAACCCAACCATTGGGGTAGCCGTCGGAAGTAAAAACCGTATCGACTGAACGTTCAGCCCAATTATAAAGGGGTTTCAGACCGATTCGCAAGGGGATATCAACCGAGGAGAAATAAGTGGAATCGAATTGCCCGATTGCCCCATTGACAAGTAGGATCAGGATCCAAGCAGTTAGGCAGGTTCGTTTGAGCATGGCTACAAAGCTAACTTTCACCTTGTTTTTGAATCGCTTTCAATTGACATTTTGCCGTTAAAATAGGAGTATCGGTGCATGTTGTCGGTTTATTTCGCCTGAATTGACCAGAAACTGCCATTTTTTCACCCTAACACCATTCGGCACAGGGATTGCCATAATGGTTTTGTAAAACAGAAAAACATGGGAAAAATTATTGGCATCGACCTGGGCACCACAAATAGTTGTGTGTCGGTCATGGAAGGAAATGAACCGGTGGTGATCGCGAACGACGAAGGTCGTCGTACAACCCCCTCGGTGGTTGCCTTTTTAAAGAATGGCGAACGCAAAGTGGGCGATCCGGCCAAACGTCAGGCCATCACCAATCCGCAAAATACCATCGCTTCGGTTAAGCGATTCATGGGACGACAGTTCAATGAAGTGACCGAAGAGATCAGTCACTGGAGCTACAAAGTTGCTCAGGGTGACAACAACACCGTACGCATCGACATCGATGGGCGTCTTTATACGCCCCAAGAAATATCAGCCATGGTGTTGCAGAAAATGAAAAAGACCGCGGAAGATTACCTGGGTTATGAAGTGAGCGAGGCGGTGATCACCGTGCCGGCTTATTTCAATGATGCACAACGTCAAGCGACCAAGGAAGCGGGTGAGATCGCCGGACTGACCGTTCGTCGTATTGTTAACGAACCAACCGCGGCGGCACTTGCCTATGGCATGGACAAAGCCAAGGAAGAGCAAAAGATCGCAGTATTTGACCTCGGTGGAGGAACTTTTGATATTTCAGTTCTTGAATTGGGCGATGGAGTATTCGAAGTCAAATCAACCAATGGGGATACGCATCTTGGGGGAGATGATTTTGACAAGGTGGTTATGGACTGGCTGGCCGAGGAATTCAAAAAGGACGAATCGATCGACCTACGCAAAGATCCCATGGCGCTTCAGCGTCTGAAAGAAGCCGCCGAAAAGGCCAAGATCGAATTGTCCTCGTCTTCTGAAACGGAGATCAATCTTCCATACATCACCGCCGTGGATGGAGTACCCAAGCACTTGGTGAAAAAACTCAGCCGCGCCAAATTTGAGCAACTGGCCGACAATCTGTTTGCCCGCTGTTTGAAACCCTGTGAAGCCGCCCTGAAAGATGCAGGTCTCGCTGCTTCCCAAATTGATGAAGTGATCTTGGTAGGTGGGTCAACCCGCATTCCAAAAGTGCAGGAGATCGTTGAGAAATTCTTTGGAAAAAAACCGAACCGAGGTGTAAACCCGGATGAAGTGGTTGCCATCGGTGCGGCCATTCAGGGTGCGGTGCTTACTGGTGAGGTAAAGGATGTATTGCTCTTAGATGTTACGCCACTTTCTTTGGGCATCGAGACCATGGGCGGTGTGATGACCCCGCTGATCCCTTCGAACACAACCATTCCGACCAAGAAATCGGAAGTGTTCTCTACGGCCAGCGACAATCAGCCGGGTGTACAGATTCATGTACTCCAGGGAGAACGCTCGATGTCGAAAGACAATAAAAGCCTGGGCATTTTCAACCTCGATGGCATTCCGCCCGCTCCCCGTGGTGTTCCACAGATCGAAGTGATCTTTGATATCGACGCCAATGGCATCTTGCATGTAACAGCGAAAGACAAAGGAACCGGTAAAGAGCAAAAGATCCACATTGAAGCTGGTTCCGGACTCAGCAAGGAAGAAGTGGAGCGCATGAAGGCAGAGGCCAAGGCCAATGAATCGGTTGATAAGGCAGAGCGCGAGAAAGTGGAGAAGCTCAATCAGGCCGATAGCTTGGTATTCCAGACAGAAAAGCAATTGAAGGAATACGGCGACAAGATCCCGGCTGAGAAAAAGTCGGCCATCGAAACCGCCGCCGCTCAGCTTAAATCGGCGCACGAGTCCAAAGACCTTGACGCGATTGACGGTGCCATGGCTACCTTAAACGCAGCCTGGACGGCAGCCAGCGAAGACATGTATAAAGCCACTCAAGGGGCGCCCGGATCAGACGGTCAGCCGCAAGGAGATGCAACGGGGGCACAGGCTTCCGACGACGTCACGGACGTGCCTTACGAAGAGGTCAAGTAAACGCCTTTTTCAATATTGTAGTCCCTGCGGCTTGCGCGCAGGGACTTTTTTATGCCCTCAATCGTAGTAAAAAGATATTTTTGCTCCCTTCCGAACACACAAACTATATAAACGATGACGAATTCCTACCTGGATCTGGTCAAGCAAACCTTCAATTTTCCTCAAGAGGGGATTGTAGTGGAAGACGGGAACCTCACCTTCAACGGTCTGGACCTGAAGGCGCTGATCGCCAAGCATGGTACGCCAATGAAACTCACGTACCTGCCCAAGATTGGAATGCAGATCAAAAAGGCAAAGAACATGTTCGCCGCGGCATTTAAAAAGCATAAATACGACGCGAAATATTTCTATTGTTACTGCACCAAGAGCTCGCATTTTAGTTTTGTTGTGGAAGAGGCGTTGAAAAACGAAGTGCATTTGGAGACCTCGTATGCCTACGACATCGAGATCATCAAAAAGCTGTATACCAAGAAAAAGATCAACAAAGACATTCACATCATCTGCAACGGGTTTAAACAAAAAGGGTACACACGTCGCATCGCCAATTTGCTCAACACCGGTTTTCACAATGTGATCCCGGTGCTGGATAATAAGGAAGAGTTGAGGGACTATGCCCAATCGGTCAAGGTGCCCTTTAAGTTGGGCATCCGCGTAGCCGCTGAAGAAGAACCCAATTTTCCTTTTTACACGTCGCGTTTGGGTATTCGGGCAAAAGATATCCTAGAATTCTATGTCGATCGCATCGAAGGATACGAATCCAAATTTCAGTTGAAGATGTTGCACATCTTCCTGAACAAAGGGATCAAGGATGATATTTATTACTGGAGTGAGCTGAATAAAGTAGTGAATCTCTATTGCCAGCTCAAAAAGATCTGCCCCGAACTTGACTCCATCAACATTGGCGGCGGCTTCCCGATCAAACACAACCTCGGCTTTGAATACGATTACCAGTTCATGATCAACGAGATTGTGGGTAACATCAAAGTCGCTTGCAAAAAGGCCAAAGTACCCCTGCCCAATATTTACACCGAATTCGGCAGATATACAGTGGGGGAGAGCATGGCGCACATTTACAGTGTGATCGCAGAGAAAGTGCAAAATGAC
>Ga0102921_1000830_pt1 | contig 10837 bp, 4 predicted proteins | sample Colrivmeta156802_FD_78205 | JGI IMG/M metagenome (GOLD analysis project Ga0102921, IMG submission 78205) | Estuarine microbial communities from the Columbia River estuary - metaG 1568-02 | ecosystem: Environmental > Aquatic > Marine > Intertidal zone > Estuary | place: USA: Columbia River Estuary...
CGATTGATCACTACCCAGTTGATTCTAACTTGAAAAGAGAAATCGTAGAACTTGTTACAGGCGATCTTATGAGAAAGACTCAAAGGCCTGTGGAAATATCTAATACCAATCAAACCGAAATACCTAGATAATGAAAATGGATGATGTAATAGCGGCAGCCTGTGAGGAACTCAATTGTAGTTATGAGGCCAATGCTTTATGGTTTGAGGTTTTGATTAACCAAGCGGTTCGGACACACAAATCAATGAGCAAATTGATTGAAAAAAATGTGACATTAGAAGTCAACGATAAAAAAACAACTTTGCCAGCCGATGTTGCTAAAATGATTGAAGTTTATCATTGCATAAGCGGAGAAAAATATTGTCCTGAGATTGATTATACTATTCAAGGAGATTGTTTGATATTTGTTAAATACTCAGCTGTTGTTGATAATACTTTTGTTAGTATAGTTCCCGATGGTAGTAAAATAGTTGTAAAATATTTTGGTTTATATACCGATGAAGATGGTGTATTTATTGTACCTGAAGATTGGGAACGCATGCTTGTAGCATATATTGGTTGGAAATACAGCCGCAGATATTTAAAAGATTATGGCGTTGGTCTAATGCAAAACTATCAGCGTGAATTCCAAACCCAAAAATTAGCAAATATATAATGCCTACTATTAGAGTTACTCCTAGTGGTATCATGGATAAAGATACCGACTTGGCTTATGTAAACCAAGGAAATTATGTAGACGCAAATGATATTAGACACCGCCAGACTGATGGCAATACCTTTGGTGGTATTATGTCTACTACTGGAAATCAAATGCTAAAAGCAATTCCATCTTATACATCTTCTACAAAAACATATCGTATATATGTTGACGCAAGCAAGATTGCAGATGGTAGTGTAAGTGCAAACGAGGGCGTTCTTTATTTGGAAACTTCTACGGGTACAATTTATCCTACTAGTCCGGTTACATTAAATATTGCAACTTCGGTTTTGGCTACTTATGTTACCTCATTAAAATCATTTTATACTTCTTTATTTTCCTCAGCAGGCTTTACAGCAGTATTTCCACTTGCTACTCCTTTTGTAGCAACAGGAACTTATACAGGTTATTTTGATATAACCACTGCTTCTGATACAGATTTTGTATTGCGGGTAAATAATATTACAGCAACTTTATGTAGCATTAAATTGCTATCAGAATACTATGCTACGGGTGGAGATTTTAAAGTAATTGGGTCTCAGCAATTAGAAAATTACTTATTCGTATGGTGCGCAGGAACTGTGGTGAGTGGTGGTATTACATCAGAGGTAAGCGAGATAGGAGTTATATATAGTACAAACGCAGATTCTACTTTTACTTATGTGCGTTTACTGCGCAGTAAAAAAATGGGATTCTCAACTCAAAGAAGAATAGAAGCCGAAATAGAAAGAAATGGGGACGAGGTAAATTTGTATTGGACAGATGGATATAATAAGCCACGTGCTATGTATCTTAAGTATAGTCTAATTACCACAACAGACGCTTTTTTATTTACAAGTAACGGAAGATATGAATTAGAGACAATAGATCTTGAATCAACTTTGTTTTATAACAATACTAAATCTTATCTTGATAATATTCTAGTAGAAGAAACAGGAGGATTTTTGACTCCAGGAAACAAAAGATATACAGGTCGTTTTTTAACAGAAGATTTTATACCTACAGATTTTTTATATCCAACAAATCCAATTAACATTTATGTTGCTAAAACAAACATACCTTCAGAAATTAGAGGTGATGCCAATGGTGCAAATACGAATAAATCAGTTTCATTAACTGTTAAAAATATTATTCCTGGTTTATATAAATATTTTGAGTTGGTTGCTATTGAATATACAGATGCTACATTTACATCAAAGATTGTACAGCGTTCTAAGTTGTTGGACGACCAAACAGAAATTACAGTACAACACACAAATTTAGGTCAAGAAAATATACAATTAGGTAATAATGAACTAGTTGCAATTACATCTCGATATCTAACTGCTCAGTCTGTTAAAGTTTTTGATAATCGTTTAACATTAAGTAATTTAACCGAGCAAATTGATTTAGATATGTCTACTTGGGCGCAAGCTATTCGTCACACTATTGAACAAGGATTTATAGACAGTATAGGTAAATCATTTGAACAAAATAATAATTTAGTTAATTCATATACCGACCATAAATACGGAGAGTATTTAAATCCGCTAAATACTTTAAATTATACTTCTTATGTATACAATGATACCTATCGTTTTGGTATTCAAGTTCAATGGAAAAATACTGGTAAGTGGAGCTCTCCTTATTGGGTAGATGATATTCGAATTGATAGAAGTGCTACAAATGTTGTAGGCACAAGACGAGATTCTTCTATTGGTGGAGTTGATATTAATTTACAAGACACTTCAAATAATAGAAGTAAATATTATTATGTAAAGTTTCACAACATTAATTTAAATAGTGTTGTAAGTGGAAATTATGTAAGGGATTTGATTTCTTCTTTTCGAATTGTAAGATCTAAAAGGATACCAGAAGTTTTAGCAACAGGAATTTTTTATGCTGCTGCAACACATGGTGATAATCGTTTTGCCACTCCCGTACTCGTTCCTTTTTTGGGAATTGTAAATGGAACTACTTCTGGAGTTGCAAACCCCTTGATGAGAAACAATGCTGGTTATATTTTTGGTACAGCACAAACATTAGCAATTGGCTATACTACTCTTAGTTCAATTACAGCAAGCTGTGGAGGTACGAGCACTGTAGATAAATCTAATTATTTATTTTTTTATAGTCCAGATTTATATTTTAATAATACAACATACACTGCCAATGCAGGCACGGATAAAATAAGGCTTGCTGCTGCTCCATTTGAACACGCAATATTTTCTGGCCATTCAAGAGCAAATCAAAGAGCCGCCAATGGTAGCAATAACAGTTCATACCAAGATTATGGAGGATACTTTGGTGCAACTAATCAAGATTATACACAATTCAATGTTAATTTTCATACCCATTTAGAAACTGGAAAAAATGCATCTTTAGATTCAAATACTGTATCTAACTCATATGAATTTGGGACTGGACAAGTATATAGTCAAAATAGTGCTTGTGAAGTTTTTAAAATTAATACCACTGCGCATACTAACACAGCCCTAACTGACAATGGTATGTGGTATGGTCAATTGTTCAGAGATTTGGGCGGTAATAAAAAATACCCTATTAATAAAGAATTAAGCATTTATGAATCAACTGGGCACTATTATATTTTATCAGATGGCCAAAATGGAATATTAAATTCAATTTCTGTGTATGGAGGAGATTCTTTTATACAAAAATCACATATGGCAATCATGAGAATGCCGCATAATGATTTATTGTGGGGAATGGGCTATGGAGTATCTTTCTATTCACAGAACGCAGGAAATCTTCAGATGTTTAATATTTTAGAGCATGATGATACTTTTACAGGTCCAGGTTATGTATTTCCCCAATATCTAGCCAAAGATGCTACCGGAAATTATTGGGTTGATTATTTGGGTGCTCCAGTAATGACAGCTTTACCCAATGGTTCGGTTGGTACTGGGTTGTTTTATTGGTTAGAGCAATGGCCAGAAGTTAGTAATCAAAATAATTATAGTAGATCTTATAATTACAAAGATGATTCGATTATAGAAAGTGGCTATAATACAAATTTAAAATATAATGGTTTTTTACCATCTCGTATTACTTGGTCTGCTAAAAAAGTAATTGGGTCTCAGAAAGATAACTATAGATTATTTAAGCCACTAGACTTTGCAGATTTAGATTTAACACTTGGTCCTATTGTACACCATGATATTATAAACGCTTCTTTCTATACATGGCAACCAAATAGTGTACAGAGACAATACTTCCGTGATGCCTCTTTGGTTGGAGCGCAAGAGGGAACAGATGTTGTTGTAGGCAGTGGTTCTATCTTGGCTTCTCGTGGGCAAGAATTAACATCAATAGGTATGTTTAAGAAATGGAGCCATGTAAAAGGTAAGACTCCAACCGGAAAAGAAACATTCTATTGGTATAATGATCAATTACAGAAATTTGTTCGTTTTGGACAAGACGGAACTCGTGTTATTTCAGACAAGGGTATGATATCTTACTTGACAAATAATGGCAAGTATGTTAGTAATCAAGACTATCATTTGACAGGACTAGGAGTACATGGTGTATGGAATGATAAGTATAGCGAAGCTATTTTTACTTTTAAATATAATGATGGGTCATCGAACAAACAGTTTACCTTGGTTTATGATGAAATAAAAAATGGCTTTGTTTGTTTTCACTCTTACTGGCCTGATATTTATTTAAAATATAAGAATTTATATTGGTCTCCAAATCCATCACTACCCCAACAATTATATCTGCACGATAGGGGCGCAGAATCAACCTACTATGGTTCATACGCAATACCTTCAATTACGGGTGTTATGAATTACGAACCAAATATCAGTAAGAATTTTGAAGCGTTACAATTTGTAACGGATACACAACCTTATGATGTATATTTGACAACCACAAACCACGTATCGTATTTAGATGAAACCGAGTTTGAGAAGAGGGAGGACCTTTGGTATAGTCCTATTAAAAATGATTCAGCTTCAACTGGACTTAACAATGGGGATACATCTCGTTTGTGGGGCAAGTGGTTGAAAGTGAAAATGACCTTTGAGGCGAGCAGTGGTAAACAGAAGTTGATTAATTTTATTGTCAAGTTCCGTGCGATGGTTCGTTTGTATAATCAATAATAATTAACTAAATTTGTAATATATGGCATTACCAGCAATATTAGCAGGAGTACAATTAGCAACAAGTATTTACAGAGGTGTCAAAAGTGCTCAAGGACTTGTAGGTATGAAGGGTGAAGACAGGGGACAATTTATGGACGCTGCTGGACCCATTCAAGAGAATAAGGCTATTGGAGACCGAATGGCTAAGACGGGTGTAGATGCTACTACTAGAGCTATCGCAGAACAAACGCAAGCGTCTCAGACAGCAGGACAATACAGACAATTTACAGATATGTCCGGAGGTCAATTGAGTTCTGCTTTGGGACGAATTGGTGCATTTAATACAAGTAGATTAGGACAGCAAATTGGTGCTATGAATCAATCGGCAATTGACCGAGGTTTGAGTATGAAAATGCAAGCAAATCAACAAATAAGCGGTTTGCAACAAGCTGATGTTAGAGATAAGATGTCTTCTTACGACAGAAGGCAAGCTACCTTTGGTCAAGGTGTACAAGATGCTGTTTACAGCGGTGTGGGTGCTTTAGAAGGATATGCGACATCTAAAATGTCTATGGAAAATGCAGATGCTGATAGACAAATGTACAGAGATATAAATGGTGTATCGAATACGAGTCAAGACGCACCAAGTTATGACTTAGGAAATCCATTATCTTTATATAGAAAGTTTGGGACTCCGAGCCAATACAAAACAGGAGGCATTCCAGCATTTTCAACCGGAGCAATGAACCCAAGACAAGGTTTATATTCTCAACCAAAACCATTTAACTCTAAATATTTCTAATGGCAACCCCAACTAGTTTAGGACAAGGTATAGCATTACAAGGAAAACTAGATAGCGCTCAAAGAGTTGGTCGTCTTGCTTTCCAATCTGCTCAAGCAGATAAAACTCGTGCTGCTAAGGCAGATGTTGCGGCTGCAAATGCTAGCAAAGAATTAGAAAAGAATTTTAAGATTGATGGTAGTTATAATCGCTTAGTTGCGCCTGATTTGATTAAAGTTGCTGGCGAATATGTAAATAAATTACACGAACTTAAAACTAGCGGAAACCCTGCTTGGATTAATGAAGGTTATAAATTAGCAAATGAATTCGACTTAGAGTTGATTAAGTACAAATCACTAAGCGATGAGTATAACAAGTTTGATGAGCAAACTAGAAGTTTGGATAAAAACAAGGTTTACTTTACTCAAAACTTTAAAAAGTATTTAGTGGAGAATGGTAAAGCAAAGTCACATAGTGAATTACAAGCTAGGTTAGCAAAAAGTTCAATTCCAAATGATCCATTCTTTCAATTAAATGCAGATGGTGTTCCTAAGTACAGAGGGGCTAGCATTATTCCTGTAGAAAAAGAACTTGAGTCTGATGTAAAAACTCTTGATAAGACTATTGCTTCTACATACAATACTCCTATTGGAGAGGGCGGTGTTAGAACAACTACTGTTCAAGAAAGACCAGTTACTATGGCAGCAGCCCAAAAAGCATTTGAAGATAATCCATCTCTGTATCCTAGCGGAAGACCAAAGGCTATTGAAGATTTGGTTTTGAATTATATGGATCAAAATCCAGAGGCTTTGGTTCAATTGGTAGATTCTAAAAATTTAGGATTTAAAGTTGATGAACAAACTGGTTACTATACTTTGGAGGACCAAAGGAAACTTAAAGACTACTTGATGAAGTACGTTACTGAGTACGCTAATCCTACAGTTAAGGCTACTACGGTAAGAGGTAGAACAATCAATAATTTTGGAGGTCCAGAAGAACAAAGTGTGATAAGCAGAACTAAGACTAAAGATATGCTTAAATTAGGAAAATCTCCAGCTGGTGTTGACATTGAATACTATACTCACGACACTTATGGTTTACCAGCCGATGGTTATAGTGGTGCTGTCACAGGCCAAACTTCTAATGCAGATGGTAGTGTAGCATCGGGTGCTGTACTAACCGATAAGAAAGTTGTTCAGTCTGTAGTATTACCTTATGGGCAAGAAACAGTTAATGGAGTTACTAGAATATTTCCAATACAAAAAGTAGGAAAGTATACCGCTAAGAATATCTTAGGTGTTCAACCTTTTATTATGTTTGGAGAACCAGGACAATATTTATATATGCCTGCTAAGAATTTTAGTGCTCAAGGATTGATAGGAAATAAAATGGAGTCTCGTATTGTCGAAGACAATATAGCCGCACAAAAAGCAGATGCTACTAAAGCAACTACATTATTCAATCAAAAATTAGGAGATCCAGTTTACCTAAAATTAAAGGAAAAAAACGATTATCAAGGAGTTAACGATTACATAAATAATCTATATCTAAATGGCCAATAATTTCGAAGAACTCTACGATGAGTTAAAATCTGATTACAGATTTAATAACTCTTTTACAACCAAAAAGGATTTTGAAGACTATTTGGCAAAATCTCCCGATGCAAATGAGGATATGAAAATCCATTATGGTGTTGAGGATGCAACATCATACTTAAAAAAAAAAGAAGAAAGCGATTCTTTATCGAATTTGCAATTGGCTGGGAATGAGCCTACCCCAGAGGTGGGAGTTCCGCAAGACAATCAAGTTGTAAGTCCGGAAGGAGCTGAGGCTCAAGGTATTTCTATGGCCGGTGTTTACAGCGATGTAATGCCTGAAGTACCTATGTATGGTAAATCCTTCCAGTCTAATATAGCACCGCCTATAAAGGCTCCTGCTGTCAATCCAAAGGACAAGGAGATGGTTGATTTATATTCACAAAAACTCAATCAGTATAAGAGTGAAATTGACAAAGGTTCTTTTCGTGCTTTGCAAGATTTTCAAAGACTCGGTGTTGATCCGAAATACAAAGAACTTAAGGATAAAGGCTATTTTAATAATCAAATCAAAGAAATAAGTGATTCTTTTGGCAAAAATATTTATACTAAAAGCAAAGGTCTTTTTGATAAAGTAGATGTACAAAAATCACTAAAAGAATCTGGAATCGTTATTACAAGTGCTACAGGTTTTACTCCAGAAAGTTTAAAAGTCCAGCCTAAGGTTCCAAGTATATTAAAGGCTACAACTCTTCCCAAAGATGAAAGAGCAAAGGTATTTTCGTCTTATAGTGAATTTCAAAATACACCTGTTAAAACACCCGAAGAAGAACAAATTGCCAATCAGAAATTAGACGGAGAGTTATCTAAAGATGCTAAAAATTTAATTACAGATGGTGTGTGGATTCAGCCAACTGCAAATAACCCCAATCCTGGAGGATTTTTGTTTACGAATGATGATGGTATTGTAGAAGTTAATCCTTTGAAGGTAGCAGATCAAGTTGAGAAATTTGTTCGTAGTTCAATGAGCGGAGTTCCCGAAGAAATTAAACCAGCCGTAACTAGACGTTTGACTAGACTTGTAGAACAAGAATCAGAAAATCGTTTGATTAGCGAAGGTCAGAAAAAAGTATTTGATGCTAAATTAGCAAAGGAAGGCAAATCAGTATTTGATTATACTAAAATTCCTCAAGAGTTTGAATCAGAAGTTCGCAACTTGGCTAATTATGGTTTTACATCTTTACAAGATCTACAAAATTCAAGCGTTGAAAATATCACTAACCAACTAAGTAATTTTACTAATCAAAAACAAATTGAATTAGATGGTTTTGCAAATGAGATTAAAAGTCGTCAAGAAAAAGGCGAATATATGTCTGAAGAAGAAGCCTTGGCTGATGCTGAGATTTATGCGAGAATGGTCTCACAAGCAACATCTGAAGGAGTAGAACTTAGAAATAAATTAGTTAGTACAGCAGAACAGAATTTCAAATTAAAGAAATCTGAAGTAGAAAAAACTAAAAATCTTGAATTGCAGAAATTGTATGCTAAATATGATGCAACTGTAAAGGATGGAAAGATAAGTTTTGCCGCAATGGAAAAATTAACTCAGATGCAGAAAGATGCATATACTGAGTTTATGGACGGCAGAGAAAATCAAAGACGCACAAATCAAAGTTTAGCAAATAGAATATCTGATTCTGATTTTAAGGTAGGTGCTCTTTTAGAGTGGTCTGGAGACAGAATTCAAGCTGCATCTGCTAGAACCTTTGATAATGCAATTGAGGCTCTTAATGCAACAGTAGGATATGAAAATAATCCTCTTACTGGAATGCTTAAGTATATGAAGTTTGTAGAGGTAAATAATAAGAAGTCAAATCTTACTTTTGCAGGTGCTAATGGTTTTGCTGAGTCTACAGAAGCAGCGCTTTCTAGTATTTTAGATCAGACTCCTAACTTGGCTTTGGGTATTTCTGTTGGTGTTCTTACACAAAACCCTTATATCGGTGGTATGATTTCTTGGGCTCAAGATACTGCTGATCAAGTAGGTCAAAACTATAAAGATAAATTTGCAGAAACGGGCTCAGAAATAGAAGCAAGAAATTCAGCAAAGGTAACGCTTCAAGTACAATCAGCGATGTTGCCTTTATATGCAGTTCAATTTGCTCCTTTTGTTAGTGGTGTTTTAAAAACAGCAAGAGGAATTAGTGCTAAGGCAGTAATTCAAGATGTGATTACACTAGCTGGTGTGGAATATGCTCCTGAATTGGCAACAGAACTTGTTCAAAATTACACTGCTGCTAAACTAAATAATGATCCAAAATACAAGAATGCGACCTTTATTGAATACGCAAAAGCAGAGGGGCCTACTTTGGCTTTAGAAATTTTGCCTAGTGTTGCAGTTATGTCTGGTGCAGGAGTAGTAAGTTCACGATACGAATCTGTTCAGAGAGAAAAGAGACTTGCTAGTTTTAAAGAATTTACAGGACAAAGAGGTTTGGATCAAATGATTGCAAGTGCTATCGATGTAGTAGGTCCAAATGCGGCAACAGCCATTCCAGAATATTTATTACAGACGGGTCAGATTACTATGGAAGAGTTCCAAACAGTAAAACAAGGAGTAGTAGATATTGCAGCTACTTACCCTGGGGCCAAGAGCGTAATTAAAGACGATAACAAGAGTAAGTATTATGTTGACTTGATGGGCCAACAGAAAGAGTTAGAGAGTAGTTTAGAACAGATTCCCGAAGGCAATGTGCTTAGAGAATTTATTCAAAATAAAATTGAAGGAATTAAGACCACAATGAAAGACCTTGTGTCCGGTAAAGATGTGGACTTTGTTGTATTTGAAAACAAAGGTGGTTTTAAGTATGTAACTGACAAACAGAAAGCAGCACAAATCATCGAAACAAATAAAGAAGCCATTGAGACAGGTTTAATCAAGGTTAATACCAAAGATACTGATATCAATGCAACCGTACAAGAAATGACCAAGGATACTGCTAGTAAAAAAGGCAGTAAGCAAGTTAAATTTTATGATACGGGTGATAATTTAAATGCGGCAACTGCTGATAATCAATATGATTTGAATCAATTGATGGCATCTAGCACTCGTAATCAAGTAGAAGTAGATAACATTGTTCAACAAACTAAAAATGCTCAAAAGGTACTAGATAAACTTTTGCCAGGTGTTAGAATTTTTCTCCATACCAATGATTCATATATGGCGAAGATGGCTGAAATTGGTGGAAGTGATAGATCAATTGGTAATCAAACTTCAGTAAGGTATTCTGATGGTACATATGGTGCTGAAATTCAAGTAAACCTTGATACAGCAAAGGATACCACAGTTGCTCACGAAGTTACTCACGCTATTTTGTTAAAAGTATTTGGACAAGATGTAGAACTATTTGCTGATTTCAAAAATAGTTTGTCTGCTTTAGTTTCGGACTCAGACAATAAAGTACTGACTGACTTTGTTAACAAGTACAAGCAAGTAGAACAAGGAGAGGAATATCTAGTTCAATTGACAGCAATGATGGCAGCACAAGGTACTAAATTAGACCCGACCTTATTGCAAAAAATTGCTACACTCATCAATAAATTTGTATCTACCGTTACATTTGGTACTATTACTCCATTTAAGAATACTGCGGATGTTGTTGAAGTAAGTGACTTCTTTAACGCTTTGTCCGATTCTATTAAGTCAGGTCAAGTAAATAAAAAATTAGAAACAAATGCC
>Ga0102921_1000832_pt1 | contig 10833 bp, 9 predicted proteins | sample Colrivmeta156802_FD_78205 | JGI IMG/M metagenome (GOLD analysis project Ga0102921, IMG submission 78205) | Estuarine microbial communities from the Columbia River estuary - metaG 1568-02 | ecosystem: Environmental > Aquatic > Marine > Intertidal zone > Estuary | place: USA: Columbia River Estuary...
ATCCGTCGGGCTCATGCCTTTGAGCACCAGACCGCGCATGAGAATGCGCGCGTCGGCCGGCGGGTAGGCCTCGTCGCCGTCGCTGTCGCCGAAGACATCCTTCACCCCGCGCAGGACCGGGTCGGCGGCGTTGGCCGGTTCGGCGACGCCGCGGGTCGCCTCGAACTTGTGGCGGCCCCAATGGGAGATCCAGGTCTCGCCCAAAACGTGTTTGCCGAAGCCGCCCGGCCACGGCGCGCGGCTGTTCCAGCTGTACTGGGCGTGGGGCGAGCCCGCGGGGAGGTTGAAGGCGTGGGTGGAGGTGCGGAGCGCGATCACCGGCACGCCCCGATTGAACGCGGCGACAAAGCGCGCCATGTCGGCCTCCGGCCAGTTACGGAAACGCAGCGACATCACGATGGCGTCGGCGGAATCCAGCGCGGCCGAGCCGGCGAGCGACCGCTGGTTCTCCGGGTTGATGACGCCATCGGCGTCCAACGCGAAAAGCACGGTGCAGCGGAAGCCGTGGCGCTGGCTGAGGATCTTCGCGAGCATCGGGAGTGCCTCCTCGCTGCGGTATTCCTCGTCGCCGGAAAGAAGGACGACGTGCTTGCCGCGGGCGGTGACGCCGGCGGGCGGATTGAAGGTGAGCGAGGTGGCGGCGTGCGCCGCCAAGGGCAGCACGAGCGCGCAGAGCAGGGCGCGGATACGCATGGGAATGGGTGGGGTCGGGGTAGGATTCGGGGCGGAAAAAAGGCGGCGGCGTCTTGACGCCGCCGCCCGGAAACCGGGCTTGGAGCGGGAAGCTTAGCTCATCCGGATAAGAGGGACCGCGGATTCACACGGACAAACACGGGTTTTGAACGCGAGCCGGGTCGTCGTCGCGACGATCATCGCCGCACCCCGGCGCGAACTTTTGCTCGCCCGAGGCTCGACGGTGAATCCGGGGCCATTCGCGTGCATCCGTGGTTCTCTCCGGCACAGCCTCGGATCAGGCCTGCTTCACCTTGACCCACTTGTGGGCCTTGGCGGAAGCGAGGACGGCGTCGACGACGTAGTCGGTGGCGAGGCCGTCGCGGAAGTTGGGCGTGCAGCCCTTGCCGCTCTCCAGGCCCTCGATGAACTCGACCATCGCGTGCACGAAGCTGTGCTCGTAGCCGAGTTGCAGGCCGGGGACCCACCACTTGCCGCAGTAGGGATGGTCGCCGTCGGAGACATGGATGCTCTTCCAGCCGCGCTCCGGACCCTCGTCGCTATGGTCGAAGATCTGCAGGCGATGCAGGTCATGGAGGTCCCACTTCAGGCTCATGTGCTCGCCGTTGATCTCGAACGTGTAGAGGGCCTTGTGGCCGCGGGCGTAGCGCGTGGACTCGAACAGGCCCAGTGATCCGTTGTTGAAGTGGCAGTGGAAGAGGCAGGCGTCATCGATGCCGACCTTCTGGACCTTGCCGGTGAGGCTGTGCTTCCGCTCCTTCACGAACGTCTCGGTCATGGCGCTGACGTCCTTGATGCCGCCGTTGAGCCAGAGGGCGGTGTCGATGCAGTGGGCGAGGAGGTCGCCGGTGACGCCGGAGCCGGCGACGTTGACGTCGAGGCGCCAGAGGCCGGTGCCGCCCTGGGGGAGCTCCGGGTTGATGGTCCAGTCCTGGAGAAAGTTGGCGCGGTAATGGAACACCCGGCCGAGCTTGCCGGCGTCGATCAGGTTCTTGGCGAGGACGACCGCCGGGCAGCGGCGGTAGTTGTACCAGACCATGTTGGGCACCTTGGCCTTCTCGATGGCCTTCACCATGACCTCGGCCTGCTTCGAGTTCATGGCGAGGGGCTTCTCGCACAGGATCATCTTGCCGGCCTTGGCGGCGGCGATGGCCTGCTCGGCGTGGAGGTTGTTGGGCGTGGCGATGTCGATGACGTCGATGTCGTCGCGCGCGATGAGCTTCTTCCAATCGGTCTCGGTGGACTTGTAGCCCCACTTCTCGGCGAACTCCTTCACTTTCGCCTGATCGCGGCCGCAGACGGCCTGCGGAACGATCTCGTAGCTGGACGGGAAGAAGTGGTTGACCTGGTGGAACGCGTTGCTGTGGGCGCGCCCCATGAAGCTGTAGCCGATGAGGCCGACGCGGAGTTGTTTTTTAGCCATGTTGGGAGGGATTTAGGGAGTGGGGGTTTAAGCGCGAAGACGCGAAGGAGCGCGAAGGATCGCGGACGAAAGCGGGAGAGGAACCTGAGCTAGTCCGCCCTGGCGTTTCTCGGCGAGGCCTTCGCGTCTTCGCGCTTGGTTTTTGATTCAGCCTACCCAGCCGTGCTGGTTGCGGACCTCGATCATCGCCGAGAGGATGTCGTTCCAAGTCTGCTGCTTCATCAGCACCTCGTTGGGGAACATGCAGCCGTCCCAGCAGATGTGCTTCATCTTCTTGGTGACCTTGCCCTGCTTGTCGCGGAGCCAGTAGCCGGAGTCGCGCACGATGTTGAGTTTGCCGCGCGGGTCGGTGGCGAGGCAGTGCTTGCCGGTCTTCTCGTGGTCGCCGGAGCCGAAGACGGAGCCGTCGTTCTGCGCGACATGGAAGTCGATCGTCCAAGGGCGCAGCGCGTCGGTGAGCTTGGTCATCGCCTTATGGAACTCGGCGGGCTCGTAATGGTACTTCTTCGGCACGAGGCGGTGCGCCTCGGCGTTGGCACCGAGCGTGTACAGGTGGGTGTGCGACATGTCGGCCTGGAAGCCGACGACCTTGGGCATGCCAACCTCCTCGAGGAGGTTCACCATGTTCTTCCAGGAGTGCATGCCGCCCCAGCAGATCTCACCCTCCGCGGCGAGGCGCTCGCCCTCGCCCTTGGCGATCTTGCCCGCCTCGCGGAAGGTTTGCGCGATGAGCTTCGTGCAGCCCTTCGGGTCTTTGTCCCAAGCCGTGACGCTCGTGGCGCTGTCGATGCGCACCACGCCGTAGGGACGGACGCCGAGCTCGCGGAGCTGGCGGGCGATGCGGACCGCCTTGCGGACGTGCGCGACGAAGTTGGCGCGGGCCTTCTCGTCGCCGCCGGCGGAGGCGTCGAACCACACCGGCGCGACGACGGAACCGACCACCAGGCCCTTCGACTTGATCTTGTTGGCAAGGGCCTTGATGCCGCTGTCCGAGATATCGATGTCGGTGTGCGGGTTGTAGAGGAAGAGATCGACACCGTCGAACTTGACGCCGCCGACCTCCGCCTTGGCGGTCAGGTCGAGCATGGTGTCGAGTTCGATGAACGGTTCAGCGCCGGGGCTGCCCTTGCCGACGAGGCCGGGCCACATGGCGTTGTGGAGCTTCGGGAAGTTATTCGCGGACATGTTGCGGGAGTTTGGAGGTTTCTGCGGTTGCGGTTGGACTCTGGGTCACCGGGAGCGCCGGGGTGGCCGGGAGGCGGGAGAGGGGTAACCTCGGGGGAGGCGCTCACGCCCGCCCGGCCGCCACCGGCACGCCCGGTGACAAAGGGGCGTTCAGAACTTGTTCTTGCGGTAGGCGCCGATGGCGGGCGCGTCGGGGTGCACCTCGGGGCCGAAGTAGCGGAGGACGACGAGCTGCTCGACACTGCTGGTGTTCTCAAAGGTGACGCCGGCCTTGGCGGCGTCCTCGGTGCAGAACACCTCGTCCTCGGTGAGCTCATGGAAGCGGATGAGCTTCGGGCAATCGAGGTTGAGGTTGTTCATGCGGCCCTTGCCTTGGACGGTGATCAGGCCGTAGGCGCCGCCGTCCTTGATGACGCACTTGGCGCCGGGTTCGACGGTGAGCTCCTTGGCGGTGAACAGCTGCTCGCCGGCCACCTTGCCGTACACGATCCAGCGGTCCACGTAACCCTCGCCGCGGGTGTCGGCCACCGGCACGGGCTCCAGGTAGTGGTTGTCCTTGAAATTTGGATCGGTGTTCTCGGCCCAGTCCAGTTGGTCGACGATGAAGTCGAGATCGCGGTGCTTGCTCTTGGGCATGTCCTTCACGAGCAGCGACCACGGCACCTCGCGGCCCTCGACGAGGGACTGGTACATGCCGAAGACATCGGAGCCCCATTGCGGCTCGTAGGTGCAGAGGGAGCCCGGGGCGTGGAGCACGCAGGGCGGGATCAGCCAGCCGGTGCCCGGCTTCAGGCGGTAGGCGCGCGAGAGGTCGAGGATGCCGTTGTCGCCCTTGTTCCAATTCTCGAGGCACTTCCGGACCTGCGCCTTGGTCGTGCCGGGCTCGAGGCCCATGAACGTGTACGGGAAGTTGTTGCCGACGTTGTTGTGCTGGGGCGGGAAGTAATACGACTCCGGCTTGCCCTCCTGGCCGACCAGCTTCGCCTGCGCGGCGCTCTGGTGCATGTGGTGCGGGATCGGCCCCATGTTATCGAAGAACTTCGAATAGACGGGCCATTTGCGGTACTTCTTCCAGATCGCTTTGCCGATCAGGCCCGCGCCGCACTCGTCGACCGCCTGCTGGAGCGTGAAGCGCTCGCCGCCGATGACGACGTAGCTCAGGCCCTCGTCGGGCGTCCGGTTGTCGTTGGCGGCGGGTGTGGTCGACGCGAACCAACGCTCGTCGATGCCGCCGCGGTTGAGCCCGAAGGCGTAGAGATCATCGGGGTGCAGCTTCAGGCGCTTGCCCGGCTGCAGGAAGGAGCGCGGCACCCAGCAGGGGGCGAGGCGCAGGAGCCCGCCGGTGTCGGCGAGCGCCGCCTCGACGCGGCTCTTCACGTTGGACTTGATGGTTTTCAGATCCTTGACGGATTTTTTCGACATGGGGAAAGAGGGGAGGGGTGAAAAAACGGGCCGGGGTCGCGAACGGAAAAGCGTACTCCCCAGCCTTGCAACCGCCTAGTAGGCCGGCGGCGAAATTTGGTGAAAAAACGTCGGTTGCGGTGACGAGAGACGCGACTGGCCCTTTCCGACCGCCCGGTCCTCTTCGGTCCGCGCGGGTGAACCACGAATGGACACAAATCGACACGAATGGGGCTGGCTTGGTGTAGCCGCGGCCGCCCGCCGCGGACCATACCGTTTGCGCGACGACCAAAGGCTCTTTTGAAGGATTCCGCGGTTTTCACCGCGTATTTCCCAGATCGCGCGGATAAATGCGGGCGTGGCGTATCCAAAGAGAACCGCACCGAGGGAAGATGGTTTTGAGGCACGGCACGACGGATCCACACGGATCTATCGGGGCCATTTGGCCCCGTTGTTCTTTGACCACGGGAAGCTGGAAGCCTGCGGTTGATCCAGGTCGCCGGGCTGAATTGCTCAGTCGCACGCTTTCTGTCGGGGTGTTTCTTCCGAAGGCTCGGCGAAGGCCGGCGCCCGGTTTCAAAGGGTCAGGTCTCGCCCCGGTCTATGCCGAGGGATTGTCCGTGAATTGGCGCGGGCTGCGGATGCGGACGCCACCGTGGGACTTGAGGGTCAGTAGATCTCGGTCACCCGTGATGATAATGTCGGCCTGCGCTGCCAACGCCGTGGCGAGGACGAGGTCGTCATCTGGGTCGCGGCAAACGCGTGCGGAAAGCGTCAAGGGCGACACCAGCTGGGCGCGGTGCCCGTAAACCAGGAAAAGCGGTGTGCGTTCGGGAGGCAGACCGAGCTTTTGCTCAAGCTTTCCCGCCAGTTCCGCAACGAGTCCGGGGGAAGTGAACCAGTCGTGCAGCAGGGCTCTGCCCTTAAGTAATTCGCGGCACGTGCCCGGGACCAGAACCGCGGAAAGGATGACGTTAGTATCGAGAACGAGCTTCAAGAGAAGAGCCGGAATACGTCGTCGTCGGTCTTCAACCCCAGGGCCGCGGCCTTGGGCGCGGCGAGCACCGCGGTCTCGTCGAGGGCGTCTATCCAGAGCTGGGTCTCGATCGCGTGCCGTACATACTGGCTGACGTTCTGACGCTGACGTTTGGCCAGTTGGGTCAGACGCCGGCGGCTGCCCTTGGGCAGGCGGAGGGTAAGGACTTCTTTCATGTGTATCACATTGTAATACGCGACCGGGTGGTCAAGCGGTCGGGTGTTTGCGGCTGCCGGATCCCAAAGTACGCAGACGTGCCTCGCGGGCGGCAGCCTCCGGGGCCGCCCGCCTCCGCGCTTGCCTCGCCGCTTACGCGCCCGACGTTTGCGCGTATGGATTCCCCGCCGTCGAAAGATCCGCTGCATGGCGTGACGCTGAAGCAGCTCCTGATGGAGCTCGTCGAGGAATTCGGCTGGGCGGAACTGGCCCAGCGCGTCGACATCCGCTGCTTCCGCTTCGACCCGAGCATCAACTCGAGCCTCGTTTTTCTGCGCCGGACGCCATGGGCGCGCGCGAAAGTGGAGGAAATTTACGTGCAGTGGAAAACACGCCGTTGAGGCTCGCGCCGCGCAGCCGCCATGCACCCCCGCAACCCGCATCGCGCTGGCTATGACTTCGCCGCTCTGACGGCGGCGAGTCCGTCCTTGGCGGCGTTCGTGCGGACCGCGCCCCATGGGGGTCCCACCATCGACTTCGCGGATCCGGCCGCGGTGAAGGCGCTCAACCGCGCGCTCTTGCTCCATCATTACGGCGTTCGCACATGGGAGCTCCCGCCCGGTTACCTGTGCCCGCCGGTGCCCGGTCGCGCGGACTACCTGCATGCCGTGGCCGACCTGCTCGCCACGACGAACGGAGGTGTGATTCCGCAGGGCGCTCGTGTGCGGGTCCTCGACGTGGGGGTCGGCGCCAACGTCATTTTTCCTCTGCTCGGCCATCAGGCTTATGGCTGGAGTTTTGTCGGCACGGAGGTTGATCCCGTCGCGCTGCGTCACGCCGCCGAGATTCTAGCGGCCAATCCGCGGTTCGCGTCCGCCGTTTCTCTCCGGCGGCAACCTGCGCGCGAATGCATTTTCGCCAACGTGGTCGCTCCGGACGAGCGTTTCGCGCTGACCGTCTGCAACCCGCCGTTCCACGCCTCACCCGAGGCGGCGGCGGCCGGCACCCGGCGAAAGCTGCGGCAACTCGGCGGTGGCACCATGCCGCGTTTCCGGCGGAATTTCGGAGGCACGAATTCCGAGCTCTGGTGTGCCGGCGGCGAGCTCGGCTTCATTCGCCGGATGATCGCCGAAAGCCGCGGGTTTGCCGGCCGGGTGGGCTGGTTCACCACGTTGGTCTCCAGCCGCGAACATCTTCTGCCGCTGAAACGCGCGCTGGCTATCACGGGTGCGATGGACGTCAGGGTGCTGCCGCTGGAGCATGGTCAGAAGAAGAGCCGCACCCTCGCGTGGCGCTTCGCCCTTTAAACATTCGGTTCTTCGCAGATTCTTGTGGGTAACCGAGGGAAGTGATCAAAAGGCGATATGAAGCGGCAAACGGACCGTAATGTGACGGGATTCTTTCAGAAGCTGTTGGAGTTGGAGGATCCGTGGCAGGTGGTGGCGGTGGAACTCAGGGATGAGGATCGCAGCGTGGGGATCGAGGTGGAGTGGCCTGCGAGCTACAAGGCGTCATGCCCCGAGTGCGGGAGGGCTTGCGCGGTCTACGACCACGCCGCGACGCGTTGGTGGCGGCACCTGGACACGATGAATCGCACGACCCGGCTTGGTTGCCGAGTACCCCGCAGTGACTGCCCGACGCACGGGGTGAAGACGATGCAGGTGCCGTGGGCGGGACCGAACTCGCGGTTTACGGAGGAGTTCGAGTTGCAGGTGATCGAGGTGCTGCTGCTGGCGCGGAGCCAGTCGCAGGCGGCGCAGTATCTGGAACTGAACTGGCATCAGGTGCATGCCGTGCAGGCGGCCGCGGTCCGGCGAGGGCTGGAGCGACGAGACACGGAGGATATCGCGCGGGTCGGGCTCGACGAGACCTGCGCGGCAAAAGGATCGGACTCGAGCAAAGTGCGGTCGGTGCCGTCCTGCTCGATGCGGCTTTGCGGAAAGGCGGTTTGAGCCCCAAGGACGTCTCGTTGGTCCACCTAGGGTTAGAGGCGCACGTGCTCGCCTATACGTCGGGCAAAGTGGATGCTCTGGTGACGTTTGAACCGGCGGTCACCCAATTGAGGGCGCAAAAGGCGGTTCGCCTTTTCGATTCGGCGCAGATCCCCGGGCGCATTCTGGATGTACTGGCGGTGAGAACCGAAGTTGCCGGCGTGAACCAGGCCGCCTTGCGCTCGCTCGTCGCCGGGCACTTCCGGGCGCGGGAGTTCTTCGACAAATTCCCGCAGGCCAGCCACGCGATGATCTCCCGCCGGCTGAAGGTGGCTCCCAGTGAGGTTCCGGGCACCTACCTGGGGCTGCAGCTGCCGGACCTGCAGGAGAACAGGTCCTGGTTGGCGGGTGAAAAGAGCCGGCTGGAGACGTCCGCGGTGGCGTTACAGGAGGTGATGCTCGCCGCCCAGCTTCTGCCCAAGGCGTTTGATGTATCGCGGCTGGCTGACGGTCGCTTCCTGCCGTGAGGTTTCCAACTGTCTCCCTGCGCTGGCTGCTTCCGGTCCTGATCGTGGTGCCGTTTTCGGTGGTTGGCTTGGCCAGCTACTTCGTGGCCGTCGCTGATAAGCGCGAGGTCCTGCTCGACGCGGCGGAGAGGGAGCTGCGGGGCGCGGTCGCTTCCCTCGCGCGCGCCTCCGAGCGACTGATCCGTTCCGATCCGAGCCTCCTGCGTCAGGAACTCACCCTCCTCGCGCTCGAGCCCAATCTGGCGGGTGGAGCGATTGTGGACGACCAGGGCTTGGTGCTGCACGCCACGCGCTTCGCCTCGGTGGGCGAACCGGCCGTGCGGGCCCTCGATTTTTTCCAACCCTCGATCGACACCGCTCTCCAACGCTCGACCGCGGTGATCGCGCGACCGAAGGACCGGCAGGAGATCATCGTGGCCCTGATGAGATTCGCGATGCCCGCCGACTCCGGGGAACTGCGCAGTTCGAATTATGGGGTGGCTTATTTGTGCTTCGATCTTTCGGACGCGATCGCCACGGCCCGAAAATCCGCCCTGCGGGTCCACCTGCCGGAGGCGGTGCTCAATGTGCTGGTCGCGGCCTTGTTGGCGTGGGCGATGGTCGCGCGGATCGCCATCCCCCTGCAGCGTCTCAATGCCGCGACCAAACGTCTGGCGGAGGGGGACTTCAGCAGCCCGCTTCCGGGTGAAGTGACCAAGGAGATCGACACCCTGGCGGCCAGCTTCAACCACATGTCCTCGCGGCTGAAGCAGTCCATGGAGCAGTCCGACAGCAGCGCGCGCCACATGCAGGCGGTGATCGACAACGTCCTGGAAGCCATCGTCACCATCGACGAGCGGGGTCGCATTCAATCGTTCAACCAGGCGGCCGAAAAGATCTTCGGTTTCCGCGCGGATGAAGTGGTCGGCGTCAACGTGAGCATCCTTATGCCGGGCGAGATTTCGCGCCATCACGACGAATACCTCGCGCGCTACCAGCGGACGAAGGAGGCGCACGTGATCGGGATCGGCCGGGAGACGACAGGCCGTAGACGGGATGGCGAGGAGTTCCCGGTCGAGCTGTCCGTCAGTGAGATCTCCAAGGACGGACGCCTGCTCTACGTCGGGTTGTTGCGCGACCTATCGGAGCGCAACCGGGTTGACCGGATGAAGCGGGAGTTCATCTCCACGGTGAGCCATGAGTTGCGCACGCCCCTGACGTCGGTGGTAGCCTCGCTGCGTCTGCTCGCGAGCGGCGCCCTCGGAACCCTTCCGCCGAAGGGCCAGCGCCTGATCGAGATCGCCGCCATCAACAGCGGCCAGCTTTCCAACCTCATCAACGACCTGCTCGATCTGGAGAAGATCGCCGCGGGCAAGATGAGCTTCGACCTGCAGCCCCAGCCGGTCGGCCAGCTGCTGGCGGAGGCGGTTGCGGCGAGCACGCCCAACGCCGGTCAGCGGGGCATCGAGTTTAAGTTGCTGGACGATTCCAGCGGAGCCGAGGTGCGGATCGACGCGAGCCGTCTGACCCAGGTGCTCTCGAACTTCCTCTCGAACGCCATCAAGTTTTCGCCCGCCAATGAGCGCGTGGACGTGGCGGCGCGGTTGCACGAAGGGGATCTGCGGATCGAGGTGCGGGATCGCGGCCCCGGGGTTCCGGCGGAGTTCCGTGATCGCATCTTCCAGAAATTCTCCCAGGCCGACTCGTCCGACACGCGGAAGCTGGGCGGAACCGGTCTGGGACTCGCGATCAGCAAGGAATTGGTGGAGCGGATGGGAGGAAAGATCGGGTTCGAGTCGGAAAAGGGCGCCGGCGCCCTTTTCTTCTGCACGTTCCCGCTGGCCTAGAGTCCATGGGGTCGGCCTAGCCCGAGGAGCTCGGCTTCTGGCATGCTAGCCGCCGCTCTTTGGAAAAGGGGCCGCCTATCATCCAGCCGGCGGCCCCTCACGGAGGGTTCCCGCTCCGCCGGTCTGGTCGGGAATAACCCGTAATGGTTGACGCTGCGTCTTCAGGCGGCGGGTGGCGGCGAGGTTCCGCGTTCCGCCCCGGTATTCCAACCATCCATGATTATCTTTCCCTTATGTGATCCGCTTGATGCTGGCGCCAAGCGCTTCGGAACCCCCTCCGCTCGCTCCTTGGAGTGTTCCGCGTGATCGGCTTGCCCATGGCAATTCGGCTCCAATCCATTGGAGGCCATGTTCGCGTGCCCTTGGTCCGCCAGGGAGGGTCGATCAGGGGCGCCTTTCCGTATGCAGGCTCCGCCGGAATCCGCAATGATGTGGCGGGGGGCTGCGGGTGAGTCCGGGGATGGCGTCCACCTCCATCGGCGGCGGTCCCGCGCCTTCGGCCCAGGCGCTGGCGGGAGTCCGGGTGGTCGAGATGGGCCAGTTGATCGCGGGGCCGTTCGCGGGCAAGACGCTGGGCGATTTCGGCGCCGAGATCATCAAGATCGAATCTCCCGAGGGTGGGGATCCGCTCCGGCAGTGGCGTTTGCTGAAGGAG
>Ga0102921_1000840_pt1 | contig 10801 bp, 8 predicted proteins | sample Colrivmeta156802_FD_78205 | JGI IMG/M metagenome (GOLD analysis project Ga0102921, IMG submission 78205) | Estuarine microbial communities from the Columbia River estuary - metaG 1568-02 | ecosystem: Environmental > Aquatic > Marine > Intertidal zone > Estuary | place: USA: Columbia River Estuary...
AGTAAGTCTCCATTTCTTACCGCACCATCATTACGGTTCCAATGCAATACACATGCATGTGAGCCAGATGCAGCAATCGTGTTGTACCCAAGATCATTTCCTTCAATACGTGCACGACCAAAGAACGCTGCTTCAACAACACGCTCTCCACGAACAGTTGCAATCGCTGCAGGCAACGCGCGGATCACATCGTTAAATCCACGATGTGTTACATCAACCGCCTTTTGCATTTCATTGATTTCATATTGATCTTTGATCAAACGAGCAACAGAAACATATTCAACTAACTCAGCATCTCGTGCATGCTCATTAACATAAGAATCAACAAACTCATCAAAACCATGTAAGGCTGCAGCCTTTTTCCCCTTCAAAAACTTTTTAAGTTCAGAGAGTTCCCGAACTTCTATCCCGTAACGCTCTGATGCTTCAGCGGTTGTAAAACGACGACCAACCCATAATTCGCCATATTTTGCATCTGTGTAGAAAGCAGCTGTATCTCTTGTCGAACGGGGATTAATGAAAAGAATAGGTGTGTGGTCTGTTCCATTTGGCTCCATCACAAATACCGCGTCAGGATTAGCTTCTACGCCTTGAACACCTGTGAAATAAGCAAAAGCTGTATGTGGACGATACTGATAATCGGTGTCGTTGCTTCGCTGTTTTGCAGTGCCGCTTGGAATCACTAGGCGTAATTTTGTGAATGCAGCAGATAACTTCTGTCGGCGGTCATGGCAATGTGAAATAACTTCAGCTTGTTCAATTCCCGATAAAGGTGTTGGAGACCAGCCATCTTTCATGAATTCAGCAAACATCTCAGAGGGGGCAACGTCATGCCCTCTCATTGTTTTCACCAGCGGCTTGTCGGAATTTTCCATATATCTAGCCTACAAGGCGGGAGTAGCGGGGCCAATCGATTGCGGTAAACTTCCCCCGTACAAGGAGACGTCGCATAGCCCGGTCGAGTGCGCCTCACTGCTAACGAGGTAAGGTGTTAAAGCCTTCAGGAGTTCAAATCTCCTCGTCTCCGCTCTCAGATTTAAATATGTAGTGACAGCAAATTTTGCTGATTAAAGTTGACCGCCTGAGTACGCGAACTAAATTGAATTAGCAAAAGAAAGTGAGACGAATCTTGACGGGTACAGTGTTAGATCGCTTACGCAATGGCTTGATTGTCTCTTGCCAAGCTTCACCTGGAAGCCCTTTGGCTAACCGAGGATTAATGTCTTATATGGCAGAAGCTGCCGAAGCTGGTGGTGCAGTTGCAATTAGAGCCGAAGGCCTGCGAGATATTTCAGAAATAAGAAAAGCAGTTTCAATTCCAATAGTTGGTCTCATAAAATTGAAAAGCGAAAACACTCCTGTCGTAATTACGCCATTATTGGAAAACATCTACGAACTATTGGAAGCAGGTGTTGATTTAATTGCCGTAGATGCGACTCTGCGCAAAAGGTTTGATGGCGCACTCGGAAATGATTTTGTTGCACAAGCGACAGCCATCGGTGCTCAAGTGCTTGCAGATATTGATGATCTTAATTCTGCCATCGCAGCAGAAAAGAGTGGAGCAGTGGTAGTTTGCACAACACTGTCTGGATACACAAATGGGCCAGTCCCAGAATTTCCAGATCTTGATTTAGTTAAATCATCCTCAAGTCATTGCGCCGTACCAGTAATAGCTGAGGGTAGATTTAATTCACCCGAGCTTGTAAGTCAGGCATTTGAAGCAGGAGCATGGTCGGTGTGTGTTGGCTCTGCAATTACTGATCCATGGCTTACGACAAAACGATTTATCAAAATCCTAAATAGTAAAATATAAAACTAGTCAATCTTAAAGTCGCGACCGCCAATTCGATTTCGAAGTCCATCAAAGTGACTATGAAGGGCAATACGGGCTCCTCTGGAATCCGCTGATTTTATAGCCAGCAAAATTGCGTGGTGACGATCAGCAGTCTTAGCTGCGGCAGCAGGGTCATATTTTTCGTCAAGAAGTTCGTCGAAGATTCGCCAAAAGACTTGAAGCAGTAATATCGAAAGCGGATTATTTAAAGGCGCAAGAAGAACCTCGTGAAATTCACGATCTGTTGTAGATGTGACGAATCCCAATTTAGCCTCCTCATCCATTTTCTCTAATAGTTGTTCTAGGTGCTCTAGGTCTGGCTTTAATCCTTCAGTAATCAAATTAGTGATCAGACCTTGCTCCAATGATTCGCGAACTTCACTGAGATATCGGAGGTATGTGCCTTGGTCATCAACCGTAAGGCGACTATGGAAGATCAACTCATCAGACATAGATTGAAGCGAGAGAACCCCAACAAAAGTCCCTGCACCCTGGCGAACTTCCAGTACTCCAGTTGCGCGAAGTGTCCGCACAGCCTCACGGAGTGAGTTTCTACCAATATTTAATTCGGTACAAAGTTCAGATTCTGAGGGTAGTAAGTCGCCAGAACGCAGCCCCCGAGCAAAAATCCATTCCCGAAGAGAGCGAACCGCTCCATCTGTGCGGGATTCCTTCACCTTTGAGGCGACTTTCCCCCTCTGCTTATCCGGCAAAGTCATCCCACCTTTCAGTCGCTAAAGAGCTATTTATCCCCGATAAATCCCCTTTTTAAAGTGATCTAATCGTTATCTAGATCTGCTTGATCTTAATTTAAAGGAAAGATACATTTCTGTCAAGATAAACATGGGATGTCTTCAGCAGCAACGGAACTTGCTTCTACGGTCTCCCAAAAGGATCTAACACCTCAGGACGCCCCTGAAGTGACTAAAAAGTGGGAGGGCTTTTGTGAGAAAGTTTACGAAATCACTTGGCGCATTAGGGCTAGTAGCTGCACTTGCAGTCTCTGTACTTGCATCGCCATCACAAGCAGCAACAAATAACTCAATCACCGTGGCAGAAGTTACTGCCGGCGGCGGCGGAGTCCAACAGATTTTTTCCCCTTGGATTAACTCCGGATCAATTTCACACCATGCAATGTTCCGTTCTTTGCTTAAGGCAAACGCGGATTTAACTTCTGTGAAGCCTGACCTAGCTTCAGGTTATAAGTACAGCAAAGATGGCAAGACACTTACTGTCACACTGAAGTCAGGCATCAAGTGGTCTGATGGAAAAGATGTAACTGTTGACGATGTCGTCTGGTCAATGAATTCATTACTTCGCGTTGCTAAGTCAAATGCAATTTATGTAAATGCATTTAAGCAAATTGTTGGTAGCGAAGCAGTAAACGGTACAAATACAGTAAACATGAGCGGAATTACAACTAAAGGAAATGACATTACGATTTCCCTAAAGGCGCCTGTTAACACACTGATTCCTGTTCTTGCACAGTTCATGATTTTGCCTAAGCATGTTTTAGCTGATGAAGATATTTTAAAGCTAGATACAAATAATTACTGGAAGAATCCAGTTGTGCCTGGCCCATACAAGGTAGGAACATTTAGCCAAGGCAACTTCATCACACTTGTACCAAACGACAAGTACGAAGGTGCAAAGCCAATCATCAAAGAAATCAACATAATTGTTTCTTCAAATCTTGTTGCAGATGCAAAGTCTGGAAAGTTGGATTACTTCACAACTAACGACCCTGACACAATTCGTGCAATGAGTGCAGTAAACACCTTTAAATCAGCTCCATTAGACGTGCTTTTCTATCGCTATTTAGTTGTCAACCCAACTGGTCCATTCAGCAATGTAAAAGCTCGTGAGGCGCTTAAGTACGCAATCGATTGGAACAAATTAGTTCCAGCGATCTATGGTAAGCAGGGCAAGGTAATTAACAGTGGTGTTGCAACAGGAATGTCGTGGCACCTCTCGTCAATTCCTAAGTACAAGTTTGATAAGACAAAAGCGGCTGCTCTTCTAAAGGAAGCGAACTTCGACTTCTCAAAGACAATTCGTCTACGCACATATAACCAAAGCCAACCTGCAGTAATGCTTATCTTGACTGCAGTTGCTCAACAACTTACAGAAATTGGAATGAAGGTTGAATTCCTTCCATGGACAGGAGATGCAACTACAGAACTTTGGACAAATCGTAATTACGAACTTGCTCTTAAGGGACTTAGTGCATTTAACGTTGGTGAGTGGTTTGCGGAGTACAGCAACCCAGCAACATTTGAAAAGTTGCTAGGTGCACAGCCTAAATATGCAGCTCTAAACTCACAGTTGATTCAAACAACAACTTTTCGCGATACTGGCAAGATTTTGACAGAATTGCAGAAGCTTGAACAACAAGATCTATACAAACTGCCAATGCACTTCTTGAAGCAGGTTGTATTTATCTCCAAGAACATCAGCGGCACACCAACTAAGTGGGGAAATCCCCTTTATGTTTACCAAAACAACATAGCTACTTGGTCTGCTAACTAATTAAGTAAAGGCGGTACTGACCTTGGTGCGAGGGTATCCTTGGTCAGTACCGCCACTTATTTTTATTTTATTTTTGATTTTCTAGGGATGGTAATTTCTTGGTTTCGTTTATAGTTCGGCGAATAGCGATTTTGGTGCCTATGGCGTTCACGATCAGTGCGTTGATTTTTTTCGCATCGCGTCTTTCTCCGATTGATCCGATAAATGCAATGGTCCCGCCTGACATGGCATCGGATTCAGCCAACCTTGAGCAACTTCGCGAAGAGCTAGGCTTAAATGACCACATCATTTTGCAGTATTTCACTTGGTTAAAAAACATAGTAACTGGCGATTTTGGATATAGCCTGCAAAGTGGCCAACAAATCTCTGAAATTCTCGCGCTGCGCATGCCAGCAACTCTTGAATTAGTGCTCTCTGCCTTAATTCTGTCTACTTTATTGGCCCTAACTCTGGGCTTATTTGCTGGAGCTAAAAAAGGTGGAATTGCAGACAAGTTATCTCGCGTTCTCGGTGTGATTGGAATCGCAATACCAGATTTCTTTATTGGACTAGCCCTGCTAAACATATTTGCATTCCGAGTTGAGTGGCTTCCTACTGGTAACCGAGTTGCACCTGGACAAGTAACACTTTGGGATCGATTACCTAATTTGATTTTGCCTGTGGCAACCTTAACGATTGCCATGCTTGCGGTTCTTATTCGTTATACCCGAAATTCAGTTTTAGATACTTTAAATCGAGATTTTGTTAAAACGGCACGAAGCAAAGGCGTACCTGAATGGCGCGTTCTTTACAGCCATGTTTTTAGAAATTCACTCGGACCAGTAATGGTTCTTTTGGCCTTCAGACTTCCACTGCTTGTTGGTGGATCAATTCTCGTTGAGACTGTCTTTCAATGGCCCGGAATCGGAACTACGATCATTGCAGCAGTTACTGCATCTGATTATCCAGTGATTATGGTTGTAAGCATGATTATTGCAATGGTTATTTTATTTGCAAGCTTCTTGGTTGATGTCATCAAATCAATACTTGACCCTAGAGTCAGATTAGGGGGAGGTAACTGATGAAAAATAATGTCCAGAGACAGCAATCAACTGCCAGGATTTTTATAAGAAATTTGTTGCACAATCCTTCAGCTGTAATTGGTTTGACCATAATTTCTGTGATGATTATTAGTGCTGTATTTGCAGTTCAAATTTCTGGCGCTGATCCAGATTACATTGATCCGATTAATGGGCGCCTAGGCCCTAGCTTGGATCACCTGATGGGCACTGATCAATTAGGCCGAGACATGTTAAGCCGTGTTCTTTCGGGTGGAAAACAATCAATTTATATTGGTGTCCTTGCGTCATTCCTTGCTAATTTAATTGGAACCGTTTTGGGTGCAACCGCTGGATATTTAGGCGGCAAGATAGATTCAGTTGTAATGAGAGTTTCAGAGCTGGTAATGACCTTCCCACAGTTGATTTTGGTGCTTATTTTCGTTTCACTCTTAGGCCAAGGAATCAATAATGTAATCATTGTCTTTGCCCTGACCGGTTGGATGACAACTTTCCGATTAGTTCGAGGAGAATTTTTCTCACTTCGCGAAGAAGCTTTCGTTGAAGCCGATCGCGCATTCGGTTTCTCAAAACCTCGAATTATTTTTAGACATATCTTGCCAAACACAATGAGCCCAATTGTTGTTGCATTCACAATCAATATTGCAATCTTCATTATCGCTGAAGCGGGACTGTCATTCTTAGGACTCGGCGTTCCTGTGACTACGCCAACTTGGGGTAATTTGCTAACAGCGGCACAAAACCCTGTGGTCGTAGATGAATATTGGTGGTTATGGGTGTTCCCCGCAATGTCGATCGCCATCTTTGTTCTAGGTGTTAACTTTGTCGGCGATGGACTACGAGATGTTCTAGATCCACGCCATAAATCTTTAATTGCAAAAAGTAAGTGGAAAGTAGCTTTAGTTGGTCGTTTGGGGAGAAAAAAGTGAGCCCATCGACTAATCAAGATTTAATTCTGGATCTCAAGAGCGTGAATGTGAAATTCAAGGTAGAAGATGACACCTTGCATATCTTGCGTGATGTCTCTCTTAGTGTGCCACGCGGTTCTTTTCTCTGCGTTGTTGGCGAATCGGGTTGCGGAAAATCTGTAACCGCACAAGCAATCGTGCAACTTCTGCCAGATAACGGAGAAGTGAGCAGTGGTGAAATTCTCTTTTCCCAAGGAAATCAGGTTTTAGAACTAAATAAGCTGGAAAAATTCGGAAAACAGATGCGTAATATTCGGGGCGCAAAGATAGGAATGATTTTTCAGGACACGCTCTCTTCTCTAAATCCTGCTCACAAAGTTGGCCGACAAGTGGCAGAAAGCCTGTTGCAACACCTTCCTATCTCTAAGGACGAGGCTCGTACCCGGGTGGTTGAGCTATTTCGAAAGCTTGGCATTCCTGATCCAGAACGTCGCTATGAGGCTTACCCGCATGAGTTTTCGGGGGGTATGCGGCAGCGTGTAATGATCGCAATTGCCACTATCTGCGAACCAGATTTAGTTATTGCCGATGAGCCAACTACAGCTCTGGATGTAACAATTCAAGCCCAGATTATGGCTCTGCTAAAAGATCTTCAGAAGAGCGCAGGTAGAACATTTATTCTGATTACCCACAACATGGCGCTGGTATCAGAAGTCGCAGACCATGTAGCTGTCATGTACTTGGGTCGTGTTGTTGAATATGGCACGGTAGATCAAGTTCTTCGAGATCCCAGACACCCATACACAAAAGCGTTGATGGCAAGCGTTCCAAATTTAGATGCTGATAAGAACGTTGAATTACAGACCGTTGATGGACAAACCCCATCACCTGCGGAAGTAACAGTTGGCTGCGAGTTCGCCGGACGCTGTCCTTACGTAATTGCTGCATGCAAAGAGAAAACAATTGAGATGACACAAGTAAATCCAGGTCATGATGTTCGCTGTATTCGTTTAGATCAAAATGGAAAACTGCCTGTTCTAGCTGGAGGTGCTTAGAGTGAATAACACTCCTACACCCCTATATAAAGTCGGACAGATTAAAAAGCATTTCCCAGTTTTAGGTGGAGTACTAAGACGTACCAAAGGGTGTGTAAAAGCTCTTGACGGCGTTGATCTTGAAGTTTTCCGCGGCGAAACAATTGCCGTCATTGGTGAATCAGGCTGCGGAAAAACAACTCTTGGTCGCATGTTGGCATTGTTAGATAAACCAACGGGTGGAGACCTTTCTTTCGACTTTGGTCAAGGACTTCAAGATGTAACAAGTTTGCGCGGAGTAGATCAAATGCGCTTCCGCAAAAAAGTTCAAATGATCTTCCAAGATCCGTACACTTCATTTAATCCACGCCAGCGTGTTGGTGCTGCGATGGATGAAGTTCTTCGTGTTCATGGCGTTAAAGATGAGGCGGAAAGAACGGCGCGAATTCTGGAAGCCTGCGAAATGGTCAATATTCGTCCTGAATATCTGCAGCGCTATCCACATGAGTTCTCAGGTGGCCAGCGCCAGCGTTTAGCTATTGCTCGCTGCTTAGCGACAAAACCTGAGCTGATCATTGCTGATGAAATCGTTTCTGCCCTTGATGTTTCCATTCAAGCTCAGATAGTTAACTTACTTTTGAAGATTCAAAAAGAGACCGGTCTGTCATTTATTTTCGTGACTCACGATGTAGCCGTTGCTCGCTATGTAGGACATCGAGTCGCAGTTATGTATTTGGGCAACGTAGTTGAAATTCTTCCAGCCGATTCATTACCTGAGGCGGCAGAGCATCCTTATACAATTGCATTGTTATCTGCGGTCCCAAGTATGAATCCAACTGCTAAAGAGCAACGAGTTGTATTACAAGGCGAAGTACCTAGCCCAATCGATATGCCAAGTGGATGTGCTTTCTCAACGCGTTGCCCATCAGTTATGGATATCTGTCGAACTGACCGACCGGTATTAAAAATTTCAAACATTTCCAAGGGCGATCATCAAGTCGCCTGTCATCTAAATAAAGGAGCAAAGTAATGGCGAACAAGTCAAAAATTCTAAGGGGTGTAGTACCTCCAGTATGTACTCCTTTTACTTCTGATTACGAAGTTGACGAGAAATCCTTTCGCCGTTTGATTAACCACCTCATCGATGGCGGAGTTCATGGCCTTTTTGTACTTGGTTCAACCAGTGAAGTTGCTTATTTGACCGACAAGCGTCGTGCGGATGTAATTCGCATTGCAATTGATGAAACAGCAGGACGGGTACCTGTTGTTGCTGGCGCAATCGACATGACAACGTTTCGTGTTAACGAACACGTCCGCGCAGCCGTAGGAGCTGGAATTGATGGAATTGTCATAACTGTGCCATTTTATGTCCGGACACATCCTGAGGAGATTGCACTACATTTCAGATTGGTGAAAGAGGCATGTGGTGATGTTCCTCTGTATGCATATGACATCCCTGGTGCCGTAAATGGTGTAAAGCTAGAGACCGCTACGGTACTGAAACTCGCTAAAGAGGGAGTGATTCAAGGATTAAAGGACTCTTCTGGCAATGATGCTGGAATCAGGGCGGTTGTACTTGGCGCACAGAAGATGGGATTAAGTGAATTTGTTGTTCTTACCGGCTCTGAACTAACTGTTGATTCAGCTTTAATGGCTGGCGCACATGGCGTCGTTCCAGGTGTTGGAAACATTGATCCAGCCGGTTATGTGAATATCTTTAACCTCGTAGCTACTGGTGATTACAAATCCGCTCGAGCAGAACAAGAGCGCCTTACTGAAATGTTTGGGTTAGTTGATGTTGGCGCTCCGGGACGAATGGGCCGTGGATCATCAGCGCTTGGTGCCTTCAAGGCATCATTAAAGTTACTAGGCATCGTCGAAGACGCACGAATGGCGCCTCCACAGATCCCGCTTAACTCTGATGAAATTGCTGCGATTGTTCCATTTCTAAAGAATGCAGGTTTACTCAAATAACAATGACTTAGGGAGGGTTCAAAATCGAAGATTCAATACGCCCCTGGGGAACTTATGAAGTGCTTTCAGTGTGAAAACCCTCCAGTCAGGCGAGTAGTCCCGGCCCCGCCAAGCCTGTAAACTAAGGGTGTACTAGGAGACGTCGCATAGCCCGGCCGAGTGCGCTTCACTGCTAACGAGGTAAGGTGTTAAAGCCTTCTGGAGTTCAAATCTCCTCGTCTCCGCAAGTGATACCAATCAAGGAGATCTGTTGCCTACATTTAAAGTAGCAATTGTTGGCGCAGGACCTGCTGGTTATTTTGCTGCTCAAGCTCTACAAAACCTAGCCAATGATGATCGCGCATTTGAAATCGACATGATTGAGCGCTTGCCAACGCCATGGGGATTGGTCCGTAGCGGTGTTGCACCAGATCATCCAAAGATTAAGACTGTTTCTAAGGTCTTTGAAAAGATTGCATCTAATGAAAACTTTAGATTATTTGCAAATGTTGAAATCGGAAATGATATTTCTGTTGCACAGCTGCAGGAAAAATATGACGCAGTAATTATCGCCACAGGTACTTCACTCGGTAAATCTCTGGGTATTCCAAGGGAGAATCTACGTGGATCTTTATCTGCTGCGGTTTTTGTGCCTTGGTATAACGCGCATCCAGATTTTGTTGGAGTAGATACTCCACTAGACGCTGACACGGCAGTTGTTATTGGTGCCGGAAATGTTGCAATGGATGTTGCTCGCATGTTGGCACTTGAGCCAACTGAATTAGATCCAACAGATACCGCAGATCATGCAATTGATTCCTTTAAAAAGAGCAATATCCGTAAGGTTTATATCAGCGCTCGACGTGGACCAGAGCACGCAGCCTTCACATCACCAGAACTACGCGATCTTCCAAAATTAGAGCACACAAATGTCATTATAAATAAGGCTGATATTGAGGCGGCAATTGTTCGCGCAGGAGATGCTCCTGAAAAAGATGTTAAGAGTAATTTGGATGCGATGTTACTCATTGCCGAGAACCCAAAGAGTGAGCATGAGCGCACGATGCAATTTCTATTCCAGCACACACCAAAAGAGATTCTTGGTACAGATCGCGTAGAAGGAGTTGTGTATTCAACGCCTAATGGCGATGTGACCATTAAGTGCGGTCTTGTTATTACAGCTATTGGCTATCAAGCAGATGCAATAGATGGCATCCCGTATGAGAATGGCAAGGTTGTTAACACAGATGGTCGGGTAAAAGAGAATTTGTATGTTGTTGGTTGGGCAAAGCGAGGCCCATCAGGGGTAATCGGTACTAATAAATCAGACTCCACGGCGGTTATGGAGCTTCTTGTTGAAGATCTAAAGAGCCCAAAGAATGCTGGTGATATTTCAGAGTTATTAACCCATCAACTTGTTGTGTCACAAAAGAGTTGGCAAAAGATTAACGAGGCAGAGATCGCTGCCGGAGAAGCAAAGGGTAA
>Ga0102921_1000872_pt1 | contig 10640 bp, 2 predicted proteins | sample Colrivmeta156802_FD_78205 | JGI IMG/M metagenome (GOLD analysis project Ga0102921, IMG submission 78205) | Estuarine microbial communities from the Columbia River estuary - metaG 1568-02 | ecosystem: Environmental > Aquatic > Marine > Intertidal zone > Estuary | place: USA: Columbia River Estuary...
CAGGCTTAGACTGTGCTAAATGGTTAGTAGATCTTGTACAGGCTAATCCTAAGCTAGTAATTAAGTCTTGTTCTGTACATAGCCATAACCCAGTTGGAGCTAATAATATACATAGCTTCATCAATGGCTTTAAAAAACACATGGGTTGGGCTGAAGATTGTTATATAGGGAAGCACCCTTTCACTGTAGAAAACAAATAAATATGCAAATAAGTATCTCACTACTAAGTAAAAATGAAACACTACTTGGTCTTATGATGGACCAAGGAGAACATGAAAAAGCAGAAAAGGTATGGGTACCTTTTACACGTCTAAAATTAGGATTTATATTCCTAACTCTAGACTGTATGTGGTATCATAATATCAAAAAGTAGTTATTACTTTCTTCTTTGGAACTCTTGACCTTTAAGAGCTTTTACCGGGTCTATTTGAGATCCGGTAATACCAAAGATCTTAGCTGCATCATTAATAAATTTAGGACTATCTTGCTTTTGGAAGCTGTAAGGACCAGCATCTTTTTTATAGAATGCTCCTTTATCATCCGTCATATATCCTACAAGATGATCTAAGAAATCCATAGGTTGTTTTAATGTAACCCCGTATATAGCATCAGGCATAATAATGTTTCTACCTGTAGCTTTTACTTGAGACCATGAAGAGAACTGTTGAGTCTCGTTAAGTGTACCTAACATAACCACTATACCATGATTAAATAACCAACCTTGAAAGTTAAAGTCTTTTTCATTAAGAGCTCCACTACGCTTTCTCATCTTTTCAAAACGATCTTCATCATCACCGTCATATCCAAATACTAAACCTAACATTGAGAATAATACTACCTGATGAGCTATGTCTGCAACAAACTTAACGAAGTTTTTCTTCTCTTCTAGACTCATCATGTTATAGTTACCTACACCATACTTAAAGAAGTCTTTAGCAGTCTTTAATACAGAAGTGTAATATCCTGTAGTAACTGTTCCTAAAGCAGCACTAGGTCTTGTAGCACCCACTCTGTTCATAAGCATAGAGGTAAAGAATTTCTTTAAGAAAGCTACTAGTCTAAAGGCAGCATAACGCTGTGCTTCAGGCTGATCCATTCTAGAATAAGTACCTTGTAATCTATTAGATACTTCATGCATAGTGTTCTTAGTTCTATTAAACTCTTCTCCTCCAACATCATACTTCTTATCAATTCCCTCTTTTAGAGTGATCTGACCATTAACTACTTGCCAAGCATCAATATATCTGATCTTCTTAGGTTGACCATTTAAAGTTTGGTCAATCTTAATATGATGCATCATTCCAGAAAACATTTCCATAGTAGCTTCTACCTCTAAGAACTTACGTGGAGACATAAAGAAGCTTAAGCTAGCAGTGTCAGATGCAAAAGATCTACCAAACTGCTCACCTAAAGTTTTATCAAACATACCCTGTCCTGGATCAAATACTTGTATAAGCTGTGCATCTAATGATCTATTACCAGTCTTATATAATTGAGCACTATGTGCTAATATCATTTTAAGAGCTCTAGGTTTTCCTAACAAATAACTTTGATAGTTTATATATTTAGATCCGGCTGCTTCAATACTTAATTGAACAACTGCTCCCATTCTGTTTTTTAATGCAGATGGTAATACATTAAATGAGAAGAACCCAAAGCTAGCTAAACTCATCACCTGACTTTGGAACTTAAGTAATCCAGGACTGTTAGCAAACCAACCAGCTTGGTTAACACCCTCAAACTCACGCTCGTATAATCTTTGTATAGCACTTGCTCTTACAGACTCACCTTTCTTAGTTAAATAAGATACACGTCCAGTCTTTTGGAACATCCACTTATTAATCTTACTCATATCTTTTACAGCGTTATCAGGATCAGCTATAGAAGTCTTAAGTGCTTGAGCAAACGGATTAAGCTCAACTAATTTCTTTTGTCTTAAACCTGAATGCATATACTTAAGCATGGAGTCACCAATATTCATACTAACCTGATCTAACTCTAGATTGTAAAGACCTGTAATAGGTACTTTTTTAATCTCTTCATCAAACATATTAGTATAAACTAACTGCTCAGGATTAAAGTTTAAACCGTCTTGATAGTCATCATTAGCTTTAAAGAACATTTGTTTAATTCCTCTCATCCATTCTTTAGCCTTGCTAGCTTCCTTATCTGTAGTAGTCCCTTGTAAGTATTCTAATCTAGGTTTACGGTATCTAGGAATTTGTAGATACAATCTACTCTCTCTAGGCAAACCCTCTTGGAACTTAAGATGGAACTCTTTAAACTTTTCTAGTACAGCAAAAGCAGCAGGTCTTTCTCTTCTTAATTTCTCATAAGCAGGATTCATATATTTATCATCAACGGCTCCTTCTGCTACAGTTTTAGGTAACCAGTTACCTTTATTGTCCACAGTTACCCCCACTTCTTTCTGAGTTCTATAATCTTTCTTAACTGATCTATAGAAATAAGATAGGTTAGGCTTACCTAATATCTTTTCTCCATCAGCTAGTGTAATAGTCTCAAATGACTCAGGATCATTAGGACGAGTTCTGTTCCATATAAATATACGCTCGTATACTGTCTTAGTAGTTCCTAACTCAACATCAAATACTTCTTTAGATACATGATTAGCTTTGAACCATGTTTCATATTCAGAGCTCTCGTTAAATAATGTAACATAAGAGTTAGGTTGTAAAAGACCTTGAACAGTTTCATTATCTAGTAAAGGAAGATCTAATCTTTCCATCCAGCTATTAGCTATATCTACATAGTAATCAGTAGCTTCTTTAGATTGAAGTTCACTAAGCTTTTGGTAAATACGATTTAACTCAGCTTTCTGCATTAGGTTTAACTTAATCTTAATACCTTTATCTACTAACTCATTCATTCTAGCAGAATCCTCAGGAGATAATCTAGTAGTTATACTTTGATCTTTCTTGTTAAATAGATCAGATAACTCCTCAGTTTCAGCTTTACTTAAACCACTATATAATGTTTTCCTTTTCTCATTAATCTTTTCTTGAAGAGTCTTAGCTTTATCTTTACTCTTCTGAGTAATATCTGTTCCAATAATCTGACCATCTTGATCTCTAAATCCTGTAGCCATATCCAACATCTCTTCCATCTCTGTAGATGAGTCAATCATGTCTCTAGTCTGTTGAGGAAGTGTTTCCATAAAGGTTCTAAGATCATTTAACACTTTGTTTCTTTCATCAAAGAACTTTTGAGTGTAAGCTACAACTGTATTATTTTTAATCCACTTATCACGTGCCTCTATAAATTCAGGGGATCCTGCAGCAATACCATCATCTACAAGAGTTTGTTCCATTCTTCTTAAGTTAGACTCAAATAATCCTGGAGTAGGTACCCATTCAAAAAACTCTCTAGACTCTTTTCTATATTGACGTTCTATTTTAGCAACTTCTAACTCCTCTCCTGTTTTAGGATTACCTTCAGCATCTGTTAAAGAAGCCAATTGAGAGTATTGTCTCCATAAAAGTTTCTTTTGTTCAGAGATTTCATCATAGAAGTTCTCATCATAGTTTTGAGCATCTAGTTCCTTAACTGTATTTAGAATAGTCTGCTTTCTTTTATAAGCTTCCTTTCCTAATTCTGACTCATATATCTTTTCTCTTTCATAGTATTCATTAACATACTCTTGATGAAAGTAATCTCTTCTATGCTTTCTCAAATCTTTAAGAATCTGATCAGCTAATATCTCATCACCTTTTTGTAAAGCTGCATCATACTCATGCTTTAAACGAGATGTTTCTACTGAAGTCTCTTTAAACTTATCTATAAATGACCAAACATCTTTAGTCTCAAACTCTCCCTTTTCATTCAAGAAAGGAACCTTTTCTACAGTAACTAGGCTTTTCATTAGTTCTATATAGTTACTACGATTATATCCAGCTGCTTTTAACAGTGGCTCCATTTCACGAATGAAGTCATTCATATTACGTTGAGTCTGAGAATCAACATCATTATAAGCATTTTTTAAGAACATTGCAAATCCACCAATAACAGGATCAGGAGAGTTTGTGTAAGATTCTAAGAATGCTGAATAGGCATTAGTATCTCCAGCTCTACCAGTAATAAGATCATTAATCTTTTTCTTAGTAAGTCTCATAGAGTCCCACTTCTGCTGCATATCTTTGACCTTTTGTTCAGATCCAGATATAGCTTTTAATCTTTGTATTTCATCAGAGAAGTGTCTGTCAATACCTTCAGCTAAAGGAGTTAAGCTTTCAAACAATACACTATCTACATTGTTTGCATATATCTTATGCACCTTCTTTTTAGTAGTATCTATAGTATATTTTAAGCCGGCAACTAATCTTCCAAACTCAGAGTTTGTAGGTAAACCGTTGGCAGCTAATCTGTTATTAGTCTCATCTATAAAATCACTCCAGTTACGTAATAACAAATCATAATAAAATAAATTACTAATGACATCTTTACTTTGTCCTTGAGTGGCTAATTTATCAATATGACTACTTATACTAACTGTCATTTTATCTAGACGAAGTATAGAGTGTACAAAGTTTTGAGTAGTTTTCTGTCTTATTGTAAACTTGTCAAATATCTTCTGAAGTTCTTCATTAATTTCTGTATTGTCTAATGTAGACTTTAACTCTTGTAACTGACCTCTTCCTGTTTCATCAACTAAGAACTTTCTGGCTTCAGAGTAGTTCTTATTTTCTTTAATACGTCTTATATGGTTAGTAACTACATCATAGAAACGTTGCACAGTTTCAGATATAGCTAAGTATTCTACGTTATCTAGTTCATTAGTAAAATTACTAATATCACGCACATAGTCTACATAGTCCTGCTGACTAATCACTTCTGTATTTATATCAAACTTATCCGATCTAAGCATATCTGCTAACTGAGATAGACTAGTATTAGCTGATAGCTTTTCTACTTTAACTGCTGTACCAAAAGCTTTACGGAGCATTTGCTTAAACGCAAATAATAACTTATTAATAAAGTCTTTAAAACCTTTACTTGTTTTTTCATTAGCGTTGTTAGCAGCTAAAGCTCTTACTAACACCTCTTGTCTAAATTGAGCAGATGTATCTTCTAAATCAGGATAAAGGTTTTTTACATCAGATATAATACTTTCCCCCTCCACTGTAGCAGATAAGTCACTATATATCTTATTAAATAGTGTTGGGTTCTCTATAAAGATAGAGGCAGCTAAAGGGTGAGCATACTCATGCAAAATATTATCTGCAGTAAATCGTCCTTCTAATAGATACACCTTACCGCTAAAAAAGAAAGCAGCTTCTCCAGTCCAAGGATTAGTTGTATCTTTTGTTAAATTTCTAGCATCCTGAGCATTGATGACACTATAAGGTATACCAAAGCTAGTAGCTAACTGATTAGCTAATGCAACTGCTGCAGTGTTTCCAATGTCCACCTTTTGATCAGCTTCTGAAAATATAGGATTAGTCTCATCCACCTTGGTGTCTAGACCTACAATATACTTAACAGACGGTTCTCGGTTGGAGTCTTTTTCTAAATCAGAATCCATTATTTCCCAATCACCATACTTATCTTTAAAAGTTTGAGTGTATGGTTGAGCCCAATATCTTAAAGCCTTTTCAGCATTAGGCTGAACAGCTAAGATATCTTTATAAAGGATTGACTCTTTACCATTAGGAGCCAACACTTTTTCAATGTCACTAGTTTCTTTATTACGAATTATGCTACAAGCCATATGCTATGAATTACAGTTTTTAGATTCTTCTACCTTTTGTTCTATGATGCTTTCTATCTCTTCATCAGTTATAGGCTGACTAGATTGAAACTCTTTTCTAAAGCCTAAATTTGACTCTGCTCCTGGGTTTACATATCCATACTTCTTATAAAGTTCAGATACTAAATATGTATAAGTTCTAGGAGCTTTATCTTTTAACACATCAATTTGGGCATCTTCCTTACCTAGTATTGTAGTTAATCCTGAAGAAGGAAAGACAACCTTTGTACCATTACCTAAGTGATTATCAATAACCTCTAAAGCCTGATTTATAAGAGCTATGTTACTATCATAACTTTCATCTGACCAAGATTGTGAACCACCTTTCTGTTTAATCGGTATACCAACACTATTTCCTGCAGTTTTATAAGGAGTTGTTAGCACCTCTGCAATACCATCTTGATTAGTAGGGTATACAAATATACTTTCTTTATTACTATTAATAACAGTTTCAAAATCTTTTATCTCAGAATTAGTTCTTGGATTATCGTACACAGTAGCTTTACCAGCTTCTCTGAAATCAGACTGACCTTCTTCCATATCTCTAGCAACTGTTTCTCCTGTACTCTCTGTATATTGAATATAGTTTCTATATCTTAAACGACTGCTACTAGAATTAGAACTCCAGTTGGAATCAAACATATCAGAATACTTATTCAAAAATTCTTCAGATATACCTTTTTCTAATACATCTTTCATAGGCTCTTCTAGTAATTTCATTAGAGTTTCTGTAGGTAGTATAGAAGATAGTGTACTTCCTGATTTATTTATGCCAGCTCTTAAGTACTCAGCTACTATTAATCTGCTAAAAAACTTAGATACTTCTAGATTTTTAGCTTTGTCTGCAACTTTTAATGTTCCAACATCAGATAATCTTACTAAATTCTCGTGCAAAACATTAATCATTTCTGAATCAAGTTTATCAGACTTTAACTTTAGTGTTCTAAGTTTTCTACCTTTATTCTTACCAGCCTCACCAATAAAGCCAATTTGATCCATAATTATATACTCTTGCTCTAGCTCAGGGTAAACTCTTTTTATGTTTAAGAACTCATCAGCAATACTGTTCTTAGATTTAAGAATAGTATAGAAATTAAAAGTTCTCTCTAAAGCACGATCAGCTAGTATTTGTTCATAAGCTTCTCTACTTTGGTTCTCTTTCATTGGAATTACAGATCTTAAGTATTCTCTCTCTAATACAAAGTGAGTATACTCTTGTAAGTTCTGACTTCTCTTAGGTCCCATTTGGAAAGCTCCTATATCAGTTTTAGCTAACTGTAAAGACTCATATCCTTTTCCTGCATATTCTTTTTGATCAAAGTCTAATGCAATCTGCTGAGGATCAACATACATCACACCTTCTTTTACAAATGCTCCGTATTTAATTTGAACCTTTTCAACAGGAATACTCTTATTTATAAGTAATCCTTTATACTCTTTTATATTCTTCAGATCTATACCCTTAACATAGTTTTGCATTAAGTACATAGGTATATCATTCTTAAATGCTGCTACATATTTCTCAGCATCTTCAAATGTCTTTTTATACTTACCAGTATTGATCTTATTAATTAAATAGTTATTTATAATTTCATCTCCTCTAAGTTTCATTAATGGCTTCCATAGTTTTAGCTGGAAAGCTTGTACAAGAAATGACTTAATAGGAGAGTTGTACAATATATCTTTAACTAAACTTTGGTTCACAGCATCTACATTCTTTAACTTATCTATTTTACTAAGTCTCTCTTGAGCAGAGTACAAAGATTTAGAAGGAGCGGTGTCTAAGTTAACGGTTAACTTAACATTAGTTAATTGACTCATTAGATCTTCTAATTCAAAAAAGTGTAGTAAAGCAGCTTTAGCCATCTCAGATTGCGTATTCTTTTCTTTAATGTTACCTAGTAATCCATCTGCAGTATACTCCTGATTACCGTTATACTTATTAATAATTCTATAAATATCAGCATTACTTACAATAATATCTCCATTTTCAGTTTCTCTTGGACGACCTGTCTTTTTATCTATAGTTAAGTCCTCATAGAAATTACGAATAATAAACTCCTTTCTTATATTATATTTATCAAGACCTTTACCCTTGCTAACCTCGTTACCTGCAGCCTCATAGAAAGGACTATTACGTTTAGCTCTATCTTTAATATACTTAATAACTAAAGGTTGTGATATAAAGTAAGCAGCTGTTTTAAAGTCTACACCTGTTTCTAATAAGAATAGCAATACAGGACCTGCTACGCTATTACCATTAATATTGAAGATCCAAGCATCCTTTTCAATATCTACCCATCCATTCATCAATTGAGAAATTAAATCAGAGATCTTATCTCCTGTTACAGTTTCAACATCTGATAAAGATATATAGCTCTTACCATCCTTAGTAACCATATTATGTTTCATACGGATGTTAATAGGACGTATCTCAGTAACAATTTTTCCGTTCTTTACTTTATATTCCTTAGTAATAGGATCTATAGGATAGTGAGTGTATTGCTTTTCAAGTCTAGCTCCCACTCTTTTAAAGATGGAAGAGTACTTATTATCTACAGCACCAATACCTAGTGTTCTCTTACCGATGTTATTATACTCATGTTTATACAAGTTATATCTAGGTTCTAAAGTACGAGTAGGACTAATCTTAGAACCTTGCTCTTTACTCTTATTAGCCAAAGGATTGTATCCTTGGATATTTTCAACAGATAACTCATCAGCCACACCTTTAACAATGTCTGTATTGTTAGGACGAATAAGAGCATCAAAGTTATCAGGGTGCTCTAAAATTTGACGAATAGTTTCAATTATTTGATTCTCAATAGCCTTAACACTCTTACCAGTTGCATAAGTAGCTTCTTCATTATCAAATTTATAATTAGGTTGGAAAATAGTTAACTTGTCAATATCAAAGTCAGATCCTGATTTAGCTACAATCTCAGCTGGAGGTACAATAATAGATCCTGCTTCTTCAGGAAGAAACTCATAGACTTCCATGAACTCCATAGAGTTAAATCCTTGTACAGGAATACGCACCCCTACCATAGTGATAAGCTTACGATTATCATTTTTATCTAACCACTTATCATTCTTAAGCACTTCATTCAAACGTTCTATTGTACCAATCTTTTTACCATCTGTATGCTTAAGTTCAAGTAACTTGTAATAGTCACCCTTCATTGCTATCTTTACTTTCATAGCAGAAGTAGATCCGTTCTTACCTTTACCTGGACGGTAAGTAGGTAAGTCATTAGTACCATATCTAGCTAATTGATCTTCTGTAGGATTTTTAAATCCTGATTCAAAACCAGCACCTGATACTTGTACTAACTGTTCTCCGTTCATCTTCTGACGAACCAATCGTTTTATTACGATAGAGTTTAATAACTTTTCTATCTTCTCAGCATTAAGACTAAAGCTTAAGTCACTTTGTAAACCAAAGTTTTTAATAAAGTCTATATCATGTTCAGGTAAACCTTGACGATCTAACTCTTTCTGTACAAAATTCATAAGACTCTCTGTACTTCCAGATAGGTTTCCTTTAGCATCTTCTTTCCAACCAGCTTGTTCTAACAACTCTTTTTTCTTACCTTCTTGTAAAACATCAAGTAGTTTTTCAAATCTAGATACAAGTAATTCAAAGTCTTTAGATATAGGTATACCTTGCTTAAATAAGTCATTGATAATCAATGTTCTAAGCTGGGTAGAGAATATAGTTTTATTCTTCCAAGTAGATTGAATATCCACTTGATCTTTTAAGTATTGTATAAACACTCCGTTCTTAGTGTACTCTGCTTCTCCTTCATTCCAAGACTTAATAGATCTAGCAGCATAGTCATCATTCTCATATAGAGAATCAGGTTTTCCATTAGATGTTATAGTAGCCATCTTACTTCCAGACTCAAACAATGCGTAGTCTACTCCTTGTTTAACTAAGTTATCATGAAGAGTCTCCATGTTAGTTCCTTTAACCATAGATGGAATGAGAGGCATTAGTGAAAACTTATGCAAAGCTTGCACATGTAACTTCTCAGTTTTTACAGGACCAGCATATTGAAACTTCTTCGTAGGAAAGAATTCAGTAATCTCAGCAGGATCTACAACTTCATCATTAACAATCTTATTGTATAGCTCATTCTGCTTAGGAGACCAAGCTCCTTCTAAAAGAGATAAGATTTTATATGAGTCAAATGTAACCCAACCTTGAGCATCTCCTTCTGTCATTTCTTTATAAGGAGATAAAATCTTTTCAGCTTGCTCTTTTGTATATTTACCAGAGCTTACTAAAGCCGTTACATACTCTTCAAAATAAACTGAATCTACTTTATTATCTTTAAACACTACAGAGTTTATTACACCATCAAATGAACGCTGAGCTGCTCCAATTTTATTAGCGTATGCTCTACCTATATTATTAATAAACATAGATGTAGATTCACTAAAAGAAAAAGATCTACCTGTAGATCCAATAGCAGCATTACGTTTATGAAACTCATCCTTATCATGATTATACATAGCCAAGTCTGCATATAATATAGAAACAGCTTCCATATTATGGATTAAAGCATTTACTGTAAATGATCTTAAAGCAATCATAGTAAGTTCTTGTTCCTTACCTTTACCTATATTTAAACCAGTATCTTTTCTAACTAAGTTGCTCAATGATGGTATACCCTTACCTCCAAATAATATCTCTTCAGACATATAAGGAAGAGTAACAAAAATTTCAAAGTTCTCATCTACTAAGTTATTAATATAGTTATTAATATCATTAGAGATTCTTTCAGCAAACTTAGGATCATCCAAAATACTTAATGAATCTTCTTCATTAGCTACAGCTATCAAATCAGTCTTAAGACTATCTGATAATATA
>Ga0102921_1000877_pt1 | contig 10606 bp, 10 predicted proteins | sample Colrivmeta156802_FD_78205 | JGI IMG/M metagenome (GOLD analysis project Ga0102921, IMG submission 78205) | Estuarine microbial communities from the Columbia River estuary - metaG 1568-02 | ecosystem: Environmental > Aquatic > Marine > Intertidal zone > Estuary | place: USA: Columbia River...
ACTCTACATCACCCCGGTCTTCTACCTCTACATGGAGCGGTTCACCCGCTTCCTGACCCCGAAGCCGGTCGAGGAATACGAGCGCGAGGCCGAGGCCGCCGCCCGCTCCTCCTGAGTTCAAGGCTCGCGCGGGCCGGACCTTCGCGCCCGGGCCCGCCCGACGTCGCCGCCCCCGGCCCGGCAAGTCCGCTTTTTCCCCGCATTGTCCCATGAACCCCCGTCTTGTCCTGCCCCTCGCCTTGGCGCTCACCATCCCCGCGCTGCACGCCGCCGCCGATCCCGCCGTGCCTTCCCGTTCCTTCGGCACGCTTTCCGACGGACGTGAAACGCGCTTGTTCACCTTGGCGAATAAGTCCGGCTTCAGCGCGGAGATCACGGACCTCGGCGGCATCATCGTTTCCATTCGCACGCCCGACCGCGCGGGCCGGATCGCTGATGTGATCCTCGGGGTTTCCTCGGGCGGGGAATTCGAGGCGAAGGCTGCAGGCTTCAACGCGATCACCGGTCGTTACGCGAACCGGATCGCCGGCGGCCGCTTCAAACTCGACGGCAAGGAACACACGCTCGCGACGAACAGTTCATCCGGAGGCGTGCCGGTGCATCTCCACGGGGGTCGGCGCGGATTCAATCGGGCCGTCTGGCGCGCGGAGGGCACTGTGGTGGACGGACTGCCCGCCCTACGCCTACGCCACCGCAGCCTCGCCGGCGACGAGGGCTATCCCGGCACCCTGGACGTCGAGGTCTTGTACCGTGTCACGGCCGATAACTCCCTCCGCATCGACTACACGGCGACCACCGACGCGCCAACCCACGTGAATCTAACCAACCACGCCTACTTCAATCTCAAGGGCGAGGGCGAAGGAGACATCCTGGACCATGTGCTCACGCTACGGGCTGCCCGCTATACGCCGGTCCTGCCCAGCTTGATCCCGACAGGGGAACTCGCGCCCGTCGCCGGCACGCCATTCGACTTCACCCGTGCGCGTCGGATCGGGGAAGGCATCACCGCCGACCACCCGCAGATCGCGCTCGGCCGGGGTTACGACCACAACTTCGTCCTCGACTCGCAGAATGGCTCGCTGGCGCTGGCCGCCACCGTCATGGAGCCAGTTTCCGGCCGCATGCTGGAGGTCCTGACCACGGAGCCCGGGGTGCAACTCTTCACCTCGAACCATTTCGCGGGGAAGCTGACTGGTAAATCCGGCCGGCCCTACCCCCGCTTCGGCGGATTTTGCCTCGAGACGCAGCACTACCCCGACTCCCCGAACCAGCCGACCTTTCCCAGCACCGTGCTGCGCCCGGGCTCCACCTTCCGATCCACGACCGTCTTCCGCTTCTCCGTCCGCTGATCGTCCGCTGTATGAAAATCGCTTCCCGCCTGCCCGCCCTAGCCCTGCTCGCCGCCGCCGTGACGGGCTCGGCGGCGGAAGCCGCCCGCCTGAATATCCTGTGGCTGATCGCGGAAGACACCGGCCCGTCGGCCTACAGCTGTTACGGCGGGCAGCCCGCCGCCCGCACGCCCGCGATCGACCGCCTGGCCGCGGAAGGCGTGCGCTACACCCGATTCTACACGACGGCCCCGGTCTGCTCGCCCTCTCGCTCGGCCTTCAACACCGGAATGTACCAGACGACGATCGGCGCCCACCAGCACCGCACGCCGGAGAAGCGCCCCCTGCCCGAAGGTGTGCGCACGTTGCCGGAATGGTTCCGCGCCGTGGGCTACCACACGGCCAACGTGCGCGAATTTCCCTCGGCGATGAACCTGCGTGGCGCCGGGAAAACGGATTGGAACTTCATTTCCAACGAGCAGCCCCTCTACGACGGCGACCGCTGGGAGGATCTCGCCCGCCGCCAGCCGTTCTACGCGCAGATCAATTTCCAGGAAACGCACCGCGATTTCGGCGGCGAGGGTGCGACCGATCCGGCGCAGGTCGTTCTGCCTCCCTACTATCCCGACCACCCGGCAATCCGGAAGGACTACGCCGATTACCTCGATTCGGCACGCCGTCTGGACGGCAAGATCGCCCGGATCCTCGCGCGCCTCGAGGAGGAGGGCTTGGCCGCGAATACCCTCGTGCTCTTCATGGGCGACAACGGCGAAGCGCACATCCGCGGGAAACAATTCTGTTACGAGGAGGGCCTCCGCGTGCCCTTCATCGTGCGCTGGCCCACCGGCCGCCCGGCGCCGGCGGGCTACCGAGCAGGTAGCGTCGAGGCGCGGCTGCTGGAGGCGATCGATGTCGCGCCCACCCTGTTGAGCCTCGCCGGAGCCGCTCTGCCCACGAAAATGCAGGGAGTCGCCTTCCTCGGCGATAAGGAGGGGCCGCCCAAGTCCCATGTCTTCGGCGCCCGCGACCGCTGCGATGAAACCGCCATGCGCATCCGGACCGTGCGGGATAGCCGCTACCGTTACATCCGTACTTTCACCCCGGAGATCCCCCTCCTCGCGCCCAACGCCTACAAAGCCCGCCAGTATCCCGCCTGGACCCTGGTCCCCCGCCTCCACGCGGAGGGACGGCTCGACCAGGTGCAGGCCGACCTCTGCGCGCCCCGCCAACCGGAGGAACAACTGTTCGACCTGGAGACCGACCCGCACGAGATCCGCAACCTTTCGGATTCATCCGACCCCGTCCATGCCACCGCACTGCGCCGGCTGCGAGCCGAGTTGGCCGCCTGGATCGAACGCACCGACGACCAGGGCCGCTTCCCCGAAAAGATGTCACCCGCGGAGGCCGACGCCGCTGTTCGCCGGCAACAGGGCGCCGCGAAACAGAAGTCCAAAGGCAAGTAGCCCGCGATCTCACGGCGATCCGACCGATCACCGGCGCGCAGCCCGGGCCTACAGGGCGGCGGCGATCTCGGCGAACCACTCCTTCCGCCGCGCGGCGTCGAGCTTCCGGTCCGTACGCACTTCCAGAACGCGGATTCCCGGCGCCGCGGGGACGGAAATGATTTCCTCGAGATGCCCCCAGTCACGCACCACGGTGTGCTTAACCCCATGCGCGGCGCAAAGGGCCGCGAAATCCACGTCCTGCGGAGTGGCGAAAAATTCCTCGAACGGCGGCTCAAACGCCGCCACCGGCAGATGCCCGAAAATCCCGCCCCCGCGGTTGTTCACCAGCACCACCGTCAGCGAGCCGCGCAGCTTTGGGCGCAGGAGCAGCCCGTTCGAGTCATGCAGAAAGGCGAGATCGCCTGTCAGCAGAGTGACCGGAGCATCCGCTCCGTGGGCCAGACCGCAGGCGGTTGAGAGCGTGCCGTCGATGCCATTCGCGCCGCGATTGCAGCGCGGAACGAGCCCCGCGTCGCCGGGACATGCGACATATTCGAGGTCACGCACCGGCATCGAGCTCGCCACCGCCAGCGTCGAACGCGCGGGCAGTTTCCGCGAAAGCAGCCAGGCGGCCTTGGGTTCAAAGAAGGTCGTCTCCGCCTCCAGACGCGCGTCCAGCTTCCGCCGGGCCCGCTCCTCCAGGCGCGCCCACATCCGCTGGTAACCGCTCGGCTCCGCGGCCTCCGGCAGCGCCTGCGCGATGACCGCCAGCGAATTACCGATCCAGCGGGTACGGCCGTGCAGGCCGTCGCGGTTGTCGCCGCCGCTCCCCGCCATCCACAGGCGCGCCCCGCTTTGCTCCAACCAGCCGCGCAGCACCTTGCTGGCCGGCCAGTCGCCGATGCCAAGCACGGCCTCGGGTCGCAGGCGTTCCGCGGCGGCGGGCTGCCGCAGGATTAGATCGTAGGTGGAGACCAGGCCGGGAATCAGCCCGGCGCGGAATCGCACCGGAGAGGCGGCATCGGCCAGCACGGGCCAGCCGAGCCGGCGCGCGATCTCCGCCACCTCCACGCAGAAGCGCTCCGGGTCCGCGGGCTGGACCGGCCCGACCACAATCGCGCCGTGCACGTCCGGCTGCAGCGGCGGCACCGGCACGACCTGCACCGCCGCGCCAGCCGGGAGGAGATGGGCGAAAAATGAGTCCCAATCGACCTTCGCCGCGACCGCGGCGGCGGTGCCGTCATCGGGTAGCGGCGGCAACGGATCCCGGAAGGGCAGGTTCAGGTGCACCGGACCGGCGGCGGGGCGGAGTGACCGCTCCACGGCATGGGCGACCGTCTGGCGCAGGTAGCGCAGTCTCGCCTCCGAGGCCTCCGGCACGGCGACTTCGTGGAAAAAGACCGCGTGTTCACCGAACAAGCGCGTTTGGTTGATGGTCTGCCCCGAGGCGCAGTCGCGCAATTCGGGGGGACGATCGGCCGAGAGCACGACGAGCGGCACCCCCGCCTCGCGCGCCTCGATCACCGCCGGGAAGTAATGCGCCGGTGCCGAGCCGCTGGTGCAGAGCAGCGCCACCGGTTTCCCGGACTGCTTGGCGAGGCCGAGCGCGAAGAAGCCGGCCGAACGTTCGTCCACCACCGCGATCGCCTCGATCCCGCGATGCGCCGCCGCCACCATCGCCACCGGCGTCGAGCGGGAACCGGGGGACACCACCATTCTTTCCACGCCGCAGCGCACGAGCGTCTCCACCAGCACGCCCGACCAAAGGGAGTTCACGTTGCGCGGGTCAGGAACGAAGGGATTCATGACGACAAAGGCGCGCCGATCGCGCCGAGCATGGCCCTAAACTTGAGTTCGGTTTCCGCAAATTCCTTTTCGGGTGTGGACCCGGCGACGATCCCCGCGCCCGCGTAGAGCCGCGCTGAACGGCCCTCAACGAGCGCGCTGCGCAGGCCGACAAAGAACTCCCCGCCCCGCCGCGCGTTGAGCCAGCCGAGCGCGCCGGCATAGAGACCGCGGGGGAATCCCTCCAGCTCCCCGATCGCCGCCAACGCCGCGGCGCGCGGGGAGCCCCCGACCGCAGGCGTGGGATGCAGCTCCGCGAGGACATCCAGCGGGTGCGCGCCGTCCCGCAACAACCCGCGGACCGGGGTCAGGAGGTGCTGCACGTTGGCCAGACGACGGACCTGCGGCGCACCCGTGGCCTCCAACTCCGAGACAAGCGGCTCCAGCCGCGCGCGGATATCGGCCAGGACCTGCTCGTGCTCGCGCCGGTCCTTCTCGCTGCGGGTGAGGCCGGCGGCGAGGGCGGCGTCCTCGCTGGCGCTCCCGCCGCGCGGCGCCGATCCAGCCAGCGCCTCGGTCTCCAGCACGCCGCGGCTCACGCGCAGCAACCGCTCCGGACTCGCCCCGATGAAGCTCGGGCCGCGACCGTCACTGAAAGAGAAGGAGTAACAGTCGGGAAACCGCTGCCGCAGCCCGTTGAGCGCGACGAGCGGATGCAGCGGCTGATCCGCCAGCAGATCGATGGCGCGCGCGAGGACCACCTTGCTGATCTCGCCCCTCCCGATCCGCTCCAGCGCGCGGGCCACCGCCGCCCGGTAATCGCCGGCCTCGTGCAGCGCAAAACGCGCCGGGCGCGCGGTGGCGGGACGCGCCGCCCCCGCTCCCCCTCCCTCGCCCACTTCACGCAGCCGCCGATGCGCCCGCCAGACGCGCAGCGCGAGCGCCTCGAGATCCGAATCCGGCCCGACCACGAGATTGGCCACCGCCGTGCCCGTGCCCCCGGCGAGCGCGACCTGCCAACGCGGCACAAAAGACGAAGCCGCCGGGAATGGCTGGCCCGGTTCGCCCACCTCGCGGAACGCGAGCGCCGTGAAAAAGTGCGGTCCGCCCAACGGGGCGTTCACGTCCCCGACCGCGATCGTGTGCGCGAGCGTTTCCTCCGCCCAATCGCGCAGCTCGCGGAAGCGGCCCGCCCCCGAGGATTCCCGCCGGACCGCGACCTCGGCGCCGGCGAGGGCGGTGCCGATCGAGGGTCTCTCCGCGTAAAAATGCGGCTGGGCCGGATCGAAAATGAGCTCGAGCACCGCGAGTGGATCCGGCGCCGGCAGGGCCAGCGAGATGCTGACCAGCTTGTCGTGCCGGTCCCGCTCCGCCGCATCGCGGCACGTGGCGAGAAATCCCCGCAGCGCTTCAGGCGAAGCCGCGTTTTCCGCCGGATTCAGGGGCAGAATATCCATGGCGCGCCGCTCCGCCCGCGGAACTCAGGCCGCCGGCGCCGCGGCAGGCGGCGTCGGACGCGGGAAGAGCACGAGGGCCTCCGCCACCCGGTTGCCCGCAAGACGGTTGCCCCAGACAAGTTCGTCGCGCCAAACCGGACCGGGCGTGTAGCCCAGCACACCATTGATGCGCGCGGCGGCGGCGGGCATGACGGCCTCGAGTAGGGCGACGGCGAGCCGCAACGCCTCCGCCATGGTGGCGAGGGACGTGCGGAGAAGTTCCTGGTCCTCGGGAGCGGTCGACTTCCCCAGCTTCCAGGGCGCCCGACGCTCCACATAGGCGTTTGTCGCCGTGACGAACGCCATCGTGCGCTCGAGCGCGGTGTGGAACTGGAAACCCTCGCAAAGCCCCACGCACTCGGGCCCCGTCCGCGCCCAGAGGGCCTGCAATTCGCGCTCGGCGTCCCGCGGTTCGCCGGAAACGGGTACCGCGGCCCCCGCGAACCGGTTGGTCATGTTCAGCGTGCGATTGACGAGGTTGCCGAGGTTGTTCGCGAGCTCGCTGTTATAGCGCACGAGAAATTGCTCGGGGGTGAAGTCGCTGTCCTGCCCGACGTTCATCTCCCGCATCAGGAAGTAGCGGAAGGCGTCGGAGCCGAACTGGTCTACCAAGTCGAGCGGGTTGAGGGCGTTGCCGGTGCTCTTGGACATCTTGGCGCCGCGCTGCAGCCACCAGCCGTGCGCAAGGATGTGACGCGGCAGCGGCAGTCCGGCCGCCTGCAGCATGATCGTCCAATACACCGCGTGCGGCGGCACGAGAATGTCCTTGCCGATCACATGGTAGTCGGCGGGCCACACACCGGGCAGATCGGCGACGGCGGAGTAGTAGTTCACCAGCGCGTCGAACCAGACGTAGGTGACGTAACCCTCATCGAACGGCAGCGGGATACCCCACTCGAGCCGCTCCCGGGGCCGGGAGATGCACAGGTCGTTGAGCTCCTCCTTGAGGAACTCCTGCACTTGGGTTTGCCGGAAGCGCGGGAAGACGAAGTCGGGGTTGGCTTCGAGGAAGCCAACCAACCACGGATGGTATTTCTTCAGGCGGAAAAAGTAATTCGACTCGGTGATTTCCGTGACCTCGCCGAAGATCTCCGGCCAGGAGCCGTCGGGATTGCGGTCCTTCTCCTGCAGGAACTGCTCCTGGCGGGCGGAATAGAAGCCCCGGTACTCGGCCCGGTAGATGTCGCCCTGGTCGAAGAGCTGCTGCAAAAGCCGGCGCACGACCTTCTTGTGACGTTCCTCGGTGGTGCGGATGAAGTCGTCATTGGTGATCTGCAGCCGCGGCAGCATCGCGCGGAACTCGGCCGAAATCGTGTCGCAGAACGCCTGCGGGGCGACGCCGCGCTGGCGGGCACTCGCCTGCACCTTCTGGCCGTGCTCGTCGGTGCCGGTCAGGAAGCGCACCTGGTCCCCCATCTGCCGCCGGAAGCGGGCGATGACGTCGGTCAGCACCTTCTCGTACGCGTGCCCGAGGTGCGGAGACCCGTTCGCGTAGTCGATGGCGGTCGTGATGTAGAAGGACTTCATGCAGGAACCCGCGAAAGGAAGCGACCCCGGGACAAATGTCGAAGACATTGCCCCCGGTCACCTTGACCCGCGCCACCGACGCCTAACTCCGCCAACCGTCGGAAATTGGTGGTAGGACCTGGATTCGAACCAGGGAAGGCGTAAGCCAGCAGATTTACAGTCTGCCCTCGTTGGCCACTTGAGTATCCTACCAGCGCGGGGCGCGGAACGTCGCGACTCGACTTCCGAACGGCAAGCGCATTTTTCGCCCCCAGCCGATCGTTGTGCACGCACCTCGCCCATCCTACCGCGGACGCCTCGCGCCCTCGCCCACAGGTCTGCTTCACCTCGGGCATGCGCGCACGTTCTGGCTGGCGGCACAACGGGCCGGGGAGTCCGGCGGCGAGCTGCTGCTGCGCAACGATGATCTGGACCGCGACCGCTGCCGACCGGAGTTCGTCGATGCGATGCGCGAGGACCTCGCATGGCTTGGCCTCCGCTGGAGTGAGCCGATGATCTCCCAGTCCGCCCGCCTTCCCGCCCACCGCGCGGCCTTGGAACGCCTCCACGCGGCGGGACTCATCTTCCCGTGCACACGTTCGCGGCGCGATGTGCTCGAGGCCGCCGGCGCCCCGCATGAAGGCGGTGCGGATGACGAGCCTCTGTATCCTCCCGTTTTCCGGCCGTCCGCCGGATGGCCCCTACCCAACCTCGGGGACATCATCACCGCCAACTGGCGTTTTCGGGTGCCCGATGGCGAGGAAATCGCCTTCACCGACGCGCGCCTGGGCCGGCAGGCGGCCGTCGCCGGTCGTGACTTTGGCGACTTCCTCGTCTGGCGGCGCGACGGCACCCCCAGTTACCAGCTCGCCTGCGCGGCGGACGACGCCGATTTCGGCATCACGGAGGTCGTGCGCGGGGAGGACCTCGTCCGCAGCACGTTCCGCCAGCTCCTCCTTTTCCGCGCGCTCGGAGCTCCGCCGCCGGCCTATTTCCACGCCTCACTGCTACGGGACGAGCGGGGCACGCGCCTGGCCAAACGGCATGACGCGCTTTCCCTCCGCGCTTTGCGCGCCGCCGGCCGAACGCCCTCCGAACTGATCGCCGGGTTCGCGGTCGATCCAACCTGAGTCTCGCCTCCGCACACTGCGCCAAGTTTTCTCCGGCGATGGCCAACCCTCCCCGTATCGGCGTCCTCAACATATCCGACCGCGCCAGTGCCGGCGTGTACGAGGACACTCCGGGCAAGGCCTGCGTCGCCCTGCTGCGCGAGTGGCTCGCGACCTCGTTCGAGGTCGATTACCGCGTCATTCCCGACGAACAGCCGCTGATCGAGGCGGAGCTACGGCGTCTGGCGGATGATTCCGGCTGCTGCCTGGTGGTGACAACCGGCGGCACGGGACCGGCGCCACGGGATGTGACCCCGGAGGCCACGGAGGCGATCAGCGACAAGCTGCTGCCGGGTTTCGGCGAACTCATGCGCGCGACTTCGCTGAAATACGTCCCTACCGCGATCCTTTCGCGCCAGACGGCGGGTATCCGTGGACGCACGCTGATCGTCAACCTGCCCGGGCGCCCCAAGGCGATCCGCGAGAACCTCGAGGCCGTCTTCCCCGCAATTCCGTACTGCATCGACCTCATCGGCGGCCCGCGCCTCGAGACCAACGAGGCGGCGATGAAGGCGTTTCGCCCAAAGGCCTGAAACGAAGACCAAACGCGCGGGACTTGCGCGGCTCCAAGCGGTTTCCAAAGTTGTCCGGACCCACCCATGACCACTTACGTTTACGAGACGGTTCCCCAGAATCCCGGCGCGGCGCCGCGCCGCTTCGAGGTACGCCAATCGATGAACGACGCTCCCCTCACCCGCCATCCCGAGACCGGTGAGCCCGTGCGCCGCGTGATCGCGGGCGGCTTCGGTTTCATCGCCCAGAAAGCCGAACCGCCTCCGCGTCCGTGCGGCTCCCAATGCGGCTGCTTCGGGGCGAACTAAGCGAGTCTCCCGCCCTCCCCTGGCTCCGGGGCACGGCGCGCGATCGCTGATAACCCGGGGGCGGCTGGGCCGCTCAAAGCTCGGTGTACTTGTCGGACCGGCCCCGCGCCTTCTCGACGGGATAGCGCCGGGCGTTCGAGGCGAGCTTCGCCTCGATCGCGGCCGCCACGTCGATCCCCGTCATATTGGCGAACTCCAGCGCATAGATAACGACATCAGCGAGTTCCTCGGCGATGCGCTCGCGCTTCTCCGGGTCGCGCGCCATCGCCGCCGCCTGGTCCGGCGTTGACCACAGGAAATGCTCCATGAGCTCCCCGGCCTCGGCCGCGAGCGCCATGCTGAGGTTTTTCGGCGAGTGAAACTGCTCCCAATCGCGCGCGCGAACGAAGGCGAGCACGCTGGACTTCAATTCAGCCACGGTGGTCCGGGCGTCGGAAGCGGAGGTCATGCCGCGACGGTGGGGCGGGCGATTAACCGGCGCAATCCCCGCGCTGCGGACAAGTTTTTACTTGGCACGCCGTCTGCAGGAAGCAACGTGACCGCCCGCTTCACGATGTCCGTCCGCCAACAGCACCCGATCCGCCGCTCCGGCGCCTGCTTCATGCAGGCCTGGCAGCGCCCGGGTGCGCCGCGGCCGGCCGTTGTTTCCGTCTGGAACCAAAAAGCCGGCTCGGGCCACCAGAACTGAACCTCCGCTTCCGCGGAAACGTTCAGGCCTCTGAAGCCCGGCGGTCCCCAGACCCCCGCGAGGAGACGTTTCCGCATCCCTCCTCCCCATGAACAGTACGTTGCTATCCCCCCGGACCACCGCCGCCCGCCCCACGCGCACGGCCAAGTCGACCGTCGTGTTTCGCGAACCCGCCTACGAATGCCGCGAGACGGACCAAGGCCTGCGCCTCACGATTTACGTACCCGGGGTGGAGGCCGCCGGCGTGGAAATCGAGGGCAACGGCGCCGACCTCACCGTGCACGCGCGGAAGCATCACCCGGTGCGCGTCAACTTCGAGGCGCTCAACCTCGAGGGGGTGCAACGCGACTACCTGCTGCGGTTGAGGC
>Ga0102921_1000878_pt1 | contig 10606 bp, 2 predicted proteins | sample Colrivmeta156802_FD_78205 | JGI IMG/M metagenome (GOLD analysis project Ga0102921, IMG submission 78205) | Estuarine microbial communities from the Columbia River estuary - metaG 1568-02 | ecosystem: Environmental > Aquatic > Marine > Intertidal zone > Estuary | place: USA: Columbia River Estuary...
CTCGTTTTGCAGCAAATATGCAGGGTCAAACAATTAATGAGATCAGAGATTCAAGCGGTTCAAAATTTTTAGATAGAATTCTTGGTGGAGAAAGAGCAATACGTTTTAAGAAAAAGATGAGTATTGATCCTGAGCAACCAAACTCATTGTTCGGACTAGCTTCTAGATTTAAGGATCGTTCTACGGATTTAAGTAATAATGGAGTTATGGCTCGGTTATTATCTGGCGATGACTTGAAATATAATTCTGGCGGAAAAGAAAGATTAATAAAAATAGACAAACAAACAAGTGGAGGGCTTCGTGTAGTAGATGATCTGGGAAATGTAGTAGATGATTTTTCTGAAGCAGATCTTTTAAAGGGAATGCACTCTTTGTCTAAAGAATCCCTTAGATATGGCACTCCAGTCAAGGTAATGAAAGAACTAGAAACTCTTAACCCAGGTCTATTCACATTTGGAGGAAGAACCGCTAGCTCAATCGAAACAGCAGAAGACGCTGTCAAGTTCGCAGATGATTTATTAGCAGCTCAAAAACTAGTGTCTCAACAACTCAGGAGACAGGGCGTAGACCCAACAATGTTGAACGCTTCTTCATCGAGAATAAGAAATTTAAAGGATTCTACTAATCTCAATGCAATGTCGCAAATGGCGGAAAAGTCTCCGACTATTACCACTAAATTAGATCAATTAAAAAATGAAATATTTAGGTACATTTCTCAATCTAATCAAATGCAAGCAGGTAGCAGTGGAAATATATTCATCGAAATGCAAACCGTTGTTGACAAATTAATTAAATCTGGAGCCATCAGTTCATCGGAGAGAGTTGAAGCTCAAGCAGCAGCTCTGTCCACTATGTTCAACATGAGTGCATTTAAAACATTTAAACACTCGGCTTTGAATTCAGAAAACGCTCGTGCTGGTGCAGTAGAGATGTTTGAACTTTCAAGATCCAATAACGGTAGTTTAAAGAGTATGTTTGACCCCTTTGCTAAGTCAGAGATGAGCAAAATTTCTACGGGTATTCGTAAAAAATTCTCACCACTAGTTTCCTTAAAACAAAAAGCACTCGGGACATCTGGGTATCAGGCGGATGATTTAGCTGTAGACCCACTTGGTTCTGGGCAAAGTATAACTGTTGTTCCAACTTTTGGAACAGTTTTTGGAAGAGATCCAATGGGTGCGATCAAAAGCGCAATTGGATTAACAACGTATTCTGATCCACAAAGTTTCTCTACCGCGAGCATACCAGTTTCTCAGGGCGTAGAAAGACTAAATAGATATTTCGGTACACTGGGAATGCAGTTAAATGTTTCTGACTTTAAGGGACCACTAGACCTTTTTGCAACAGGAATGGTTGGCAAGAGGGTACTGCCAATGTATGCAGCTGGAGTTACGGCACTTACTGTAGATAGAACAATGGGTGGGATGGTCAATGAAAAGGATGACAGAGGAGAAAGGGTCTATTCGCCATTAGTATTAGGCCAGGTAGCAAAAGGTGCGATGGAACTGCAGTCTTTATCTGCAGGGCTGACTCCTGGTGGTATGACATATGACGAAAAGAAAGAACAATTAGTTGAGGGGGAAGTTCCAATAAGGCAAGGAAGATTTTGGCCTTTAGGCAATACTCCATTTAAAGGTGGAAAGATTCAATATTACAGGCCTTCTTGGTACCGAAAACTTCAAGCAGGCGCTATGTTCACCAGCGATACATACGGAAGTCCAGCTGAAAAGTTCTTATTTTATAATGATATTTCGCCACTAAGACCATTAGACCCTTATAGATTTGAGCGTAAGCACTACGAAGACAGACCATACCCAGTCAGCGGAGAGTATTTTACTGGTCCTTTTGGTCCACTTGTCCCACTGGCAAATATGACAGTTGGAAAACTACTAAAGCCCCAAGTGCTAATGCATGAGGATGAAACAGCACGAGGATTGTCTAACTATACAAATGCAGGTCAATCTGGAGCCTATGACGCGTCTGCGTATGGAATGACTCCAAGCTATGTAGACGGAGTGGGGTTCACAAGAGATATGGCTGGAGGGCCCCCTGGAATGCCCCTGACTGGCTCTGGGGCAATGACAGCTAGGCCTGGTTCACCAATCGGCTCTAGCGGAGCTACAGGCATCTCTGGGGTCAACTCAATGTTGGCTAGCAGAGCTGGAAGTACCGGCGCTGCTGGGTCGATGGTTAGGTCTTCACTAAAAGATGTAAACTCTCAATACAGCGATTTAGCTTATGGTCCACCTAAGACGTCTGGCGTAATGGCTCCCAGAATAGTCGGAGCTGGTGCTCCGTTAGAACCCAGTACTAGTTCTTTCCAGGCAGGTGAGCTTGGATTCAGAATGCAAGAAATGGCTGGTATCTATGGTTTTGGTTTTGGCAATTTAAGAAAATCATTAGGATTTGGTCAGCAAGATTATCAGCCTCAAAGAAGCGTTTTGCAGTCGGCATCAAAAGCTTATGGAAGTACTCGAGCATTTTGGGATTTAAATCTTGGAGGATTAGGAGACGCACCGCTGGGCAACAGAGAAGGATTGGGCAACCTGGAATTCTCTGAAATTGTTAGAAGATTTATTCCAAAAGAAAGAACTGGCGTAGACTATATAAACCCAATAGAAAACACAATGGGTAAACAGTATCCATTCCTTCCTGGTTCTGAATATTTTACGGACTTCACTAGAGGAGATCCATACACTAAGGTGCAAGAAGGTGAATTAAGACTACCTGGAGTGGGCTATGAAAGGTTTAATAGATTAAACCCAGATTCAACTGGATCATACGGCGCATTAGACCAATTGAAAATATTAGGAGATGTTGCTCCATTCTCGCAACAATATAAAACATTAGATAAAAAAATTGATAGCATGGATTTAGGTCCCGCTGAAAGAAATAAAGTAGCTGATATAAGATCCCAAGTTGAAAGTATGGCAACTAAAAATGAATTTACTGATTATAAATACAAGGGGTCATCAGCTGAAGAAATGGGGCAACATCCATTAAAATTTGGCGCAGGAAGAATTGGCGAATATATAGCTCATTCCGATAACTTTGCTATTAACAAAACAATAGGAAAAAGAACAGCTACTGAAGATTGGGAAAGAAAGCATGTGTATGGTGCTACGTTCCCTGAATGGCAAAGACCATTTGAAAGTTATATCAAACCAATGATTGACAAATCTACACAAAGAGATCCCATAACAGCAGCGACTGGACTAGGTATTGCCGGATCACTTTTTGGCAGAACAGCTAAAGCTAAACTGCTGGGAACAGCGGTTGGTGTGACTACCGGTCTGGCAGCATCAACATACGGGCAGGCTTCAGAATTAATAACTGGTGAAAGATTTATACCGAAGCAAAGAAAAAAAGAATTAGCATTAGAAGAATATTCGGACATCTTAAATTATGTAAAAAATAAAAGATTAGAAACTATGGCTAAATCTTCAGGGGATGAAAAAGCAGCATTAGACTATGGGATGGCTGCAAAAAGAACAATGTATGGTGCGGATCTTTATGGTAAAGACATTGATACGTTATCTCTATCTATTCCAAAAAGAAAAAGAGAACACTTTAAAGCTATGCTCAACGCTCCAGAAGGAGAAAGGGGCAGAATACTCTCTACTGCAGGACGTTTAGAAAGAAGAATCTATGAGGCATCATGGGGTATGAATGTTGAGCAAAGACCAGATCTGGACGATTATTTTACGCGGCATGAACTACCAGACGCGTCATGGGAAGGATGGCACCCCAACACAAACTTAGAACAAGTAAAAATTAAAACAGGAGAATCTATGGGTATAGAAATGTCTCAAATGGGATATTTCCCTCAGCAGATTCGTGAAGCAAATTTAGCCAATCCTAGTTATCCCCAATTTGGCAAAAGTAGCGATGGAAATAGTACTCTTGATAAATTGCGCCAACTAATGAATGGATTTGGATTTTCTGGAAGTGTTACTCCAGTCATGAATCCTTTTGGCTCACAGGGCATTGACGTTTCGGCGGGAGTTAGATAATGGTAGATATTAATAGAATGTATAAGACCCTTCCAGAGAGAATGGCTGCCGCAAGATCCGCTTTGATGAGAACGTCTTATGGCATGGGTGGTGCTATCAAGATAGAGACTGATGGAGATGAAATAAAATTTGTTTTAAGTGCTACTGGCGAATCATTTAAATCTATTGAGAGAGCCTTTGCTCAAGCAGGCACACTAAGAATTTCCCAATTTAACAATTTAGACAGTAAACCGGGACAGTCAAGATTGGGCAGTAAAGTAAGTGGTATGGCTGAAGTAATGTCTGACGTAAAAGCAAAATCACAGACATTCTCAACAAGCCAAATTAAATTATTACAGGATGCTGGAATCGATGTAAGTTCGATAAAAGATATGCAAGTAGATATTTTAACTCTCCATGAGGACAAAGGTGGAGTTAAAGATATTGCTATGGAGATAAGAAAACTGAGAGAACGTGGTACGTTGCAGGGCATAACTGTCCTCGATGACGAAAGCGCAAGATTGATAACCATGAGAGCTGGCGGTAAGATGCTAACTAGTTATCAGTCCAACCTACTCTTATCAGTGACAGGTCATGATATGTTGGATCCAGGGGTAATGTCCGAGAAGGTTCTTAGAGCTAATCCAAATAAACTTAGATCTGAAAGACTAGTCGACCATTTATTAAAAATACCCAAAAGATTTAGGTCACTAGCCTCTGAAAGAGAAGTATCTTTGGCTGGGTCGGATTTACAAAACTTTATTGGAAAAAAATCAAGTTCTACTTTTAGCGCCTCCATATTTGTGGTAGATCCTCAGTATGAGTTATTGAAGAAAATGACCTATCAAGGAACTGATAAAACAAAAGTTTTTGGAAACACTATGAGAGGTAAAGAACTAGCCGCCTATTACAAGAACGTAGACGCAGAAGATTTTGTCGGAAGCATACTAAACCAATTTACTAAAAAACAAAGAACAGAATTTGAAAATGTTGTACGCTCCGCAGACTTTGCATACAAAGAAACAAATAAAACTGGAAAGTTTGCTAGCGATCAATTAATGGCACATTTACAAAAATATTTTGTTAATGGAGACAAACAACGAGCAAGTCTTGTAAAACAATTATTTGACAATATCGAATATGCGTACGACGGATCTGATTTGATGAATGCGAAAAAGATCTCTGGATATACCGACACAACGATGCGCAAAGAAATAAATTCTCTAAAAAACAAATTAAAAAATGCGCAGCAAGGGGTGGGTAGACCTCTCTCTTCTCAGGAGATGGAAGATCTGGCAATAAGAATAAAGCAGTTGGAAAATATTAAAGGACAAACTTCTAGGGCTCAAGCTACTGGAGGACTTGACCAGTTCACCATCAGAGGTCACGCTGCTAAGTATGGAGATTTGAAAACAGCTGGTCAAGCAGTAGAATTGGATAAGCAATTAGAAAAATATACAATGATTGCCAGCAAATTTGCATTTAAACCAGAATTGGGGTTTGCAGGAAAAACTGATATACTAACTTTAAGCGGAATGGGATCAGGGCGCGATTTAGTGTATTCAGATCCAGTATCGACCGCCTTTCATCCGGAAGTATTTGCTGATCGAGCGACATTGGACGCAATGGAACAAAGGGGTCAGAGTGTTCTTAGAGAATTTGAAAGCGCGATCAACAGTAATACAGTCCCTCGTAAAGTAAGGGCGATGCTAGAAGAAGCATCACAGCGCGATATAAGTCACCTACCATCACACTCACGTCTTTCCGCGGCGAGAAATAAAGAATTTGCTGATTCTATATTAGACATGATGCGTCGTGGCATCAGTCCAAAGCAAAATCCAACAATGATGAATATGATGCATACCTTCTTTGCCACAGAGGCATTTAGAATGAAGGGCGATTTTATGCAAATGGTTATTCCTGATACTCACCGTTTTGCAATTGACAGTGAAGCAATTTTGATGGGAACCAAAAAAGGAAAAATGATCTTAAATAAGGGCAGGGGATATGATCGTATATCAATAGAGGGTCTAGGCGATGTAAAAGAAGATATATTAAAATTTAGAGTTAGTGGTCATAAAATGATGTTGCCTGCTGACTCTATTGGTAAATACAGGCATGCTCTTGGTGGATTCGACTTAGACGACAAGGTGTTAGAAAAAGTTTTAACATATAAAGATAATCAAGGATTAACTCGATTAGGTTTTAATATTAGCCGTCAGCCATCTGGCCCGGAAGAATTAATCTTTGCTAGAATGAATATGGATCAAGATACTATTAGGGGATTATTTGGAGGCAAGCAAGATTCTTCTTCAGTTATGGAATTTAGAAAATCTTTAGACTCTTTGACGCAATCGACTAGCAATACAGCTCATAGAACAACATACAGAATCCTCCAAGACATACTAGATGGCAAACACACTACACAAAGAACTGTTCAAGGACAAATTGTTACAACTGACAAACTACTATCTGCAAAGCGCGCAGATGCATTTGAACAAGCTATATTAAATGTTTTTGGGGATTTAGAACAACGTGGAGTAACTACAATACAAAAATTAGACACAAAACGAGCGCAAAAAATATTTGATTATGGGTCCTCTACATTAAGCGTTAAAGATTTAAGCAAACGACCAGATTATACTAGAGAAGGAATATTTAAAGCTTTTATAGAATCAGGTTCTTTTGACATGAAAGATGATTTCCTGGAAACAATGAGAGCAAACAATTTTGATCAAAAAATGATAAATAAATTTTCAAAAGCCGCAGATTTTGAAGAAATGCTAAAGATGATGCAATCTACCTATGAGACAGATCCGGCTCTGCGGGCAATTTTCCAGACAGCAATAGATGATTTTAGTGTGAAAAAAGCTATTGAAGGCGGCGACATTCTTGGAGTCTACGTCAATAGATCGATGACAGTTGGCAGTGTATTAAATCAATATGAAGCATTCTTAAACGATGCAGGTACCTCTAGTGCCACCAAAAAGTATATGTTAAAAAACTATAAGATTGGCCTACTAGCACAAGACGAAGCAATTGACGCCTCCGTTGGCGTAAGTTTTGCCTCCTCAAGGAATTTATCTCACGATGTAGGAAGCATTCTATCTGCGGCTGATAATGCTAATTATGTGAATGATGTAGGAATTCAAAAAGCATTATCTAAACTAGGACTCTCTGGAGCAGATTTAGGGCTTGAAGTTTTTGGAGGACAAAGCATTGAGGGACTAGGAAAAATGATTGGCTTCTCACGTGCAGTTGGCTCCTCTGACGATAATCTTCTATTAGGTATTGATGAGTTTTTATTGAAAGATAGGATTAGAGACACAGATACAAAATCCATATTAGATAATATGATTACAGGCATGGAAGATGCACGGAGAGAAGGACTCGCAACAGCGGTTGATTTGGATAAAACATTAGAAGAATTAAAAGAGGTATCTGCTACTAATGACGCAAGTAAGATTAGAGAGGAATTAATTAAAAGAATTGGCTTAAACGCAGATCACTCATTTGCATCAATATCTAGAGTGCATGACGTAGGCGTTCGATATTCTTCATATCTTGACTCTGTAAACAGGTCTTCAATATCTCGAATTCCATCTGATGACATTTTATCTTCAACTCGAACTTCTAGAGAAGCTGATTCGGTTGCTCGATCAATTCTATCTACCCATAAGGATGAGCTAGATAGAATATTTAGTATGACTACAGATACCTTTAAACAAATGAGTCAAACTGAGCAATTTAATCACGCTGCACTTTTAGATAACGTAGGCGAAAAGGTCCTAAGGGATATAGGCCAAGCTTCTCAAATAATTGGAATGTCATCAATAGATTTAGTGAATTCAATAGATAAATTAACAGCTGGAACTAGAGTTGATATTGGAGGCTTAAGACATTTAACATCATTGCAAGCAGGAGAGTTGCCAGAAGACGCCGAAAGAGCAGCTGAAACAATACAAAATGTTAGAGACTATAGAAGAGTAAAACACTACGAATCCTTTGACCAAGATTACGCCAATCAAGTCAGAGCTAGCCTCGGAAATAAAAGCACTATGGAGGACTTAGTCAAAGAGGCTGAAAATAAATTAAAGTCTGTGAAAGAAGCTCAGCAAAGAATCGATGCAGGGCATGGCATGAATATTCAGGGATTGCAACAAGATTTACTTGAGGTTGACAATGAATTCAATGATACATATAGAGCTCTTGTTGGCCAGGCTCAGGAAATTACTGACGATATGGTACGAGGAAACGCAAATCATCAGACAGCACTAATAACTAGTCAAATGCAAAAAGAGCAACTAGCACAAGCTGGATTAATAAATCTTGATCCATCCACAGGATTAATAGATGAATTATCACCGGGAACCCTAGGATCAATGGGCGGTATAGATATTGATGATGCCAGAGCAGCATTTGGAGATGATGGACTAGCTGATAATATTATTAATTCAATTACAAACCTAGACGATGGACTCGTAGAGAACAAGGCAGTATATAAAAGAATAGGCGAAAAAATGGGAGATCTTAAAGATCTTTTCAAAAATCCTACTATCAAGAAAGGCGCCCTGGCAATTGGAGGCTTAATAGTAGGAAGCTTGGCCTATTCAGAGATCAGGGATAGGACTCACGAAGATATGGCTGGCCCCCCACTACTTCCAGGCGGATCTGCCTATGAAAGCGGTTATCCAAATCGAGTTCCACAAATTGGCACCTTTGGAGGACCAGGTTATGATCCTGGCGTCAGTTACAAAGTAAACTTATATGGAGACCAAGACACCGTCGGAAGATTTAATGCTGCTGCAGGAGGGTTAGTTAATGGCAATATCAACACTACTATGTATAATAGAATCCCCAATGTAGCCCAGGATCCATATGCGGAAATGGCAGCCAATTATTAAGGTTAGGTATTTATGATTTTTGGTGCAGGTGACCAAAATAAAAAACTGAGTAGTGCAGCTGGTCGTCCAAAAGATACATCTTATAGAAAACAAAATGCAGATGCTTACTCAGGTAAGATCTCTTCCAGTAAGTCTTCTGCAAATAAAACTATTGGTGAATCAAAAGCTACTGTTAGAAAATCTAATTCTGCCAAGCTAAAAGGCTCATACGAAGGCCTGCAGAATAGTTCCTCCACTGTCCTACAAATGGATGGTGTGGGCTATGACAATAAAGCTATACAAAATGCACGGTATAACAAAAATCAAGTATCTCATAATAATCAAAACTTTAACTTTAATATGGCACCTGTTGATAAAAATTATAGTATAATGGATAATTACAGTTCAATGTCTGCAACTGGATCATCTAGCAATAAAATTAGCAATATAGTTAAAAATAATATGATGTTTAAATAGGAAAATTACATGGCTATCAGTCCCCAATCATTTGACGCGCTAACAACATTAAAAAGCAATAATGCGCTAGATTCACTTACGAGGTATATCGACCTATTGTTGGATCCCTCAATAGGTAATGATGAAGAGACATCTTACACTCCGTACAGTGAGGCAGATCAATATCTTAAAATGAGAGATCTCATTAAAGATGGATCCGGAGAATTTAATTCTAATTCAGAAACAATTGAATTAAAAGACTATGATTTAAATTTAGCTCAATTAATATTTTTAGATGAAAATGACCAAATAGCAGTCGATGCGTATAGTTCATGCATAGCCACTCTTGTAGGCAATGCAGTTGCTAAAACATGGACAGAAGACATATTGAGGTTTTATGCAACTGAATATGAGCTAACTCCATCTACAACAATGGCCCAAATAAGAGTCCATTTTTATCAAAATAATTTTATCAATGCTAAATATGACCAAAATGTTTTCCTGTTAGTTGGTTTTAGAATATATAGATGTTTTTTGGAATTTGTTAAAAGTAGAATATCTTCATTTAAAAATTCTAATACAGAAAATCCTGAAGACGCAACCGATGGTGAAGAGAGGGATAATTCAGAAGATACGGTTATAGAATCAGATATTGGACAGCTTGAAGATATTTATAGTCTATTTTCCTTAGGTTCATATTATCCTGGAGTTTTGGAAAGAACTTTTAAGGGAAGAAATTTAGATGGTATTACATATGAAAATTATGAATCATCCCTTAAGTATGTCAATAGTTTTAGTAGAGTTTTTTCAAGTTTAAATCTTGAAGGATTGAATGGTTTAGCAGAACAGTCATCTGGAAGAAATAATTTTGAAACTATAATGAATAAAATAGAAGAAATTGGCCTACTCCACCTAGCATCTTATGCCTATGAAATATCAGAGTTTGCAAAGAAAAGGCTTAGAAATAAATTTACACTGAAGAGATCTGCAAATGATGTAGTAGATCCTACTGTAGATCTACCCTGGTTAATTTCATTAGGCGAAGTAATACAAAGGTTGAAACATGATCCCTTAACTTTTGCAGCGATAAGTTTTTACTTCCCAAGTTTAACAACCTTCCTGGTCGATGCACTAGCAGTTGTTGGAGATTATTCCGATAATGGTAAAGGCGGAGGAGAAGAAGATACCCTCAATAACGCAGATGACTTTGCATTATCTTTAGAAAAAGCTTTTGGTGTTACTTCTATAACTACTACTACTGACTTTGGATTTGGA
>Ga0102921_1000881_pt1 | contig 10585 bp, 13 predicted proteins | sample Colrivmeta156802_FD_78205 | JGI IMG/M metagenome (GOLD analysis project Ga0102921, IMG submission 78205) | Estuarine microbial communities from the Columbia River estuary - metaG 1568-02 | ecosystem: Environmental > Aquatic > Marine > Intertidal zone > Estuary | place: USA: Columbia River...
ACATATACTGCATAATCTTTGGAAGCACAACCAACTAATAAAAGTCCAGCAATCAATATAACAATACTTTTCATTTAACAGCCTCGTATATTTTCTTCTGTTGTTGATACCATTCATTCCATCCATCTACCTTAGCAGAACATTGATAGTACAATGAATAGTTTTCAACAATCGTTTTTAACATGTCAGTAATAGCAACTCTATCACCTTCAATCTTTCTTAAGTCTTCGCACTTCTCAGTCAATGCAGGTGTTGCGGCAGGAAATTTCTGTGTCACAGGAACGACAGTTGTACAGCCAGCTATTAATATAAGCAATAAAGGTGCTAGAATTTTCATTTCTTAGCCTCTATCGCTTTATTTAAAGTGGCGGCAGCATTGTGAGCATCTATAATATCTTTGGGTATTGGGCAATTCTCTACAAACTTAACTATCTCTTCTTTTTTCACTATCTCTCTGTCGATGTATTGTATAATGTCTCTTCCCTTTTCTTTAACTACTTTAGTTTGGGTAATGACTTTTTCTTGTATTTCGACATTCTTCTCTTTAGATTTTTCTTCTGCTATCTTAACTTTGTCTTCTAACTCTCTTACCCTTGCTTCCCACTTTGCTTCGTTCACAATGCCGCCTTCCATCCAAACACCAAACACTAATAGCAATGCGCTAATTACTTGTATGGGTAAACGATATGTACTAACGAAAGGCACAAACTTCAATACGGATGCTACTATCAATCCTAAAATAGAAACAATAACAATCAGATGGTAAAACCAATCTGGCATCAAATTTAGCAACCACATAATCTGCCACATGATAATTACTCTTTACTTGCGAATAGAGAACGTACTTTGTCTTCTATTGCTTTCGCCCACTCTGGTTGTGGAAAGTGCCAACCAACAAACGCACCAACTAAAATCCAAAAAATTGTTTCCAACATATCATTCCCTTTCAAATTGTTCTGTAAATAATCCACTACGACCATGTCTTAAGAAGATCATAGCACCTGTAGTTTCATCTTGTAATATGATCGGCTTCTTAGGATACTTGCGCCCATAGTCACGAATCGCATTACCTACTTCATCAACGCCAACATATTTTTCATATTTAAGATATTTCTTTTTGCCTGTTCGTGCGTTATTGAATCTCTTCGTATCAACAACAAACACATCATTTTTTGCAAATCTACGTAAGAACGATTTGTTTGCTGGAGGATTGCCATCTAGCCCCGCAATACCGCCTGTCACGTTTGCAACATCTTCTTCTATGCCCTCTGTCAAATATGTTTTGCCGTTGTAATAGTCTAGAAACTGTTCTTCTAGCGTTTCTTCTTTAATGTTCTTTTCTTCTTTGAGAAGAAACAATGCGGCCGCATAAGATGCAAGTCTTGTTTTTCCAAATGGCAATTTTTCCAAAACTCTTTTAAGTTTTAGAATTAATAAGTCAAACTTAGTGAATGAATCGTCTTGTACTGGTGTTCTCTTTTCTGAAGGCACAACAATGTTTCCTTCGTCATCGATGACGCCAGTTTTGTTTGCTTCCCACTCTGCGAACGGTGTAGTAAACAATCTTAAAATTCTATACACTAAGTATAAGTCTACTAAATTTGCCACTTATATTCTTCTCTTTAAAATGTTATACAATGCCAAGTCCAAAACTTCCACATCTTCTAATTTAATATACTCAAGATAAATTAAAAATGCATTCAACACATCGTGATGATTTACATCTATCTTGAACCTTAACATATTGACAGCCGCTTCGACACCAAACACATTTGAAAGAGATATGATATGATTAAGTATCAGTCTCTCTTTCAATTCTTGTTTGTCTGCATATTTGTTTATGAGTCTTTTGATATACTTAATTATTTTCAAGTCATCAAGAAATTCTAAAACAGATACACAATTAGGATTTATATAGTTGCTTACTGCGTATTCATCAAAATTGTCATTATTTAATGTAGACATTAGAAGGTGCTTAGTGCTACTCGCTTAATTGTCGATGCATCAACCGCAACATACAAATAACTTGCATCCCAAGAAATTGTACCTACGCCCCAACCAACAGCAGTATTGTTTGAACTTGCTGGTGTTTGTGTCGTGCGAATACGAATAGCGTCAGAATTAATATCAAGTGCTTCAGTCGGTGCATTAGTCATAATGCCAATCTTGTCTGCTGACGCATCAACATAAAACATGTTTGTTTGATTGTCAGATGCAATTACAGTATCAGAATCTGCACCTGAACTATTAATTGAAACACCTTTAGTAAATGTCAATTGATTGTTTGACGTTAACGTGAAGGTATTTGCACCTAATGATGTAGTGCCACTGGCTGTGATACTAATTGCATTAACAGTCAATGCTGATGTTGCGCCAAAGAAGTTGTCTACAGTAATTTTTTTGCTTACTGGTGAACCCAATGGATCATCAATGATTAATAATAAATCTTCTTTTGTCGCTACAGTCGATGCTGTTAGCTGTGTTACTTTTTTATCTGCCATTTCTTTTCCTTAATGTAAACCCAATTGAATGGGAATGCTACTGCCGGGACTCGGCCCAAATGTATTTCTTTTTATGAATCAGCCGCAACGGTGTCATCGTTTGCATCACTTGACAGAACACCAGTTGTCAAGATTTCAGATTTGTGACGGGTTACGCTATGCATGTCAGTATATGTTGTGTACTTAGTCCAGCCTGGTGTTACCAAACCTTTTGCACGATTGGCAGTAACTCCTGTTTCTGTTGCATCAAGTCCGATGATATTGTTGGCAAGAACTTCAGCTTGCGTAACATACTTTGGCGTGTCTTGTCCAACAATCGTAGATGCAGATAAGTTTGCTGTCGACCATGCTTGTTCAAGTGTCAAAGAAGTATTGCTTGCGATGGACGCAATTTTAATTCTTTTTCCACCAGCAAACTGAATAGTGTCACCAATATCCAATTGCGTTAGAAATGTTGTGTTTGATCCAGTTACGGTAGACGATGTGTTTGTCGTTGATATCGTTCCTGTGATTGAAAAGTTGTCTCTTGTTCCCCATAGTGCCATGGTGTTCTCCTTTTATTAATATCCTAGTTTTCGTAATTGTGAAATAGTGTTCATACTATTTATATGTCGTATTCCAATTCCGCCCTTCGCAACCCACTCTTTTATGTTTTTTTCATAATCGTCAATCAAAAGATTGGGGGTTCCGTCTTTGCTTACTGCAAATTTCTGCTTATTCTCTCTTGGAACAAGATAAATCTGTTCAACATTACCTAAATGTTTTCTAATCCATTCAAGTTTTTCTGGTTTACATGTAGCCATACGCTTAGAAGGCGTAGACAATATGTAAGGCTGATGTGGCTTGATGTATCTCCATAACATCATTGCGTCAGGCATAGGCTCTAAGTTAGCCCAAAACTTTGGTACTTTACTTAGTGCTTCCCATGTGACATCCTTTTCTCCCTGTTGAAAAGGTTGTAATCCTTGTGCTGTCAATACTTTATTTGCGCCGCCCAAAAAGTTGACTAACACTTGGTCCATGTCACAATAGATTTGTGGCAATTCGTTATTCATTTAGATTCTTTGATTTCCGGATTAATTTCAACTGGTTCTCTTTTACCAGTCAAGTCATCACCTTTTTGTACTGTAGCTTTGTTTGGCTTCTCTTCTTCTTTCATTTTCTTCTTAACGTCTTTGAAAGATTTAGGTTTCTTAGCCTCAAGCATAACTTCTTCTTTGTTTAAAAGATTGTGATAGCGAACTGCTTTCTTCAAGTCTTTGCTTGCGTTTGCATTCTTTGGATCACCCGCTTTGTCAAAATGATCGTCTGATTTTGCTTTAGCTTCGATACCACGCTTGATAGCTTTAATTTTATCTACAATACTTTCAGACATTTTTGGCGTCTTGCCAGCCTTCTTCATAGCAATGGCAATGGCCGCTTGCTGTTCGGGTGATGCCGCTTCTTTAGCTAAACGTTTCTCCGCTCTGTTCTGTCCAATGCTTCTCATTGAGAATTTGTGGCCAGCTTTGTTTGCAGACTTTGGATTATTGTCTCTAATGCCTCTACCAATTTTATCGTATTGTTTGTCTTGATCTTTTTCAGATTTATTAACATAAGAGTGCAATGTGTCTTTGTTCAATTCATCCAATTGAATCTCTTCAATGTACATGTTCAACTCATACTTCTGATTGTCCATGTTATACACTTGAAGGTGTAATTTCTTTTTAGATTCTTTGCCATCTTTCATTAGATTGACAGAGAATGAATTTGTTTTACCAGCAGATGGTTTCTTAGGACCAGTAGCAACTTTGTCGTGCCAATCGTCCATGTCTACTTCAAAGCCACGCTTCTCTGCTTGCTTGATAGCGGCTTGTACTGCTGTAGAATAATCTTTGTGATAAACTTCATAGTCAGACTTTTCGTTGATAGATTCTTCATCCATGCGCCCATTTGACGCCATTCTTTCTTTGCGTCTTTGTGCGGCAAAGTCAGCACCTTGTGGTTGTTTCTTTTTGCTACGCAAATGCGCTAAGTCGGTACCATCAATCTTACCATTCTTGTTTTTATCCATTGCTTTTTGTGCAGGAGATAATTCTTCAGTCTTCTTGCGTAGATGCGACAAATCAAATCCGTCAATCTTACCGTTCTTGTTCTTATCCATTGCTTTTTGTTTTGGTGACAACTCTTCTGTCTTCTGCTTTGCATCATTGTCAAATTGTTTTCTAGTTGCTTTCATAATGCCAGAGAAACGTTTGTTGCCTGTCTTTGTGTCGCCTGCTTTATCAGCGGCCGATGCGTTTTCACCAGCTTTCTTTTTATAATCTGCTAGTTTTTCGTTAGACAATTCATTAATTTTTTTATCTGTTGAAGTTAAATCCAAACCAATTTTACCAACTCTTACAACTCCATTACCACCCTTTTCTTTTACTGATGCTAAAAACTTATCCGCATCATCTTTTGATTTATAATGTGCAACTGCAATTTTTGGATCAGTTTTTTTCATTTTATATAAAACAGAATGTTGTTCGTCAATAGATTCAACTTCTTCAACCTTTAGACTTATACTCTTTTTTAATTTGTTAACATCTTGTTTGTTTGCTTTTCCTGCGCTAGTTACACGGGCTGGACTTCTGTGTGCGAGTTTATCATAGGACCCAAGAGTGTGTCCTGGTCTTGTATAGTGACCTTTAGCATCTGCGGCACCTTGAACTGCGGCCGCAGATTTTGCATCTTTGGTTTTCTTAGCACGATCTGCAAATTTTTGAGGATCGTGTGACTTACCATAATGATAATCTGCATCAGGATCGGAAGCGGCGTGGGCGGCTTTAGCTAAAAGTTTTGTTGAAATTTCATCAAGCTGAACGTCTTCTTTCTTCATGCTCTTTCTAAGAACACGATTCTGTGCAAGTTTAGATACGAACTTGATTTCAGCGCCAGCAAGAGATTGCAAAGATTTCAAATCTAATCTATCAAGCATAGCAATCAATTTTTTGTATGTGTCACTTGCTGGATCAATGCCATTAATCTTAGAGTACTCTGCTTTCAAAGCGGCAATCTGAGATGGGCTAAATGATTCCATAACTGTTTCTTCAGTCTTCACAGCTTTTTTCTGTGATGCAAGTGCTTCACGTTCTTTTTGTTGTTTGATTCTCAACTTGATGCTCTTCAATGTTAATTGGGCACGTTTTTCCGCATCTTTATTTGCGACTGCCGTACCTGATCCAACTTTTGCTTCTTCTATATTTTTCATGTGTATCTCCGCCTTAATCTAAATCGCTTACGCTTTTGTCTGAACGCCACATTTGGCAAGACCAGTAGTTTGCTTTCCACTTTGGTCCAGGATTGTCGCAACCGTGTCTAGCACGATAACTCTTTAATCTTTCGGGATCGTCACGTTTGATTTCCATATTAGGATCACCAAAACGAACGACAACAACTTTACCATTTGGTCCCATAGTGTAGACACCAAACTTTTTCGGACCATCAGATGTTCTGAATGGATCATTTAACTTAACAGACTTACCTTGATAATCTGCTTCGTTTACAATTTGTTCCCAATCAACTTCTTCTGCTACTTCTTCGTTGGCTGGAACACAATTAGGAACAGTCTTACCATTTAAAACTTTTGTGCCTACTGCTTTATATCCATCCCAACATGCTTCATCTAAATCTTGACAATCATCACAACAGGCTTCTTCAGATTGTCCTGGCGTATCTTTTGCATATGATTTACGCATTGCATCTGTACCCCATTCTAATGCTTCAGCAAATTTAGAAAACTCTTCGTTAGAGTTTACTTTAGACGCTAAGTCTTTATCTGCTTTACCCCAAGTGCCACTACCTTTTGTGATGAATGAATTGACTCTAGCAAATGCCCATTGCTGTGGTGTAGTTCCGGGACGGTGACCGCCTTGCCAAGCGGCCATACCTCTGTCGTAAACTGCTTTGAGAATGCTATAAGAAATGCCAGACTTTTCTGATTTCTTTTTCAAGCCTTCGATCTCTTCTAAGATTGGCTTGAATTCTTCGTATGCATCACCAAACTCATCTGGTCCCATTTCACTTGCGTACACATCTAACTCTGCGCCAGAGAATTCGCCATCGTCATCTTCGTCTTCATCGCCTTCGTCATCTTGATAATCAAAGTCATCTTCGAATTCTAAGTAATCACGTACTGTTGAAATGTAGTCAGCCGCCTTAGTGATCTTAGATAGAACCCAAGCATCTGGCTCTTCATCCATTTGATCCATCATTTCAAGCAATTCTTCTGCGTCTTGAATCATGTTAGAAACTTCGATTTGTGCCATTGACAGTCCATCAGTCTCATCATAGTCATCGTACTCATGGTCTTCGCCCATGAGTTTCATACCAGTAACGTCTTGAATCATTTTCCATGCAGCCGATTGATTCTTATCTGCAATAAGTTTTTTGAGTTTTTCTTTTTCTTGTGGTGTTGCAACTTGAAAGAACTTCATCATCTCCATTGCACCAATGTTACCTCTGTATGCGGCTTCATCGATAGACTCTTTCTGTAGCTGAGTCTTTGTCATTCTGAACAATGCATCACTTGATGTTACCATATCAAGTAGCGTTGTTAATAAATCATTTGTGACATTGCGCTCTGACGGGTTCAACATGTCGCCAGATTTTAATTTCTCAACAGAACGTTTGATGACTGCAAGAGATTTTGTGTCTGCTAATCCCAAACGAACTAATTGGTCCAATCTAGAAATTTCTTTTCTATCTTCTGGTGTCTTTACTGCTTCACCATACATCTGTTTGAATTTCATCGTATGCTTTGATTGTGGCATACTTTTTTCTCTAGCTTCTTTGTCACCCGGCGCATCATTGTATGCACTCTTATCTGAATCCGATTTAGGTCCAGTTGCCGCAAAGTGTGATGCTCTAGCATCTTTCGTATCTTTATCTAAGCCTTTGTAATATTTACTTGGCTGTGTTCCGTCTTTCTTCGCAACATCTTTGTCTTGCGGTAGAGTTGGCTTCTCAACAATGAATTCTGCAAAGATATGATTCAAATCTTCTTTTCTCATCATCATGTTTTGTCTACGTGCAACCTCTTTACTTCTAGCCGCTGGCACTAAACGTACTGCAAACTTTTTAATTGCTGGCAACATTTTCTGCAATCTTGTGTCTACTGCAATTTTCTCACCAGTACCCAAGTCTGCATAGTTCTTACCACCAGCAAGGCGCCCTCTGAAGAATTTATATGCCATCTTAGCGGCTCTTCTTTTTAATCTCTTAGGATCAGCAAAACGTTTTGCTTGTAATTGTCTTGATCTCACTAGACGTTTTTGAATTCGTCTAAACTGTTGCGCTCTTTGTCTACGTTGTGCATAGCCAAGAACCGCTTCGTCTTGTTGTTCTATTTCTTCTTTCAAATTCATTCCCCTTTTAACTGCATCAAACAATGCTTTTGCATCCGAGTCAGATAATTTTGATGGCACACCTTGCTTAAAACTGTTGAAGTCGTCCGATGTAACAAACCCACGCATCTTAGAACCTGACATACCAGACACACCTTCTGCATCTGGATCACGTTCGCCCGCTGAAACAACTTCAATAGTTTTAAAAGTGAAATCTTTTCCATTGTACTTATTGAGTAAAGTCTTAAACTCTGGAATTCTATCACTACCAACAACAACAATTAAATCATCATACTTGCCAGTAAGTTCTTTAGCCACTTCAATGATTGTTCTTGCAACAGAATTTTGAACCATTGGTCCAAATGCCTTCTTTGCAAACTTAACTTTAGTCTTAAAGTCTAGTGGATCTTTTTTTGGATTTGTGCTGTGCGATAGATACAGTTTAGCATCAGCGTTACGCTTTTTTGCTTCTGATTTGATTTTGTCGGCAAGTTTTTCGTGGCCGTTTGTCATTGGGTTCATTCGCCCAAATGAGACTACAACTTGCGATTTTGTTGCTTCTGTTAAAGAAGCCTTGAATGTTTTCATGTTTTTAGAGTTTTCCGTAGACTTATCTGTACAGGTTTGCCGTAGCCTAACTGTGTTATAGTTTATTTATAATTTATATGAATTTCATTTTTTCGTATCAAACCTTACAACAATTTCGTTTAATCGAACCTCTTGACCCGCAACCATAGTTTTACCTCGGCCTTTAAGTGCAATTCTAACTGAAGTTTTATCTGCTACTTTTTTTATCAACGCATCATCGATAAATTGAATTTCCTTTTCAGATAAAATATAATTCGCTGATAACTTGGGTTTACCCGTAAATGTATATTTTCCAGTCATAGCTTCTTCAATAATAGCAAGTTTTACTTTTTCATACTCCTCAGATACTTTTGGAGTTTTGGAAGAACCCAATATAGTTTTAAGTAGTTGGTCGTATCTCTCTGCTTTTCCCAGTTGAACATCGGCAATTTGTCTAGTCATTTTGCCTAGATCACCATACTCTGCATCAAGTTCTGCCAATACAGACAATAATTGCATAGATTTTTCCGAATCATAACTTTCATCGGCCGCTAAGTTTTCTAAAACACCTGCTAAAAATTTAACTGTTGTTGCTATACCGCCAGATGATAACTGGATATCACCACCATACTTCAATGAACATTTTAATTCTTTTCTTGAAGTAGTTATTAGCAAGTCAGTTTTTGGTTCAACTCCACCACCTGATGTTTTTTCAACATCAGTTATTGTGCCAAAACTCTTTTCAATAAAACCAATAGCCTTTAGTGCATTTTTTTGCACATCTTTAGGAGAAAGATCATAATTAGTTTTGGCAGTTTTTGCAACAGCATCATTCGCAAATTTTTTTGGATTAACTTTAGCAATTAGATGATATATACACCACTCAAATGCAAGACCTTTATTCATATTACTCTCCTTCTTTTAATTATTATACACTAAAACTACTGCCACAACCGCAAGTGTGTTTTGCATTTGGATTAGTAATCACAAATTCTTTTCGCATAAACTCATCTTTGTAGTCTATGTTTGCATCTTGTAAATATTGCATACTCATTGCATCAACTAAGACTCTGAATTCATCTAGAGGAAATTCAAAATCATCTTCATTCTTAACTTCGTCCATTGTAAATCCGTAATTGAATCCAGAACACCCACCACCCACAACAAACGTTCGTAGTGAAATGTTTGGATTGTTTTCTTCTCGTAACAAGTCTATGATTTTAGACTTTGCAACATCTGTTATTGTAATCATTTATAGCCGCCTTTATAGCATCTTCTGCAAGTATTGAACAATGAATTTTAACCGGTGGTAAGGCAAGTTCTTCAGCAATTTGTGAATTAGAAATCTTTCCTGCTTCGTCAAGTGTTCTGCCCTTGACCCACTCTGTGACAAGACTGGAACTTGCGATTGCGCTTCCACATCCGTACGTTTTGAATTTTGCATCTGTAATTATTCCTTCTTCTACTTTAATTTGAAGTTTCATAACATCACCGCAAGCAGGTGCGCCAACAATACCAGTGCCAATATCAGCATCAGTCTTGTCAAAAGATCCGACATTCCTGGGATTTTCATAATGATCTAAAACTTTTTGAGAATATGACATATTTATTGTTAAAAATAGTTACCCGATGTATACATAAAGGTGTCCGGTTTCAATTTAAACCTTATTACCTCTGCCAACCTTTAATGATATCAGGTGAGAAGTTAGCGTAGCTGAATTGCATTCTGTCAACTAACTTGACTGCATTGCCTTTGATCTTGTCAATTGCAACATAACCCTCAACACCAGTCACTTCGTAACCTTTCTTAGTCAACAAGAAAGTATTCAACGTCTTGACTTCATCCATCTTCTTAATTAAAATCAACTTAGCTTCTGCTAAGAGATTCATCATTGTGAAAATGTCTTCTAAGTGGGATTTGTTTTTTGGTGAAAAGAATTTAAGCACTTTGCTTTTCTTCAACATCTGAGTAGCACGACCACGTTCACCTTTGCCTTCGGCCTGTTTCTCGTAGTAATCTTCTATGTATGTAATCAATTCTTTAACATGTGCTTTGACGTTGGTGATTTTCAACTGTTGACGCACTTTTGAATTATTGAATGTCTTAATGCGTTCAATCAAGTCTTCATCTGTATTGATGTAGTTTAGAGT
>Ga0102921_1000884_pt1 | contig 10574 bp, 7 predicted proteins | sample Colrivmeta156802_FD_78205 | JGI IMG/M metagenome (GOLD analysis project Ga0102921, IMG submission 78205) | Estuarine microbial communities from the Columbia River estuary - metaG 1568-02 | ecosystem: Environmental > Aquatic > Marine > Intertidal zone > Estuary | place: USA: Columbia River Estuary...
CATATCATTTACAACTATAGAAGGGGTATTGGCTGCGGCATGAGAAAAAGTAGCTCTTGTTTCTTCATGCTTTGGTTTACCGTGTATAATGATGGAATATCCTTTTTTTGCAATCTGCTCACTTCTGTTCCATACTTTTTCAACAAAGGGGCAAGTCGTATTGTACTTTTGAATATCAATCCCTTTTTGAATAATTTTTTCTTCTAATTCTAAAGTGGTCCCAAAAGCTGGTATAATCACTACATCATCAGCATTCAAAGTATCTAAAGGAATCAATTCATTTCCTGAAGTGTCTTGCAAAAACTGCACACCTCTTTTTGTTAGGTCTGCATTTACTTGTGGATTATGAATCATTTCACTCAATAAGAAGATCCTTTTTCCTTGATTTTCTTCAATGGTTTTATAAGCAATATTGATAGCATTTTCTACTCCATAGCAAAATCCAAAATGTCTAGCCAAGTAAATTTTGAGATGGCCAAAATCCAATAAAGTTGGACTAAAGTCTTTCTTTAATTTGTCTTGTTCTTTGCGCTTTTGTTTAATGGCAGAGATCAAATTACTTCTATAGCCAGTAGGCACTTCAAAACTTTTCATTCAAATTGGATTTGGTCGATAACAAGCACAAAAGTACATAGTTTCTCCAATAAATTAGCAGATACTAGCTTGGGCTCGTATCTTTGCGCCATGCATTATGTATCTGTTGAAGGACTGACTAAGAGTTATGGAATTTACCCCTTATTTAAAGGGATTAGTTTTAATATCAATGAAGGGGATAGAATTGCTTTAATTGCCAGAAATGGAGTGGGAAAATCTACTTTATTGAAGATTATGGCGGGTAAAGAGCACCCGGATGCAGGTACTTGTAGAATTCATAAAGATGTTCATTTGGTGATGTTTGAACAAGACCCCCAATTTGATGAATCTGCTACGATTCTTCAAAACCTATTTCAACAAGATCATCCAGTAATGAAAGCCATCAGTCAATATGAAATGGCTATGGAAAGTGGAGAGGAACAAGCTATTTCGGATGCAATTGTTGAAATGGAAGAAAGAAGTGCATGGGATTTTGAATCCAAAGTAAATATTATTTTAACGCAATTGAATATTCACCATTTACAACAACCCGTTGCAAAATTAAGTGGAGGACAGCGTAAAAGAGTTTCTTTGGCGAAAACCTTAATTCAAATTGGTTTTGATCCAAGACATATTTTTTTATTAATGGATGAGCCCACCAATCATTTGGATTTAAATATGATTGAATGGCTGGAAAATTATTTGTCTCAAGAAAAAGTAACTTTATTATTGGTATCGCATGATCGCTACTTCTTAGAATCTGTAACGGATGAGATTTGGGAATTAGAAAGAGAAAATTTATATACTTACAAAGGGGATTACGAAAATTATTTAGAAAAAAAAGCTGCTAGGATAGAAGCGGAGCAAGCAAGCATCGACAAGGCAAAAAATACTTTTAGAAAAGAATTGGAATGGATGCGCAAACAGCCCAAGGCAAGAACTACAAAGAGTAAAAGCAGACAGGATAATTTTTATGAGGTTGAAGCCAAGGCGAAACAAAAAATTGAAGAAGCCAATTTGCAGTTAGGAATGAAAATGTCTCGTTTGGGCGGAAAGATTATTGAATTGAAGAAAGTTTATAAGGCTTATGTGGATATTCAAGTATTAAAAGGGTTCGATTATACATTTAGCAAGGGAGAGAGAGTAGGTATAGTTGGAAAGAATGGTGTGGGTAAATCTACCTTCTTACAAATCTTACAAGGTCTTACATTACCCGATAGCGGTAAAGTCAATGTAGGGGATACCATAGTATTTGGTAATTTTTCTCAAGAAGGATTGGTATTCAAAACCGATATGCGTGTTATTGAGTATTTGAAAACCTTTGCAGAAAATTTCCCTTTAGCAAGTGGAGGTTCTTTAAGTGCTGCGCAGTTTTTGGAATTATTCTTGTTTACGCCAGATAAACAATACACTTATTTAAGTGCTTTAAGTGGTGGAGAGAAAAAGCGTTTACAATTATTGACTGTTTTATTTAAGAATCCTAATTTCCTGATCCTAGATGAGCCTACCAATGATTTAGATTTACCTACATTGGCTGTGTTAGAACAATTTTTATTAGAATATACCGGCTGTGTTTTATTGGTATCGCATGACAGATACTTTATGGATAAACTAGTAGATCACTTATTTATATTTGAAGGAGATGGTATTATTAGGGATTATCCGGGTAACTATACACAGTATAGAATCTTAGAAAAATCCAAACAAAGTTTAAGTAGTGTAAGTTCTGATATCACCACTCAAAAAGAACATCCTATTCAAAAGGTTGAAGAAAAGTCTGCACCAATCATACTTGACAATGTATCAAAGCCTGCAGCTGTGAAAATGTCGTATAAAGAAAAGCTAGAGTGGGAGACATTAAATAAAGACATGCCTGTATTGGAAACCAAAAAAGCTTCATTGATGGAGCAAATGAATCAATCTGATCTAGATTATGATGCCATTACTACATTAAGTAAAGAATTATCTCAAATCACGAGTCAATTAGAAGCTGCGGAACTTCGTTGGTTGGAATTAAGTGAGAAGCAATAAAAATGAGGCCTACCCTGTGCTTTTTTGAGGCCTAAGTACCTAATTCATCGAATATCTTGTATCTATTTTAGTGTTATACCTCACTAAAACTATTTACTATGAAGCCAATTGAACGAATTTCTATGTACCTACAGTTTAGGAACATTTCCCCCCATTCTTTTGAAAGGAAAATCAAATTATCCAATGGTTATTATGCCAAACAGCTAAGAAACAAAGGATCTGTCGGATCTGATATTCTGATTAAAATCCATGAACACTATAGCGAACTCAATATGTTATGGGTGCTTACTGGAGAAGGAAATATGATTGACGAATCTAGGGCCAATAGTATTATGCAAGCAGAAGAGTTTACATTTAAATATGAAGTAGAAAATATTAAATTACAAAATCTGCAAGAAGATGTAGCACAATTAAATACCGCATTAAAAGATAAAGAGAAAATTATTTCCTTGTATGAATTTATGTTGAATCAACCTTCAGGTTCAACTATTACACAGCAACCTTCCCCCAATAGCTTATAAAAAAAGGCCCCCGATTTCGGGGGCCTTATATGTTTATATTACAATTTATTAAGCATAAGATGCTACTGGCTCACATGTACAAACTAAATTTCTATCTCCATGTGTATTATTCACCCTTGCTACACTTGGCCAGAACTTATTTTGTTGCACATAAGATAAAGGGAAGGCTGCAACCTGTCTTGAATATGCATGATTCCACTCATCAGCACAAATCACATGTTGCGTATGAGGTGCATTCTTTAAAGGGTTGTCTACTTTATCAAAACTTCCGTTTTCTATCGCTTTGATTTCCGCATGTATCGCTAATAAAGCATCGCAGAAACGATCTAATTCAGCTTTGTCTTCACTTTCTGTAGGTTCTATCATAATAGTGCCTGGAACAGGGAAGCTCATTGTTGGTGCGTGGAATCCATAATCAATCAATCGCTTAGCAACATCTTCTGCTTCGATACCAGCACTTGCTTTGAATGGTCTTAGATCAATTATAAATTCATGAGCACAAGTACCATTCTTACCAGTATATAAAATAGGGTAAGCGTTTTCTAATCTTGTTTTCATGTAATTCGCATTCAAAATAGCATATGAAGTAGCTAATTCTAATCCTTTAGCGCCAAGCATCTTGATATAAGCATAGCTAATCAACAAAATACTTGCAGATCCCATTGGCGCCGCACTTACTGCATTGGCATCGTTATTGTTGATACTATGACCAGGTAAATAAGGTGCTAAATGATCGTTCACACAAATCGGTCCCATGCCAGGTCCGCCACCACCATGAGGGATTGCGAATGTTTTATGTAAGTTCAAGTGACAAACATCTGCACCAATATTGCCAGGGCTCGTTAATCCAACCTGAGCATTCATATTAGCTCCATCCATGTATACCATTCCACCTAAATCATGAATGGTTTGGCAAATTTCAATAATTGTTTCTTCAAATACACCGTGTGTACTTGGGTAAGTGATCATTAAAGCACCTAAATTATCTTTATGTTCTTCTGCTTTTGCTTTTAAATCATCCATATCAATATTACCAGCAGCATCACAAGCCACCACTACTACTTTAAAGCCAGCCATTACCGCACTTGCAGGATTGGTGCCGTGTGCACTAATGGGGATCAATACAATATTTCTATTGGTTTGATTTCTTGCTTCATGATAAGAACGGATGGTTAATAAACCTGCATACTCTCCTTGTGCACCGCTATTAGGCTGCAAACTACAGGCAGTGAAACCAGTAGTCTCGCACAAGTAATCACTTAACTCTTTAGCGATTTCTTGATAACCCTTAGTTTGTTCACTTGGAGCAAATGGATGCAATCCGCCAAAGCAAGGCCAACTTACTGGGATCATTTCTGTTGCAGCATTTAATTTCATCGTACAACTACCCAAGCTAATCATGCTGGTATTCAAAGAAAGATCTTTGTTTTCTAGTTGCTTAATATAACGCATCATTTGTGTTTCACTATGGTGCGTGTTAAATACTGGATGTTGTAAATAGGAACTAGTTCTGGTTAAACTAGCTGGGATACTTGCATTTTTAACTGTTGCATTTTGTGCAGCAGCTTTCTTATTCGTCAACTTCTCAAATAAAGAAACTATTTGTTCTACTGTTTTGTTTGAAGAGGTTTCATCTAAGCTAATACTTACAGTACCATCACTAAAGTAATTGAAATTAATTGCTGCAGCACTAGCTATTTTGTATAAAGCACTTGCGTCAAATCCTTTGATATGCAATGTGTCAAAATAGTATGCGTTAGCTTGTTCAATTCCTAACGATGTTAATTGTTGTTCTAATGATTGTGTTAATCCATGCACTCTTGAAGCAATATTTTTTAATCCCTCCGGTCCATGGTATACAGCATACATTACAGCCATATTGGCTAATAGAGCTTGCGCAGTACAAATATTAGAAGTTGCTTTTTCTCTCTTAATATGTTGCTCTCTTGTTTGAAGTGCCATTCTCAAAGCACGATTACCTTGTGCATCGATACTTACTCCAATCAATCTACCTGGCATACCTCTTTTAAATTCATCTTTTGTTGCAAAATATGCTGCATGTGGTCCACCAAAGCCCATTGGAACTCCAAATCTTTGCGTATTTCCCACAGCCACATCTGCATTTAATTCTGCTGGACTTTTCAATACAGTTAATGCTAAAATATCTGCCACTAAAATTACATATCCGCCTGCTTTGTGCACTGTGTCAATGAATGCAGTATAATCTTCAATACTTCCTGTTGCATTAGGGTACTGTAAGATGGCTCCAAAATAGGTATTATCAATAGTAGCAGTTGTATAGTTGCCTTCAACTAATTCAATATTAATTGGAGTAGCTCTAGTTTTTAAAACAGATTTTGTTTGCCCAAAAATGGAAGCATCCACAAACAACTTGGTCTGTGTAGCATGCTCTGTTTTGTTAGCATGGTTATAAATCATTGCCATAGCTTCAGCAGCTGAAGTAGCTTCATCCAATAAAGAGGCATTTGCAATGGCCATACCTGTCAAATCAGTGATCATGGTTTGAAAGTTCAATAAACTTTCTAAACGACCTTGAGCAATTTCTGCTTGGTAAGGTGTGTATTGTGTATACCATCCTGGATTTTCAAAAATGGTTCTTAGAATTACACTAGGTGTAATGGTACCATAATAACCTTGACCAATACAGTTGGTAGCAATCACATTTTTTGAACCAATAGTTTTTAATGATTCCAACAATTCAAATTCTGATAAACCAGCTGGAATGTTCATTGGCTTTTTTAAACGAATAGATGCCGGAATGGTTTTTTCAATTAATACCTCTAAACTTGGGGCTCCAATGGCTTTCAACATTTGATTGGTTTCAGATGCATTGGGTCCAATATGTCTTTGGATAAATTCTGCTCCGCTGTTGTTCATTTTCTACTGTATTGTGTAGGTTAAAAATTGCCACAAATATAGTTAATAAATAGGCGGTCTTTGTTCTTGTTTAATGTTTTTGTACTTGGTTGGGGAAAGCTTGTGGATGACTGATAAATGGTTTACATTTGGTTACAAATATGGAGCCTTCAATTGAACAATATTTTGAGAAGCCAGCCCCGGAAGTCCTTAAAAAGTTTCAAAACTTCTTAAAAAGGGTGGAAAAGAAGCAAATCTTAAAAGTTTTGCCTGATTTGCATGATTTGGCCTTTGAAAAGATCAATTGCTTGGATTGTGCAAGATGTTGCAAGAATTATTCACCAAGGTTCAAAACGCCCGATATTAAAAGAATCAGTAAGTACTTGAAATTGAAAGAAAGTGTATTTATTGAAAAGTATCTTTTACTAGATAATGAAGGAGATTATGTGACCAATACCAAGCCCTGTCCATTTTTAGCTGGGGACAATACATGCTCTATTTATGATCAAAGACCTTCTGATTGTGAAAGGTTTCCTTATACAGATGAAGATGTTTTTTTTAAAAGGACATCCATTACGATGAAAAATGCAGAGTTCTGTCCAGCTGTTCATGTGGTGATGGAAGAGCTATTGAAAAAGTAAAATCAATATTCCATTTTTCTTAAACTAGGCGCTTTAAACCAAGTAGTGGTTACCACTATTAAAGTCATGATGCCGCCAAATACAACAGAGGGTACAACACCCATTGCTCGTGCAGCTAATCCACTTTCAAATTGGCCTAATTCATTGCTACTATTGATGAACATGGAATTCACGCTCATGACCCTTCCACGCATATGGTTGGGAGTTTTTAATTGTACGATGGTCCCTCTTACAATCATGCTAAAGCCATCTAAGATCCCACTTAATAAAAGTGCCGCAAACGAAATCCAGAAAGTGGTGGATAAAGCAAATACAATAATACATACTCCGAATCCAGCTACTGCCAATAATAGTTTTTTGCCTTGTTGTTGATGTACTGGGAAAATGGTAATGATAAAAATAATCAAGATCGCACCAATATCTGCTGCAGCATTTAACCAACCAAAACCAATGGGGCCCACTTTCAATATATCTCTTGCAAATACTGGTATCATGGCAACGGCTCCTCCAAATAGTACTGCAAACAAATCCAATGATAATGCTCCTAAGACTTCTTTGGTTTGTACTACAAATCGTATTCCTTCTTTTACGCTTTCTAAAGTTTTTTGTTCTACTTCTTGTTTATGAGGAGGCTTTGGTTTGATTTTGGAAATAAAAACAAATCCAATGGTAACCATACCAAGTACAATCCAAAGTGAACCAGTATTACCAAATCCTGCAATAAAGAAACCTACCATCGCATGGCCTAATACCGAAGCACTTAGCCAAATGCCTTGGCTCCAAGTAGTTGCATTTTGCAATAAATCTTTTGGCATGATTTCTCCCACTAAGGTTCCAAAGCTAGGTCCTGTAAAAGAACGTATAATTCCAGTACAAAAAATTACAAAATAAATACCTATCGCAATTTGCAAATTGTTGAAAGCACCTGTGCCTATCTTACTTGAAAGTACTAATAAAGCAATGGCACATATCCAATATAAGGCAACGCCTTTCAATAAAAGTTTTCTTTTTTCACTGATATCAATCACGTGTCCAGCATACAAAGCAAGAGACACTGCGGGGATAACTTCTGCCAGTCCAATCAATCCAATGGCAAAAGGCTCATTGGTTAGTTCATAGATCCACCAACCTACCAAAGTGCCCATCATTCTGAGGCCCATGATAAACAAAAAACGTCCAATCATCAGGTTCCTGAATTCACTTATTTTAAGTGCGCCAAATGGATCCTTTTTTTGAACTATTTGTTCTGCTGACATAAGCTTATGGTAAGTTAAAATAATGTTGGCCTTCTTCTAAATCTTTATCCAAGGCATCTAAAATTACTTTTAAATGTGCTTCATTGTATAAAAAATCTGCATTACTTGCGTCTACAAAGATGGTTCTAATATTGTGTTGCTTGATATAGCTGGTATAGGTTTCTTGAATTTTAAACAAGTATTCATCTGGAATAGCTTGTTCAAATTTTCTATTACGCTTCTTGATATTGCTTTGCAATCGATTTACCGGAGCGTGTAAGTAAATTAAAATATCAGGAGGGGTTAATTGCTGATAAAATACATCAAACATTTTTTGATATAGTCTAAACTCTTCTTCGGGTAAATTGGCTTTGGCAAATAGCAAACATTTAGTGAACATGTAGTCAGATACGATCACTTGTTGAAATAAATCTCCGTTTTTTATTAATTCCTGTTGTTGCTTAAAGCGTTCTGCAAGAAAAAACAATTCTAATGGGAAAGCGTATTGTTTTGGGTTCTCGTAAAATTTTATCAAAAATGGATTTTCTGCAAATTCTTCTAATACCGTTTTGGCATTAAAATGTTGTGCTAACAAATGCGTTAAAGTAGTCTTACCTGCTCCTATATTTCCCTCTATGGCTATAAATTGATGCTTCATAGTTCTTTTCTTCGCATCAAATATAAGCGCTGAAGGGCGTATCTATTTATTTTTTTATACACAGTAAAGGATCTTCACAATCCGTCAATAATTGAGTAATAGATTTTTTCAATATGGGATGAATAAAATTTGGGGCAATTTCTTTTAGTGGGGTTAAAACAAAATTTCTTTTTTGCATCTGAGGATGTGGGATGGTTAGGTTTGCTGAATCAATTATTTGGTCGTTGAAAAAAATAATATCCAAATCAATCGTTCTTGGCCCCAAATGTTCTTGTCTAATTCTACCCATATTTTTTTCAATAGCTAAAAGTGCCATCATTAAATCATGGGCAATCAAATTTGTTTCAATCAATAAAGCTTGATTTAAAAAAGCGGGTTGATCTTCTTTTCCCCAAGCTGCTGTTTCATACATGGATGAACTTAATAAAATAGGCCCTATCTCTTGATGAATAGCCAATTTAGCCATTTCTAAATTTGCCAATCGATCACCCATATTGCCGCCTATCAAGAGGTATGCTTTGTTCATGGAAGTATGCTTAAAGTAGCTCAAATATCCATAATTTTACACCGTTACACAATAAAATATAGCAGCATGAAAAATTTCTTTGTTTCTTTTTTCGCCAGTTTACTCGCTTTTTTTGTTTTTTGCTTAATTGGCTTCTTCTTATTAATTGGTATTGCTGCTACTTTTTCTTCAGAAGAGCCAAAAGTTGTCGCGTCCAATTCAGTTTTAGTATTGGATCTTTCTAATGAATTTTTAGAACAAGTTCAAAATGATCCAATTTCAGAAATAGTCAATAAGCGAAATGGAAAATCACCAAGCTTATCAGAATTGGTTCGTTTGATCGCACATGCTAAAAAAGATGATGCCATTAAGGGCATTTATATAAAGTGTCAGCAAAATCCAAATGGCTATGCTGCGTCTGAGGAAATTAGAAAAGCGTTATTAGATTTTAGTAGTTCTAAGAAATTTGTAATTGCTTATGGAGAAACCATTACACAAAAAGCATACATGGTTGCCAATGCAGCGAATGCGATATATACACATCCGCAGGGTGGTATTGAGTGGAATGGATTTAGTTATGAGTCTCTATTTTTGAAAGGTTTATTGGATAAATTAGAAATTGAACCACAGGTTTTTTATGCTGGTAAATTTAAAAGTGCAACAGAGCCATTTAGATATACGCAAATGTCTGAAGCCAATAAATTACAAACCAATGTTTGGATTTCTGGTCTATATGATCAATTTATTAGCAATACAGCTCGTCAAAGAAATTTAAATGTAGATAGTTTAAAATACCTAGCCAATCAAGGGAGCATTCAAACTGCATTTGATGCGAGTAAGCATGGCTTAGTGGATGGATTATTGTACGATGATCAAGTAAAGAAAATGATTGCTAAAAAATTACGTCAGGATGATCAACAAGATATTGCCTTTTTGAGCATGGGTGATTATGCAAGTACAGTGGCTTTGAGAGGAACTGGTTCTGGTAAAGTGGCTGTAGTGTATGCCAATGGAGATGTGGTGATGGGTAAAAATCAACAAGATGCTATTGCAAGTGATGATTTTAGAGTGTTGTTACAAAAAATTAGAAAAGACGAATCTATTGATGCAGTGGTATTGAGAGTTAACTCTCCAGGTGGAAGTGCTTTGGCGAGTGATATTATTTGGAGAGAAATAGATTTATTAAAAAAAGAAAAACCAGTGGTGGTAAGTATGGGTGACCTTGCTGCATCCGGTGGATATTATATTGCATGTGGTGCTGATTCTATTTTTGCGAATGCTGGAACGATTACTGGATCAATTGGAGTTTTTACTGTAATTCCAAATGTAAAAGGATTGATGAATAATAAATTGGGCATTAGTTTTGATGGTGTTAAAACAGGGCAGTATGCAGACATGCCTTCTACTACAAGGCCTTTGAATGCAGCAGAACAAAAATTTATGAAATCCGGAGTAGATAGTATTTACCATACTTTTAAATCTAGGGTATCCGTTGGCAGAAAAAAATCCATGGAGTATATTGATTCCATTGCG
>Ga0102921_1000890_pt1 | contig 10560 bp, 9 predicted proteins | sample Colrivmeta156802_FD_78205 | JGI IMG/M metagenome (GOLD analysis project Ga0102921, IMG submission 78205) | Estuarine microbial communities from the Columbia River estuary - metaG 1568-02 | ecosystem: Environmental > Aquatic > Marine > Intertidal zone > Estuary | place: USA: Columbia River Estuary...
AAGGCTATTCCTCAAAAAACGCCTTTTGAAACATCCACCCCAATGGCATAACCATAATAACTCCCATCCAATTCCCGGTAAATTCGAATTTTGTTGCAAGCTTTCCCAAGGTTGACAGGGGTCCAGGAACGACCCCCATCCCGGGTTTCGTAGCCGCTGTTCATGGTGCCAACAAAGCCATGGTTCTCGTTAAGAAATCCAATTCCAAATTGCCTTGCATTGGCATCTTCAACCAAATCGATTTCGAACCAAGTCAAGCCACCATCGGTGGTTTTGGCGATACGCTGCTGTTTGACAGTCGTGTCGGGGTTGTAGGACTGAATAGTCGCATAACCCATGTTAGCCGTCGGGAAAGAAACCTTCCAAGTCGTTTCGTAAGGTCGGTTGGATTGATAGACTTTCTTCCATGTCTTGCCGCCGTCGGTTGTTCTCAAGAGAAGGGCATTGGATTTGGATAGATCATCATCCGAAGATGCACAAACAATTCCATGGTTCTTATCAAACATTTTGATATCAAACAACATTTTGCAATCTTCATTCATGGTGTAGGACGTCCAAGTCATGCCCCCATCGTGAGATACCATCCGATTGGCCGGACTTCCAACCCGCCCTACCCCAAAAATGTGAACTTTGAAATCGGATCTGCCTTGATTAATCGTGGGTTCACTGACGATATCAAGGGCACAAAGACCTTTGACATAGGGTCCTTGGTAGGTCACCGGCTGCCAGGTTCGTCCACCGTCTCTTGTCCCGTAGAGCGGGATGGTATCCGTCACATGGGGGAAATAATCCGTGCCCACTGTTCCGGCAAAGCCTACTAAGCTGTCCACAAAGGCTATGCATCGAAAAAAGGTTCCTTTCTTTTCCAGTTGCAGAGTCCACGTCTCCCCTCCATCCTTGGTATGATAGATCCGGCCGTACCCGTTCACATACCAACCCATCTTGGAATTAACAAAGGTTATATCGTCTTGCTTTCCAGGGTAACGTTCGGTGTTCAATTTGGCCCATCCCTTGGGGCCTTTGGCTGATTCACCTTCAGGCTTGAACAGCGCGTTGCTCCATTCAACGGCCGATAAGCCAACTTCGGGGTTGTATTCGTCAAACAACTGCTGAATCTTGCGGCTCGAGAATTTGTCGTAGGCCTCCTGCATGGTGCCGGATTTGGCAAAAAAATGATCCGTTTGCGGGAAAACACGGAGGGTCGCATGATCCGCATGAAAGAAATTAACGGTTTGAACAATCTGTTGATGATCGGCTTTTGAAAACGCTTGAAAATCCGATTCACCGAATTGAACCATGACTTTGGCGCTGGTGTTTTTCCAATTCTGCAAATGCGGAAAATCTTGAATTTGTCTCCAATACTCGGCATTCCGGTCATAGATCTTGCCGTTGCCATCGTAACCCCAAACATTCCTCAGAACACTATCCGAGCGAGGATCTTTGGCCATATCTTCCAATCGCTCCTTTTGGACATAAAATCGATAGTTCAAATCGTATTGATCAATAACCGATTGCTCCACTTCCAAGGGATTCATTCCAGCCAAGGCATTCTGGACCCTGTACATTTCCAGTTGATACTCAAACCATGATTTGGCGGTGGTGCCAAAAACAATCACACCGGCAACCGAATGCTTTGAACTAAGTGCTGGTGCAACGATTCCGCCCATGGAATGACCAAAAATGATGATTTTGTTGGTATCCACATAAGGTAAAGACTTTAGCTTGAGGAGACCTGCTTCAAAATTTTCGATTTCATCGGTCAAATTGCAGGATTCACACGGCGGTGTGTTTTTACTATCCCCTAACCCACTTTTTTCGATTCGTAAAGTGACATAACCAGCATCCACATAAGCGTTGATAATGCGTTTGTAAGGATGATCATCCTTGAGAGCATCGATGCTATTGCAGGTATAACCCGGAATAAACAACATAGCAGGCATCGCCTCTTTTTTGAAAGGCTTGTTAATGATAACCCGCAGCTTTCCGCCCTTGTAAGGCGCCTCATCGTAGATGACGTCCGCATTGTCATCGGTTTCAAAGGGTCGAGGCATCACCAATCCTTTCAGCGAAAGAGTCTTAGCCCCGCGACGAATGGTCATTTTTAGTTCGGTGCCCGGTTGGTACGAATTAAAAAACTTCAAAAATTCGGCATCGGAATAAAAAACAGAATCTCCGATTTTGGTGATAACATCGTTTTCCTTGAGTTTCAGCTGAGCGGCCGTACCTCCACGGACCTCCAGCACTTTGCAACCCTGGAAGTCTTGTTCCTTAACAAACTCCATCCGAACACCCAACTGCGCCTTGCGGGCCAACTGAGCATTCGAAGAAAAACCAAAAAGACAGAAAATTAGAAGGGCCGCAAAACGGTTCATAGGATATTTTTTGACAAAGAACCCTATAAATTGAAAAAATCCCTTGTCAAAAATTGCTTTTTCTTAGGATTCCAGGGGAAGAACCGTATCGTTTCTTGAAGGCCTTTGAAAAGGAAGAAACATCCGGAAAACCATAGATATCAGCCGCTGTCGACACCTCCAGCCCGTTCTGTATCGCCAACTTTGATTGATCCAAGCGGATATTCTGTTGGTATTGATACGGGGTTGTTTCAAATATCAGTTTGAATAGCCGAATAAAATGAAATTTGGAAATACCGGCATGCTTGGCCAAAAAATCCAGGGAAAAATTATCCGCGATTCGATTATCCATCAAAGCTTTAGCCTCCAGGACAGCCCGTAACAACTCTTCGTTGGTGTTCTTTTTCTTGAAATCCAGCTTGGTTAAATGTTCAAATATTAAACCCTGATCGGCCAACATACTTTGAGCCAAACCATAAAAAATCTCATTCTTTAGCAAATCGTTTCTTAGGTCCCAGGAGCAAATTTTGTGATTCATCTGCAGAAGCAGCTTTCCAAACCGTGTATTATGAACAGAGTACCGATTAACAAAAAATTGATCGGATAACAAAAAATCGGTTGGAACGAACCATGGTTGATTTGAACTTTCAGCGACTTCTCGTATAACCTCCGGGCTCAAATCAATGCATAAGCCACGAACCTGTTCTTTGCTGTTTATTTGGACGACCGATTGGGTAAAAGAATTACCAACCATGTACTCACCTGCCTTGACGGTAAAGCGTTTTTGGTTAACAAAATAGACCTCTTCGCCGGAGCCCACGAATTTAATACCCAACCCACCAAAGGGGCATTCCGATTCTAACTTAGAAAAGGAAGACATCCGGATGGAATTATTCTGGGGGTCTTGGTAGATCGTTTGATTCATAGGACCTCCAAATTTAATATGATTTCGAAATAGAGCGAATAAACAAAGGCCCTAATCACAAATGCGACCGTCTTCCATACGGATCGTTCGATGGGTATTATCTGCAAAATTCTGATCATGGGTTACCACCAACAAGGTCTTCTCAAAAGAATGGACCAATTCACTGAATATATCAAAAACGATTTCTTTGTTTTTGTTATCCAGATTGCCGGTCGGTTCATCGCACATGAGCAGAAGTGGATCGTTGATCATGGCACGGGCAATGGCGACTCGTTGCTTTTCGCCGCCGGATATTTGGTAAGCCATCTTGGAAGACAAATGCTCAATTCCTAATTTCCTTAACAATTCGAAGGCACGATGCTCCAATTCCTCTTGAGACAAGCGGTTAAGCTTGAATCCAGGTAGCATGACGTTTTTCAATACGCTAAACTCGTGGAGAAGGTAATGAAATTGGAAAACAAAACCGATTTTTTCGTTTCTAAGGGACGCCAACTCTTGGTCTGATTGGTTGGTCACGAGTTCATTATCGATGAAAAGTTCTCCGGTATAATCGGTGTCCATGGTCGAAAGGATATAAAGCAAAGAAGATTTGCCACAACCCGATCGACCCATGACAGATACGAAATCCCCGCGATGAATGGAAAAAGAAATATCCTTCAATACATCCTTTTTGACCGGGTCATAAAAAGACTTATAGATGGATTTGGCCTCCAAAACGATCTTGGTTTCCATCTTACTTCCCTCGAATAATTTCAACAGGGTCCACTAAACTTGCTTTTTGGGAGGGAAACCAACTTGCTAAAAAAGTGGTGGCTACCGCAAACAAAATAGCAATGGTATAATACTGCAGACCATAATCGACAGGATAGGTGTCCACGCCCGGGACTGCCATGGAATCAAAGGGAATGTTGTCTATCAGGATCGAAAAAAACAACCCCAACAAAGCACCCGCCAAGGCACCGGCTAGTCCAATGCTTAACGATATCGTCATAAATATTTTTTTGACGTCACTTCCCGAAAATCCGGTGGCTTTGAGAATGGCAATGGTGTCCATTTTTTCGTAAATCATCATATTGAGGATGTTATAGATACCAAATCCAGCCACCAAGAGAAGGACAATACCAACCGAGAAGGAAATAATCGTTCTTGCACTGCTTCCCGTTTCAAACTGGGCATTGGCGGTTTGGATATCCTCTGTATTGATTCCAAAAAGAGCCTCGTATTCCTTGGCAAGGGCAGGAGCCTGATCCATTTCTACGAGCTTTACTTGGATATCGGTGATATAGTTGTTGGGCACTCCAAGCAATTTTTGACAGGTTGCTAAACTCACATAACTCTGTGTTTTATCGAATTCAACCATCCCCGATTGAAAAAAACCCAGAACCTTCAAGGCAAATTTCTCCCCTTTGATGGTGGTAACCTGAATAAGATCACCCTTCTTGGCGAGAATCTTTTTGGCAACGCCACTTCCCAATAGAATCGTGTTAGGGCGGGTTTCTAATTCCATAAAATAACCATCCAAAACATAATTCTGGAAGTTAAACAACCTCGCCTCTTCGTTTGCATCGATGCCATGGATGATACCATTTAGCTCAACATTTCCCAAATTATAAAAAACCTGGGCGCTTACTTTAGGGGCCACCCCAAAAACCTTTGGATCACTGTTTAGTTTCTGGATGATACGATCGGCGTTGTAAATTTCTTTTCTGGAATTTGAAGGCTTTAGGGAACGAACGAAGCGATGGTATCCCTTATAAGTACTATCCAAATCAATCGGTTGAATCGCTGATGGCTGCAGGTCATTGTACAACCGAACATGGGGCGTTCGATTCAAAACCAACCCATCCAACAGCGAATTAAGACCTTCCATAAAACCCAGCAGTGAAATAAAGAAAGCCACGCTAAAGGTTACACCGATTGCTGCCACGAGAGTTTGTTTTGCCCTGGCCATCAACAAAGCTCGTGCAATTTCCAGAATATGCCGTGTTTTCATTTCATGGGCTTTCGGATTCTTGTATCCATATCAAGACCATTTAACACTTCAACCATGGTATCATCTTTCAAACCAATGCGCAAAGCTTTGACCTTCCCGTTTTCGAGCATTACAGTGGAATCGCTTAACAAATAAGAGGTTGGAATCATTAAGGCATTCTTTTTTTCTCGAATTATGATGTTGGCCTCTAAGCTAAGATTAGGGTACAATCGAGTCGGGAACTTGACCAAAACGGCTTCCACCTTGAAGGATCTTGTACGCTCATTCATCATGGGATAAACAAAACGAATGACGGCCTCAAAAACTTCGCTTTTGTAACTATCCATGCGAACCAAGACCTTCTGGCCTTCATTGATTTTGACTATATCAAATTCATCCACATTCAATTCAATGATAAAATCAGCCTCACCAAGGACTGCAAGGGGGGACATAGCGGTCGTCAATTCGCCTAGTTTGGCATTAATCTTGTACACATAACCATTTACCTCACTTTTGATCAATAAATCCTCTTCGTTTGTCTGGGCGATATTTAGATTGTTTCTGCTCTGTTCAGAAATTAGTTTGAGTTGGCGATTCAAATCATCATACGCCACTTGCATTTTCTTTAAGTTGATTTTGGCATATTCATAATTCAGTTCTTTTTGTTCCAATTCGACCTTGGTACCAATGTTTTGATTCCATAAGACTCTTTGTCGCATAAGCAACATCGAATCATTGGATAATTTCTTTTGGGCAAATCCAATGTTAAGACGTGCTTCCGATAATTTCTCTTTGTTTCGGTTCAGGTCGTTCGCCAACGATAGGAGTCGAGCATTTTCGGTTATTAAAGGGGAGGATCCGTTTTCGATCCGAAAAATGGGATCGCCCTTGTGTATTTGATCGCCTTCACGCACAAAAATTGCCTTGACGAGGCCGTTTGACTTGCTAAATACCTCGTATTGGTTTTTGCTTTTCAAAACCCCCGAGGCATAAACGCTTTCAACGATATCGGCCCTTTGGGGAAGGATGGTTTCCGCATCGTTCCCGCATCCAACGAAGCACAATACACAAATTGAAATGAACAATCGAAGTGCTTTTTCTATCATTGCTTCAAAATTGGAGGTAGATTAAAGTTACTGCCGCCAAGGTCATAACAATCAAGGCCAAAAACCCCAATAGATTGGTTATTGGGCCATTTACGTTTTCACCCATTATTTTTTTGTTATTGGATATATGCAAAATGATGGCAATCAAAACTGGGGCTGTTAAACCATACAGAATGGCGGTGTAAATCAAAGACTGTATAGGGGTTATCCCTATATAATTCAAGGACAAACCCAAAATCAAGGAAATTCCAATAACCATATAAAATTCCTTGGCCTCATGGAATTTCTTGTCCAGACCTTGTTCCCATCCAAAAGTTTCTGTTATGATATAGGAAATAGAACCGCTCAAAACAGGAATAGCAATGAAGCCTGTTCCAATAACGCCGACAGCAAAGAGCAGATACGCCAGATTCCCGGCCAAGGGCTTAAGCGCCAAGGCCGCTTGTTCAACAGTATCTATTTGGTGTATGCCGCCTTTGAACAAAACCGTCCCTGTTGTAAGAATAATAAAAAACATCACGAAGCCGGAAACGGTCATCCCAAAATCGACATCCTGATTGATTTCGTTAATGATCTTTTTGTTGACAAGCAAATGTTTCCTTTTGGTTTTCATCTCCTCCACCTCCACAGAAGCCTGCCAAAAGAAAAGATAGGGCGAGATGGTGGTCCCAAGGATACCAACCAAAATGGCAATAAATTCTTTGTTAAATTGAATCGTCGGCACAAAGGTTGCTTGAATGATTTCTCCTAGATCCTGCTTATACAAAAAAGGAACAACGAAATAAACCAACATAACAATGCACATGTATTTGAGGACGGATGCCATCTTTTGGTAAGGCAGGTAGATAATCAATCCCAGCAGGATTAATGTAAACAAGACACTAAAATAATTTGCATCAATGGATGGAAACAAAAGATTTCCTACAGCTCCCATTCCCGCAATATCAGCACCAATATTCATGATAATGGCAGGAAAACTAAACAAAAGCATCAGATACAACACGGGTCTTGGGTAGTGCTTTTTGAGGGTCCCCGTTAAACCTTGGGACGTAACCAAGCCAATTCTTGCACACATTTGCTGGATGGAGGCCATCAAAGGAAAGGCAACAATCGCCGTCCATAGGGTTGCAAGCCCAAAGGCAGCACCTGCCTGGGAATAGGTTGCAATTCCTGAAGGGTCATCATCGCTTGCTCCTGTGACCAACCCCGGTCCCAGTTTTTTCCAACTTCGAAGCAATCGGGAGGCGAATGATTTGGGGGGGGGCATGATTTAATTTAAACTATTATTTTTCAACGGTTTACGAAACCTTCATCCTTCAAGAAGGGCCTTTCTTGCTGCTGGGTTCTCCAATAATTTTTTCGGAAGGCTCCGTACAAAAAAAACTTGCTGAACCGATAATGAAACTTGAAGTTACCCTCGTAATCGCAGCCCAATTCCCTGTATTGGATTGTTGAAGATTCTTTCAAACATTCTTTGATCGCTTGGGTATAAGCGCCGGGCCCTGTCATGGCATGGACATCGCGAGGATAACGGTTTGTTTGGAGGTTATCCATAACGATTTCCAAGGTTTTCTCCAGAAAAGGGTGGCCAGCCTCAAAAACCAAGGCCCATTGAACATAGTATTCCAAGTGTTTTTCGAGCGAAATGAGGGCTGAATCCGTGGGCAAAATAAATTTATCGAGTTGGACGATGTTAAGGCTATCCATATCAAGGTAAACACCTCCTGTCTTGAAGAGAATGGCATAACGAAAAAAATCCGCTTTGGCAGCGCCGATATTGATGCGTCTGTAAAGATGGAAGGTATCGGTCCCGTATTCGGAACGAATAAATTCAGAAATCCGATCATCATCGTAAAACTGATATTGATATTCAGGGTTCCTTCGCTGAAGCTTGTAAACATGCCATTTGGTTAAAAATGGAAGTTGATCGGTTTTGAAGGTTTGATAAATTATTTTTGGAATGGCCATAACCTTAATTCGAATGTTTGGAGATCGTTCCTATGGGCTTAACGGAATCTTCTCTCCAAAGCCGAAGGTGGTCTGCCCTAAGATAGTTACTCAAGGCCTCTTTGGGGCAAAAAAAGCAATATTTGACAAGACAATACCCCACCAAGTGGGTTAATTTGCTTCAAAATCAAACCACGACTAACCCACCGTTCATGGAACTCCGCATACAAAACCTAACCAAAACCTACTCGAACGGCGTCAAGGCGCTGGACGATGTTAACCTCACCATCCCCCGTGGCATGTTTGGCCTGTTGGGGCCCAACGGTGCAGGCAAATCAACCCTGATGCGTACCATTGCCACCCTTCAAGAAGCCGACAAAGGCAGCGTTCGATTGGGTGAACTGGATGTGTTGCAACACCCCATGGAAGTCCGTAAGCAATTGGGCTACCTGCCCCAGGAATTCGGGGTCTATCCCAAAATCAGCGCTTACGATATGCTGGACCATATCGCTATCCTGAAAGGGATACGCCAAGACCGCAAAGCGTTGGTCGAAGAACTCCTCAAACGGGTCAACCTTTGGGAGGTGCGCAAGAAAGCACTCGGAGGCTTTTCGGGCGGCATGAAGCAACGTTTTGGGATTGCGCAGGCCTTGATCGGGGATCCTAAGTTGATCATCGTGGATGAGCCCACCGCCGGTCTTGATCCGGGTGAGCGCAACCGGTTTTACAACCTCTTGTCGGAAATCGGGGAACAGGTCATTGTGATTCTTAGCACACATATCGTAGAGGATGTCAAAGAGCTGTGCAGCCAGATGGCTATTATCGACCGAGGCCGAGTCCTCTTCGCCGGTAGTCCAGCGGAAGCTTTGGCCCAGGTCCACCACAAGATTTGGACCAGCTCCGTTCCCAAAAATCGCCTGCAGGAGTTAACCGCTCAATGGCCTGTCATATCGACCCGCATGGTGGCCGGCCAGCCGGTGGTGCATGTTTTTGGGGATGAACAACCCGACCAAGGCTTTGTATCGGCTGAGGCAGACCTCGAAGATGTTTTTTTTATGTATATCAAGGGTTTTAACAAGCCGACAAAGGCATAAAGGAGGGTACGATGTTTCTTCAACTGTTCCGCTTTGAGCTGCGATACTGGCTGCGCCAACCCATCGCCTATATTTTCTTTTTGGTCAATGCCCTTCTTGTATTCGGCGCTACCAGCAGCGATGTTATTACCATAGGTGGTGGCGTCGGGAATATTTTCAAGAATTCACCCTATGTGGTGCAGAATTATTATGCGCTCTTTTCGCTGTTGAGCTTGTTGATGATCACCACGTTTTTCAACAGTGCCGCCGCCCGCGATTTCAACGAGAAAACCAACCAAATCCTTTTTGCCACGCCGCTTCAGAAAAGGGATTTCCTGTTGGGCCGTTTCTTTGGGGCCCTGGTGGTCAGCATCATTCCTTTCTTGGGTGTTTCCTTCGGCTCGGTGATCGGAAGCATGATGCCCTGGGTGGATCCTGAACTGGTTGGTCCCACGGTTTGGTCAGCACACCTCAACGGGCTGCTTGTTTTTATCCTACCCAATCTGATATTCTCAGGTGCCATCATCTTTGGTATCGCCGCCCTCACCCGAAATACCCTTCTTTCCTTTATCGGAAGCATCGTCTTGTTGGTAGGCTACAGCATTTCACAAAGCCTCATCAGCGATGTCGAAAACGAAGTCTGGGGAGCTATCCTGGATCCCTTCGGCCTGCGTACATTTTCCGTTGTCACCAAGTATTGGACCGTCGATGACCGAAACACCCAGTCGCTGGGTTTCGAGGGACTGGTCCTGATCAACCGGACGGTATGGACCGCTGTTGGTTTGCTGGTTTTTGGCTTGGTCTGGCGCTGGTTTAGCTTCTCCGAACGAGCCAGACCCGGAAAACGCCCAGGGGAAAAGGAGAATCCCGCGTCCGCCAAAACATGGGAGCCCCTAAAAACCATCAAACCGGAGTTCAGCCCATCCTGGAGCGTCAAGCAACTGCTGAGCCAGATTCGCATTGAGAGCCTATCCATCATGAAAAACATAGCCTTTGTTATGATTATGGTGTTTGGGGCCATCAATCTAATCACCGGTATGTACTTTGCCACATCGCAGGGCTATGGCCTCACCACCTTTCCGGTTACCTATGCCATTGTGGATGTCATCCAGGGCTCGTTCTATGCCTTCATCGTGGCGGTCATTACCTTTTATACCGGGGCCATCGTCTGGAAAGAGCGCGAATC
>Ga0102921_1000891_pt1 | contig 10557 bp, 15 predicted proteins | sample Colrivmeta156802_FD_78205 | JGI IMG/M metagenome (GOLD analysis project Ga0102921, IMG submission 78205) | Estuarine microbial communities from the Columbia River estuary - metaG 1568-02 | ecosystem: Environmental > Aquatic > Marine > Intertidal zone > Estuary | place: USA: Columbia River...
TATGATTCTCATCGTACAAAAACCTGGCTCCCGATTTTCTTAATGAATGCGTAGAAACAGCCTTCCGTCGGATGCCAACAAACCTAGAACCAAGCTGCAACAATCTATTTGTGTGGCGTAATGAATAATTGAAAATGGTACAATCCAAGTTTGGCTGTCCTAGCAATTCATAATATTCAAGTAATAGTGCCTTTAATACAGTACCAACTTTAATACTCCTTTTCTTACCTGTTTTCTTCTCATTTAGGACGAGTTCATCTTTGTTTAATACATTCTCCCATGTGAACCTTGATATGTCTGAATAACGAAGCAGTGTCCGAAATCCAAACTCAATTAATAACGCCATTTGATAATTCTGCTCCTTTTGGAAATATCTATTCAATCGTTTTAATTCGTCGGTTGTTAGATAATCACTAGTTTTTTCAATAGTAGTTGTCATATTAAATCTTTCTGGCTAATGTAGAGCCGTAATGTCGTAAAACCAGCCTTTTACCTCATTTTAAGTCATAAAAAAGCGCTAAAACTGGACTAGTGTTGAATATCAACTAGATGCATGTCTCTTAAATACAATAACGGACACGATGAAATAAAGAACCTCATTTTAGTAATGCGAGACAAATTCTGCACCATGATCAGCGCAGAATATTTAGTGGCAAAGCACAATGGATTGGATTACTTGATATTGTGCAATATGGTTTGAACTCTGATCCTAGCGAAACTTGTTTGGCATATCAAAATCGGGGTCAAGGTCATAGAAGTGTGTGTTGTCCTGTATATTAATCTCACTGTATTGGTAAAATTCCAATACCCCTGAAATCCACATACATAGGTCTCTTTTCCTTCCACCAACAAAAACCTCATCTGTAGCAACCCCACTTTTACGGAGCATCATATCAACCATGCTTCTTACATAGTTATAAGTACCTTCTGCTTTGGGAGTATTTCTGTTCTGCGAGTTTGTATCTAATACGAAAACTACTTTTTCTTGATGTCTTACTTTTCTTTTATTTCTTCTCATTGGTATTTTGTTTGATTAGATATGTCTTCTTTATTGTTCCTTGTTCCTGTTCGTTGATGACGCTTTTAGCCAGTGCGTTTAGTTGTTCCGTCGTTATAATCATCGTCAGCTTCGTTTTAGATTTCTTTTCATGTGCCAGTGGTACTAATTTCATAATATCTGTTTAATATAAATATGTCAATGTGATACATTAATACACTAATTTGGAAATTAATTTAAAAGTGTTCGGTATTCATGAATAGCTCAATGTTTCACTAGTTCCCACCTATCACTTTTCCGAATATCCCGTTTAGTTGATTTTAGGTTTGTAATACTACTATCGGTAGTGCTGAAATACAAAGGAAATATATTGTGTGTTTTTCGTTCATTTTAACTGCTCACAAATTCTCCCGATAAAAGAGTACAGGAATTAACCACTTTCGGGAATATTCCGGTTAGTAGATTTAAGAGAAGAGGGGACGGCGGAACGAGGGGTGATGAGTTTTGAAGTCCTTGGACTTCCATCTTTGGTTCGTTCCACTCACCTCTTCGTTGAGGGTTATTTAAATACCATGCAATTTCTTGCTCATGCTTATTACATTAGCTAGAATTGGATATACTATTTTATATTCTTTCTCATCAACAGCATCTCTAAACATATCTAGATTTCCTGCCTCTGTATAATAAAATATTTCTTCCCCTAAACTAGATTTTTCTGCTAGTTCCAACACTAGTTCCTCTAATTTATTATTTAATGATTGATTTATAGACAAGCAATTATTTATAGTTGCTCCAGTATACTGGATTGTTTCTTGAATTATTAAATCTGAATTTATAGAGGAATTAATTGTGTTCTCAACAGAACTATCATTGTCTTCTTTAAGAACTACCCCTTGTGTCTTTCGAGAACTACCCTTATCTTCTTCAAGAACTAAGGTATGTTTCTCAACAGAACTACTTTTAGTAATTGTTCTACCAATACAAAGTTTATCTTGGTGATGGTTTTTTGTATTTATATACCCTTTCTTCTTGAGCCAATTTACTCGTTTATTAACCGATGTTCTCCCAATACCCAATAATTTACCAAAGCGACTGTCTGACTTAAAACAACCGTCTTCTAATTTGCACAAAGAATAAATCTCGGTGAGCAGTACCTTGTTAGTCCAATCTAAATTATTATCATTAATAATTTCTTCGGGAATCCATATTCCCTTTCTGTTTTCATTTTTGTTTTTGTTTCCCATTGTATTCCATTTATTAATAAATACTGCGAGAACTACCAAAATCCATTGTACCCACAAAAAATATGGCAAGTGGTACACGTTTTACCTAAACAGTGATATTTATATAAAAAGAAGATACATGAGAGCCAAAAAAGAAATTACCAAAAACGAGTTCGTACGATTAAGAATAGATACAGTAGAGAAAGATAGATTAGAAAAACTCTGCTCAATTACTCGTCGTCAAAAATCAGACATTGTCCGTGAATCTTTATTTGAACTTTACAAATTAAAGTATCCTGAATGTTTAAGCTAACGATCGCCCCACATGGAACATACTAGCAATTTCACTATTTCATTAGCAACATAATTTTCCAAATTCCAGAAAAATTTCTGCCCAGATTTTTTCGACAGCATCGAGCTCCTTACCCATTTTGGTATATATGTATATATAAGAGGGGTTCCCGCAGTAGCTCTTGCAGCTATACCTGCAGCTCTACCTGCCGGCGGGGGTAGTGGTCTATTGTATATTAAATCTTGATCCAAATCTATCTATTGCATTATCACTATACCTACTTGGGAACTGTTTTATATAGGACTGTGTTATTTCTATTGTGGCATGACCTAACGCAAAACTTATCTCCTCAACAGTAGCACCTGTACTCAACATATAGTATGCGAAACTATGTCTGCTGACATGGGAGGTGATCTTTTCAACCCCTATCCTTTTTGCAATACTTTTTAATCTACTATTATATTTGGATCTTGCTCTGTGAATCTCATGATCCTGAACTTTAGTAAGTTCCTTCTTATCCATAATTCTCAAGTCCTTAAAATCCTCATAATTCAAATAATCAAATACTAAACCGTTTGGCTTCTCACCCATTATTTTACACATAGAAGCTGCAACCTGTTTTTCAACCCTTATGATGACCTCCTTAATCACCCTTAACCTATTGGAGTTGTCATTACCTCTATCAGTTATAAGGTACTGTTGAAACTGAAATAAGTCCTCAATAGTTAAATTTTGAAGGGGCTTCTTTAATGAATTAACATTTATTAACTCATCTACTTCATACGCCATTAAATCAATGTCCCCTAGTAGGTTTGCTAATATGGCTGTGTTGTATTCTAATGGATAGAAATACCCCAACATCTTACAAGCCTTAAATAAAAATGGGATACTAATTTTTTTACCACTCTTTTTTACTACAAACTCAATTCTACCATTTGTAAAGTGTTTGTAATTTAGTAGTAGTATATCACTTATCCTTAATCCACTAGCAAAGAACTGAAATAAGAATTGATGTTTAGCCTCCATGGATTTGTCAGCTGTTTTAACTGACTCGTATGAATAATTTATTAGTCGGTCAATTTCTTCAGGATATAACATTCTTGGTTCAACATTTTCAAATTCATGAACGCCAACCGTATAATGAATAGTTTTGATTTCGTCTTTTTCAGGATTCAGCTCATTGTATCTTTTAACAAAGGTCTGGAGCACAATTAAGTAATTGAAAACCGTTTTGGTTCTCTTAACGACCTTTTCATCTCGACTTGGGTATTGTCTCTTGAATACCCATTTCTTGTACCCCTTAATAAAGTCAATTTTCCGCAACTCCGAAAACGGTAGCCCAGTCAATTTCAATTCCTCATTAACATATTTCTTGAGGGAATTTAATACAGTAGTGTATTTTACCTTTGTTCCTTCGTTAGTGTAATTCTTCTCTAAATAATCAGTAGCAAACTCAATAAAGCAATCTCTATTGGTTCTCACCGCCTTTTTGTTGGCTGCCAAGAAATCCGACTTATGTTGGTTTAAGATATAATTATATTTTTCATGGTCGATCTCCATATTAGGTCTAACCTTTTGTTTTTTATCGTCCCATAGCTTTAATGGTATAGTAATTTTAAGAGTGTCTCGACTTATGGGTGTGCGGTCATCATATACCGCTTTATAGATAGTACCCATCTTGGGATTATTTTTTGATATTCTTATGTAAAAAAATTGATACATTTTTACTTTTTTCTAATTGTGAATAGATCATCTGCGCTCGTTGTTTTGCTCACGCCAATACTTACCCTTACACTTTGTCTTTCAAGTCGCTTTAGTGCGTAATACCTTTTAAGACCTTTTACAATCATCAAATCCTTATTGACTATTAGCTGGTCATCTATCTCGCCTGCCGTTATTTTATCTGCAATATTCAAAATGGCTCTTAATTTAAATGATGGCATCATCTTCGGTAGTTTCAGTTTATCCAACGGCACTTTCATCTCATTGTCTTGCAACAAATGATGAAGCAACACATTGGTTTCCTGCGTGTCTCCAGTAATAATATGATCGCCGTACTGATCCATTTACTTGATTGGGGGAGCAGTATGTCTAGCTAAATTAGTTGTGATTACTACTAGCAACTGCTCGGAAATGAAAATGGCGGTGCCTTTAAACCGCCATTGGTTTGATAATGATTATTTTTTAACTGTTTTGGAAGATACTCTTGTAGCCATTTTCTTGGTGGCTACTTTTTCGTATGGAGTTCCAAACAGCCTCTTTGTCATCTCTGCCTTATATGATTTAATGACAGTTGAAACGGATTTAACACTCTTATCATATAGTTTTCTATTAGGAGAAACACCTATGTACTTCCTATTCATAATAGCCGCTGCAGGTGCAACATCTCCCTTCATAGATAAATCGACTACCAAGTCATCCTCCCAAGTTGATAAATAAAGAGGAATTAGCGCAGAGGCATTAGCTACGATGTCCTTGTCATTAATATTAACTATCATATCAGATAGTATTTGGTTATTAATGTGATTAGAACAATGCCTGTAAATTAGACCGGCATTATCATCAACATCAAGGGGCTTTTTCACATTAAAAAGATTAGAACTTATAGTGCTCTTACTGTAGGATACGAACCATAAAATATGGCTCACAGTATCAGCAAGTTGATTACATACTCTCTTATCAGTAGTTAATTCACTACTAGTATTGTAAATGGTCTGTTTATAAGTCATACCCGTTTCCTTCTCAAAAATATCAATAACCTTAGAGGGTAATCTTTGAGCAACTCCACCAACATAAGATTCAGTTACTGTAATGAAAGCTGCACCTTCATCTCGAAAACGCTTACCCAAAAAAGGTTTCACATCACCCACAATTTTCATTGCATATACCTCAATCGGCTTTCCATCTGCAATAACAAATCGGTCAGGCTCGTAAAATACTGCTCTAACGCTACGATCAACCAAATCCAAAAGGATTTCTTCAGGATCACCTTCGTGAATAACAATGGATTCACTATTATTCTCTGGCAACTTAAATACCTTCTTACTCAAAAGCTCACCTGCTTCAAGAACTTTAATTTGTTTTAAAGCAGCACCTGGTGATAGTGTTTTTTCAAATACATCTTTTGTAATTGAGGCATACTTATCTTCATTTCTAAATTCAAGAATACTCTTTGCTGACGAAACAGTGGCACCTTTTTCAAGCACCCACCATGCCATTACCATACTCTCCTCATCGTTTGTTAAAACCCATTCGACACCCTTTAAGGTTTGAGGGTCTTTGAATTTACCTCCAACTCGTGTTCGTATTTCAGCATAACGGTTATAACCGTCTCCATACTTTTTTCCTTGTTGGTTGCCAAATGTCTTAAATGACACGATATAATCGCTGCGTTTATCCTTCCAAGTTTTCTCACGGTGTTGATTTAACGCTACTCTATTTTCTTCTGTGGCTTCAAGTTCCGTTTCTATTACTGGAACTTCAACAAAATCTGATCCCAACTCTAATGCTGCCAGCAATCTTGTATATCCATCGATAGGAATACCTGATTTTGAAAGCACGACTGGACTGAGCATTCCTTTTTCCTTAAGGTTTGCTTTCATTGATGGAAGATTAAATTCGTAAATCTTCATCAATTCTTGGGGAATTATATTTACTAATTCCTGCGTATTTTTATATAATTTCATTTTGAAATATTATTATTTGTAAAGAATTGGGTGTTTGCAGTTCATCCTACAGCACCCTTTTTTGCGGCTAAACCGCGTGCGAAATATCCCAAATTACTGGGCTCCTAATTTTATTCTTCATTTTTTAAATTTTATTTTGGAAATCTCATCAATATGATTGGTCTAGGTCGTTCAGGATCATTCTCTAAACAGCTAATACCATCACTAATATTAAAACTCAAGTAATCTGTAGCTTGTTCGTGATACTCCCATTTATCTTCAATATCTACCCCATCTGCAATGTCTTCTGCCATATAATCATCAGCCATATGGTTTAGTATTTCATCTCCATCATAAATAATGGCATTTGAATTGTAATCAAATCCAATGATATTTTCCTCGTAGCCATTAATCATGATTGCACCCTCACATTGGTCTTCAACCATTTTAATGAACCCTTTTAATTCCTTTTTTGTCATTCTTGGACTCTCATCAAATTTTTCAATTTCTTGATTGGGGATTGGTGGAATTACAAATACATTTGGAACTACTTTACTTGTCGCCTTCTTCTTTTGACTGCGCGGCGATTTAACAGTCGTTGTTGATTTACCCATGTTATTATTTTTAAGGGTTATAAAATATTGTTTCTCTTCGCAGGTATATTGGAATTTCTGCGCGCTGCTTTGGCAGTAATTTTTGTTACCATTTTGTTTAATTAATATCTCTATTATTTAGAGATACTTATTTTTGTTAAAAAAAGGAGGGTTTAGCCTCCGATTAAAAAATAATCTTTTATTTTTTCTATTTCATTTTTTTAAATTTTAGTCGATGCATTCTTCCAGTCTGAATTCCACTAACTGAATTATTCCTTTCCTGGTTTTCAATTATTACTTTCATTCCCTTGAAAACCTCATCACATGCTTTTAACATGTATTTTGGATCCTTCATCAATTCTTCAATGCTGCGACTTTCCTTATCTGTAGTACCCAAGTAAACCTTTATCTCTGTTTTTACGGTATTTGGGTTATAGAATGGACATCTCGCTACTATATAGTTCTTTTCTACACCATCTTTTGTTCTCTTTAATGTACCAAGTTTCAGATTACCCTTAATGCCATAAAGTGACCTGTATTGTAACATTAGCGTTTCAACAGCAGCTAAATCATCCAAAAAATTTACAAATTCCTCATTTGTATAGAGCTCCTTATAAAATAACTTAGCTTCTTTTAATTTCTTAGAATAAAAATCAAACCCTCTCTCCTGAAACCCGAAATTCTTCTTATTAACTAAATCTATATCTGCTTCTAAAAAAGAATCGAAGGATTGTAAGCCAGTATTACCCTCTGTTTTGGTTCCTACCACTTCTAATAATACCCCCTTTAATTTGATGTTATTTTTCATTTCGAATACAAAAATACGTAACACTTTTAATATCTCCAAATATAAGCGATACTTTTTTAAAGTATTCTACACCTTCCGGATTATTCCTTTTAGTGGGTATTCAAAGTGTGCTGCATCGTGTGCTGCAAAACACCATTTACCTACACACTTACTACACACTTTTAAGTGTTAATATGTTGTAAATCTATTAGTTATGAACAAAACGGGGATTAGGTGTTTCCTAAACACTAGATCCAAGTTCGATTCTTGGCGAGACCACTTTATTCTAAAAACCCTTGTCTATCAAGGGTTTTTGTTTTTACCCTATTTCATAATCAGTTGGATTTTTGTAAAGTGTGTAGCAAAACTGTGTAGCAGAATGGAAATTTGGTTACTCATTTACAAAAAGTAATAAAAAATCAAATCTTTATTCAGAGGTATAGGTTATTTAAGCTTTCTGGAAGTTTGCGGAAACTACCTCATACTGTTTTTAAAATTTCCACTAGTTCTGTATTAATATTTATCAATATATTATTAAAATAGTTTAAGAAATTAAAAATATTTTATCTAAATTTTTTATAGACTGTGTGCTATAAATTAAGATTTAATTCTAAAATTAAAATCAAATAAAAATTGATTATAAATCTTTATTCTACTGAAATGCTTTATTAATAATAGTTCCAGAACATAGAAAACAATCTATGTGTATATTTAATTGTATCTACTTTTATCGAAAATATATTTTTGTTATTAACCTTTTATTATTTTGTTTATAAAAAATAACGGCATAATATTAATTATGAATTAAAAAATGAAGAGCCTAAAGTTAATTGTTGAAAATATTGCAACATAAAATATAAGATCTCTTTTATTTTATTGAATTACTCCCTAAGGGTTAGAAGAACTAAAGCAGGGCGTATTGTTTAGCCATGGTCGCCCTGCTGGTTCTTCGATTTAAAAGGTTATTAAAACTTAGTTATATGAAAAGTGTTGGCAAAGGTTTTATTCATCATGTTTATATGATAGCAGTTGTTTTGGTTCTTATTGTTTCTCTTAGTGCTTGTAAGGTATCTGGAAATGTCGCAATAAATGGAAAGGATCAGGTTCTAAATAAGTTTAAAGGATTACATGTGCCTACTGCGGCTAGTCCTAAAACTGATACAAGCAAGGTAGAAGTAGTAAAACATGATACAACAGCTAATATAGAATTAACAGGCGATTTTAGATACGACAACCTGTTTAGATAAGAGTTTGCTAGCAAAAGGGTTATTTCAGTTCCCCTAACTGCGGCCGCGGTTAAATAATTGAACGTTGGTAGTTAACGATACTACTTCGGGACTTGTAAACAGCCGAGTAATCATTTACGAACATGGAACCTTTCAGAAAAGAAAGTGAAAAATCCGGTTATTTTATTACATGCCGATTAAATGGGGTAAGAAAATAAAAATAAATATTATGAACACATTATCATTAAATGAAATGGAAATGGTTGAAGGTGGATGGAAAGAACCTAGTTGTGAAAGAGCGGCAGGGTGGCTTGTATCAGTAGGAGCATGTTTCTGTTTTTCAGGGGCATTATTACCATTAGGAATTGTAATTGGGGGATCTGGAGTAGCTAGTGCTGCTTTCTGTGCTTCAAGATAATAATTACAATTATATATTAACAATTAAAATATTTTAAATGAAACCAATTTCAACTACTAAAATGGAATTAATTTGTGGAGGCAAATTCAACTGGAGAGAATTTGGCTTAGGACTTTGTGAGGGTTTAACTGTCGGTGCTTATTTTATTGTGAATGCGCCTCTCACCATGGTAAGAATATTATATGGCACTGGTGTAGGATGTATGTTTCTTTAATTAATTTTCTATATGAAAAAAAAGATATTATACATAATTTTTACATTATTAATTTTAATTTTTATAATTAATTTCGAAACTGAAAAAAGTATTTTAAGAATCATAATCGGTGTTATTATTGCTACATTATTAGCAATATGCGGACACTATATTAGAAAAGTTAATAAATAATAATATATTCTCAGGTGGTATAAATTATTATACCACCTTCTTTTAAAGATAATAATTCTTAAATTAAATTACGCATGTTTAAAAATTCAATTTTTAATATATTTATATATATTATAGCCCTTATTTCATTAATTCTTATTGAATTTTTTGAAGATTATTTTTCAAAAAACATACTGTTTGTAATAAAAATTATTGGGTCTACAACTTTTCTATTTATAATCTTAGAAAATATTGTACATAAATTTTTTAAAAAAGATTAAACCAACTTCCTTGTTATTGAAACTAACAAGGAAGTTTTTAAATTAGATGAACAATAAAATTATTATTTATAAGCCAACTTTAATATCCGTAATTATTGTTATTATTTACCTTATAATAGTTTGGGTAAATAAAAATATAATTTTTGATGTAAATTTTTATTATAAAATATGGCAAAATAAATTTTCAATAGAAAGAATCGATAACTTAATTTTACAAAATAATAAATTAAGTATTTTTTCATATTTAATTTGGCCTTGTATACTTTACATAAAATGGGCATTAATAACCTTTATATTATATATTGGGATATTATTATTTGAAATTAAAATAACATTTAAAAGTTGTTTTAAAATTATTTTACTGGCGGAATTTATTCCACTTATATCATCAATAACAAAAATATTATATTTCTATATTTACCCCCCAAATAACATTGACATAATACAAAATTTAAATCCGCTGGGATTAAGTAGCTTAATATCAACCGACTCAATTCCAAAGTATCTTCTTTATCCAATCCAACAATTAAACCTGTTTGAAATTGGATATTGGTTACTACTTGCATATGGGATAAAGAGTCTTGGAAATGTTGATTTCAAAAAAGCACTAAAAATTACGAGTTTAAGCTATGGAGTTGGCTTACTAATTTGGTGCATTTTCATTGTTTTTTTACAATTACAATTTAGCTAATATGAATAAAAAAATAAAGA
>Ga0102921_1000895_pt1 | contig 10544 bp, 12 predicted proteins | sample Colrivmeta156802_FD_78205 | JGI IMG/M metagenome (GOLD analysis project Ga0102921, IMG submission 78205) | Estuarine microbial communities from the Columbia River estuary - metaG 1568-02 | ecosystem: Environmental > Aquatic > Marine > Intertidal zone > Estuary | place: USA: Columbia River...
GGTGGGTGACACGGGCGGGCGTCCGGCGCCGCAGTTGTATTTCGAGATTCGCCAAGCTGCACGCCCCGTCGACCCCGCGCCTTGGTTCACTACTCGTCAGCCGTGAGCGCCACGCAATCCCATCGCCTGGCTTGGTTGGCTGCAGCCGCAGGTCTAATCGTAGGGGCTGCTGCCACGTGGTTTGTGTCTCGGTCGGTGGAAGAGACGGTCGATGCACCGACCCCATCAAAGAAATCGACTGCTGACCAGCCGCTCACGGTGCGCGAGTTGCCAGCGAGCGAATCGCGACGGATCGCCGAGATCATCGCGCAGGTGCAGCGAGAGTATGTCGATGAGGTGACGCCCGATCGTCTGCTTGAGCAGGCGATGCGCGGCATGGTCGGCGGCTTAGATCCCTATTCGGCTTATCTCGACCGACGTGAGTACGAAGAATTGCGGCGCGGCGCGGCCGGGAGTTATCCCGGCATTGGCATTGAGGTATCTGCGGAAGACGATGGCATCAAAGTCGTGCGCTCGTTAGCCGACTCACCTGCTGCGCGAGCGGGTATCCGCGGCGGTGACGTCATCCTGCAGATCGACAACGAGCCGGTGGGCGATAATGTCAGTGCCGCACTCGAGCAGATGCGCGGTCCACCGGGCTCGCTCGTACGGTTGACCCTGCGTCGTGCCGAGAGCGCCGAGCTCGTCAGCGTGGCCCTCGAGCGTGCCAAAGTCGAAGTGCATAGCGTCTCCGGCGAGATGCTCGAGTCGGGCTTTGCCTATGTCCGTATCGCTTCGTTTAGCGAGACGACGCGCAAGGACTTCGACAAGGTAGTGCGCGAGCTCTCGACGACAGGACGCTTGCGCGGTGTCGTGCTCGATGTAAGACACAACCCCGGCGGCGTTCTTGAGGCTGCAGTCGAGGTTGCTGATGCTTTACTCGATTCGGGCAATATCGTCTCGGCGACAGGTCGTACGGCCGAGGCCAATTTCCGTATGGATGCTTCGCGGGGACAACTGCTCGAAGGTGTGCCGCTGGTTCTGTTGATCAATGGTGCGTCAGCTTCGGCTGCAGAAATTCTAGCTGGTGCTCTCAAAGATAACGGTCGCGCACGTTTGGTGGGTCGTCGAACCTATGGCAAAGGTGTCGTTCAAAGCGTGTTGCCGCTCGCCGATGGCCGCGCGTTGAAACTCACGACTTCACGATATGTGACGCCAGCGGGTGTATCTATCGATGAAACGGGCATCGAACCTGACGTGCTTCTTCCGGGCGCAGATGTGACGCCAATCGCGGCGCGAGAGGATGCGGAAGTTAATTTGGCGCTGCGTACGCTGCGCGAGCCGACGGTCGCTCGAGCAAAGGAACGCCGATGATCGAAATGCTGCACTTTTTATTGGACTTTATCCTGAATCTCGACGAACACCTCGTGGAGCTGTTGCAGGCATACGGTGTCTGGATCTACGCCATCCTGTTCATCATCGTGTTTGCTGAAACCGGTCTCGTCGTGACGCCATGGTTGCCCGGTGACTCGTTGTTGTTTGCTGTCGGAACACTCATCGCGATCGACTCAAGCGGCACGCTGGATATCGGTACCGTCGCCATCTTGTTGATCATCGCAGCGATTTTGGGCAATACCTGCAACTATGCGATAGGCAAGTGGGTCGGGCCGCCTGCGTTCAGTGGTCGATATCGATTCCTGAAAGTCGAATATCTTCGACAGACCGAGGCCTATTTCATCAGGCATGGTGGCAAAACGGTGATGTTGTCGCGCTTTCTGCCGATATTGCGCACCTTTGCGCCCTTCGTATCGGGAGTCGCGCGCATGCACTACCCGCGCTTCCAGACATATAACGTGCTCGGCGCAGTGCTCTGGGTCACCGTTTTTTTGGGTGGCGGCTACCTGTTCGGCAACATCCCGACCGTCAAGAACAACTTTGGCCTCGTCACGCTCACCATCATCGGCGGTTCGCTGATTCCGGTGGCGATCCTGCTCTGGCGTCGTCGTCGCGATTCAGCTGAGTAGCGATCGAACGGCGCCGTAGATGCCGCCAAACAGCAAGAAGAGCGTCGGGAAAAACGACAGACCGAAGCCGAGGCTGCGCTTATTGGCCGCCTCAACGTAGCCCTTGAAGTAGAGCGCACGGCCAATAATGAAAATCGCGCCAAGCAACACCGCCCACGCCTGGTCGATGAACACGGCGAAGCTCCAGAGCGCGGGGATGAACAGCGCCAGCATCTCGAGTGTGTTCATCTGTACTCGATAAACGCGTTCGAAATTCTCATCACCGGTGGTGGCGGGCGCCTTGACGCCGTATTGATAACGAGCGCGCCCGACGGCCATCGTGAAGATGAAGTACTCGAACAAGGCGAGCAGCATGATCAAGTGAACGGCGGCGTAGTTGGTCGTCATGATGGAACCCCCTGGCAAAGCTGTGGTCGGAAGACCGTACGCAGAGGATAGCGCGGTGGCACAATCTTGCCGAGGAGGCATGAGTCGATGACCGGTTTCATATTGCGTGCCGTGATCGCCGCCTTTGGGCTTTGGCTAGCGACCGAGTGGGTGGATGGCGTCGTCATAGACGACGCGACGACGTTGTTGTTGGCAGCGTTGCTTTTAGGTGTCGTCAATGCCTTCGTGCGTCCGATCGCCATCGTTCTGACTTTGCCTATCAGCGTGGTGACACTCGGCTTGTTTCTGCTGGTGGTGAATGCCGGCATGCTCGCCTTGGTCGCCTATCTCATCCCGGGCTTCGATCTGCTCGGGTTCTGGCCAGCACTTTGGACCGCGATCGTCGTTGGTCTTACCAGTTGGGTCGGCTCCTGGTTTATCGGGCCGCGCGGTCTTGAGCGATTGAATCGGCGATGAACAGATTTTTTAAACTGACAACATGGGTTTGTTGTTTTGCGACCCTTGCGATGGCATCGCCGGTACAAGCGGCACGCGAAATCGTCAAAACTGGCTATGCCCGCACCAAAGAATCGGGTCGCCTGCTCTACATCGAGTCGCACTTTGTGCGTGAAGCGGGCACGGCTGCAGAGAATCGCATCGTGCTTTATCGCTGCGGTTTCGGCGGCCCTGCCTTCGCCCGCAAGGAGTTGAGTTATCAGAGCCAGCGACATACGCCAGATTTCAATATGGTCGACGCACGTTCCGGTTACGCCGAGGGCGTGCGCCGGACAGCACAGGGATTACGGGCATATTCGCAATTGAATGCGACTTCTCCGCGTCGCGAAGCGACGGTGGCTTTACGACCTGATCTGGTCATCGATGCCGGTTTCGACGACTTCGTGCGTTTGAACTGGCGCGAACTCGAAGCCGGAAAAACAGTGAGCTTTCCGTTTTTGGTGCCCTCACAGCTTGATACGTACAACTTCAAGATTCGCAAACATCGCGAAGTGGCGATTGAGGGCAGCACGGCGAGTGTGATTCATTTGAATCTGTCGGGCGTGCTGGCGTGGTTTACGCCGTTTATCGAAGTCTCGTATCGACAAGCCGATCAGGTGTTGATGCGCTATGAAGGGCTAACCAACATTCGCAATGCGGATGGGCAGTTACTCGAAGCTGTGATCGATTTTCCATCGAACGAACGTCGGATGTTGCCGCAACTCGATCTCAGGGGTCCCCGGATCGAACCATTGGCGTCACGCTGCCCTGCTTCCGTGGCCAGTTCATGAGCACCATGCCTAGCAGCAGTACGATGGTCCCGACGATCTGAGAGCCCGTCAGTATTTCATCGAGCACCCACCAGCCGAGCAGTGTGGCGACTACGGGATTGACGAAGCCGAACGTACCCACCTGTGCAGGCGACACATTGACCGACAACCAAGCGTACGCCGTGTAAGCGATGCATGAGCTGACGATGGTCATGTAGGCGAGCGCGGCGAGACCACCTGCGTCCCAGTTCCATCGTGCGAGATCGCCATGAAGAATGGCGGGAACTAACAGCATCAAGCCACCGCAGAACATCTGCAGCGCCGTGAAGCTCATCAAGTCCAGAGACGTCACGGCATTGCGTAGATAGATCGTTCCGGCGGACCAGCCGATGCAGCCAATGACGATCGCGACCGTTGGCCAGTAGCCGTAAGGCCCCGTGCTACCTGGCATGGGATTGGGGCCTGGCCAGGCGACGAGTACCGTTCCGCCAAAGCCGACGGCGAGACCGATGGCGACGCGCGGGGGGATGGCGTGGGCGCGTGCGCCGAACAAGCCGATCAAGGGAATCCAGAACGAGGACGATACGTTCAGAAGCGCCGCTTGATTCGACGGCACGTACTGCAGACCCCAGATGGCGCCGCCATTCGACACTGCCACCGACAGTAATCCGGCGATCAGTACCGTGCGCCATTCCACAGGAGTCAGCCGCGTCATCGACAGACCGCGCCGACGTTGAAACCAGAGCGCTACCCATCCGAGCAAAATACCGCTGACGAGGAAGCGCACCGCGCCGAAGAGAAACGGCGGCAACGTCGTGACACCGATCTTGGTGACGAGGTAGGTGGATCCCCAGACCAGATAGACGATCGCGAAACAGGTGACGATCGTCGCGCGACGCGAGCCCGTCACGATTTCGGCGACGGATCCGCTGTCATCGCCGTCTTGAAGAGCAAGCCTGCCAGCACCGCGAGAACGATGAGACCGAGCCACTCACCGAAATGCCAGAGTGATGGTAACGCGAGCACGTCCGCTGAACCGGAAGTGACGATCGGCACTGCAATGGCAATACCCATCAAGGCCTCACCCGTGATCATGCCGGCTGCGAACAACAAACCTTTTCGATGGCGGCGCTCGATCTCGGCCGTCTCGAGACCTTGGCGACGCAGGCGTCGCTCTGCGATCCACGCGAGCAGGCCGCCCAAGAATATCGGCGTCATCAATTCGAGCGGAAGATAGATTCCGACGGCGACGGCAAGCACCGGTGTGCGAAACGACGAACCACGCGCCTTCAGAATCTCATCGAGCACGATGATCGCAACGCCGATGACGGCGCCGACCGCGATCATGTCCCAAGGCAACTGCCCACCGAAGAGACCTTTGGATACCGACGCCATCAAGGTTGCTTGCGGCGCCAGCAGCGGATTTGGATGAGCCTCGCTCGGCACGCCGATGCCGTACGCCTGAGCGAGCAAATTCAGCACCGGTGCCATGACCAACGCACTGCTTGCAGCGCCGATACCAAGCATCACCTGCTGACGCCAGGGCGTGGCACCGACGATATAGCCGCATTTGAGATCTTGCAGGTTATCGCCGGCGATACAGGCGGCGCAGCAGACGACGGCGCCGATCATGATGGCAGCGACGGGACCCGCCTCGCTGTCCTTGCCCATCAATACCAACAGCACGACCGCAGAAAAAAGGATCGTCGCAATGGTGATACCTGAGACCGGATTGTTAGACGAGCCGACGAGGCCTGCCATATAAGCCGATACCGAACAGAACAGGAAGCCCGTGATGATCATGATGATCGTCATCGGCAGGCTAACGGCGAGTGATCCTACGATCGCTTGATAGAGTGCCCACAGCGGCAACGTGAACAGCACGATGCCGAGCAATACAGATTTCATCGGCAGATCTTGTTCAGTGTGCGCGATCACTTGTCCGGCAGCGCTGGCACGTGCTGCAGCAAGACCGCTGCGCACACCCGACAACAAAGAATGACGCAATGACACGAGTGCCCAGATGCCACCGACCAGCATCGCGCCGACACCGAGGTAGCGAATTTGCTTCGACCAGATGAAGCCGGCGAGATCTTCGGGATCGAGGCCGGCTGCTGCTTGTACAAGCTCCGCCTGGTGCGGCAATACGTTGGCGACGTAGTAGGGAATCGCGATATTCCAAGACAACATCGCACCGGCGAGCACCACGATACCGACGTTCAGGCCGACGATGTAGCCGACGCTCAACAGTGCCGGCGAGAGATTCGTGCCGAAGAAAGCGAGGTACTTGCCTGCAAAGCCGGCGCTTGCCGCCGTATCGGGAATCAGACGTAAACCGCTGCCTGCCGCAAGTTTGGCAAACGCACCACCGAGTGCGCCCACACCCAAAATACGAATGCCCTGTGAAGGGTTTTCACCCGCTTTCAAGACTTCAGCTGCAGCTTGGCCTTCAGGAAACGCCAATTTTTGATCGACGATGAGCGCGCGGCGCAAGGGCACGGAAAACAACACGCCGAGCAAGCCGCCGAGACCTGCAATCGCGAGCACCCAGCTGTAGCGAAAGTCTTGCCAGAAACCAAGGATCACGAGAGCCGGAATGGTGAAGATCACGCCTGAGGCGATCGAAGAACCGGCGGAAGCGCCGGTTTGCACGATGTTATTTTCAAGAATGCCGCCACCACCCAAAAGGCGCAGCACCGCCATAGAAACGACAGCGGCCGGAATCGCCGATGCGATCGTCATGCCAGCGAACAAACCGAGGTAGGTGTTGGCCGCAGCGAGAATCATCGCGAGCACGATCGCAAGCCCTACCGCGCGCAGCGTCAACTGCGGCGCTAGCGTCGTCCCCACGGGCGTGCTCACTTCGTTTCGCCTGTGAGTTTCTTGAGCCAGGGCGAGGTGACGATCAGCAATAGACCCGCGCCGCCCGCAATGAAGCACATCTGCAAGAACTGCGACGGCATAGCGGCGGCGTCACCGCTACCGACGTGACCGCCGATGAGACCGGCGAGCGCGTTGCCGACCGCAGCGCCTAGGAACCAAGTGCCCATCATCTGACCTTGATAGCGTTTCGGCGAGAGCTTGGTGACGTTGGACAGACCGACCGGTGAGAGACACAACTCGCCGAAGGTGTGCAGCATGTACGTCAGCAGTAACCAAGTCGGTGCGACTTGACCGCCCGATGCCACGACGAGTTGCGCCGCCCACATCATGACGAGGAAGCCGAAGCCGAGCAGCAGCAAGGCGAGACCGAATTTCGCCGGCGATGATGGATCGAGATTGCGCTTGCCGAGCGCGACCCACAACCACGCGAAGAACGGCGCGAAGATCACGACGAAAATCGGATTGGCGGACTGATACCACGCCGCCGGATGCTCACCATCAGCGAACAGGTGGCCGAGCCAGGATCGGTCGGTGTAGTCCTGCGCGAAAAGATTGAAGGTGGTCGCTGCCTGCTCAAAGCCTGCCCAAAAGAGGGCTGCGCACAGAAAAAACACGGCGATCATCATCACGCGCTTTTTTTCGTCGCTATCGAGGCCGCCTAGCAGCAGCACCCAGGCAAAGAAAAGGAAGCCGAGAGCGACCATGCCGGTCGCGAACGCCTGCGCGAGACCCGTGATCGTGACCGGGATGACACCTGTAAAGAGCAGGGCCGACAGCACACCGATCAGCGCACCACCTAGGCCCAACCACGTCCAACCACTCTTGCGTTCGGCATCGCTCACGTCTTGCGGTGGCAAGCCTGCGTCGCCGAGGTAGTGCTCGGTCATACGGTATTGGAGAACGCCGATGAGCATCGCAGCACCCGCGCAGAAGAAACCTGCACGCCAGTTCCAGGATTCACCGATGGTGCCCGCGATGAACGGCGCGAGCAGCGCCCCTAAGTTGATACCCATGTAGAAAATCGAGAAACCCGCATCGCGTCGCGCGCCGGATTGACCTTCGTAGAGCGCGCCGACGATGGCCGAAATATTAGGCTTGAGCAAACCTACGCCGATGACGATGGTGGCGAGCCCGAGATAGAACACTGCCGGGCCAGCGGGAATGGCGAGCAGGAAGTTGCCAGCTGCGATGAAGATGCCACCCCAGTACACGGCGCGTCTCTGACCGATCAGTCGATCAGCGATCCAACCTCCGGGGAGCGAAAACAGGAACACGGCACCCGTATAGAGGCCGTAGATCGCGCCAGCGGTTTCGCGGTCCATGCCGAAACCCGGGTTGGCGTCGCTCGTTGCGGCCACGAGGAACAGCACGAGCAGTGCTCGCATCCCGTAATAAGTGAAGCGCTCGAAGAATTCGGTCATGAACAGGGTGGCAAGACCCCGTGGGTGGCCGAGAAAGGTTTTTTCGTTAGAGTTGTTCATGCAGTCTCCCCCGAGTCTGTTCTGCGCATGCGATTCATCAGACGCGCCATCACGATGCCTCCCTCATAAAGGAGATACATCGGGACAGCCATGATGGTTTGCGAGATGGCATCCGGCGGCGTCAAGAGCGCCGCGATGACGAAAATCCCGATCAACACGTAGCCGCGTATTTCGGCGAGCTTTTCGACTTTCACGAGGCCGGTGAGTACGAGTAGTACGACCACCACGGGCACCTCGAAAGCGAGACCGAAACACAGGAACATCGTTAGCACGAAGTCCATGTAACTCGTGATATCCGTCATCATGCGTACGCCCGCAGGGGTCGTGTTTGCAAAGAATTCGAACATCACGGGGAACACCGCGAAATAGGCGAAAGCGATGCCGCAATAAAAGAGCACGATCGATGAGACGAGCAGCGGGACAGCAAAGCGTTTCTCGTGCTTGTAAAGACCGGGTGCGACGAATGCCCACACTTGATAAAGCACGTACGGCATCGCGACGAACAGCCCGACGAAAAAGGCCAGTTTGAATGGCGTCATGAAGGGAGAAATGACGCTAGTCGCAATCAACGACGAATCTTTGGGCAGTTGGGCAATTAGCGGCGTGGCGACAAAAGTGAATAGCTCATTGGCAAAGAATGCCAATGGAATGAATACGACGATCACGGCGATGAATGCACGCAGCAGACGATCACGCAACTCGAGCAGGTGCGAGATCAGAGTGCCTTCGGCGAGTTGTTCCGACTTGTCACTCATCCGCGCGGAGGATCATCCGGGTGGCGATTAACGTAGTCTTCGACGGCGGAGGGCGTCGGAGCAGCGGGTTCGGTGCTGTCACCGGCACTCTCGCTGGATGCAGCGCTGGGGGTAACAGCCGTGGGCGCAACATCGGCCTCACTGGTCGGCGAGGGCGAGGTCGTCGCGTTGGTTGAGCTTGCTGGCTGGCTTTGGCGACGCGCGGTCTCTTGCGCCTCGATTTCGAGTTGTTCGCGGAATTGTCTGGCCATCGCGCGAGCGCGACCCATCCAGCGGCCGATCTCGCCGACGACTTTAGGGAGCTTTTCCGGGCCGAGCACGAGCAGCGCGAGCCCCATGATCAGCAGCAGTTCGCTGAAACCGACTTCGAACATATAAACAGTCTGGCCCGCAGTCGGCGGGCAGCCTTAGCCGTTCCGGTCGGCGGACTTCTGGTCGTTTGTGGTGGGCGCCGTCTTGGCAGTATCGCCAAAATCGGCATCAGCCGATTCCTGCTTGATCTGTTTCAAGCTCTCGGTCGCATCGCCCTCGTCCATGCCTTTCTTGAAGCCGCGTACCGCAGCACCCAAGTCTGAACCGATGGTGCGCAACTTCTTGGCGCCAAACACCAACAGGACCACCAACAAAATGATGATCAGTTCGCGCATTCCGATTCCCATGACGACCTCGCGAATCCAGCGTATCTAATAAAGTCCGATGATAGGCCAAACCGACTTGAATTAGACGGAAACTTCCGTCGACTCACCCACCTGCAACCAGAACGTCACCGGCCCTTCGTTGACGAGCGCTACGGACATATCGGCGCCGAAACGGCCGGTCTGAACCGTGGGATGGGCCCGGCGCGCTAGCACACACAGGTGATCGAAGAGAGCGGCCGCTCGCTCCGGGGGCGCGGCCGTGCTGAAGCCCGGGCGATTCCCTTTGCGCGTGTCGGCGGCAAGCGTGAATTGCGGCACCAGCAACAGACCACCCGCCGTCTCTGCCAAGGAGCAGTTCATTCGACCCGCCTGGTCCGGGAATACGCGATAGGCGATTAGTCGCTGAAGCAACCGCTCTGCGGTCGATTCGGTGTCGGCTGGCTGAACCCCGATGAGAGCCAGCAATCCGCTCTCGATCGCGCCGATTTGCTGGCCGCTCACGGTCACGCTGGCCGAGGAGACACGTTGGATCAGGGCGATCATGTGGATGCGTCGGTGACGGCTGCGGTAGTAATTCCGAGCGCAAAACCTTAACATTCCGGCCGGTTTTACGCTTGAATCGTCTAGTTTTCAGGGGGTTGCGGTGACGAAGTTTGTTCTGGCGCTGTCTTTGGTTGCGGCCTCGGCATTCTCCTCTGCGTGGGCGCAAACGGCAGACGCCGAGCGCGGTGCCCGCCTCGCCTACACCTGCCTGGGTTGCCACGGCATCCCCAACTATAAAAATGCGTATCCAAACTACCGCGTGCCGAAATTGCGTGGTCAGCATCCAGAATATTTGGTGATTGCACTGCAGGCGTATCGCAGCGGTGAGCGCAGTCACGCGACCATGCATGCGAATGCTTCGTCGTGGAGTGAGCAGGACCTGGTCGACATGTCTGCATTCCTCGCAGGTCCGGTCGTCGCTTCGGCCGCGACGCCGAAGCCGGTCGGCAAGGCTCCTGATGCGGCGGCCACCTGCGTTGCCTGTCATGGCACCGATGGTGTCGGCATCACGCCGCAATATCCGACGCTTGCCGGTCAGCATGCCGATTACATCGAGCGCGCATTGACGGACTACAAAAAAGGCGGTCGTAAGAACGCCATCATGGCGGGA
>Ga0102921_1000896_pt1 | contig 10543 bp, 10 predicted proteins | sample Colrivmeta156802_FD_78205 | JGI IMG/M metagenome (GOLD analysis project Ga0102921, IMG submission 78205) | Estuarine microbial communities from the Columbia River estuary - metaG 1568-02 | ecosystem: Environmental > Aquatic > Marine > Intertidal zone > Estuary | place: USA: Columbia River...
CAATTAAACAAGCACAAGATCACGATCCGCATGGCGTTTTTGTTCGGCGCTGGTTGCCCTACATGCGAGATGTTTCAGACACCTGGTTGTTTGAGCCCTCGCTTATGCCGTCGCACTTGCAAACTCACGCATCTATTTCCCTTCAAATTCCCCAGCCATTGGTTGATCTGGCGATGGCCACACGTGCGTCCAAACAGTTGCTACATGCCAGACGTCAAAATTCAGAGGTGAAGGCTGGCAAACAAGCCGTGGTCGAGAAGCATGCTTCGCGTCAAATATTTCGAAAGCGTCCAACTTCTGCCGTAAAAAGCACTGCCGCTTCAGCCCAAATTGGATTTGATTTTTAAAACTGACCTTTGCTTCGACTACGTCTCGTCGGGCGATCGATCGATTGATTTTCATTCAAACCCGCCTATTCAGGTCTAATCCGGTTGACATTCCGGTCTATGCAGACTTATATTTGGTGCAATGAAGACCGACACCCTCCAAATCACGCTCGAATTACTCAATTTATTGAGTGAGGTTGACGAATTCAAAGGGGCTTGGCGCGCCCTAGGTACGCTAGCGCCAGAGCGACTAAATGAGTTGCGACATGTGGCAACCATTGAAAGCATTGGTTCCTCGACCCGAATTGAAGGTAGCAAGCTGACTGATCGGGAGGTCGAAAAATTACTCTCCAAGCTGGAAATCAAGAAATTCGACAGCCGGGATGAGCAGGAGGTCGCTGGTTACGCCGAGACGATGGAAATGATTTTCCATGCCTTTGACGATATCCACCTCACCGAAAACCATCTCAAGCAGCTCCATCGTGACCTTTTGCGTTACAGCCAAAAAGATGAACGCCATAGAGGTGAGTACAAAAAGTTATCGAACAATGTCGTTGCCTTTGATGCCGACGGCAAGATGATGGGGGTCGTTTTTGAGACCACCTCACCATTTGACACCCCACGTCGGATGACTGAGCTGGTTGAGTGGCTGAAGGAAGCACGAGAACTTAAGCGATTGCATCCACTGCTGGTCGTTGCCGTGTTCATAGTCACTTTTTTGGAAATTCATCCATTCCAAGATGGCAATGGCCGCCTGAGCAGGATTTTGACCACACTACTACTTCTTCAGGCAGGCTATGCCTATGTGCCCTATAGCTCACTGGAAAGCGTCATTGAACAAAGCAAAGAAGCTTATTACTTGGCACTGCGGGAAACGCAGCAATCCTTGCACAGTGAAGCACCCAACTGGCAGCCTTGGCTACTGTTCTTTATGCGGGCTTTGCAACAACAAAAACGCAGACTGGCCGCCAAGGTTGAGCGAGAAAAAGGAGCGCTTGCAACGTTGCCGGAATTGGCCGTCAGAATCTTGGATTACGTTCGAGATCATGGCCGGGTCACCACACGCGACATGGTCCGCGAGTTCGGTGCCAGTCCAAACACCCTTAAAACGACGTTCGGCAATCTCGTTAAAAAGGGGCTTCTGGTGCGACATGGCGGAGGTCGCTCTATATGGTACGGCCTGCCGTGACCACTATTGAACCCGTGCAAACACGGAGTAGCAGGCAAAAAAAAACCAAGCGGTAAAGCTTGGCTTTTAAGAAGGATGTGGTGGGCTGGCGTCTATTGAAAGATGTCTTGGAACCTTCATAAATACTAGGTTTTATGTTTTGAAAATTGATTTTGTACCGCCATTTGTACCCCCGGTTTGCCTTTGATACCCAGTGGATTGAAGTGTTGCATGGAGGGGGTCTTGTTGATGGCTTTTCTCATTTCATTCCTTCCCTGATTGCGCTTTTAAACATTCCATCCTGAAGTCTAATTTGTGCTTCAGTTCGGTTTTTTATTCCATATCTGAATTTTCTAAACCGATTGATTTGCGGAGATCGTTTAGCCGAATTAGATGGTATTCCCACTTTGCATCTATGCACTTGTCAACCTCGCTATCGCAACCCATCAGTATCAAAAGTCAAATTAAAGTATCTAAAAACATAGCTTTGATGTGGTTAATTTGAAAATAAAAGCTAGTTTCTTTGTTATTTTTATTAATCTAGGCTTTAATTTCAATTTAAGTAGCGTAAATCTGCTGTACTTTGAATATCTTGATTTAATTCAATTGGCAACAGATAACTTCAATTAGGAGTCAAATAACATGCGCCTGGTCAATCAAACAAACAAACCTCAGCGGGCCCATGTCCTTCGTCTTCTGGCCCCTTTGAGTCTATTGGCATTCGCATTCATTAGCGCTTATGCAAATGCACAAGTAGCGCCGCAAAACCCAGCCCCAAACCCTCCAACTAAAACTGCTGGACCTACCCCCAGTCCTGCATCTGCGCCGAATAAATCCAAATATTCGAGGATTTGCACTGAAAACGAGCGTATGTGGTGTTTGCAACAGCATATTGGGCAAAAAGCAAGCCAAGAGATGAAAAGGCAATGTCCTGAAGATTACCGCGCTTTCGCTGAGGCCAATCAATGCTCACCATGGTGAAAAACGCTCATTGGAACCTGCATCTATTCATTGACGTACTTTTTTGCTTCCAAAACACACCTGAGTGGCTGAACAGTCAGCACTTATTTATCAATCGCCACCCAAACACTCAGAGTCAGCTCCAAAAAGCAAGATGAAATTTGAACCCTAGCTAGTTGCCTTCAGACAAGTGCCTATCAGCAAGTACAAAAAAATTTAGCGAAGAAGAAGGATGCCATATATGAATTTGACCAAGCGTCTGGTGATTTCTACTCTAGTCATACCCATATTTATCGCGGTCCTTTGGGGCTACTTTGGTATCAAGCAGTCGGACGATGCAGATAAGCGCCATGATTATTTCATCAGCACAAGCATTCCGACCATCGAACTTTTGGAGCTTATTCGTTTTACCGCCGCCAAACACGATGCAATGCTGAGCCGTGCTGTTTTGACTTACAAGGAAGATCAGTATGTTTTGGAGCAACTTTCAGCCTTGCGAGCAGCCATCGAAACTTTGCAAAGTTCATTCAGCAATGAATATGTTACGAATGAGACAGACAAAAAACTGAACGCCGAGGACCAAAAACTCATTCAGAGTTACATGACCGCCGTAGAGAAGACTGTCAAATTGATCGAAAAGGGGGATGCGGCTGGTGCCAAGAACTTGTTGGTCAATGAAGTAACAACTGAATACATGAAACTAGACAAAGCCTTGCGTGATCACAGTTCATACGCAAATAAATTGGCAATTAAGTTTCAGGAGGTCGGTAAAGAGTCAAGCCGTATCAATTTAATGATTCAGTTGGGATCAGTCGTTGGATTCGTCCTGATACTTGGCTTGATGGGCTACGTGAATTTTATATTCATCATGAGAACCTTAGGTGGCGACCCAGTCGTGGTGGCTAGGGCGGTAAGAACAATCGCTGAGCGTGATCTCTCGAAAAGCATTCACACCAAATACCGTGGAAGCCTGATTGATAAGTTGGAGTCCATGCGCATCAACCTGAGCGAGTCAATTACAAAACTCAGTGAAGACACGAAACAACTGGTGATTTATGCAGAGTCGCTAGCAAGCGCTTCTCACCAAGTCGCGAGTAGCGCCAATAACGGCAGTGACAACGCAACGCGGATGGCTGCTTCGGCTGAAGAGATGACGATTAATATCTCCAATGTTTCCGAAAGCGCGAATGTGGTTTCTCAAAAAGTGTCTGATGCTGGAGGAACAGCGACTCGGGGTGGGCAAAGTATCATTGAGCTGACCGAGTGTATGGCCGCATTCTCGATCAGCTTCAAGCACTCTGTAGACAATACCTTGAGTCTGTCTCACCAGTCAGATGAGATTAAATACATTGTGGAAGAAATCAAGGACATTGCCGAGCAAACGAATTTACTCGCCCTAAATGCTGCAATTGAAGCAGCACGTGCTGGCGATTCAGGGCGTGGCTTTGCGGTGGTGGCGGATGAAGTTCGAAAGTTGGCAGAGCGAACCAAGCGTTCTACAGAAGACATCGCCTCCAAAATTCAAGCGATCCAGAAAAATGTTCACACAGTTGTTTCTGCTATGAATCAAAACCTTGGGGAAATTGCTCGCAGCGAGGCACTTGCAGAGAGAGCCGATCATGCCGTGCGCGAAATTCGACTTGCCAGTGATACCACTGTCTCTTTGGTTTCAGAAATCAGTCAGGCCATTTCAGTTAATTCAGAGACTAGTCGCGACGTGAGCAAAACAGTTGAAAATTTCGCTTCTTTATCTGAGGAAAATAGTGCAGCAGCCAAGGAAGTAGCCATCACCGCAAGTGAGCTGTCCAAGCTTGCAGAGAGTTTGAGCCAGTTGACCAGCACGTTCAAAACAAGCTGAAGTCGGGGCGGCCTTTACAATGCAAATATCGGACGAGTTACTCTCGGATTTCATTTCTGAAGCATGGGAATCCATCGAGAAAATCGACACTGGAATTTTGCTTTTGGAAAAGACACCTGAAGACAAAAAAAATATTGCCAATGTTTTTCGAGCCATTCATACCGTCAAGGGAAGTAGTGGATTCTTCGCATTAAAGCGAATTGAAAATCTGTCTCATGCGGCAGAGTCCCTTCTTGGGAATATCCGCGAAGGACAGATTGAAGTTGATACGGCCAAGATTGCGGTGTTGCTGCAATTCGCTGACCAACTGCGTGCGTTGCTTGCAGTACTCGACGCTAGCAAGCAAGAGCCTGCGGGTGACGATAGTGCATTGATCGCGACGCTATTAGCCTACGCCCAAAATCGACCGTTAGCCTCTGCTAACAAAGAGAATTCGACCGTAGAGGATGTCCCCGAAGTTCAAGCGCCTGAGCAAGTCACAGAGCAAGTGGTGCCTACTGTAGTTGCTTCAGTGCCAGCCACAGAGCCAAATCAGTTCAAGGAGGTTACGGCCCCCGTTGAATCTAAAAATTATGAAATGATGGCTCCAGTCAAGGTGTCAGTCGAGTTGATCGACATGCTGATGAACAATGTCAGTGAATTGGTTTTGGCTCGCAATCGCTTAATGCCTTTCGCCGAAAAATTCAGTGATTCTAGTTTTCAAAACACGGTAGCAATCATTGACAAGCTGACCATTGAGTTGCAGGAAAAAATCATCCAAACGCGGATGCAGCCAATTGGACAACTTTGGAGCAAGATTCCAAGGCTGGCACGTGATGTTGCTCAGCAGTGCGGCAAACAAATTGAAGTTGTTTTTTCTGGCGAAGGCACTGAGTTGGACAGAACCTTGCTAGATGCTATCCGTGACCCCATCATGCATATTGTGCGCAACTGTATAGATCACGGTATCGAGGCGCCAAATCAGCGCTTGCTGGCTGGAAAGAGTGCCACAGGAATTGTGAGTTTGTCTGCTTGCCACGAAAACGGCATGGTATTGATCAATATTCATGATGACGGTCAAGGAATTGATTTTGATCGAATTCGGCAAAGAGCCTTTGATCTGCAGCTGCTGGAACTGGGTGAAATGACCCATGTAACGGAAGACGAACTGATTCAGTTTTTGTACATGCCGGGATTTTCAACGCGCAGTGAAGTGACGCAGATCTCTGGTCGTGGCGTTGGAATGGATGTTGTCAAAACAAATGTCGCTGCCATAGGTGGGTACATCAAAATCAGCTCGAAGCGTGGAGATGGTATGCGCTGCACCTTGCGTATCCCCCTTACCCTTGCCATTATTCCTGCAATTTTGGTCAGAGCCGGCACTGAGTTTTATTCCATTCCTCAAATTAATTTACAGGAACTGGTGCGACACAAACAGTCTGAATTGGGCAATGTTGTTGAGGACTTTCATGGAACGCCTGTTTTGCGCTTGCGCGACAAGCTGATCCCACTTTTTGACCTGGCAGTTTTGGTGGGATTGCCGAGCAAGACGCTCAGCATGGGGGAAGTTCTAACGATTGTGATCGTACAAGCGGCGGGTGTTCAGTACGGTGTGGTCGTTGACGAAATATTGAAACTCCAAGAGGTGGTGATAAAACCCTTGCCTCATATATTGCGCGCAGATGCGCTATTTTCTGGGGCAACCATATTGGGTGACGGTAGCGTTTCCTTGATACTAGACATGGACCGGATCGCGGTTAAAACACGCACTCTTTCACGATTGCGCAATGAGCAAAGCCATAAGGCAGAAGAAATTCTGATCACCCAGGCACCATCAGAGCGTGTCAAAATGTTGTTGGTGGAAATACGTGGCTTTGGCCTTTCTGCAATTCCTGTCAATTATGTGGACCGTATGGACAAGTTTGAGTCCCGCGGACTTCTTCGCAGTGCAGGCCATGATGTCATGCTTTATGAGGGCGAAGTGGTCCGTATCATTGACCTGGCGGGCGCTTTAGGCACAAACAAAGTCAAAGATGTTGCAGAAGTCTACGAAGAGAAGTTGTACATCGTGATCCATTTCACGAGGGTGGGGCCGTTCGGCTTCATTGTTCAATCGATTGACCAAATTATTGAATTGCCGAAAGAACTTCGAGGTACTGATCTATACCAGCAAGGCCTTTTGGGCTTTGCATTGATCAACGAACGCGTCGTCAATGTCCTGAATATTCCAGAGATTTTGCAGATGCACGGGCATGTGCAAGAACAAACTATGCCTTTATTTTGAGGCCATGCCATGCCGTTTCTCTATTTTTCGTTCCATGTCGACACCATGCTTCTTGGCATTCCAGCACAAGCTGTGATTGAACTGACGCGTTCGCCTGAAGTGTCGCGGGTACCAGGCGCACCAGATCATGTCCGAGGTCTGATCAATCTTCGTGGGAAATTGGCAATTGCAATTGATCTCAGGCGGCGCATGGGGCTTGTAAGCACAGGTTCTGAATTGGAACAACACATCTGCATTTTTCTTGAAGCCGATGACCAGCTTATTGGTCTTTTGGTTGACGGTGTGAATGAAATCTTTTCCCTAGATGGGAATGATTTTGTTCCTTCGCCTATCGACCTGGGCTCACAAAATCGAACATTGGTAACTGGCGCATACCGATTACCAAATGGTTTGCTTCACATTTTGAATACAGCCCATATTCTTAACATTGAAGCTGAAAAGCCCTGATTGCTTTTACCAGTCAATCCTAAGTTCCCAACATGACACTTGAATCTAAACTTATAAATAGAGCCTGTAACGTTATCTGCTATTCCAAAATGTTTGCGTAAAATGAAACCGATGTTAAAAGTCTTGATTGTTGATGACTCTTCTTTGATTCGAAAAATTATCACCAGTGCGTTGCACAAGCATCCCGACATGAAAGTGATAGCCACCGCTGAGAACGGGGAAGATGCAATAGCTGCTGTGCAAAAGCACTTAATTGAAATCGATGTTGTGATTCTGGATATCGAGATGCCAGTGATGGATGGAATCACGGCCCTGCTTGGTATTCGAAAAATCGATCGCCGCTTGCCTGTGCTGATGTTCAGTTCTCTGACTCAGCGGGGCGCCGAGGCTACGATCCGAGCGTTAACCAGTGGCGCCAGCGATTACGTAGGGAAACCAGGCAATCTTTCCAATTCGGAGGAGGCATTTCGCGTTTTGGAAGAGGAGTTAATTCCGAAGGTAAGAGCCTTGGGCCAAAAGCGCAGAGCCATTTCTGCGCGAGGCTTGACCAAAGACTCACCCCGAATGATTGCCAAGCACGAACCTTTTGGCCACAACCCTATCGCGCTAGCGCCACTTTTACCACCGCAAGGAACCGTCAGTGCGGTGTGCATTGGTATTTCAACGGGTGGTCCAACCGCCTTGGCAAGCTTGTTCGAGAGTTGGCAGCAGACTTTACCTGTGCCGCTGTTTATTGTTCAACACATGCCTCCAAGGTTTACTGAAATGCTGGCTAAAAGGCTCTCACAACTGGGGCCTACAGAGGTCGAAGAAGCTTTCGATGGACAAGAAGTTAAATCCGGTCGAGCCTATCTTGCGCCAGGCGGATGGCACATGGCACTTGAAACACAGAACGGGAAAACCAAAATCCGCATCAATGACTTGCCACCAGAGAATTCCTGTCGCCCTTCAGTCGACATGTTATTTCGCACCGCTGCCGATATTTACAAAGATCGACTGCTAGGTGTCGTGATGACAGGTATGGGTACGGATGGCTTGCTCGGCAGCGAAGCCATTGTCAGCGCTGGTGGGAGCATCATTGCCCAAGACGAGGAGAGCAGTACTGTTTGGGGAATGCCAGGCGCTGTCGCCAACGCCAGCCTGGCAAGCAAGGTTATTTCACTTGAGCTACTGCCGGCGGAAATTTGGCATCATGTCAATGGATGAACCACTGCTTCAGGCTGGACCTGAATCGTCGGATTTTTTTCGCCTTCTCGAAAAACATACCGGCTTGTCCTTTGGCGATGAAAAAATATACTTGCTCACTTCGCGGCTCAGAAATTTAGCCAAGCAAAATGGATTTTCGGATGTGACCGCTCTTCTGAGCAACTTGCAAAGATCTGGCCTCACCGATTTGCACTGGTTATGTTTTGAGGCGATGACGACACAGGAAACCAGCTTCTTTCGAGATGACTTTTGCTTTGATAATTTGCGCGAAATCGTGATGCCCGAACTCTTGAGAAAACGCAAAAACAGCCAACGCTTGCGAATTTGGTCTGCGGGTACTTCTAACGGACAGGAGGCCTACAGCTTGTCAATGATGTTGCACGATGACTTCCCTCAAACTCGAAATTGGGACATTCGGATCTTAGCAACAGACCTGTCCAAAGCAGCCTTAAGTAAGGCTACAGTCGGTATTTATGGCGCTGATGAATTGGCACGAGGACTGGAGCCTCATCACCTAGAAAGACATTTTCGACCTACATCCAAAGGATACATGCAGGTGTTACCTGAACTCAAGTGCCAGGTTCACTTTGAGCGGATGAATTTAATGGAAGACTCCTACCCGCTTGAAACCTTCGATCTGGTATTGTTACGCAATGTCTTGATTTACTTCAAATTGGTAGAAAAAGAAAAAATTCTCAGTCGAGTTTCTCGGCAATTGGCTACCGATGGCGGCTACCTGATTTTAGGTTCTGCGGAAACTATTTTCAGCGATGAGAAATGGCAAAAGCGCAACGCCACTCGTGGCTATTATTTTCAATACCATGATTGAGCATAACCAACTTTCGATCGAAAAAATGCGCGTCTTGGTGGTGGACGACAGCCGTACCTTGCGCAAGGTTTTGGTTCGCGAGCTTCGGCAAATAGGTCCAATGCAAATCGAGGAAGCGTCAGATGGCGTAGAGGCGCTGGAAATACTGCAGGCGCGCACATTTGATCTGGTCCTACTTGACATGGAAATGCCTGAATTAGATGGGCTTGGTGTTCTGACTGCACTGAAGGAATCGGGCCAATTGAGCGGGCTTCCTGTGATTGTTATTTCCAGCGCAGAAGAAATAGATAAAACTGTTAAATGCATTGAAATGGGCGCAGAAGACTATCTACCAAAGACCTTCAATCCCATCCTATTGCGCGCTCGCATTCTTTCCTCATTCGAGAAAAAACGCTTTAGGGATCTCGAGAAAGATTATCTAGAGCAATTGCAAAAAGAAAAAGAATTACTCCAAATGGAGCAGATGAAGAGCGAACGCCTCATCTTGAATATTTTGCCCAAGCCAATTGCGGAGCGCTTGAAAAAAAATGAGAAAAATATTTCTAGCAGTTATGAGGATGTCACTATTTTATTCAGTGACATCGTTGGATTTACTCAAATGTCATCGCTGCTAACCCCATCAGATCTTGTGGCGCTATTAAACGACTTGTTTACACGTTTTGACAAGCGGGCAGAATCGCTCGGGCTTGAAAAAATCAAGACGATTGGTGACGCCTACATGGCCGCAGGTGGCGTTCCCGTCCCGCGTGCTGATCATGCCGATATCGTTGCCGATATGGCTCTCGGAATGTTGGAGGACTTGGCCGAATTCAACCGCGATAATCAAATATCGCTACAAATGCGCATTGGTTTAAATTCGGGCCCTGTTGTTGCTGGCATCATCGGTTTTACTAAGTTTTCTTATGACCTATGGGGCAGTACGGTTAACGTTGCTAGTCGAATGGAATCTAGCTCAGTGATCGGCAAGATTCAGATTTCACCATCTACTGCCAAAGCCTTAATCGGGCGTTTTGACTTACAAGGGCGTGAAGTGATAGAGGTCAAGGGTATTGGCAAAGTGCTGACTCATTTTTTGTTGAAAAGGGCAGACTAAGTTCGCTCTTTAATCGTCTTAATCATTTGCAAACTTCTCGTAATGGCATTCCCAAAACTTAGCATTGAGCCCGTGAATATCAACGCCGATTACATTCAGAGAGTCGTGATCAATCACCATGTGGGTACGGCTCCTAGTGGGGGTACAGTATCAAAAATCACCCCTTTTCGCCAGTTCTCCCCCCGTTTGTACCCCCGTTAAGGTTTAGCCGTCAATAGATCTTATTGGCCCTTGCTATTGCTTAAGTATTTGATATATAAAAGAAAAAGGCCGCTAAGTGTTGATCCTTAGCGGCCTTTAAACTTGCATCTGGTGGAGCTGGCGGGAATTGAACCCGCGTCCACAAGCCATTTTCGTACAGTTCTACATGTGTAGTCGTCTGATTTAAGTCTC
>Ga0102921_1000910_pt1 | contig 10486 bp, 7 predicted proteins | sample Colrivmeta156802_FD_78205 | JGI IMG/M metagenome (GOLD analysis project Ga0102921, IMG submission 78205) | Estuarine microbial communities from the Columbia River estuary - metaG 1568-02 | ecosystem: Environmental > Aquatic > Marine > Intertidal zone > Estuary | place: USA: Columbia River Estuary...
CCCCAAAAAGGAAAGTCAGTTGAGCTCAACCAGAGAAATATTGCCCTCTACAAAAGGGTTATTGCTGTGTATGAGAACAATGATTGGGAAGAGCGTGATGGAAAAGTATTGATCAATGGAAAACCTTCAACCTCGTATACGTTCAAAATGAATTATTACTGGATGATGGGAGACAACAGGCACAACTCACAGGATTCAAGGTTCTGGGGTTTTGTGCCAGAAGACCATGTTGTGGGCAAGGCTTCCATGATCTGGTTCAGCTGGCAGAATGGCCCAAGATGGAACAGGATTTTCAAATCCATCAAATAAACACCTTCAACCCAAACCTATGGACACCAGAAACATCAACATCAGTTTTACAGTTCATGCCAATGCATCAGATTTGAGCGATGCAGACTATGATCTTGTGCTTCGGGCCAGGGAAGTGGCTGCTACTGCTTATGCCCCATACTCAGGCTTCAGGGTTGGTGCGGTTGCCCGCATGCCGGATGATAAGTTGGTGATGGGGACCAACCAAGAGAATGCCTCTTATCCCATTGGTATCTGTGCAGAAAGGGTATTGTTGGCTGCAGTTTCTTCGATTTCTCCAGGTCTTCCCATTGAAACCATGGCCATCACTTACCAGAGCGATACTGTGGATACTTCAGAACCCATAGCACCCTGTGGCATGTGCAGACAGGCCCTGGTTGAATTTGAATCAAGGTTTAATGTACCGATGCGTTTGTTGCTGACCGGGTCAGCAGGGGAGGTATTTGAAATTGAAACCCCATCAGACCTCTTGCCCATGGCGTTCAAGCATTATCATTTGGGCAAATAAGCCCTATTGCTTGCTTATTTCTCCCGTAATGTAACGAATTGCAGTTGCCGCTATTTGAGCCCTGTATTGGGCATTTATATAACGATCCTGTGCTTCAATCAGGCTCAGTTGTGCCTGTCTCAATTCAATTGAATTGCTTTGAAGTTTTTTGAAGCGTTCCGTAGAAATGAAATTATTTTCTTTGGCCAGTTGTACATTGCTTTCTTCAACCATGGATACGGAAACGGCATTTTGGTATTCCTGAAACGCAATCAGCAAATCCCGCTGCAACAATGCACGCAGCTGTTCTGTTTGCAAATCCTGCTTTTTCTGTTGAATGCTGTTCACTTTCAGCTGGGTCTTGTTGATATTGCCATTGAATATCGGGATGCCTATACCCAGTCCGATATTGGGGCCAAAGGTTTGGTTGGTCAGAAAGAATCCGGCAGTTGATTTTGACCTGTTCAACACCGTATTTGAATTCAGGTTCACTGAAGGCATCCTCTGTGAACTGATGATTTTTTTCTCAATCATCAGGTTCAGTTTTTCCTGTTGAGCCAACAGCAATTGTGGGTTTTGCTGGTCAATTTTTGAAACAAGGGAATTGTATTCAATGGATGGGATGCTGAACTGCTCTTCTTTAGGGTGGAAAGACGCACCAGCATCCTTCTTGAGCAAAGTGTTCATGGAAGCTTTGGTATTAGATACCTGTTTGTAGATGTTCTGAAGATTCACTTCCTGTGCATTCAAGTCAATTTTTGCCTGCAGCATGTCTGTTTTTGCACCGTTTCCCACATTGAACCTTGTTTCAGCAATTTTCAATCTTTCTTTTGACAAATCGATGATGGCTTTGGTAGCAATCACCTGTTTGTTCAAACGAATCAGGTTGTAATAAATATTCAATACATCAAAGATGACCTGATCTATTTGTTGCGCAACGGCAATGGTGCCCATTTTCTCCATGGCATCAAACCTTTCCATGGTAGACCTTACCCGCATGCCATTGAATACTCTCCAGCTGATGGCAAGATTGGCGTTGATGCTGCTGTTGGAAACATTGTTTCTTTCAATGTTGCTGCCATTGGCCAATTTCTGGTTGATATTGGAAATCGCTTCTGTATTGAAAATGTTTCCAGTAGCGGTGGGAAGTCCGCCAGCATTTCCCCAATTGTTATTGGCCTTTGCAATATCCAGATCGGTTGAAGCAATCTGAATATCGAGGTTTTGTTTCAGTGCCAAATCAATGGCCTCCTTTGCGGTAAAACTGCTGTCTTGCGATGCTACCGCATTGGCAAACAGAAGACTCAACAACACTGCTTTAATTCTCATGGGTAGCTCTTTTTTTCCTTGAAATATAACTGTACAGGGCAGGCACCACAAACAAGGTTAGTACCAATGCAAACATCAGGCCACCGATAATAACAATCCCCAACGGTATCCTGCTTTTTCCTGCAGATCCCAATGCCATAGCAATGGGCAATGCACCAAGCGCTGTGGCAAGGGTTGTCATCAGGATGGGTCTCAACCTTGCCACAGATGCGTCGAGCACAGCATCGATCTTGTTCATTCCTTTTTCCCTTTGCTTATTGGCGAATTCAACGATAAGGATGCCGTTTTTCGTAACCAAACCAATCAGCATGATGATGCCAATTTGGGAGAATATATTGAGTGATTGCCCAAAAACAGATAAACTGATGACAGCACCGGCAAGGGCCAGCGGAACGGTAATCATGATGATCAATGGATCAACAAAGCTTTCAAATTGGGCAGCCAATACCAGGAAGATTAGCACCAGGGCTAAAAGGAAGGCATTTTGGGTATTCGAGGAACTCTCGGCAAAATCTCTTGAAGATCCGCTGAGGCTTGTAGTAAATGATTCATCCAGCACTTTTTTAGAAATGCGCTCCATCTCTTTGATACCGTCTCCAAGTGTTTTTCCATTGGCCAAACCTGCAGAAACAATAGCACTCTTCAACCTGTTGTAATGGTAAATGGTTGGGGGAGTAGCGGTTTCAGAAATGGTGACAAGGTTGTCCAATTGGATCAGCTGTCCAGTTTTGCTGCGCAAATAAAAAGACTTGAGGTCCAGCGGTGCATCCCTGTCCTTTCTGTCTACCTGTCCGATGACTTCATATTGTTTTCCGTTCCTGATAAAATATCCAAACCTTCTTCCGCTGAGTGCAAGCTGAAGGGTATTGGAAATATCAAGGATGGAAATGCCCAGTTCTCCGGCTTTCAACCGGTCAATGGTAACCTGCAATTCCGGTTTGTTGAATTTGAGGTTGACATCATTGCCCTGGAAAACAGGGCTCTTCACAACCTCATCCATGAACTGTGGTACATTTTTTTTTAGCTTGTCAAAGTTCAGGTTCTGCAATACATACTGAACGGGCAATTGCCCCCTGCTGGATTGTCCAACTGAAATGGTTTGTTCCTGCGAGACGAGGACCTTTACATCGGTATAATCTTTGAACATTTTGTTCATGCTCTGCACAATTTCATTTTGGCTGCGCTTCCTTTCGCTGGCATCCACAAGACCCATGCTGATGGAGGCAGCGTTTGAACCTCCAGATCCGGAATAACTGGGTGCAAAAGAAAGTATAACGTAACGTTCAGGCACAGAATCCATGATTTTTTCGGTAATATCATAGACCACCTGGTCCATATAATCGAAGTCGGTTCCTTCTGGAGCAATGACACTGGCTCTCAGCCTGTTCCTGTCTTCCATGGGTGCCAGCTCAGAGGGTAGTTTTGATCCAACAAAATATATGGCGCCAACACAGGCCAACACAATGATAAAGGCAATCCATCTTTTGCGCATGAAGGCTGCCAGCCAGCCATGGTATCCTGATTCCATGCTCCTGAAAAAAGGTTCAGATTTGGTATAGAACCATGAATGCTTGTGTACATTTTTCTTGGTCAGGTAAATGTTCAATACCGGTGTGAGTGATAGCGATACAAAAGCTGAGATCAACACCGCACCGGCTACAACAATTCCGAATTCCCTGAACAATCGGCCTACAAATCCTTGCAGGAAGATGATGGGAAGAAATACGATCGCCAGCGTAATGGAGGTTGAGACGACAGCAAAGAAAATCTCTTTAGAGCCTTCTCTTGCCGCCTTCCACTTGTCCATTCCCTGTTCTATCTTCTTGTAGATATTTTCCGTTACCACAATTCCATCATCCACCACCAATCCTGTGGCAAGCACCAATGACAGGAGTGTCAAAACATTGATGGAAAATCCAAAAACATACATGATGAAGAACGCGCCTACAAGGGCTACAGGAATATCGATCAAAGGCCGGAAGGCAATGGACCATTCCCTGAAGAACAAAAAGATGATGATGATCACCAGCAAAATGGCAATGATCAGGGTTTCTTTCACTTCTGTGATGGCCTTCCTAACAAACTGTGTTTTATCGTAACCTACTTCAAGGATAATGTCTGGGGGCAAATCTTTCTTGATGACATCAATCCGTTTGTACAATTCATCGGCGATGGCCACCTGGTTGGATCCGGGCTGGGCAACCACACCAAGGTTCACCGAGCGAATATTGTTTTTCCTTGTAGCAGATTCCTCATTTTCAGGCCCAATGATAGCATATCCAACGTCTTTCAACCGGATGCTCTTGCCCTCTGTTTGTTTGATGATAAGGTCATTGAAATCTTCTTCTGTGGTGAGCTTTCCATAGGCCTTTACGGTCATCTCAGTGGTGTTTCCACGAACCTTTCCACCAGGCAGTTCTATGTTTTCGCGGTCGAGGGCAGACTTTACATCCTGGATGGTAAGTTTATATGCAGAGAGCCTGACGGGGTCAAACCAAATCCTCATGGCAGGGCGTTGTCCATATACACTTACGCCACTTACACCCGGAATGGTCTGCAACCTTTCCTGCACAATATTTTCGGCCAGGTCAGATAGGTCGAGCAGGGTCCTTTTGTTGCTCTGCATTTGTATGAAAACAATTGGATCAGAATCGGAGTCTTGTTTGGCCACCGTAGGCGGTGCGTCAATATCTTGTGGAAGCCTTCCTGCTACCTGAGAAACCTTTTCCCTTACATCATTGGCAGCCTTTTCAAGGTCAACACCCAATTCAAATTCTACCGTAATGCTGCTGCTGCCCTGTGAACTGGAAGAGGTGATGTTTTTTACGCCCTCAACACCATTCACGGCTTTTTCAATGGGTTCAGTAACCTGTTGTTCTATGATTTCGGCATTGGCTCCTGTATAGCTGGTCCTTACATTGACCACGGGAGGGTCAATGGCAGGGTATTCCCTGACACCCAAAAAACTATAGCCAATGGCACCAAAAATGATGATTACGATGCTGCAAACAACTGCAAAAACCGGTCTTTTTATGCTTAATTCAGAAAGATTCATTGGGCCAGTATTGGGTTGTTACTAATTTACTTTGCTGAGTTTCAGCTTTGAATCTTTTCTGATAAAGAGAAGACCTGTTGTGATGACTGTATCGCCTGGCTTTATCCCGCTGGTTATTTGAACGTTCTCTGCATTCCTCAACCCAGTGGTCACGCTTACAAATTCAGGTTTGCCGTTGCGGTAGAGCAGCAGTTGTTTGGTGCGGGCACTTGGAACGATGCACTGTGATGGTACCATCACGGCAGCATCATTTGAACCCAGGGTAAGACCAACTTTTGCAAAGGAACCGGGCACGAGGTTATTGTTTCCATCATTGATGGTTGCGAGTATTTTGAGGTTCCTGGTTTCAGATTCGATCACTGTTTCTGAAGCCAGGATGGTGGCGTTGTAGGTACCCTCTTTTCCTTCGATACCAAAAGCAACTGCCATGCCTGGCCTGATATCATTGCTGTATTTCTCAGGGATGCTGAAGCTGATTTTCTTCATGTTCACCTGGCTGAGGGTTGTGAGGATATTGGCTGGAGTGATATAGGCGCCAAGGCTGATGTATCTGAGTCCCATCCTTCCTGCATAGGGCGCATGGATTTCAGTTTTCCCAATATTTACCATTGTCAACTCAATATCTGCTTTGATGTTATTGACCTGTAAAAGACTGAGGTCATAATCCTGCTGACTGATACCGCTGATTTTCAACAGTTCCCTTTGGCGTTCTTCTGTTTTTTCTGCTATTTGCAACTGCACCTTCAATTTTTTGAGTTGTGCCTGAAGGTCTGCGTCAAATAATTTGACCAGCAGCACATCTTTGGCAACAGTTGAACCCTCTTTGAAATTGAGCTGGATAACCCTTCCTGAAATCTCAGGTCGGATCTCGGTGAGCTCATAAGGAAGGATATTACCGGCCACCTCAATGGACTCAGAAACAGTTGTCGGCCTGATAACAATGGCCTCAACAGAAATCGGACCTGATTTGGACCCATCCTGTGGCTTTATAGCATCTTTTTTGTCTTCACAGGCAAATAAGGCCAACAACAGGGAAAGGGCAAGGCTGAACTTTTTCATATTGACGAAAATAAGGTGAATTTCCTTTAAGCGGTACTGAGTTTGATGATTTTATGGTGAAATTCTTGCTAACCAATTTTCGCTCCATTTTCTACTTTCATACCGGCCTCCAAAAGCACAACCGCATTGTTGCTATCGTAAACCCCTAAGACCAAGCATTCACTGAAAAAATTGGCGATTTGTTTGGGTGGAAAATTGACGACGGCCATCACCTGCCTTCCCATCAGGGATTCAACGGAATAATGATGGGTTATTTGGGCAGATGAACGCTTGATGCCCATCGAGCCAAAATCAATCTCCAGCTTAAAAGCGGGTTTTAATGCTTTTTCAAAGGGCTTGACGGAAAGGATGGTCCCGCAGCGAATGTCAATTTTTTCAAAATCATTCCAAGAGATGGTCATTTCAAAAGCATTTGGCTAAAATTAACCAAAACAATTGTGACTCTTGTAAAATAGAGTGAAATCAGGCATTCATTGATGAAATGAGCATCATAGGCGCTTTATGGCGTTCAACCTCCCCTTTTGACTGTTCGGCTTTGGCAATTTCCTTGATCCACCGTTGAACAAAATTCCTGGCGTTGGAGGGGGTATAGGTAACAGGAGGGTGGGCGAGGTTCATTTTTTTTACATAATTTTCTACATCGCGGTGGGTATAAACCTGTCCATTCAATGGGTCGATGTAAAAGAGGATGTCACTGCCTTCAATACTGATGATTGAACTGCCTTCTTCTACATAACAAAGGAGGTTTTGTTTGGGAACATCAGCCGGTAATAGCGTGACGCCCAGCATTTCAGCAATGATCAGGTAAACAGATGCCAGGGGAAAGGTATTTGAAAGCTTGTTGGCGAGCAAATGGGATGGATCAAAATGATTGATTGTTGAATAGTCTAGTTCAACTCCTTTATAGTTGTAGTGGCCAAAAATGATTTTATTGAGGATGTTGATTTCTTCCAGCGGCGTCAGGTAATCATTCAATTCAAGCCAAATCGTTTTTCTGATTTTTTCAATCTCGAAAAACAAGCGGTCCCTGTCGTATTCAGGATTGAGGTAGGCAGCGATAAACAAAGAGGCTTCAAGCACTGATTGGTCTTCACTGTTCAGCCAATCAATAACGGCTGTTTCTATGCATGAAATTGAAATCTGGGAAATGATGGCGTTGATTTTGGCCACCTGAACGGGGTCGTCCGTCAGTTCTTGAAATTCATTCAGCACAGGAATAACAACCTGTCCAAACCCGATAAATCGCTTGGTAATGGTTTGGTAAACCTCATCGTCTGGATCTTCAATAAGATTCAGCAATGCATTGATTTCTCCTGTTGTGTTGATCATCAACGGATCCTTTTCAATTATTTTTTGGGTGCCCTTCTTTTGCCACGGGTTGGGTTGGCAATGGCATGTTCAATCATCGCCTGTACTTCATCGATATTGAAATCTTGTACATTGTCTTGCTTTTCCTTGGGAATGGGGAAGTTTTTTAATCCTTTCTTGATGTAGGGCCCATAAGGTCCTTTCAGCAATTGGATTTTTTCCTTTTCGAAGATTTTAATGGTTCTTTCATCCTTTGCTTTTCTCTTTTCAGATATAAATGGGATGGCTACATCAAGTGTTATCTCGTAAGGATCATATTCTTTGGAAAGTGAATAGAACTTTTTGTCATGTGCAATATAAGGGCCAAATCTGCCAATATTGACTTGTACAGACTCATTCTCAAATTCCCCAAGAACCCTTGGGAGTTTGAACAACTCCATGGCCTGTTCGAGGTTGATGGTTTCAATGCTTTGATCGGCCTTGAGTTTGGCAAACCGTGGTTTTTCCTCTTCGGTGGTTTCGCCAATTTGCACCATCGGACCATACCGTCCCATGCGGGCAATTACACGTTTGCCTGTTATTTCTTCATGGCCCAGCTCTCTTTCACCGCTGATGCGTTCTGCCGTTTCCATGGTATTGTCTACATCCTTTTTGAAAGGAGCATAGAAATCCTTGAGCATTTTCCCCCAGTCTTCATTGCCTTCTGCAATGCTGTCAAACTCATTTTCAATCTTGGCGGTAAATCCATAATCCAGTACCTGATCGAAATGCTGGATAAGAAAATCTGTTACCACCGACCCAAGGTCTGTAGGGAACAATTTAGTTTTTTCCGCTCCCGTATTCTCTTGCTCAATGGCTTTGGAGATGATATTGTTGATGAGCTTCAATAAACGATAATCCCTTTTCACCCCTTCTTTGTCTCGCTTCTCCACATATCCTCTCTTGAGGATGGTTGAAATGGTTGGGGCATAGGTGGATGGACGGCCAATGCCAAGTTCTTCCATTTTTTTTACCAAAGAGGCTTCCGTATACCTTGGCTGTGCTCTTGTAAATCGTTCAGTGGCCAGCATTTCATTCAATTCAAGCTGTTGCCCTTTGGCCAAAGGAGGGAGCATGCCCTCAGTGGATGGTTCTTCGTTTTCATCTTCCTCATCCCTGCTCTCATTGTATACTTTGAGAAAACCCTCAAATTTCATTACTTCTCCTTCTGCCTTGAGCAATTCTTGCTGGGTGGAAATGGTTATTTCGGCAATGGTTTTTTCGAGTTCGGCATCTGCCATCTGGGAGGCCATGGTTCTTTTCCAGATCAGCTCATACAGGCGTTGGCCATCAGCAATTTCAACTGTTGGCTTGTCCATGTAGGTAGGTCTGATGGCCTCATGCGCTTCTTGGGCTGATTCATTTTTATTTTTGAACTTCCTTTCTTGAAGGTATTCCTTGCCATAACTGTCTGTGATCTGTTTTGAAATATCACCCCTGGCCGTTTCACTCAATGAAACACTATCAGTTCTCATGTAGGTGATATGACCGGCTTCGTACAATTTTTGGGCAATCAGCATGGTCTTGCTTACACCATATCCTAATTTTCTGCTCGCTTCCTGCTGGAGGGTAGAAGTGGTAAATGGGGCAGCAGGTGATTTTTTGGCTGGTTTCTTTTGAACATCTTTTACGGTATAACCCGCACCAATACAACCTTGCAGAAATTGCTCAGCATCTTGCTGTGTATTTTTTTTGGCTCCTTCTGCTTTGAAGATGACCTGCTTGCCGTTGATGTCTTTTGCCTTGAAAAACGCTTCTACCTTAAAGCTCCCAGTGGCAGTAAAACCATTGATAGCCCTTTCCCGCTCAACAATCAAACGAACCGCAACACTTTGAACACGTCCTGCACTAAGGTTGCCCCTCATGCTCATTTTGCGCCATAGGATAGGGGATATTTCAAATCCTACAATCCTGTCAAGAATACGCCTTGCCTGTTGTGCATTGACAAGGTTCATGTTGACTGTTCTTGGTTTTTCAACCGCAGCCCGGATCGCTGGTTTGGTGATCTCGTGGAAAACAATGCGTTTAGTGGTGGCAGGATCAAGACCCAATACTTCACAAAGATGCCAGCTGATGGCCTCACCTTCGCGGTCCTCATCCGTTGCGAGCCATACTTCTCCAGATCTTTTGGCAACTTGCTTCAGTTCCTTGACAACTTTTTCCTTATCCTCCGGAACGATATACCTTGGTTTGAAACCTTTTTTGATGTCAATACCCATTTCACTCTTTTCAAGGTCGCGGATATGACCAAAACAACTTTTCACTTCAAAGTCACTACCAAGAATTTTTTCAATGGTTTTTGCTTTTGCCGGAGACTCAACGATAAGTAGGTTTTTTGCCATTTTTTCTTTCTCTTCTGATATGTTTTCTCAACAATTGTTGCATCGATTGAAAGGGTTTTTATTCCCTGAACCGATGTGCATCACGATGCAATAATAAGATAAAGCGAATGAATTCTAACAAATCTGTTCTTAAATGAAATCAATTATCATTTTCATCACTGACGCGTCTTTGTATATTTTTCTGTGCCCAAGCCCTTTAGTAATCATGAATTCAACATTGCCCGGAGAAAGGTCCATCAAGGGTTTTACATCCGAAAGAGGGGTGATGTCATCATCCTTGTCATGGATCCAAAGAATTGGATTGGCAAGTTTGGGGGCAATCCTATTGATAGAGTAATGGGATACGTCATTCCCTGATTTTTTCTTGATATATGCATAAATGGATTCCTTTATTTTGGTGTTTAGACCAAAAAAATGGCTGAATAGGTCGATAGCAGACTTGGTTTCTGTGGCTGGAGCAATCAATACCATTTTGGCAGCAGGATTGCTGTGGGTCTCCTGATAAAGGCATAGGGCAATACCTCCGAAAGAATGGGAGATAAAGCCATCAAATTTGCC
>Ga0102921_1000912_pt1 | contig 10483 bp, 8 predicted proteins | sample Colrivmeta156802_FD_78205 | JGI IMG/M metagenome (GOLD analysis project Ga0102921, IMG submission 78205) | Estuarine microbial communities from the Columbia River estuary - metaG 1568-02 | ecosystem: Environmental > Aquatic > Marine > Intertidal zone > Estuary | place: USA: Columbia River Estuary...
CACGTGTCCGGAAGGGGGTCCCATTCGTGCTTCGAATCCTTGCTCGGAGTACATGTTCCTCGACAACACTGCTTGTAACTTGGCATCGGCCAACCTGATGAAGTTCTACAACGCAAACACCAATGCCTTTGATGTAGAAGGATACGAGTACAATTGCCGTTTGTGGACCGTTGTATTGGAAATCTCCGTGCTGATGGCGCAGTTCCCTTCCAAGGAAGTAGCACAACTCAGTTATGAGTACCGCACGCTGGGATTGGGTTATGCGAACCTCGGAACCATGCTGATGGTGAGTGGTATTCCTTACGACAGTGAAGAAGCCCGTGCCATCGCCGGTGCCATCACCGCGATCATGACCGGTACTTCCTACAAGACCTCTGCTGAAATGGCCCAGGTGTTGGGTGCCTTCCCTCGCTACGAAGAGAACAAGGCGCACATGATGCGTGTGATGCGCAACCATCGCTTGGCAGCTTACGATGCGGACGAGTATGAGAACTTGAGCCTCAAGCCACAGGGCATTAAAGTCAAATACTGCCCAGACTATTTGCTCAAAGCCGCTTGCAAGGCCTGGGATGCAGCTTGTGAATTGGGCGAAAAATATGGATACCGCAATGCGCAATCCACGGTAATCGCGCCAACCGGAACGATTGGACTGGTTATGGACTGCGACACGACCGGTGTGGAACCCGATTTCGCACTCGTGAAATTCAAAAAACTTTCCGGAGGCGGTTACTTCAAGATCATCAACCAATCGGTGCCCACGGCCCTGCGCAACTTGGGCTATTCTGAAAAAGAAACCGATGTCATCATCAAATATGCAGTCGGATCGGCCAGCTTCGCCGGAGCCCCGTTCATCAATCATCAATCGCTGAGTGAGAAGGGATTCATTGCCGATGAGATCAAGCGATTGGATGCAGCTGCAATCACGGCCTTTGAGATTGGGTTCGTATTCAATAAATACACCTTGGGTGAAGAGTGCCTGCAACGCCTGGGCTTCACGCCCGAGCAATACAATGATTTCGAGTGGAGCTTGCTCGAAGCCTTGGGCTTTACCGATGAGCAGATCGAAGCCGCGAACGATTATGTCTGCGGTACCATGATGCTCGAAGGAGCGCCCGGTCTGAAAGACGAGCATCTGCCTGTATTCGATTGTGCCAACAAATGCGGTCAGAAAGGACAGCGTTATATCCATGCACACGGCCACATCCGGATGATGGGCGCCACACAACCATTCATCAGCGGTGCTATCTCCAAAACAATTAACCTCCCGCACGAGGCTAGCGTCGAGGAAGTTGCCGATGCGTATTACCTGAGTTGGAAATTGGGCTTGAAAGCCAATGCGCTCTACCGCGATGGTTCCAAACTTTCTCAGCCGCTCAGCAACAAGTCCGACAAGAAGAAAAAGACCGATACCGACGCCACGGCTACTGTTGCGGAAGCCCCGGTTGCAGCGGATTCAAATATTGTCGACCTCGGCAAACTGACTGTTGAAGAATTATTGGAAGAAGTACAGAAGCGTGTTCAAGCTTCACCCGATACAAAATTGAAGCGCAAGCTGGCCAGCATTGTAGAGCGACGCACGCTCCCGGCCAAGCGTCGCGGATTTACACAGAAGGCAAAGATCAGCGGACAAGCCGTGTTCGTTCGAACCGGTGAATATGCCGATGGAACTCTGGGAGAGATCTTCGTGGACATGGCGAAAGAAGGAGCCACCATGCGTAGCATGATGAACTGCTTCGCCATCTCTGTATCAATTGGATTGCAGTATGGCGTGCCGTTGGAAGAGTTCGTTGACAAATTCGCGTTCACCCGCTTCGATCCGTCCGGATTCGTCGAGCATCCGAACATCAAAACCACGACCTCGATCGTTGACTTCATCTTCCGCGTACTGGGTTATGAGTACCTGGGTCGAACCGACTTGGTACATGTACTTGACAAAGCCGAGGTAATGAACACAGGAAGCGACGAGTGGGATGAAATCCCTTCGAACGGTCTGGAATATGCCAAAGACCTGGAATTGTCCAGTGTACGCGTAGCACCCAGTACAACGCCCCAGGCGAGCAAAGCGGCCGTAAAATCCGCTCAACCCGTCAAAGCTGAATCCGCCTTGGATGCCATGAATGCGGCTGCCAAGAATATGCAGAGTGATGCGCCTGCCTGTAATGTTTGTGGCAACATCATGATGCGCAGCGGGGCTTGCTACAAATGCCTGAACTGCGGCAACCAGGGTGGTTGCGGTTAATTAAGTTTTCTCGAAAAACCGGATGGATAACATTGAATCCCGATCAACAGGTCGGGATTTTTTATTCGCCGAATAGTTTATCCGCGGCCGACTCCAGCATGGGGAACTTATCGACCACAAAATTCTTAACCGTGGTGATGGCTTGTCGGGCCTGCGCTTCGGTCAGACCGGCTTCTTCCTGAAGTTTTTGAATGAGTTCTTGCATGGGGTCTAGTATAGGTTGATTTATGCCACTTTCAGCAAGCTCATCTTGCTCTTTTCGAAATTTCGCTTGGCATATTCCAGATCGAGGGTGAATGATTTGACCTCCGTGGTGGGTAGCTCGTACATCGCATCGGTGAGAATGCTCTCGCAAATGCTTCGTAGACCGCGCGCGCCCAATTTGTATTCCATCGCTTTCTCTACCATGAAATCAAGGGCGGGTTCTTCGATGCTGAGCTCAATGCCTTCCAATTCAAAAAGGCGTTTGTATTGTTTGATCAGGGCGTTCTTTGGTTCAGTCAGAATGGATTTCAGGGCCGGTCCATCCAATGGGTCCAAATGCGTGACCACCGGCAAGCGTCCCAACAGTTCCGGAATCAATCCGAATTGTTTTAGATCGGTTGCATTGATGAACTGCAATAAATTCTTCTGGCGATATTCTTGTTCTTCTTTATCTACGTGGAATCCAATGGTATTCGATTGTACGCGACGGCCGATGATCTTTTGAATTCCGTCAAAAGCGCCCCCACAGATGAAGAGGATGTGTTGCGTGTTGACCTTGACCAGCTTTTGCTCGGGGTGTTTGCGTCCCCCTTGTGGAGGCACCAATACGTCGCTTCCTTCCAACAATTTGAGCATGCCTTGTTGTACGCCTTCGCCACTTACATCGCGCGTGATGGAGGGGTTATCCCCTTTTCGGGCGATCTTATCGATCTCATCGATGTACACGATGCCTCGTTCCGCAGCGGCTACATCGTAATTGCAAACTTGAAGGAGGCGTGTCAGAATGCTCTCGACGTCTTCTCCCACATAACCGGCCTCCGTGAAAACAGTGGCATCTACGATGGCAAACGGAACGTTGAGCATGCGGGCGATGCTTTTGGCCAACAAGGTCTTACCCGTGCCGGTCTCGCCCACCATGATGATGTTGCTTTTATCGATCTCTACCTCGGAGGTCGAATCTACCTGACGATGAGTGAGTCGTTTGTAGTGATTGTACACGGCGACCGCCAGTACTTTTTTGGCATCGTCCTGTCCGATCACATATTCATCCAGGAACTCTTTGATCTCGATGGGCTTTTTGACACTGAGCTTGAAAGACCCACTCCCTTTATCGGATTTGACGGAGATCTCTTGGTCGATGATCTCTCGGGCATGCTCTACGCAGTTTTCGCAAATATGGCCTTCTTGTCCGGCAATGAGAATTTTGACCTCGTCGCGGCTACGACCACAAAAAGAACAGTGTAGTTGTTGATTCTTCGCCATTCGTAAAATTGGAGCCGTAAAATTAGGGCAAGCAAACGGAATGTGATCCGATGGGAGGAATCAATTGATTCAAGCCATTGATAGCCTGTTTCTTAAAGTTTATCGATCAACTGATCGGCGATGCCATATTCGATGGATTGCTTTGCATCCATCCAGTAATCGCGGTCAAAATCGCGCATGATCTGTTCAACGGTTTTTCCGCAATTCTTTGCCAAGATGCCCGCACCGATCTCTTTAACCCGGCGTGTTTGCTCGGCTTGGATCTCTAGGTCGGCACTAACACCTTGAATGTATCCACCCAACGAGGGTTGATGAATCATGACTTCGCCATGTGGGAAAATGAAACGGCGGCCTTTCACGCCACCACTGAGTAAGATACTGCCCATGGAGGCGGCCAATCCCATGCAGATCGTGCTGACCGGACTTTGGATCAGTTGCATCGTATCGTAGATGACCATGCCGCTGGTGACCACACCGCCCGGGCTGTTGATGTAAAATTTGATTTCTTCGCCGGGCTTGTCGGCATCAAGCAGCAACAATTTGCTGACCACGTCGCGTGCACTTTTATCGTCCACCACGCCCCAGAGATAAACGGCACGTTTTTCGAAGAAATAACGCTCCAGTTTTTTATTAAACATACCCAGATCGGATTTAGGACGCTCTTCTTGCTCTTCCTCTTCTTCGTTGATCCAAGGGGCTTTTGCGTATATCGGATTCGGTTTCATGATTCGATGGGTTGGAAAGAGATCAGGATTTGTTTTGTTTCTTGGGATTGGTGAGCAGTACTTCATCGATCAATCCGTATTGCTTGGCTTCTTCGGCGGTCATCCAATTGTCGCGATCGAAATCTTTCTCAATTTGCTCAACGGGTTTGCCGGTATGCAGGTTCACCACATCGTACAGTTCTCGTTTGAGTTTACGGATCTCATTGACGGTGATTTCGATGTCGCTGGCCTGTCCGCCGATGGCGCCACTGGGCTGGTGCATCATGATGCGGGAGTGACGAAGTGCGGCCCGCTTTCCGTTGGTACCTGCTCCCAGAAGCACACAGGCCATGGAGGCGGCTACGCCGATGCAAATGGTGGCGATGTCGGGGCTCACGTATTGCATGGTATCGTATACGCCCAGACCGGCGTATACACTTCCGCCCGGACTGTTGATGTACATGTTGATGTCGCGGTTACGATCGGTTGAATCGAGAAACAGCAATTGAGCGGTTACGATGTTGGCGATCTCATCGTTGATGGGGTATCCGAGGAAGATGATGCGGTCCATCATGAGTCGGCTATATACATCCATCACGGCTACGTTCAGTGAACGTTCCTCGATGATATTGGGCGTCATGGCAGTGACCAGGTGTGAAGCGTATCCGTGCAAGGTGTTGCTGGAAATGCCCTGGTGTTTGACGGCAAATTTTTCAAATTCGGAGTTGAATCCCATGGAGTTTGTTTGTACAGTTGGGTACTATCAAATATCCGTCCAATCGACGGATTGGCAAAATCGGTGACAGTTTGTCCGCACAGGCCGATCGCGGTCATAAAAAAAGCTGACCTTATCGGTCAGCTTTTAATTTAATGGTGGTGTTGACGGTGTTCTTCGACCATCTGGGTAAACTTATCCGCTTCCATGGCCTCGTCTTTCGGTTTCACCTGTGCGGCGCCCCATTCCATCACTTTTTGTGATTGGATCCGGTGGAAAGCATCCTCCACATATTTGCGGTCCTTCATCATGCGTTCGGTGTATTCTTTAACCCAGGGTTGATCCATCCCCAGGTTAGCGCCGCCCATGTAGCTAAATAGTTGTTGTTGCGCGAAGGCACGGATCTCGTCGGGGCCGACCTGCAGGGCTTGGTCCTGTACGATCTTTTCGGAGATCAAGGTCCACTTCAATTGATTGCAGAAGGTGGGGAATTCCTCGTTAACCTGCTCGGGCGTTTTGGGGTTTTCTCCTTGGGACTGCAGCCATTTTTTCAGGAAGGATTCCGGGAAGGGGATCTCGGTATGATCGACCAAGGCGTGGAATACCTGGTCTTGGATCTGGTTATTCGACTGACCGTTCCAATAGGCTTGTATCTCTTCGCGGATCTTGTTGCGGAAATCGGATTCGGTCTTTACTTCTTGTTGTGGGTAGAGTTGCTCAAAAAGCGTCTCATCCAGCGCACGTTTTTCCAACAAACCGATCTTGGTGATCGACAGGCGGAAGTTTTTTCCAGCGGCAGATGCGTCATCGGCGTTCAGTCCCAAGTCGCTCAGGATCCAACCCCGTTCTTTTTCTTCGAATGCGTTGGTTAGGTTGCTGACCAGGTGATCGCCTACTTTTTTACCGGTCCACTGACTGCGGAAATTTGACGCAAAATATTTTACGAGGAGGGAGTTGTCTTTTTGGATGCCACCTTCAACCGGCTCATCCTTTGCATCTACTTCGGTGAATTGAACGTTGAGGACTTGCTCATCTTGGTTGACCACATCCTGGTCTTGCATGTTCCCGTACCGGTTTTGAAGACGAGTTACTTCTTGTTCTACCATGTCGTCGGTTACCTCAACGACGTAGCGGGTAATTTTGGCTTTGGCCAGGTCGGTTAGTTTGAATTCAGGTTTGCGGCCGATCTCAAAATGGAAGGTATACTCGAGGGGGTTGTTGACATCGAGCTGGTGCAGGTCGGTGTCGAGCGGTAGGGGTTGGGCGAAGATGTCCAGCTTCTCGGTTTGCAGGTACCCGACCACTTCGCGGTCGACGGTACGCAGCACTTCGTCGGTGAATAGGGAAGGGCCGTACATCTTCTTGATCAATCCGGCAGGCACCATGCCTTTTCGGAATCCAGGGATATTGGCTTTCTTTCCGTAGTCTTTGAGCGCGCGCTCGAAGGCGGGCAGGTAGTCGGATTTTTCAAGACGCACGGAGATTTTCTCGTGCAGTTCAGCAATGGATTCGCGCGTAATGGTGGCCATAAAAAAATTTATCAGTGGTCCGGATGGAGGGACTCGAACCCCCACACCTTGCGGCATCAGATCCTAAGTCTGACGTGTCTACCAATTTCACCACATCCGGATGTTGGTTTTGCGGGTCGCAAAGGTAGGGGGAATTGCCCATAAAATCGGGTTTTTGCTGCTTTGGTTGGACCCTGTTCCTGGGGCTAGATTTCATGAAAAGTGTTTATCTTAATCCGCTGAACACAGGTATTGGCAAATCTTTTTGTCTGCTTGATGTTCATTTTGTACCAAAACCAAACTTTCTTCGGATGAGAATCTTAAACATTCTTGCACTGCTGTTGTTCGTTGTCGTGTCGGGAAACACGCAAAATCCAGCCACTACATTCACCATAGCCAATCGGTTGATCAACCTGCCTTGTGGCACCGGCTGCACCTCGATCTCGGCCCAGGTACCGCACATCAAACAGTCCAACAGTTATGTGGTCACCAATCCGGCCTATGCCCCATTTTCCTACGTAACCGCAACGGGTATTGACGTGCGTACCTTGATCAGCGGTAGTTTCTACGACGATCAGTGGACCTCCAAAGTGCCCATTACTTTCCCATTTTGTTATTATGGAGTTAGTTATCCGACCCTGTTGATCGGAACGAATTCAGCCGTCACGTTCGATACATCCCGCGCTTCAACCGGCAGTGGTTATTCCATCAGCTCCACGACCGGTGCCATTCCAAACACCACGTATGCGCCTTCGATGATTTTTGGTCCGTATCACGATATAGACATTGATCAGCCGGGCGGTACCAACAAGCGGATCGAGTATCGAATAGAAGGGGTAGCGCCCAAAAGAAGATTCATCGTTAGCTATAACGCCGTGCCTTATTTCGGCAGTAGCTGCGCGGCCTATTTTGCCACCCATCAAATGGTTTTGTACGAGGCAACTGGGATCGTAGAGGTATACATAAAAGACAAGCCCTTTTGCACCGGCTGGAATAGTGGTCTGACGATTTTGGGTATGCAAAATCAGGCGCGCAATGCAGCCATAACGGCTTCGGGCAAAAATGCGACCCAATGGGGTACGAACGGTATGGACTCTTGTTGGCGCTTTATTCCGAGCGGCGGCGCCTCTCAGTTGAAATCTGCCCGATTGCTGCTCAATGGTTCTCCGGTTGCGAATGCCGATACATCTACGTCCGCCCCCGGTGTCTTGAACTTAAATTTCCCCAACGTTTGTCCATTGGCAGATAGCTCGGCTTACGTCATCGAAGTAAAATACGGTGATTGCAATAACCCAGCCAATGACGTCGTGTTTACCGATACCGTGATCGTCAAAAAATCAGCTCCAGGCTTTACCGTCAATAAGGTTGATCCCAATTGTCAGCCCAACGGAAGCATTACGCTGACGGCCACCGGCGGTAATCCCCCCTATCAGTATAGCATTGACGGCGGAGTTACCTATCAATCTTCCAATACATTCAGCGGTTTGGCAGGAGGTACCTACACCATTAAAGTCAAGGATGCATTGAACTGCACCTCTACGCAGACGGTGGTGTTGACGGCCGCAAACCCGTTGATACAGAACATCTCTAAAACAGATGCTGCCTGCACTACGCCCGGAACCATCACGGTCAATGCTTCCGGCGGGGGCGTTCCACCGTATGAATTCAGCATCGATGGTGGGATTACCTATCAATCTTCCAATACATTCAGCGGTTTGGCCGGCGGCACCTATTCGGTGAAAACCCGCAATCCGGCAACGGGTTGTACGGTCACCAGCACGGTGGTCATTCTGTTCACGAATAATCTGACCATGAATGCAATCGCCGGGGGCAGCATATGTTCCGGTGCTTCTTTCAGTCCCAGTGTGACCAGCAACGCCAATGCTTATGCTTGGAGTCCGGTCACGGGTGTCAGTAATGCAGCCATAGCCAATCCAACCCTGAGCCCAACGGTTACAACCACTTATACCCTGACAGGAACATTGGGGGTTTGTTCAACGCAACAATCTGTTACGGTGGTGGTATTCTCGGGGGCCGTGGCCAACGCGGGATCCGATGCGCTCGTGATCGCCGGCGACCGATATCAATTGCAAGCAACGGCATCGGCCGGCTCGTATTTGTGGAGTCCGTCGACCGGATTGAGCGACGCTACGATATTGAATCCAGTGGCGACGCCTAGTGCAACGACTACCTATCGTTTGCGGGTTACCACGTCTCAAGGATGTGTGGCCACGGACGACATGACGTTGACCGTGGTTCCGTATTGCATCAAGCCGATGCGTGCCTTTACGCCCAATGGAGACGGAATCAACGATAAATGGTTGATCACCGATGGTAGTTGCTTGTCGAGTGCCCGTGCGCAAGTCTTTAATCGGTATGGCGCGAAGGTGTTTGAGTCGTCCGATTACCGGAATACCTGGGACGGAACCTACAAAGGAAAGCCCCTTCCGGACGGCACCTATTATTTCATCATTACCTATCAGTTGATCAATAGTCGAGTTGAGACCTTGAAAGGGAATCTCACCATTCTGCGTTAAAGAAAAAAATTACCACGATGCGTTTATTAACTGCACTATCTATAATACTGGGGCTTTCCCATTCCGTCGCTGCACAACAATTGATGGTGTCTTCCTTGTATGATCAGCATGGATACTTACACAACCCATCGGTCGTTGGGGTAGCTCAAAAATCAATGGTTGGGGCTTCGCATCGAAGTATGTGGAGTGGAATCGAAGGAAGTCCTCAAACAACGTTGCTGTTTGGATCCACTTCGGTGCAAGGGGGGCGTGTGGGACTGGGCGGATACCTCTATAGCGATGTGACCGGTCCGACGAAGCGTACCGGCTTACAAACGGCTTACGCCTATCATGTTCCGGTGAAGAAAGATGCCTTTTTCTCGGTCGGGCTGGAAGCGAGGTTTCAACAATTTTCATTGGATAAATCCTTTCTACAGGCCTCCTTGGGCAGTGATCCGGTTTTGGCTGCTTCCGAAAATCGGATCAAGGGCGATGCCGGATTGGGGATTTCATATACTGCCAGGAACTGGCAGTTGGGAGCCTCGGTCAGTCAGTTGATACAGACCAAACTCGATTTTTACAGTGGAAACCTCTCTCGATCCGAAGAGGCGCGGTTGTATCGGCACTTCTATTTGCACGGAAATTATGTTTGGCAAGTAGACGATGCGACCCGCATCATCCCCAATTTGCTGTTGGTGTATTTGCCGAACGCTCCGACAGAGTTACAAGCCGGCATGCGTGTCGAGCATAAAGAACTTTTGTGGTGGGGATTGTCCTTGCGGGCGCGCCAAAGTTGGATGCTGTCGGCGGGTGTCAAATTGCAAAACAAGTTCGTCATTGGTTATTGCTTCGATATTTATAGCACGCCGCTGAGTGTTTTCGATAAAGGAGCGAACGCGCATGAAATTGTATTGCGTTACGATTTCATTAAACGTAAGTCGTGATTTGATCGGCTTCTCCTGATCCTTGTTTTCTTAGATCCTTGCGACGGGATGCGTGGCTTCCTATGCCTGAATTTTTGTAAATTCGTAGCACATGGAAACCGTCGTCCAGACACCCAAATACAGCCTGTCCTTGGAGGAAGAGAAGAAACTGATCCTCCGTGAGTACCGATCGCTGTTGCGGGTGTTGAAGAACAAAATGAAGCCGGGCGATAAAAAGCTCCTGCGCATCGCCTTTGAGATGTCGGCCGAAGCGCACAAGACCATGCGCCGAAAAAGTGGGGAGCCCTACATCTTGCATCCCCTGGCCGTTGCCAAGATCTGTTCCGAGGAGATCGGATTGGGCATTCGCTCCGCAATCTGCAGTTTGTTGCACGATACGGTGGAAGACAC
>Ga0102921_1000914_pt1 | contig 10478 bp, 9 predicted proteins | sample Colrivmeta156802_FD_78205 | JGI IMG/M metagenome (GOLD analysis project Ga0102921, IMG submission 78205) | Estuarine microbial communities from the Columbia River estuary - metaG 1568-02 | ecosystem: Environmental > Aquatic > Marine > Intertidal zone > Estuary | place: USA: Columbia River Estuary...
ACTTTGCGCACGAGGTCTTCCATATTTGCAAATGGTCGGTGTGTTTCAATCTCATGCGCAACTGCACTACTCAAGCCGCGTACTGATCCAATGCCAAGTCGCACCGAGAGTCCTCCTGTCGACTCTCCACATGTTTCAAGCGTTGCATCGGCACGAGATGCATTGATATCCACACTGCGCACCACAACACCATGACGTTTTGCATCTTGCACCAACGAGTGCGGTGCCCAAAAACCCATCGGCTGTGCGTTGAGCAACGATGCGCAAAATACTGCTGGTTCATGCAGTTTGATCCATGCAGACGAATAGACGAGATACGCAAAACTTACCGAGTGACTTTCGGGAAACCCATAACTCGCAAATGCCGACATCTTCATAAAGATCAAGTCGGCAATGTCGCCAACGATGCCCCGCTCCGCCATGCCCGCATACAGTCGCTCACTCAACTTCAGCATTCGCGACTGCGATCTTTTTGAGCCCATTGCTTGGCGCAACTCGTCGGCTTGCGACGGCGTAAAGCCAGCCACATCAATTGCCATCTGCATCAGTTGTTCTTGAAACAACGGCACACCCAATGTTTTGCCAAGACTGTTTTCGAGCAACGGATGCAAATATGTGATGGGTTCTTGACCATTGCGTCGACGAATGTATGGATGCACCGACCCACCCTGGATAGGACCTGGTCGAATCAGTGCAACCTCAACAACGAGATCATAAAAACGCCGCGGCTTGAGCCTTGGCAATGTGGCCATCTGTGCTCGCGACTCGATCTGAAATACGCCGACCGTGTCGGCTCGACACAACATTGCATACACATCATCTTCTTGTGGAATCAATGCCAGATCTACTCGCACCCCACGAAACTCTTCAATCAAGTCGACTGCGTTGTGCAGTGCCGACAGCATGCCAAGCCCCAACAAATCAAATTTCACTAGCCCTGCTGCTGCACAATCGTCTTTGTCCCATTGCAACACGCTTCGCCCTTCCATCCGCCCCCACTCAACGGGGCACACTTCGGTCACGGGGCGATCACACATCACCATGCCGCCAGAGTGAATGCCTAAATGTCGTGGTGCATCTTGCACCTCTCGAGCAAGTTCAAGCACCGCAGCCGGAATGTTGTGGTCGTCATTTTTTACCGTGACTCCAAGCGAACCCCACGCATCTACTTGTTTGCTCCACGCATCTTGCTGACCTGGCGCAAACCCAAGCGCTCGCGACATATCGCGCACAGCAGAACGCGCACGATACGTAATCACGTTGGCCACCTGTGCCGCATGATGCCGACCATGGCGCTGATACACATACTGAATTACTTCTTCGCGTCGGCCGCTTTCGATGTCAATATCGATGTCGGGTGGGCCATCTCGCTCAGGCGATAAAAACCGTTCGAACAACAAGCCAAGCGACACCGCATCGGCCTTGGTGATGTCGAGCGAATAACACACAGCAGAGTTGGCCGCACTGCCACGACCCTGACAAAAAATATTGGATCGTTCGCAGAATTGCACAATGTCCCACACCACCAAGAAGTATCCGGCAAAACCAAGAGCCGAAATGACCTCTAGCTCGTGATCAATCACTTGCCATGCACGAGCCCGCAGCGACAAATCTTCACGCGTGTCAGTTGGACGTATGCCGTATCTACGCGTTGCACCAACTTGCACGAGTTGTCGCAAATACGACATCTCATCCAAATCATCCGGGCAAGGAAACGGTGGTAGCCGTGGAGCAACGAGTCGCAAATCGAAGGCCGCATCTTTGCCAATCTCGGCGGCGCATTGCACCACACTTGGGTAGCGCGCAAAACGCCGATGTTGTTCGGCTCCACTGCGCACATAAGCCGTCGCGGCAGGCGGCAGTGTTGCATCTACATCGTCCAAACTGCTGCGCTCACGTGCTGCCGCAACAGCAGTCGCCAAACGATGCTGTCTTGCAGTTGCATACAACACATCATTAGTTGCAACACTTGTCAAGTTGTTGCGATGTGCAATCTGCACAAGCACATCATTGCGTGCAGAGTCCAGTGGGTCGCCATGATCCCACACTTCCATCAGCACGCTGTCATTACCAAACACTGTTTTCATTTGCTGTACTCGTCGCTCGGCTGCGCTTGGTCCTTGCTCATTAAGTGCACGTACCACTGCACCATCACGCCCACCCGTCATCACCCACCAATCACCTACCGAAAACTCGCCAAGTTGTTCGAGCACAAACACTGGATGTTCTTTACTGCCAGCAAGTTGGCCGGCACTAATTGCGCTTGACAAGTGTGCATAGCCGCGTGGGTTGCGAGCGATAATCACGAGACTTCCAGAATCAAGTTGCAACTCTGCACCAAACACTGTTGGCAACCCAAGCACTCGCGCTGCTTCAGCAAAGCGCACGATGCCGTACAAGCCATTGCGATCTGTCAGCGCAAGCGCTTCCAACCCCAATGACTGTGCTTGCTCTACAAGTTGTTCGGGATGCGAAGCACCTTGCAAAAAAGAAAAATTGGATCGGCAATGCAACTCTGCATATGGGACATGATTTGCCACCTCGCCATATTAGCGAACATATGTTCGTACCACTCTGAGAGCACCCGCCAAACCCTTGTCCGCCATGGCAATTGCGTCGTCCCAAGCAAACCAAGCCACGTCTTGGCTCTCATCAGCGCCAGGTGCTGGTTCAACATCATCGGCCATCACTATGTAGCGCACATCTAAGTGCGTGTGCCCGCGCGGACCAGGATGCACGTCGAGATGCACCAACACCGGACCATTGTCGGGGTGTCGCACATCAAGTCCGGTCTCTTCGCGCGCTTCGCGAAGCGCACCCTCTGCCGGCGTCTCTCCCGATTCAATATGTCCGCCGGGTTGCAACCAGATGTTGAGTCGTTTGTGCAAGTGCAACACCACGCCTCGCTTGCCAACGACTATTGCCGACCCAGTGATGTGCGTGTCGTTGGCATGCTCGTCAAAAGGTGACTCAAGCGTTGGGGCAATTGCTAAAAATTGTTGAATTGATTCATGTTCGCGTTCGTCGCACGGTGTTGCTGCAGCAAAATGTGCACACAGTTGAGCAACGATCTCACTAGTTGACATAGACCGAGTGTATTACTGCTAGTCGTTAGCTATAACACTCAGCCATAGCGCGCGGTCATCCACCACTCGCCATGCTCAAGCACCATCACTACCGCATGCGTCGTGGTGCGCACTGTGTCGTCAGCATCACGCGCCAGCACCATCTGCATTCGCACTGCCCTGCGTTGACGCAATGGGTCCCACCACCGCTCTTCTACTGGCCACGGCCCAGCCCACGACACCACGTTGTACGCATGTCGACCAATCACTACATGTGCTGGCGATGCACTCAATTCGTGTCGGCCACTGACGCGCACCACACAACCACTCGCATCATTTACTACCGCCAGTAATGGTTCGTCATACACAATCGAAGGTGACGGAGTTGGCAATGCTCCACTCCACACCGTTTCTTTGATCACTACCGACTCTGCTCGTCGTTCCATGTCAACCACTGCGGCGGGGGTTAATGCAAACACCTCTCCCACGTCTCGACCACCACGCCACTGCGCAACACGCACCGAATCGGCTCCGAGCATTGTTGTCAATCGTTCGATAGCACGAGTAGCCCATTCATCGGCTTGAGTGCTGCCACCCCACAACCCAAGTTGTCTTCCTTCTCGTGCGCGCAAACCAACTGGTGAATACCGCAATAGCACCACACCACTTGTGAGTCCGCGCGTTGCAATCCATGCGTCCATCTGCCAACGCACGCGCTCGGCCATTGCTGCAGCAGTCAATCCTTCCGGCTGATACCACAGGCGATCACTTTGTTCGCCGTGATCGGTCTGCATACAGATATGAAGTCGCACGCAACTCACGCCTTGGTTGTTTAAGTGCGTCACCAATTCGTCGGCAACTGTGCGAGCCGTTGCCACCACCACATTGACATCTTCTACCGAGAGTTCAAATCGATGCGTGCTTGCGCGTTCTGGTGGTGGCGCGATGGTGATGGGTGGATGCCGGTCGTAACCACGTGCCAGTCGATGCAATTCAAAACCAACTGGCCCAAATCGTCCAACTAAATCTGATGACTTCATTGTTGCAAGGTCGCCAACGCAACTTAAGCCAAGTCGGTGCAACAGCGACACCACATCGCGATCAATCTCGGCAAAGTCAGCGAGCACCGACACAGGCAATTGCGCCAAACATTGTGCGCTCTCACCAGGTTCGACCACTACATACCGACCGGCTGCAGCATGTGCGACAACGAGTGCAGTGAGTCGTCCATCGGCAATGCCAATCCCAAATGTAATTGGACGACCATCAGCCAAAAGCGCAAGTGCATCACATGTAATGCCGTGCAAGCGTTGTGCCAACGCATCATCGCCACCCACATATCGCGATGGTCCGCGTGTAGCCAACAAAATCACACCGGGAGTGCTTACTTCCACGAGCGGAACAAGCTCGCTTACTGCTCGCACTACCGGCTCAAACATCAATCTGTCGCGCTCTTTGTTGTTGGCAGCAATGTGCAGCTCGGGACACACGGCTTGCGCCTCGCGTCGGCGCATGCCTATTTGCACACCCTGACGAGCGGCATACGCAGTGCGCGCCACCACGCGTTGTGCATGCAGCACGGCTACCGCATCAAACCATTGCTTGCGTGCATACAACTCGCACTGTGCAGCAACTGCTTGCCAGTCGGTGCACGAAATAACAGCAACTCGAGTTGCGATTTGCTCATCCATTGCTAGCCAACATGCTGCAATACGTGTTGCATCGCTCGTGGCACACGTCTGCCGCTCACCGTTATATCAATGTGTCGACCCTGCACATAACCCGCACCATGTTCGATCCCGTGCCATCTTGTGGTTGCGGTATGCAACACCACATCTGGCTGAAACACCGAACGCGGAGTTGTGTGACGCGATGCTTCTACCAACACAAGCACATTGCGCCGAGCCTGAATGCGGGTTTGTATGCGCCGCGCATCAGACTCACTCACTTCTCGTGGCACTTCGAGCATCACCACATCAAAGCCATCAGCAACGGCAGCCACTGTGCTCGTCCAATCTTTTTTATTGGATGTTGGTGTCACCAACACCGTGCGTTGCAGTGCCACACCCTGTTCACATGCAGACATCAATCCAAAATCACTCACACCCACGATGGCCAACCATGAGCCGGCTTGTGTTGCAGCACTCACCAACAACAATGCTGTCGACATTGCAGCATCACCGCTGCACAACACGGTGCGACCTCGCACCAACACACCATCGGGAATTATGGGTTGCAGAGCCTTTGCAACGGGCAGCGAATCAGACATGCCATCACTGTAGCGAACATATGTTCGTAGTTATTTGGCCGTTATATGGGGGTTATTAGGCGTATTTAGTTGCGAATCGCGTGCTGTTTGAGCAACGGCATCAACATCCGCGGATCACTAGCCCAATAATCGGCGCCGAGATTTTCGGCATGCTCCGAGTCAAGCACTGCAGCACCCCCGATAAAGCACGGAATCGAGTTATTTGATGCCTTCTTAATCTTGGCAATCGTTTTACTCATCGCAGGAAGAGTTTCTGACATCGTCGATGCAATACACACAGCAACAACGTCCGAGACCTGCATCACCGCGGAGGCAAAGGATCCACCTGGAACATCTCCACCGAGATTGTCAACCTTCCAGCCCTCCATGCTGATCAGATCGCCAAGCAACTGGCTTCCCAATACATGCTGCTCGCCCTCTGGCGAACCGATCAAAACTGTTCCCTTGTGCACGCCGCGTTTGGAAAAACGAGCACCAATTTGTGCCGCCGACCGACTCGCGATACCTGATGCGCGATGCTCAATGAAGATATCGATTTCCCCTGCATGCCACTTCACCCCAATTGCACTCATCGCTGGCACCAATACGTCGAGGTAGAGGAAATACAAATCATTTCCCGATCGCAATACCGAATCCATCAACTTGACTACACCCATTTCGTCACCGGCAAGGAGCAATGCCAACATTCGTTCAGACCACGGTGCAACTTTTTTGCCACCGCCAGCCGGCGCAACAGCCTGGTTAGCGCCACGCCGAAAACCGCGCACATCACTTTCTTTAACAACCCAACTGGTTCCATTTTTGGTGGCTGGCAGATGACCTTCGTGCACATACCGATACACAGTCATGTAGTGCACGTCAAGCATTTCTGCTACTTCATGAAGAGTCAGATTTTTGATGCCCACGGTGTAGCCATCAACATAGTGCATATTTCAGTGAGCGGCCGTCGCCGCCCCGCAAGATCAACCTTTGTTGGCTTTTGCCTTGGCAAGTGCAGCTTGACTCCGTACCAAGAGCAGAACAGGGATCTTGCTCGCTGCCGCTGACAACGGTGTACCACTTGCGTCTGCTGTTGGCTGAGCCGCTGACTCAGCGCTCTTTGGCACCATTGCCAACAGCTCTTCAGTCGACTTTGGCGCCATGCCAGGCTTCCAGTATTGATACAAATCTTCCACGACCTTGGCCAGACCATCGTTGCTAGCGCCGTCGGCAACGTCCACGGTGATCACGTTTGAATACACATGAACTGCGCTCACTTTGCCTGTAGCAAATAAGCGCTGTGCAAGTACGTCAGATGGCTTTACGCCGGTTGCGGCCGTCACACTCGAATAGCGCTCATGACCCTGGCCCGTAAGCGAACGGTTAATTTCGAACCGAACTCGCCCCGGCGTTGCGGAAGGCTTTTGAACTACTGCTACTGGTTGACCCATGGGCTAGAGACTAGTTGACTCGCCTTCGCCCAAACCATATTGCGCCAACTATCTTTGACACTATGACATCTGCACATATTTCCGTAGAAGATTTTGCAGCATCGGCACGCAAGTTTCTTGAGGCCAATGCCGAGCGCAAACAAGTCAAAACTAAGTTCACGTGGGGCGAGGGCACCGACAACGTTTCGATGTTTGAAGAGCGCAGCCGCGACGCCGAAGCTGAGATGCTCGCAAAAGCAAAAGATTGGCAGTCCAAGCGTTTTGATGCTGGCTTTGCATGGATAACCGGGCCAACAGAGTTTGGTGGCTCAGGCTTAACTCCAGTGCATGAGCGCGCATATAACGCAGTTGAGCGCGAGTACCGCACCGCACCACTTGGTGCATTTCAAATTGGTCTCGGAATGGTTGCGCCAACAATTTTGGCTCATGCATCCGATGCCGCCAAGGCAAAATATCTCAAAGCAATGTGGCGCGCCGACATCGTTGGTTGCCAATTGTTTTCCGAGCCTGGCGCGGGCAGTGATCTGGCTTCACTGCAAGCAAAAGCCGAGCGCGACGGCGACGAGTGGCGCATCACTGGACAAAAAGTGTGGACATCTGGTGCGCAGTTTTCCGACATCGGAGAAATTATTTGCCGCACCGACGCATCGTTGCCAAAACATAAAGGACTCACTGGCTTCATTGTCGATATGCACGCGCCGGGTGTTGAGATTCGCCCACTGCGCCAGATGACAGGTGGGGCGAGCTTCAACGAAGTGTTTTTCAACGAAGTGCGCGTGCCCGACGATCATCGTCTTGGTGATGTCAACAATGGATGGAACGTCGCGCTCACCACGCTCATGAACGAGCGAGCATCCATCGGTGCAGCCGACTCTGGCGAAAACAATATTCATACTCGCCTCGTTGCCATGATCCGTCATTACGAGTTAGATCAAGACCCAATCGTGCGCGACATGCTCGCCGATTTATACATCAACTCTCGTGTTGCTGGCTTTACGAGCCAACGCGCCACCGACAAAATGCGCGCTGGTCAATTGCCAGGGCCCGAGATGTCGATCGGCAAGATGGCCCTCGTCAATAACCAAAAGCGTCTTAACGATCTCGTTGCACACATCCTTGGCGCAAAGCTTGTTGTCGACACCGGCGAGTGGGGCACGTATGCATGGAGTCAGTTGTTACTCGGCGCACCAGGCATGCGCATTGCTGGTGGCTCCGACGAAGTGATGCGCAATATCGTTGGCGAGCGTGTGCTCGGGTTGCCAAAAGATGTTGGCATCGACTCCAAGTCGCCATTCCGCGACATCAAGGTCGGCACCCAAAAGGGCTAGGGGGTTGTCATGATGTCATGATGTCATGATGTCATGATGTCATGATGTCATGATGTCATGACATCATGCCAAAACAAACAACTGTCCGACTCCCCGATGACCTTGCCGACAAAGTCGAAACTGTCGCGCGCGCCAAAGGCACAAGTGTCAACCAATTCATCATTGATTCGCTAGTAATTGAAATTGATCGTGTCCGCAAAGACACCAAGTTTATGAATCGCGTCAAACAGCTCGCAGAGCGTGATCGCGAAATACTTGACGAACTCGCCAAGTGAGATACCTCACGCTTGCTGAAGCGTTAGCAATTGCCCAACAAGTCACCGGAATAGATGCATCAAGTCTCGCCAATGCATCACGCGTAGATTTGCTCGACTCAGCACTTCATGCACCACAATCTGGTTCTGGTGACACCGACTTTTATCCCAACTTCTTTGATAAGGCCGCAGTTCTTTGTTCAAGAATTTCACACAACCACGCGCTTCCCGACGGCAACAAGCGACTTTCCTGGATGTGTCTCGTCGTCTTTTGCGATATCAACGGTTGGCAATTAAGTGTCACAACCGCAGATGCCATCCAAACGATGATTGAACTGGCTGCTGGAAATGTCAGCGAGCCCGAACTTGCGGTATGGATTCGTGAACGTTGCGCGAGCAACGACGGTTACTGGGATTAGCGAGATGGGCGCTTGAAGTTGAGCGCAGCGTCAATCAAGAGTCGCGTTCCATAAGCAGTCATACCCTTTTGCAACCAACCACTGTCAGAGTTCGACCACATTGGTCCTGCAATATCCAGGTGAGCCCAGGGCACGCTGCCAACAAACTCATCTAAAAACAATGCAGCAGTAATTGCACCAGCTTCGCCACCCACGTTTTTCATGTCGGCCACTACAGAGTCGAGGCCAACGCGATACTCGCGCTCAAGCGGCAACTGCCACAGTTTTTCGTCGGTACGTGCAGCCGATGCAGTCAACTGATCAATCCACTTTTGATTGTTGCCCAACACGCCTGCCATTCCTTCACCTAATGCTCGAGCGCATGCACCAGTCAATGTTGCAATGTCCACGATGGCATCTGGTTTTTGATTTGCAGCAAGCGACAAACCATCGGCCAAGATCAACCGACCTTCAGCATCAGTGTTAAAAATCTCGACTGTTTTGCCATTGTGCATGTGCAGCACATCGCCCATCGCCATTGCACTACCCGAAGGCAAGTTGTCGGTGCACATCAAGTATCCAGTTACTTGGTTTGTGCAGCCAAGTGCTTTGAGCGTTGACATCGACGACAACACTGCAGCAGCACCGCTCATGTCGCCTTTCATCATCGCGTGTGACGGGTCGGATGGCTTGAGTGAAATGCCACCCGAGTCATACATCACGCCCTTACCCACCATGATCATGTGTGGCTTCGAGTTTTTCTTTGCGCCACCCGCAGGCTTGTATGTCAAGCGCACCATGCGCGGTGGCTCAACGCTGCCACGGTTTACACCAACGATTCCGCCGCAACCCATTGCAAGCAGTTGGTCCTTGTTAAACACTTCTACTTTCAAACCTGTCTCACCCGCAATACGCACTGCGTGATTGGCAAACATTGTTGCAGTGAGGTGCGCAGGTGGCATGCTTGCAAAATCGCGCGCCATATTGGTGGCATTGGCAATCACTTGGCCGCGCTTTGCGCCAGCTTTTAATTGCGCAGCATTTGCGGTTGTGCCCAAAAGAGTCACAGAAGACAACTTTGGTGCCTTTTTATCAACAGTCTTCAGATCGGTATAGCGATGCACGGCGAGCGAAATGCCCTCGACCACTACTTGTGCTGCCAACTTGCGATCTACTTTTGCCACGCCAGCAAGCGTTGTTGCAACTGAGCCAAACATTGAGGTCGCGCGACCAAATGCCGCAGCCGATTTGCGCAACGAATCTGCAGTCACCTTTGACGATTCGCCAATGCCAATCACCACAGTCACCGCACCACGGTCGGCGGCAATCACCGATGTCTGCCCAACCTTGCCCGAAAAACCAACGGCCTCAAGTGCCTTGCGCGACAACGAAACCTCTTTAGGCATTGCGCCATCTGTCGACACCGCGATGCCGATTGCGCTCACATCTTTTGGAGTCTTGCTCGCCACTTCAAAGTTGATTGACATGTTGTCTCCTTGTGTGTGTACTTATTCTAGAAAAATTTAAATGACGTCTTTTACTGCCAACGACTCACCCTCTTGCCAGCGGGCAAGTGTCCACAACAGGTCGCTCAACCTATTGAGATATGGGGTCGATTGCGATGGTGGTGGAGCAGCAGCCAACGAATGACGCTCGGCTCGGCGCGCAACTGTGCGACCAACATCGAGTAGCGCAGACACTTTGTTCTGACCTGGCACAACAAAGTCAGTTGGC
>Ga0102921_1000915_pt1 | contig 10473 bp, 9 predicted proteins | sample Colrivmeta156802_FD_78205 | JGI IMG/M metagenome (GOLD analysis project Ga0102921, IMG submission 78205) | Estuarine microbial communities from the Columbia River estuary - metaG 1568-02 | ecosystem: Environmental > Aquatic > Marine > Intertidal zone > Estuary | place: USA: Columbia River Estuary...
AAAACGTTTATTCGAGAAGCTCGCTATACCCACCACCCGCTATGCCGCAGTCGACTCGCGTGCGAGCCTCGAGCGCGCACTACGTGAGGTCGGCTTGCCCGGCGTTTTGAAAACCCGTCGCTTGGGCTACGACGGCAAAGGTCAAGCCGTCGTCCGTGATCGAGACTCGGCCTTCGCTGCGTTTGAGCAGTTGCAAGGTACAGGCTTGATCTACGAGGAATTCGTACCCTTCGATTTCGAGGTGTCGATCATCGGCGCACGCAGCGCGCGCGGCGAAATCGCTATCTACCCACTCAATCGCAACCGCCATCGCGACGGCATCTTGCGTCTGACGCGCGCGCCTTGGGATGCACCTAGCCTACAAAGAAATGCGGCGTCTTACCTACGACGCGTACTCGAGCATTTTCGCTATGTCGGCGTGCTCAACGTCGAGTTCTTCGTGCGTGGCGGTCGACTGTACGCCAACGAAACCGCGCCTCGCGTGCACAACTCGGGACACTGGACGATCGAAGGCGCGGCCACCAGTCAGTTTGAGAACCATCTGCGCGCGATCCTCGGTTTGCCGCTCGGCTCAACTGCCGCCCGGGCACAGGTCGCCATGATCAACCTGATCGGCACGATGCCGGCGCGCGATACGGTGCTCGGCATGCCCGAAGCGCACTGGCACGACTACGGCAAAGAACCCAGACCCGGTCGCAAACTGGGACACATCACGCTACTCGCGTCGACGGCCACCAAACGCGATTCGCTTGCGCGCAAGCTATTACGCGAGATTGATCCAGCGACCAGCCGAAATCTTTGAGCACTGCGCGACGAGCGATGCTCGCCCGAAGCTCGCCTGAAATCGCTGCTCAGCCAGTTCCGCCGACGGTCAAACCATCGATACGCAGGGTCGGCTGACCGACACCAACCGGCACACTCTGTCCTTCCTTGCCACAGGTGCCGACGCCATCGTCGAGCTTCAGATCGTTACCGACCATCGAGACGCGCGTCAGCACATCCGGACCGTTGCCGATGAGCGTCGCGCCCTTGATCGGCGCGCCGATGCGGCCATTCTCGATGAGATAAGCCTCGCTCGCCGAAAATACGAACTTGCCCGAGGTGATATCCACCTGACCCCCACCGAAATTGACGGCGTAAATACCCTTCTCGACGGAGGCGAGGATCTCGCCCGGCTCGTGCGGACCGGGGCGCATATAGGTGTTGGTCATGCGCGGCAACGTGAGATGGGCGAATGATTCGCGTCGTCCGTTACCGGTCGAATGGGTACCCATCAAGCGCGCGTTCAACTTGTCCTGCAAATACCCTTTGAGGATGCCGTTTTCGATCAAGGTCGTGCAGCGCGTCGGTGTACCTTCGTCATCGACGTTGAGCGATCCGCGGCGCGCCGACAGCGTACCGTCATCGACCACCGTGCAATGCTCCGAAGCGACCCGCTCACCAACGCGGTTGCTGAACGCCGAGGTGCCCTTGCGATTGAAGTCGCCCTCGAGCCCGTGACCGATGGCCTCGTGTAGCAAGATGCCGGGCCACCCGGCACCGAGCACGACCGTCATGGCACCTGCGGGCGCCGGCACCGCAGTGAGATTGACGAGCGCCTGGCGTGCCGCCTCGCGCCCCAGATTGAGCGGACGATCGCCGGCAACGAGTTCGGCCAAAGAATAGCGGCCGCCCATGCCGGCAAAGCCGGTTTCGCGCCGCCCATCCTGCTCGGCAATCACCGAGACATTGAATCGAACAAGCGGACGCACGTCGGCAACCAAGGTGCCGTCGCTATCGGCAACCATGATCACGTCGAACGACGACGAGACGGAGGCCATGACTTGCTTGATACGGGGATCGATGCGCCGCGTTTCGCGATCGACGCGCTCCAACCATTTGACCTTCTCGTCGTCAGATAAGGAACCGACCGGATCGAGTGGTCGATAGAGATCATGACCGCGCTGCCGTCGCAGCACCGGCTGACGTGCCTCACTACCCGAGGCTGCAATCGCCCGTGCTGCGCGCGCGGCTTCCTCGAGCGCAGCGGGCAGAATTTCGTCTGAGTAGGCAAAGCCGGTTTTCTCGCCCGAGATCGCTCGAACTCCGACGCCCTGCTCGATGGCTGCGCTGCCTTCTTTGACGATGCCATCCTCGAGCGACCAGCCCTCGTCACGCGAGAACTGAAAGTACAAATCCGCCGCATCGACCTGCGATGCGCGCACGATGCCGAGCGCCCGCTCAAGATGCGACAGCTCGAGACCTGCGGGCTCGAGGATCAGTTGCTTGGCGAGGCCGAAAGCATCATCACGGGCGTAATCGATCTGCGTACTCATGGTTTTTCGAATGACGATGTTGGATAGATGGTGATCAAGGATCGCAATTCAAGCGAAGGGCCTCATTAAAGGCGACGGTGCGAGAGCACGGGAAATTCTGCGCGCACCCGCGCCTGCGCCTCAAGATCGAATTCTGCCACCACCACACCCTCGCCGTGCGGCAGTCTCGACTGGATCGCACCCCAATGATCGATGATCATCGAGTCACCCCAAGTCTCGCGGCCATTCGGATGCAGCCCCGTCTGACCGGCTGCCACCACGAAAGCCAAATTCTCGATCGCGCGAGCGCGGAGTAACGTCTCCCAGTGCGCGCGTCCGGTAGGGACGGTGAATGCCGCCGGCACGACAAACCAGCGCGCCCCCGCTGCAGTGAGCGAACGAAAGAGTTCCGGAAAACGAAGGTCGTAACAGACGGAAAGGCCGAGTGGACCCGCCGGTGTGTCGACCACCACTGGTGCGGCACCCGGCGCGATACTCGCCGACTCGCGATACGTCTCGCCACGCTCGGCTACGCTCACATCGAACAGATGCATCTTGTCGTAACGCGCGACCTGCTTGCCCGACTCGTCGAACACGAGCACCGCTGCCGCGACCCGCGATTCACCGACACGCTTGATCGGTAAAGTGCCGCCAACGATCCATAGGCCGCACTCGCGAGCCGCATCGGCTAAGGCTTGCTGCAGCGGGCCTGAGCCCTCGTCCTCGGCGATGGCGAACTTGTCGGCCTCGCGTCGACCCATGAGCGCCACGTTCTCAGGCAAAAGTGCGATCTTGGCGCCAGCTTGTGCCGCTTGTTCGAGCAAACGTCGTGCGTTTGCCATGTTCGCCGCCGCATCGTCACTCGAGGTAAGTTGGATCGCAGCCACCTTGACCCGCGACGGCGTCGTCATACCAGCACCACATCGTAGCGGTCGATTTCATAGAGTGCTTCGGCCTGCAGACGAATGGGCCGCTCGGTCTCGGCCTCGAGTTCAGCGAGCACGGTCGATTCCTCGCCGAGCAAACGCTCAATGACATCTTGATGCGCCAACACCAGCAACTCGCGACTACCAAACTGTCTCGCCTGGCGCAGGATTTCGCGGAAGATATCTTGGCAGACCGTCTCGACCGATCGAATCGAGCCATGCCCCTCACAGCTCGGACACACTTCACACAGTAGGTGTTCGAGACTCTCGCGCGTCCGCTTACGTGTCATCTCGACAAGACCGAGCGGCGAGATCGGCGCCACCTGCGTCTGGGCGTGATCAGTTTCGAGCGCTTGCTCGAGCGCCGCTACTACCTGCGATCGATGTGACTCATCGCGCATATCGATGAAGTCGATGATGATGATGCCGCCAAGATTGCGCAGGCGCAGCTGGCGCGCAATCGCGACCGACGCCTCGAGATTAGTGCGGAAAATCGTGTCCTCGAGATTGCGATGACCGACGAAACCGCCCGTGTTGACATCGATCGTCGTCATCGATTCGGTCTGATCGATGACGAGATAACCGCCAGACTTCAACGGCACTTTTCGCTCGAGCGCGCGATTGATCTCTTCTTCGATCCCATGCAGATCGAAAATCGGCCGAGAGCCGGCGTGCGACTCCATACGTGGCGCACCGGAAGGAATGAAATCGGCGACGAACTGACGCAGACGCACTAGTTCATTGGCATCGTCGACGAGCACTCGCTCAACGCTCCGCCCGAGTTCGTCACGCAACATACGCAACGCCAACGGCAACTCTTCGTGCACCAGTTCACCCGGCGAAGCTCGCAAGCCGCGCTCACGTACGTGCAGCCAAAGCCGATCCAGATAGGCCAGATCAGCAGCAAGTCGCTCGGGCTGCACGCCCTCGGCCGCGGTGCGTACGATATAGCCGCCCGGATGCTCATCGCCGAGGAGCGTCTGCATAGCCTCACGCAATCTTTGACGCTCGCCCTCATCCTCGATACGCGCTGAGATACCGATGCCGCGACCACGCGGCATGAACACCACGTATCTCGAAGGCAAAGAAATGAATGTCGTCAGCCGCGCACCTTTGGCGCCCATCGGATCCTTGACGACCTGCACGATGAGATCGTCACCCGGGTTGATGAGTCGACGGATGTCGATGTCCTCATCACGCGAGGCTGCGGTGAGCCCAGCGGGACCACCAGAGGCAGCCGTCGCCGCGACACGCTGCGCATCGAAATGCGCCTCGGCGCCCACGATATCGTGGGCGTGCAGAAAAGCGGTTCGAGCGAGACCCGCATCGACGAAGGCAGCCTGCATACCCGGCAGCACTCGCGTCACACGGCCTTTGTAGATGTTGCCGACCAGTCCACGCCGACTCTCGCGTTCGACAAACAGCTCCTGCAGCACGCCACCTTCGAGCAGCGCAGCTCGAACCTCGCGCGGAGCGACATTGATGAGGATTTCGGCAGTCATGCCCCAGCCTGCCATATCGGCACACCGGCGGCGACCAACAAGGCCGCTGTTTCCGCCAGCGGTAGCCCCATCACACCGGAATAACTGCCTGCGATCGACTCGATGAAGATCGCGCCGAGACCCTGAATCGCATAACCACCGGCTTTATCACGAGGTTCGCCGCTCGCCCAATAGGTAGCCCGCTCGTTCTCGGTGACGGTACGAAAGACGACCCGCGTCACCGACAACCGCACCGCAACACCCGCGCGGGTCGCGAGCGCGACGGCCGAGTAAACCGCATGTTCGCGCGCCGATAGCCGCTCGAACATCACACGGTGCTCACGCTCGTCGGCCGGCTTGCCGAGGGCGAGACCGTCGATCGCCACGGTGGTATCAGCGCCGAGCACGGGCATTGAATCGCGGCGTAATCCGAACACCAAGCTCGCTTTTGAGCGGGCCAAGCGCTGCACGTAGTCACCCGGAGTCTCGTCGAGCAGTGGTGTCTCGTCGATGTCGGCAGCCTGCACGACATGTGGCACACCGATCTGCTGCAGCAATTCGCGACGACGGGGCGAAGCAGAGGCGAGTATCAACATGCGAACACTCAATCTCGGTGATAGGGATGACCGAGCAACAGCGACTGCGCGCGGTACAACTGCTCGGCCAACATCACGCGCGCGAGACCATGTGGCAAGGTCAAACGAGATAGCGACCAACTTTCCGCAGCGCGCGCGCGTACCGCCGGCGCATGGCCATCGGGACCGCCGATCAGCAACGCGAGATCGGGTGATTCACCCGCCAGATGCTGCAGGCGTTGCGACCACTCGCGCGAAGTAAAGGTCTTGCCGGTTTCGTCGAGCAGGATCACTCGTTCGCGATCGCGCAATGCAGCCAATACTTTCTCACCCTCGCGCAGAGTAGCCGCCTCAGCCTTACCACTTGCGCTGCGCGCAACGGCCTCGATCGCGACGAGCTCCACTCGCCACGGCGGCCGAATGCGCTTCAGATATTCATCCACCGCCGTGTCGACCCACACGGGTTGGCGATGACCGACAGCGAGGATACGCAGCCGCACGCCCGTGATCCGACGAGGCGGCTCGGCTTAACGGCTGGGTGTCTTGGCCGGCGACTTGCCGCGCGGCTTAGCCGGGCGAGCACCATCGCGCTTGGGCGCACCGCTATTTCGCCTCGGAGCTCCGCCATTGCGCTTGGGCGCCGCGCCCGCGCGTGGCGATGAGCGCTTCGACTTGGTTGTCGGTGCACGCTCGGCAACCTTAGCCGGAGCCGGCTCCCACAATTGCTCAAGCTGATAGAACTCGCGGGTGCGCGGCAGCAAGACATGCACCATCACATCGGGCAGATCGACGAGCACCCACTCGCCCTGCTCCTCACCCTCAACACCAAGTGGTCGGTGCCCAGCGGCTTTGGCCATCTGAACCACTCGATCGGCAACGGCTCGCAAGTGTCTGTCGGAGGTACCACTCGCGATCACCATGTAATCGGTCACATCGCTCGATCCACGCACGTCGAGCACTCGAACATCGACTGCCTTCATATCGGCGAGTGCCGCTTCGACAACCGGCAATACACCCGTCACGCGCGGCCGGGTCGGCGCCTTGCCCCGTTTTTCGCGGGAAGGAGGACGGGAATTCGGTCGGGTTGTCTTCATGCGAATGGCAAAGCTCCTCAAAGCAGCGATATCGTGTAATCAGTCGTGAAATCAGCGACGAGCATAGCATCCCGTCTCGAGGATGATCCGTCGCACGGGCTCAGGCACGAGAAAACGCGGATCACCACCCGAGATGAGAATCGCGCGCAGTTCACTCGAGGCGATCTCGAGTTGCGTCACCGCGTGCACGTACACCCGGCCACTCAGTGCCGCATGCAACGTTGCCACCTCACTCACACTCGAGGTCGCCACCAACTCCGCCAAAGGGCCGACCGCGGGCAAACTCCAACCGGGCCGATGCGCAACAACGATATGACATAGCGACAGTAACTCGGCCGCGCGATGCCACTTCGGCAAACCCAAAAATGCGTCCATGCCGAGTATCAAGCACAGCGGATGCTCTGGAAATTCACCGCGCAATTCTTCGAGCGTGTCGATGGTGAAAGTCGTTCGCTCTCGCTTGACCTCACGATCGTCGGCGACGAAGCCGCTTTGGCCCTCGATTGCCGCGCGCACCATAGCAAGGCGCATTGCTGGGCTCGCGAGCGGCGCATCGCGATGCCCCGGCCGACCACTCGGAATCCATCGAAGCTCGTGCAGCTGCAGTCTCTGAGACAACTCGAACCCGGTACGCAGATGACCGAAGTGGATGGGATCGAACGTACCCCCGAAGATGCCGATCGGCGCCTTCATCCCGCACGCACCGGTCGCAAGCCGCAGAACTCGGCACACAATAACGCGAGCTCATTCCAAGGATCACCGGCCAAACGCCCTTTGATCATGCGATCGACCCTAAGCGCACGCGAACTCAGTCGTGCATACGGTAATTTCGCAGCGCGGGGTCGCGCTCGCTCCAGTGCCGCCAACTGACTCGGCGGCAAGCGCGGGCCCGGACGACGCGCCGGATCTTCGCCTCGACGCAAGGACCAAAGATTTCGCAATTCGCGCGTGACAGACCATAGCACCAGCGTGGGTTCGACGCCCTCGCCGCGCAAACCCGCGAGCACTCGCAAAGCACGCTGCGCATCACCCTGTAGCACGGCCTCACCCAGCGCGAACACGTCGTAGCGAGCACTCGAAGCAACCGCTTCCAAGATCGCCTGCTCGTCGACACGCCCGGCCGGCAGCAATAAGCGGAGCTTCTCGATCTCCTGCTGCGCGGCGAGCAAATTGCCCTCGACACGTACCGCCAGCAGTGACAGCGCGGCTGGCGTGAGATCCAAGCCTGCTTGGCGTGCGCGCGCAGACAGCCATGGCTCGAGTTGTCGCGGCGTGATCTCCCAAATCGGCAACCAGGCGCCGCGCGATTCGATCGCCTTGACCCACGCCGTCGATTGAGTCGCCGTATCGAGTCGGGGCGTGATGACCAGTAGCAGCGTGTCTTCGCCAGCCATGTCGATCAAACGCTGCAGCACGGAGCCACCCTCTTTGCCCGCCTTGCCCGAGAAACGCACTTCGAGAATCTTGCGATCGCCAAAGAGCGACATCGAGCCGGCACCGGCTGCGATATCGCCCCAATCGGCGACCCGCTCGGGGAAGTGCACTTCGCGTTCGGTGTAGCCCGCCTGCCTCGCGGCAGCCCGCAGTGCGTCGGCTGCCTCGGCGACCAACAGATCTTCATCGCCCGACAGCAGGTACGCGGGCGCAAGACGCGCCTGGCGAAGGTGAGTCGGGAAAGTGTCGAGGCTGAGTTTCATGGCGAGATGGCGCGATTATCCGCCCAAGCGGCCAAGGCTGCTCGGCCCGCATCAACCCACTTGCGCGGATAACGTTATAAAGTAATATGTTATTTAATAACGCTATCGGAGCCTCATTGTGACCCGTCGAAACACCCCCCGGATCGTCAAACTGGTCCCGCTCGCCCTCGCTGCCGCGCTGCCAACGACGGTTGCGGCAGAGGAAACCTTGAAGGAGGTCACCATCACGGCGACCCCGCTGCGAACGACGGCGCTCGAGACCGCCCAGCCGGTCCTGCTCTTGGGCGCAGATCAGCTGCGCCGCTCACTCGCAACGAACCTCGGCGACACACTCGCCAATCAGCCGGGGCTTTCATCGACCTCGTTCGGACCGATCGCAAGTCGACCCGTCATTCGCGGGCAGGGTGGACTGCGCGTGCAGATTTATCAGGACGGGGCCGAATCGCTCGATGTCGCGGCGCTTTCAGACGATCACGCGGTCTCCATCGACCCCGCCTTTGCCGATCGGATCGAGGTACTGCATGGGCCGGCGGCACTGATGTTCGGCAGCGCGTCGGCAGCCGGTGCCGTCAACGTGGTGACCGATCGTCTACCTTTGCGCCGCGTCGATGGACCGATTGAGACACGCATCGAGCTACGAGGTGACTCTGCCAACGAAGAGCGCGCCGTCGCGCTGCGCAGCGGCGGCCAGCTCGGCGACCGTTGGCAGTGGCGCGTAGATGGTTTTTCGAAACGCAGCGGCGATCTGTCGATTGCCGACTTCGTCGAGTCACCGGCGCTACGCGCCGAACTGCTGGCCGAAGGCGAGGACGTTAATGAACACCGCGGCGAGTTGCACAACACCGATGCCAAGAGTGAAGGCGGCAGCGTAGGTCTCGGCTGGAGTGACGAGCGTTTGGCTTTCGCACTCTCACTCAGCGGCTATCGCAACAACTACGGCTTGCCCGAGGGCGGACACGCTCACGAGGAGCATGCCGACGAACTCGAAGTCATCGATACCGACCATGCGGATCATGAGGACGTTCGTATCGATCTTGAGCAACGACGTGTGGATCTCGCGGGCGAATGGCGTCCGACAGCGGGATGGATCGATCGCTGGTCACTGCGCTTAGCCCGCAATGACTACGAGCATGCCGAGATCGAAGACGGCGCGCCGGCCACGCGTTACGGGCAACTCGGCTACGAGACACGCCTCACCGCAGATCGTCGCACCGACGACGTCGCTCGTGGTGTGCTCGGACTGCAGTATCGCGATCTCGATTTCGCGGCCCTCGGCGACGAAGCCTTCCTGCCACCCTCGCGCACGCGCAGTCTCGGTCTGTTTTTCTTTGAAGAACGCCGTGTGGGTGCGTGGCTCTTCGAGGCCGGTGCGCGCTGGGAGCGTCAAACACTGGACGCACACGATGCCGGCAACTCTCGTTACCGTGACGATGCCGTCAGCGCCTCGATCGGCTCGGTCTGGGCAAGCTCATCGCAAACTCGCTGGAGCCTGCAACTGACGCGCACACAGCGACATCCGACCGCCACGGAGCTCTATGCCGATGGCGAACACCTCGCGCTGCAACGTTACGAAATCGGCAACGCAGATCTCGGCATCGAAACCGCTCGTACGGCCGATCTCGCCTGGCGCTATAACGACGCCGATGATCGCTGGCAAAGCAAGATCAGCGTCTTCGTCAGCGACTATCGCGACTACATCTTCGCGGCGCCGCTGGCTGATGGCGATGACCACGCTGAGCATGCACACGATCACGCGCACGAAGCAGACCTGCGCGAAGTGGAGTACCGCGCCACCAATGCTCGCTTCCACGGCCTGGAAGCCGAGTGGTCAATCCGAGAACTCGCACAAGTCGCGCGAGGCAGTCTCGGCCTGCGCCTCTTCGGTGACCTTGTCCGCGCACGCGATGCCGAAGGTCATGCGCTGCCGCAGATCCCGCCGCTGCGAGTCGGGGGTGAGCTACATTGGAGTCGCGGCCCTTGGCGGATGGGTCTCGAATCGCTCTGGCACGACGCGCAAACCCGCCTCGCCGACAACGAACTGCGCACCGATGGCTACAATCTGCTGGCAGCGGATCTTGCTTATCGCCACACCTATCGCCACGGAGCAGGCGCTGCGACTATGCTGTGGTTCCTGCGCGGCCAGAACCTGCTCGACGCGGATGCTCGTCGACACGCTTCACCGTTGAAAGACGTGGCGCCGCTCGCAGGGCGCGCGTTGAGCGCTGGAGTCCGCGTCGAATTTTGATCAGGAGAATCGCGATGTCCGTTCGTCGAGCTGTTGCCGTGTTGTCTTCCGCCGTAGTGTCATCCGCCCTGATGGCGTCCCTGATGCTGTTCTCCACCTCGGCCCCCGCCCAGACGAAGCATAGCCACAGCGATCAGCATCAACACGACCATGACCACGAC
>Ga0102921_1000931_pt1 | contig 10409 bp, 10 predicted proteins | sample Colrivmeta156802_FD_78205 | JGI IMG/M metagenome (GOLD analysis project Ga0102921, IMG submission 78205) | Estuarine microbial communities from the Columbia River estuary - metaG 1568-02 | ecosystem: Environmental > Aquatic > Marine > Intertidal zone > Estuary | place: USA: Columbia River...
CCAGCACAAGACCTGTACTTGAATTCTTGGGAACATGGAAGCTAAATGACTTTAGTTATGGTCGTCGATGACGACCAGGATCTCGCGGAGATGCTTGGCATCGTTTTAACTGGTGCCGGCATCGACGTGGATCTAGTAAGTCGTGGCGATGAGGTTATGGATGTCTTTCGTAACAATCCACCAGATTTAGTTTTGTTGGATGTTATGTTGCCTGGCCTTGATGGAATTGAAGTCTGCAAATTAATTCGTGCAGAATCAATGGTTCCAATCGTCATGCTGTCAGCTAAAGGTGATACGCAAGATGTTGTAAAAGGTTTAGAAGCTGGTGCTGATGATTACATGGTTAAACCATTTCGTCATCCATCTGAACTAATCGCACGAATTCGCACACGTTTGCGTCGCACCAATGCTGAGGTTTTTGGACTTCTAACAATCGGTGACTTAGCAATAGATGTGCAAGCACACCAAGTACTTCGCGCTGGCAAACAAATTATGTTAACTCGTCTTGAGTTTGACTTACTCGTTGCACTGGCTAAAGAACCAGGTCGGGTATTTACTCGAGATGCATTGCTTAGCGAAGTCTGGGGTTATCGACATTCCACAGATACTCGTTTAGTAAATGTTCACGTACAGCGTCTGCGTTCAAAGATTGAGCACGATGCAGAACACCCTGAAATTGTCATTACAATTCGTGGTGTTGGTTACAAAGCTGGAGTCATGGGCGGTTCCTAACCATGAACCGTTTCTTCTGGAAAGCTCGCAACTCCCTTGCCTTCAAGGTAATTATCTCAACAGTCATTCTTTCCCTAGGTATTGTATGGATTACTGGTTCTGCCCTTAATTCGCGTCTTTCTAGCGGTATTAGAGATGTAAACCTGAACTCAGCCATAGTTGAAGCTCGCTCGACAATCTTTACCGCCGATTATCGCTTCTTGCTTGCCCAAGGAGAAAAAGATTCAATCGTCCAAAAAGTTGTTGACGATGTGATTAGCTCAGCAACGACTATTACATCAAATGAAAATACCCGTGAAGTAGTTTTCGTTCGCAGCCCCGGCAACTCAATGATTAATAATTACGAGATTGCCTCAAACTTGTTGGATCCTGCGACCATCCCTCAGTCCTTGAGTGAGCGTGTTCGTAAATCGAATGACATTGTTTGGGAATACACGAACATGCGCTATTTGCAGGGAATTTCTGTATCAGGATTAGCTATTGGACAAAAAGTACAGATTCCAAATGCTGGTCAATACGAGATGTATATTGTTTTTTCACTAGCCAATGAAGAAAAGACTCTCAACCTAATCGATACTTACTTACTTTTCGCTGGCCTGATTTTGGTTCTTTTGATTTCATTGATTACATGGGTTGTGGTCCGGCAGGTAGTAAAGCCTGTGCGTGAAGCTGCTCGCATCGCTACAGAGTTTACTTCAGGGGATTTTAGGCAGCGCATGAAGGTGTATTCACAAGATGAAATATCAACACTTGGTCATGCATTTAATGAGATGGCCGAATCACTTGAGCAACAGATCGCGCGATTGGAAAACCTTTCTCGCGTGCAGCAGCGTTTCGTTTCAGATGTTTCACACGAACTGCGCACACCACTAACCACCTTGCGTATGGCATCTGAAGTTATTGCCGCCTCTAGAGATAGTTTTGACCCAACAGTTGCTCGAAGTACCGAGCTATTAGTTGCCCAATTAGATCGCTTTGAGAGATTGCTTGAAGACTTACTAGAAGTCTCACGTTTTGATGCTGAAGTGGCGGTTCTGGAAGCTGTTGATTTCGACATTGTGCAGTTGGTTAATCGCTGCGCAGAAGATTTAGCGCTAGTTGCAAAAGAGAGAAAGACTGAGATCTTCGTTAAATCCTCCGAGCCCGTAATCATGATTAAGGCAGATATTCGCCGTGTGGAGCGTATTTTGCGCAATCTCATGGCCAATGCAATCGATCATGCTGAAGAGGTCCAGATTGATGTGCTGATCACCGCCAGTGAAAATGATGTTGCAATTGGTGTTAGAGATTACGGTGTTGGTTTAGATGAAAACTCTTTGACGAGAGTTTTTGATCGCTTCTGGCGTGCAGATCCTTCACGAGCACGTACACGTGGAGGAACAGGACTGGGGCTTTCCATTGCACTAGAAGATGCTCGACTACACAATGGTGAGCTTGAAGCGTGGGGACGACCTGGTCGAGGCGCGCACTTTGTAGTTACTTTGCCAAGAAAAACATGGGAATCGATTGAACGCCGCTTGATTCCACTTCAACCAGAAGATTACAGACCCTAGTTTCCACACTGCTTCCTTGAAAGTAATTGGAAGCCCAATTAACTGAGCACTATGTGCTTATGCAACTCTTCTCTGAACTTTCTCATTTGGTGTTTCCAACTAGATGCTATGGATGTAATTCATTAGGAATCAGTATTTGTACAACATGTCGTCAAGAATGGATTCCGCATTATTACAAAACCCAAATAACCCCACTAAATGTTCACTCGGCACTGTTGTATACGCCAACGGCATCTAAGATCATTCTTGCTGCAAAGGAAAATGGTTTACAAGGCGCAGATGATTTGCTGATTGCGGCCATCGTGCATGTGTTAGATAAAGCACGATTAGATCAGGGATATTTCACCTTAATCCCAGTTCCTTCAAGTAGGCAATCACAGCGTCGCCGTGGTCGAAGTTTCATAGTTGATTTGACCAAGGCTATTTCCAAGCAGACGGGTATTGGCGTCAATGATTGCCTTCAAGTTTCACGACGAGTTTTAGATCAAAGCGGGTTGACACGTGTGCAGCGAGCTTCAAATATGCACGGTGCTTTTTCATTAAAACCAGGTTCGATACTTCGTGGAGATGCGATTGTGATTGATGATGTGGTCACAACGGGTGCAACCCTGCGAGAAGCGGCCAGAGCCCTGAATTCGCAGGGTTTTCATGCCTTCGGCTCAGTTTGTGCGGTTACCGCCTGCTTGGCTCAGCCTCTACGATAAGGGGGTGAAAAGGCACCCTGTCCAGGGTTGATCGGGGAGCCGCGATGAGAGGTAAGAATCAATGCCAGCATTTGTAGACAAGATTTTGCGTGCAGGCGAAGGACGCATCCTTCGCGATTTAAGCAAGGTCGTTGCCTTAGTCAATGCTCAAGAAGCTCGCTTTGTTGCGATGTCTGATTCTGACCTCCGCAATCAAACAGGCATTTTCCAAGACCGTTATGCAAAGGGTGAATCATTAGATGATTTGCTTCCTGAAGCATTCGCCGTTGTGCGTGAAGCAGCAAAGCGCACACTTGGTCAGCGTCACTATGACGTGCAGATTATGGGTGGAGCAGCACTTCACAAGGGCAATATCGCAGAAATGCGTACCGGTGAAGGAAAGACTTTAGTATCAACATTGCCTTCATACCTAAATGCTCTTGCAGGTCACGGCGTGCACGTTGTGACTACAAATGATTATTTAGCAGAGCGCGATAGCGAGTGGATGGGTCGCGTTCACAGATTCCTTGGATTAAAGGTTGATGTAATTCTTGCAAACATGACAGCTGCTGAACGTCGTCAGGCATATCTAGCTGACATTACTTATGGCACAAATAATGAATTTGGTTTTGATTACCTTCGCGACAACATGGCCTGGTCGCTTGAAGAGTGCGTACAGCGCGAACACTTCTTTGCAGTAGTCGATGAAGTTGACTCGATTCTGATTGATGAAGCACGAACACCGTTGATCATCAGCGGACCAGCTGATAAGGCAACAAAGTGGTACGTGGAGTTTGCAAATCTTGTTGGTAAATTGCAGCGCGATGTGCACTATGAAGTTGATGAAAAGAAAAAAGCGTGTGGAATTATTGAAGAGGGCGTCACCAAAGTTGAAGAGCTACTTCAAATTGGTAACCTCTATGAGGCTGCAAATACGCCCATGATCGGTTACCTAAACAACGCTATTCGCGCTAAGGAGCTTTTTAAGCGTGATAAAGATTATGTTGTAATGAATGGTGAACTGTTGATTGTTGATGAGCACACTGGCCGCATGTTGGCTGGGCGTCGCTACAGCGAAGGTCTACATCAGGCTCTTGAAGCTAAAGAACGTATTGAAATTAAGGATGAAAACCAGACTCTTGCAACTATTACATTGCAGAACTATTTCCGCCTGTATTCAAAGCTTTCAGGTATGACAGGTACTGCTTCAACAGAAGCATCTGAATTCCATCAAATTTATAAGCTTGGTGTAGTTCCAATTCCAACTAACCGAGAAATGCAACGTATTGATTCTGCTGATTTGGTCTATAAGACCGAAGTTGGAAAGTTTGCTGCAGTTACTTCAGACATCGCAGATCGCCACCGCAAGGGACAACCTGTATTAGTTGGTACCGTCAGCGTTGAAAAATCTGAAGAACTATCTGCCTTCTTACGCAAATCTGGCGTGCCTCATGAAGTTCTTAACGCTAAGCATCACGAACGTGAAGCAGCGATCATCGCTCGCGCTGGTGTTCGTGGCGCAGTAACAGTTGCTACCAACATGGCTGGTCGCGGTACTGACATTATGCTCGGTGGAAACCCTGAATTCATGGCCGACTTTGAATTACAGCGTCGCGGAATTTCTCCAGTTGATAATGCCGAAGAGTACGAAAACCAATGGCCAGCAGAGATTGCACGTCAAAAGGCTGCAGTTGAAAAGGGTCATGAAGATGTAGTCGCACTTGGTGGTTTGTATGTTCTCGGAACAGAACGTCACGAGTCTCGTCGTATCGACAACCAGCTGCGTGGTCGTTCTGGTCGCCAAGGCGATCCAGGAGAGTCACGTTTTTATCTCTCACTACAAGATGATTTGATGCGTCGCTTCAATTCGGGAATGGTTGAGCGATTTTTAACCGCTGCCGGATTGCCTGAAGATGCACCTATCGAATCAAAGATGGTTTCAAACGCTATTCGTTCGGCACAGACGCAGGTTGAAGCGCAGAACTTTGAAATGCGTAAAAACGTTTTGAAGTATGACGATGTCATGAACCGTCAGCGCACCGTTGTTTATGGTGAGCGCCGCCTGGTTCTAGAGGGTGCAGATATTAAGGATCAAGTAGCTAGTTTTGTTTCAGATACTTTGTCCGCATACGTTCAAGCAGCAACGGCAAATGGTTATGCAGAAGATTGGGATTTAGAAACCCTGTTTACAGCGCTAAAAACGATCTATCCAATCTCATTTACTATCGATGAGTTACTTGCAGAGGTGGGATCACGGGCAGGATTAGATGCTGAGTACTTAACTAATCGTGTTATTGAAGATTGCAAGGCAGCGTATGCAAATCGTGAAGGCGCACTTGGCGAAGAGGTTATGCGCGAACTAGAGCGTAAGGTATTGCTATCTGTTCTAGATCGTAAGTGGCGCGAGCACCTATATGAGATGGATTATCTACAAGAGGGTATTGGGCTACGTGCCATGGCACAGCGTGATCCGCTTGTTGAGTACCAAAAAGAAGGCTTTGATCTATTTGCCGCGATGATGGATGCGATCAAAGAAGAAATTGCTGGCTTATTGTTCAACATCGAAGTTACCGTTGAAAGTTCGAGCAATGAAGTAGTTGCACCCGGACTTGAGGCGAAGCAACTTCCTGCAGCAGGATTGCAATACACCGCAGCAGATGAATCAGGTGTTCGCAGAACTGGTGATGTTTCTCGCAATGCTCCATGCCCATGTGGTTCAGGCAAGAAATACAAGCGTTGTCACGGTGGAGCTGCTTAACTTAAATCAAAGTTAAGGCAGTACATAACCAACGCTGATCCAGTCCTTCAAATCTGATTGCCACAACTCGCAAGCGATCACCATAACGAATGGTCACCGTTGACTCACTAATGCCATCTAATGGTTGAGTAACTTTAATCTTTCGAATTTTTCCTATCATTTTTTGCTCTCCCGACTTTCGCTGTAAATCAGCGAAAATGAGGTGATGACACAACGCCTGCACTTGTGAGGCAGATCGACGACCAGCCCAAATTTCAATGACATTGTGAATGAATTGAAAGGTTAATTCATAGATGTCTGGCAAATCTGTCGCCGATGTTGGTTTAGGTGCAAAATCTTCTTCGTACTCTTCCCCAAATGTTGATGCAACTAGATAAAGACGGGGTTTTTTAAGTACTAGCGCCGGTACTTCGGGACGAAACATTTCAAGCACAAGGTGTTGCCAGTCTTCATGTGGATCACTTGGGATCGGCATGAGATCAATAGTTGAGAAGGTTGGTTGTTGGCTGTATTCGAGTTCTGTTGTCATGGACTGACAATTACTGTGCACTCGTCCACATACCTCAGACTTAAGGTTGTTTTTAGCTAGTACTTAAGTACCACTGTGGATGAAGGGCTAGCCCATGTCAGTGAAACCGTTTGGGTGCTCCTATGACTCTCCACAAGAAAACTCATTCAGCGCGGCTGCCACTAGCAATAACCCTGATCGTTGCCGCATTCGCTTCCACTTTTTTGATAGCAACATTTTCCAATAAAGGAGCAGATTATTGGGTCATCAGCCTTCCGATATCTCCAGGCCATCAGATTTCAGGATCTGATGTTTCTATTGCCCACCTAAATTTAGTTGCAAGTTCAGAGTTTTACCTTGGCAAGGACGTAGATCCAATTGGAATGGTCGCAACGCGCATCATGCACCCTGGCGAAATTATTGGCAGTACTGACTTAACGTCAACAGCAAATGCAATGTCCACCAGTGCAGTGCCTCTGAGTGTTCGCTCTGTTGATGTTCCAACTAACTTACGCATTGGTGAAGATATCGATATCTATTGGGTATTAGATGCTCAAATTGATGAGGAGGTCATGGACCCAATCTTGATTCTTGGCGGAGTCACTTTGCTGAGCTTTGATGATGGTGGGAAGAATTTTGGAAGTGATATTGGATTATCGGTTGCAGTTGAACAGACTCAGGTGTTGCGACTTTTAAGTGCAACGACTCTAGGTCGATTAGTGGTGATCAGGTCACATGTCTGAGTTAGAGATGCCCACCGTCATAACCGCTATTTCATCTTCTGGAACTGAAGGATTTATTGCCGGAACCTTGTTTGCTCAGGGGTGGAGCGTAGTTTTTAGAGCAATCGATTGGGAGTCTCTAGAGCGCTATATAAATTCAAATCCAGATGCAGCCAGGGGAGCCCTTCTTTTGTTTGCCTCTGATCTGCCAGGTATTTCCAAAGTAAAACTAGATTCAATTGCAATGAAGATTCGTCAAACAATAGGCTTTTCAATGGATCAACAAGAGATCAGCGATCTGAGTGAACTTCATGAGATCCCTAAGTCAGCAACAGATTTGGTCAGCTTAGTCCGCGGCTTTGTGCGTGCACCAATGGTGCGTGGTTTAAACGCACCACAACGTGTGGCTCGAAAATCTCGTGTCATTGCAGTTGGATCAGCTGGCAGCTATACCGGCTGCACAACTCTTGCCATGAACATGGCGATGGAGTTGAGTATTCTTGAGAAATCAACTTTGCTTATAGAAGGAAATTATCGCGCTCCATCTATTGCGGCATATCTAGCGATGCGAAATATCAATACCGATGCACCATGGAAAACTATTGCTCCTCATTTATCTCTGACCGAGATTGACCAAGAGCTCTCTGGCACGATCGATGACTTCATGGATCGAGCAGCTTCTGAGTTTGATTACATAATTATTGATTTAGGTTCAATTTCAGGGTTATCAAATCGCCTCACCGATCGTCGTTGGACTTCGACAATGACGACCTGGTGTTGTGATCAAGCAGATGAGTTGATGATTGTTTCCAGGGCTGATCAGCTAGGGGCCCATCGATTAGCTCAAGTGATAGAGCTTTTGCAGAACACCTCTGTCCGCGCATCTCTAAGTTTTGTCATGAATATGAAATCTCCTGGCAAGCGAGGGGAGAATGAGGAAGCACAATTCTTGAAAAGCACAACGGCTTTGAAGCCAATTCGAATCAGGAGTATTGCAAAGGACTCTCGTGCAGTCATGGCCGCTGAAGATGAGCATGCGACCTTGGTGGAGATCAATGAGCGCTCAAATGTGCGTAAATCAATCGCTGAATTGGCCCGTGATCTAAAAAGTTGAGATCTATTACTATTGCCCAATGCGTGCATATCTCCCCATTAGTCACAAGGATCTTGAAAGCTTTGTAGCCAACAAGAGCCTTGAGGTTGATGAGCTGTATGCGCCAACGATTCACTTTGTTGTTGAAAATCCAGATTGTGATGAAGAAGAGCTTGAGTATCTATTATCAGTTGAAGCTGGTGAAGAAGCGTTAGAACTTCGCTTAACTGAAAAAGCCCCAGGTATTGTTATTGCTCTTGAAATTGAAAAGGAACACATTGGCGAGCACTATGCCCAATCAATCACCCTTGTTTCTCCATTGCAGTGGGATCAGGTGCAGTGCGCACTCCTCGCATTTCATGGTGATGATGAATTGATTTGGTTTGCAACCCAAGAGATTGAACTTCACTTGGCGGAGTGGAAGTAAGCATGTTTCAGTTAGATAATTTACTGGGTGGTCGAACCACGGTAACTTTTGATCAATCCCACCGACTACGCGAACTTGTCGCTGACTGGCAATTACTATCTGATCTTTCATTTGCAGATCTGATTCTTTGGGTTCCGATACGTAAAGATATAAAGCTTTGGCCAACAGGACATATTGCTGTGGCACACATTCGCCCAACCACATCTTCAACTGTCTTTATCAACGATGTAATTGGTGATGAAGTGTTATGGGGTGCTCGCCCAAACATTGATGAGGCTCTGTCAACAGGTGAAATTATGCGAAACACCGAGCCTGAACGTATTGGTCAGCTTTTAATCAAGGAAGAGACCATTCCTGTTTTCTTTGAGGGTCAGGTCATTGCTGTTATATCTCGCCACCGAAATGCAGAACAGATGCGTTCTCCCGGAAAGCTTGAATTGAACTATCGGGAGATTGCGCACCATTTGTATCAAATGGTTGCTGAAGGAAACTTTCCATACCAATCTGCTGGCTCACTATTTGAACCTGTGCCTCGCGTGGGGGATGGATTAATCCGTCTTGATGTTAACGGCGCAATCTCTTTTGCCAGCCCTAACGCAAAGTCAGCATTTTCACGCATGGGATGGCATGGGGAGTTAGAAGGTCGCAATCTTGGTGAGGTTGCAGAACAAGTTGTTACCGCTTCGCCAACTGCGCAAGAGGAAGGTATTCGTACACGTTTGAATGGTAAAACTTTGCGTCGCGTAGAAATTGATAATCAAGGCGCAACAATTGATCTTTTAGTCTTGCCATTGATCCAGAGATCAGATCGAATCGGCTCAATTGTTCTACTTCAAAATGTGACTGAACTTCGTCGTCGAGATAGAGAGCTAGTAACTAAAGATGCAACTATTCGGGAAATTCACCACCGTGTGAAGAATAATCTACAGACTGTCTCTGCTCTGCTCAGATTACAGTCTCGCCGCATCGATGATCCAGCAGCAGCTGCAGCACTTGATGAAGCCGTTCGACGGATTGCATCTATTGCACTTGTGCATGAAACTCTTTCAAATAGCACAGAAAACACGGTGGCCTTTGATGAGGTACTTACCTCTCTTGTCACACATGCATTAGAGCTAAGTCCACGTATGGGCCAGCTCAGTATTGAACGTAAAGGACAGCTTGGCTCACTTGAATCAAGAATTGCAACGCCCTTATCTTTGGTCGTCACAGAATTAATGCACAACGCCCTTGAGCATGGACTCTTTGAATCTGGAACTCGTTTAACAATCGAGCTACAGCGCTATAGCAATGAAGGTCTGATCACTATTTCAGATGATGGCGTGGGATTGCCGGAAGGCTTTGATCTATCAACCTCATCAAATTTAGGTCTGCAAATTGTGCGCACACTTATTGAGAATGAATTAAAGGGTGAATTGAAACTAGAATCTACACACCAAGGAACGCACGCTAAGTTGCGCTTCCCACTTTAAATCTGGTTTTGCTGCTCCATCAATCGCGCACGATTACGTGCTGCACGACGCTTCAAGGCACGGCGTTCATCTTCAGATAATCCGCCCCACACACCTGCGTCTTGACCACTCTCAAGTGCCCAGGCCAAGCAAGGCTCTTTAACGATGCAGCGATTACAAACCTTTTTAGCTTCTTCGATTTGAGTTAGGGCTGGACCTGTATTTCCAACAGGGAAGAAAAGCTCCGGATCCTCGTCACGGCAGGCTGATTGATGTCGCCAATCCATTGCATGTCTCCTTAGGGAAGTACAACTTATTAAAAGTTATGTGGTGCTAATACACACAGTTGTGCGTGCAAGGTCTTAATTGTCCATCCTGCAGGGTTGTTATACAAGGATGTAAGCAAAGTGTTTTCGCAGATCGTAGTGATTTACCTCAAGTGTGCCCCCGACAGGAATCGAACCTGTGCACCTGCCTCCGGA
>Ga0102921_1000934_pt1 | contig 10391 bp, 10 predicted proteins | sample Colrivmeta156802_FD_78205 | JGI IMG/M metagenome (GOLD analysis project Ga0102921, IMG submission 78205) | Estuarine microbial communities from the Columbia River estuary - metaG 1568-02 | ecosystem: Environmental > Aquatic > Marine > Intertidal zone > Estuary | place: USA: Columbia River...
AGGCGACGAAGTAAAAGCTGGTTTTGTGATGGTTAAAATCCCTCGTATTTTAGGTAAGCTCCGCGATATCACGGGAGGTCTTCCACGTGTAACTGAACTATTTGAAGCAAGAAATCCGGGTAACCCTGCGATTGTTTGTGAAATTGATGGTGTGGTTGCATTTGGTAGCGTTAAGCGTGGTAACAGAGAAATCATTGTTGAATCTAAAGATGGCATGGTTAAAAAGTACTTAGTACCATTAACACGTCAAATCCTGGTTCAAGATGGTGACTTCGTTAAAGCGGGTACGCCAATGTCTGATGGACAAATTGCACCTGCAGCAATCCTTGCTATTAAAGGACCATTTGCGGTACAAGAGTACGTTGTAAATGAAATCCAAGAGGTTTACCGTTTACAAGGTGTAAAAATCAATGACAAGCACGTAGAAGTGATTGTTCGTCAGATGATGAAGAAGGTTGAAATTGTAGATGCTGGTGATACTAAATTCTTAGAGGAGGATCTAGAAGATAGATTTGACTTTATTGAAGAAAATGACCGTATCTATGATAAAAAAGTAGTTACAGAAGCTGGCGAAAGTACAACGTACAAAGCTGGTCAAATTATAACATTAAGAGAACTACGCGAAGAGAATTCAATTCTACGCCGTTCGGACAGAAAGCTAGTAGAAGTGCGTGATGCAAAACCTGCAACCGCTACTCCAGTATTACTAGGTATTACCAAGGCGTCTCTTGGCGTTAGAAGCTGGATTTCAGCTGCTTCGTTCCAAGAAACAACGAAAGTATTAAGCCAAGCGGCAATACAAGGTAAAAAAGACTTGATGTTAGGTCTTAAAGAAAATGTAATTACAGGTCATTTAATTCCTGCAGGTACCGGACAAAAAGAGTTCGAGAATATGATTGTAGGAAGTAAAGAAGAATATGAAGTATTAGCTACCACTCGCGAAGCGATGAGCTTTGATGAGGAAGAATAATACCCGAATAATCTTAATAATTTGTAAAAGTAGGAAGCCAACACTTCCTACTTTTACATTTAATGTACAAAAACGCTAAATTCGTTTCATGAAAAATATCAATACCGTTATAAATGTTGTTTTAGGAATTGCCGTTGCAGTTTTATTTTATTTTCAATTCAGTGGTGCTAAGCCAGCGGTAGTTGCTGGCTCTAAATCTGTGGCTGCAGGTGATTTCAGAATTGCATATTTTGAAATTGATTCAGTAGAATCTCAATTTAATTACTACAAAGAAGTAAGTAATTCAATTCAGGCCAAGGCGCAAAAAAATAACAACGAGCTCAATCAATTAAAAGAAGTATTTACAGCAAAGTACCAAGAATTGCAAAAAAATGGTCAAAGCATGACTGAAGCAGAAGTAAATGCAAGACAACAGGAGCTTCAGCAAATGGATAAGACATTTAAGAGCAAAGAGCAAATGATGAATAATGAAATGCAGGATGAGAGCATGAAAAAGCTACAAGACGTAAAGAAAAAAATCACCGATTATTTAGCTGAATACAATAAAGCTAAAGGCTATGCCTTTATTTTAGGCAACAATTCGGATATGCTTTCTATGTATTACAAAGACACCGCTTACGATATTACTGCAGACCTTGTAAAAGGTTTAAATGAATTGTATAAAGCAAAAAAATAGGCGTCTAATTTCTTATTTTTTTAATTATCTTGAAGTTCTGTTTTAACCAACAGAACTTTTTTTTATGAGTACAACGACATCCGAATTTAAACCATCTCTTGGATTACTTGACGCCACTATGATTGTCGCAGGTAGTATGATTGGTTCTGGTATTTTTATTGTAAGTGCCGATATTACACGTAATGTAGGGTCGGCAGGTTGGTTGGTGGCTGTTTGGCTTATAACAGGCTTTATGACCCTTACAGCGGCTTTAAGTTATGGTGAGCTTAGCGCTATGTTTCCAAAAGCAGGAGGGCAGTATGTGTACTTAAAAGAGTCATACAATCCACTGCTTGGTTTTTTATACGGCTGGAGCTTTTTTTCAGTGATTCAAACGGGTACCATTGCAGCAGTTGGCGTGGCGTTTAGCAAATTTGCGGGGTACTTTTTTCCGGCATTAGAAATGACGGATACTAATATTATTTTTCAGGCCGGGTTTCTAAAAATATATCCAGCGCAGTTTGTTTCCATTGCCATTATTATTCTCTTAACCTATATTAATACCAAAGGGGTGCAGGGTGGAAAACTCATTCAAACCACATTTACGGTTACCAAACTTGTTTCACTATTTGGACTTATTGGATTTGGTTTTTTACTGGCTGCTAAATCGGAAATTTGGAATGCTAATTGGCAGGACGCTTGGTCTATGAAATCTATTGCCGCAGACAATAGCACTACACCCGTTATTGGTCTTGCTATTTTCGGTGCCATCGCGGCTTCGATGGTGGGGTCTATATTTAGTAGTGACGCATGGAACAATGTGACATTTATTGCAGGAGAAATTAAAAATCCAAAACGCAATATTGGACTCAGTTTATTTTTAGGAACACTCATTGTTACGATTATTTATGTGTCTGCGAATCTCATGTACATCAGTGTACTTCCATTAAATGATATCGCACATGCACCTGCAGATAGGGTGGCCGTATCTACTGCCAATGCTATTTTTGGAAATATTGGCACTTATGTTATTGCAGTTATGATTATGATTTCCACGTTTGGTTGTAACAATGGATTAATATTAGCAGGTGCAAGGGTGTATTATACCATGGCGCAAGATGGTTTATTTTTCAAGAAAGCATCTACCCTTAATAAAAATGCAGTACCTGAGTGGGCCTTGTGGGCGCAGTGTGTAGTGGCTGCTTTATTATGTTTAAGTGGTAAATATGGCGACCTACTGGATATGGTTTCCTTTATTGTGGTTATATTCTATGTTTTAACCATTATAGGCATCTTTATTTTACGCAAAAAGCGTCCCGAAATGGAACGTCCTTATAAAGCGGTGGGCTATCCTGTTTTACCTGCTATTTATGTATTAATGGGCACCCTGTTTTGTGTATTATTAATCATTTATAAGCCTAATTTTACTTGGCCAGGGCTTATCATTGCACTATTAGGCATTCCTTTGTATTACCTTGCAGTGCGAAGTAATAAAAAATAAACATGACAAATTTTGACCAACTTTTCATAGACTTTAGCAAGCTAAAAGTTGTAATCATTGGAGACGTTATGCTTGACACTTATTGGTGGGGTCAGGTAGACCGGATATCTCCAGAAGCACCCGTTCCGGTTGTGGCACTTCAACGTAAAGAACACCGCGTGGGTGGTGCTGCCAATGTAGCTTTAAACACAGTTGCACTTGGTGCAGAAACAACTATTGTATCTGTAATTGGTTCAGATGCTGATGGTGTTTTACTTCAATCATTATTTGAAGCAGAGCAAATTGACACGCGTTATTTATTGACAGATGCTTCCCGCATGACCACTAATAAAACCCGTGTGATGAGTCGCAATCAGCAAATGATGCGCTTAGATGCGGAAATTACAACGCCAATTCATAGTGACATAGAAGCTGCGTTGCTTCAAAAATTCACCGCTTGTTTAGATGCAAAAAATCCAGACGTTGTTATTTTTGAAGATTATGACAAAGGTGTTTTAACGCCTACTTTTATTAAAGCGGCCATTGCAATTTGTACAGAACGTAACATTGTAATGTCGGTGGATCCCAAAAAAAATAACTTTTTAGCATACAAAGGGGTGACGCTTTTTAAACCTAATTTAAAAGAAGTGAAAGAAGGGTTGCAAGTACCTATAGCTGCTGTTACGCTCGACAATTTAAGAGCGGTACATGCAGCACTTCAAACGCATTTAGCGCATCAAATATCGCTCATCACTTTATCAGAAAAAGGAATGTTTTATGATACCGGCGATACTGCAAAAATCATTCCTACACACGTGCGTTCTATTGCAGACGTAAGTGGAGCAGGTGATACCGTTATTGCAGTTGCATCGCTTGTATATGCAGCAACAAAAAATATTGAACTCGCCACCGAAATGGCCAATATTGCGGGTGGACTAGTTTGTGAAGAAGTAGGCACTGCAGCTATTAATAAAACGCGTTTACTTGCTGAATGTAAACTACTATTGGCTTAATTAAATAGTAAACTATGCAACAATTTTCATTGGTTATACATGGAGGCGCTGGCACTATCTTAAAGGAAGATATGTCTCCTGAATTAGAACAAGCGTATCAAAACGGATTGCAAGAAGCGTTGGATGCTGGTTATGCCATTTTACATAATGGTGGTACAGCAGTGGACGCCATACAGGCTTCTATTTTTACGCTAGAAAATAACATATTATTTAACGCAGGAAAGGGGAGCGTGTTTACCAAAAAGGGATTGCAAGAAATGGACGCTGCCATTATGGACGGTGCTACATTAGAGGCAGGTGCTATTGCTGCTGTTCGCAATGTAAAAAATCCCATTCAGCTCGCTACCGAAGTGATGCGTAATAGCAATCACGTTTTTTTAAGTGGTAAAGGAGCCAACGATTTCGCCATTAAGCAGGGCGTGGTATTAGCACCCGACGAATATTTTTATTCTCAATTTAGATATGATCAGTGGAAGGCTATTCGTGATTCTGATGCCTATTCATTGGATCATACCAATCATCATCTAGAAGAATTATTAAAAGATAAAAAATTTGGAACCGTTGGTGCTGTTGCATGTGATGGCTTTGGAAATATCGCAGGAGCTACATCTACAGGTGGCATGACCAATAAAAAATATGGACGCATTGGGGATAGTCCTATTATTGGAAGTGGTACTTATGCCAATAATAAAACCTGTGCCATTAGTTGTACGGGACATGGTGAAATGTTTATTAGATCCGTTGCCGCTTACGACGTAAGCTGCCTCATGGAATATAAAGTCCTTAGTTTGCAAGCTGCTATGGAAGTGGTGGTGCACGAAAAATTAATGGCACTTAATGGTGAAGGTGGTATGATTGGCGTGGATGCAAAAGGCAATACGGCCATGGTATTTAATAGTGCTGGAATGTACCGGGCTTTTAAAAATAGTAAAGGCGAGTCGGCTACTGCTATTTATAAATAAATGACAATGAAAAAAACGGCTGTAATTGTTGCAGGAGGTTCAGGTGTTAGAATGGGTACCGATGTGCCTAAACAATTTTCGCATTTGAAGGGTAAGCCCATTATTTGGCATACTGTCCAACAGTTTTTTTATGCCTATTACGATATTCAAATTGTGCTCGTATTACCGGCTTCCTATGTAAAGGAAGCGGCTACTTATTTTGAACCTGCCCAGCTATCGCACATACAATTTGTGGAGGGTGGAACTACTCGTTTTGAATCTGTAAAAAATGGGCTACATGCGGTTAAAGAGCCAGGGGTGATTTTTGTGCACGATGGCGTTAGGTGCCTCGTTTCTAGTGATTTAATTAAAAAATGCTATGAAGAAGCATTGGTTCATGGGTCTGCAATTCCTGCAGTAACTGCCACAGATAGTATTAGGCTTATTTCCGGAGAAACCCACCAGGTTGTAGACCGAAACCTGGTTAAAATCATCCAAACCCCACAAACCTTTTTAAGTACTCTATTATTGCCTGCTTTTGAACAACCTTATCAGGCTAGCTTTACCGATGAAGCCACAGTGGTAGAGGCGGCTGGCCATACCGTTCGTTTAATAGAAGGGGAGTATAGTAACCTTAAAATTACACGCCCCCAAGATTTAATTGTGGCCGAATCCCTTTTCTAGAAAAAAAATGGCTTTAGTGCTTAATATTTCTTAAATTTGTATCAATGATTCAAGTATTAAATAACAAGTGGTGGTGGCATACAAACTCTAATCGGGGTATGTAATGGCGCGTCCACTACTTTTTGAATAATTTCAAAAGCCCCGACTATCAGTCGGGGCTTTTTATTTATACCTTATGAAAAAAATTGATTTACGTACAGAAAGTAAAAGAATGTTAGCGGATGTGTATACACCCGTTAGTATTTACCTGCGTTTAAGAGACCGGTTTAGAGACACGATTTTATTGGAAAGTACCGATGCGCATGTTGCAGAAAATAGCTACTCCTTTATTTGTATTAATGCGATAGGTGGTATTGAAGTTAGAGATTCAAAAACAATCGAAATCAAATATCCAAATCAGGATCCCATAAAGCAGGAAGTTGCGGGGGCAAAAATTGATACTCAATTGTGGAATTATATGCAGGGTTATCAAGTAGTGCCCCATACCCACGCAGCAACAAATTTCGCCCAAGGATTATTTGGGTATACCAGTTTTGATGCCATTCCATTATTTGAAACGATTTCGTTTTCTGAGGCCAAAAAAACAAATATTCCACTCATTCGTTACCGCTTGTATCAGTACGTTATTGTATTTGATCATTATAAAGACGAATTATTTATTTGTCAAAATTTACTAGCAAACGAAGCAGTTGATACCTCTCTTATCGAATCGCTTATTCGCAATAAAGACGTGCCTCAGTTTCCATTTACACCTATAGACGAAGAGCGTTCAAATATAACAGACGATGCCTATAAAGCCATGGTAGAAAAAGGTGTTCAACACTGTTTACGTGGGGATGTTTTTCAAATTGTACTCAGTAGAAGGTTTGAGCAATCCTTTAAAGGGGATGAGTTTAATGTATACCGCGCTTTAAGAAGCGTTAATCCTTCACCCTATTTATTTTTCTTTGATTACGGCGATTATAAATTAATGGGTTCTTCTCCGGAAGCGCAGTTAATTGTCCGAAACAATAAAGCAGTGATGCATCCCATTGCAGGGACTTTTAAAAGAACCGGTAATGATGAAGAAGATAAAGCGCTTTCTGCAAAATTATTAGAAGACGCCAAAGAAAATGCTGAGCATGTAATGCTAGTGGATCTTGCGCGTAATGATTTAAGTAGGTCTTGTACTTCGGTAATAGTTAGTCAGTTCAAGCAGGTTAAATTTTATTCGCATGTGATTCATTTGGTGAGTGAAGTGGTGGGTACATTAGGGGTTGATACAAATCCGTTTAGTGTTTTAGCGCAAACATTTCCTGCCGGCACTTTAAGTGGCGCCCCTAAATTTAAGGCCTTAGAAATCATTGACGGGGTAGAGCCAACGGCTCGCGGCTATTATGGTGGTGCTATTGGTTTTGTAGGCTTTAACGGCAATTTTAACCATGCCATTATGATTCGTAGCTTTTTAAGTAAAGACAATACGCTGTATTATCAAGCAGGGGCTGGCGTGGTTGTTTCTTCCAATCCAGACAGTGAGTTGCAAGAGGTTAACAATAAATTAAATGCATTAAAAAGAGCAGTGGTTTTAGCTGCTGGAATATAAAAGTAGTTGGTATGAAAATATTGGTTTTTGATAATTATGATTCTTTTACGTACAACCTAGTGCACCTCGTTGAAAAATTAACGAATCAAAAAGTGACAGTTGTTAGAAATGATCAAATTACGCTTGAAGAAGTTGCTGCGTTCGATAAAATTATTTTATCTCCAGGACCAGGTATTCCATCCGAAGCAGGGCTGCTACTGCCTTTAATTAAGCAGTATGCGGCGTCCAAATCTATACTTGGTGTATGCCTTGGTCATCAAGCCATTGGGGAAGCATTTGGTGCTACGCTAGAAAATTTATCTACGGTCTATCATGGCGTTGCAACGCCCATAAAAATTGATAATACCAATTATTTATTCAATGGTTTAACAGATACCATCGAAGTAGGGCGTTACCATAGTTGGGCTATTTCCAATAAAAACTTACCTGATGTGCTTAAGGTAACGGCCACCGATGAAAACGGACTAATTATGGCGATTGAGCATACGTCTTATGACGTTTGTGGTGTTCAATTCCATCCCGAAAGTGTATTAACACCAAACGGTGAAACGGTTATAAAAAACTGGTTATTAAAATGAAAAAGATTTTACAATATTTATTTGAACATAAAACGCTTACTAGACATGCAGCTAAAGAGTTACTGCTTTCTATGTCTGCGGGTGCCTATAATGATAGCGAGTTAGCTTCTCTCATGACTGTGTTTTTAATGCGCAGCATAACCATTGCAGAACTTCAAGGGTTTAGAGATGCCCTACTTGAACTCGCTGTTCCGGTAAATTTAGGAACCCATGATTTGCTCGACATTGTGGGCACAGGGGGAGACGGCAAAAACACGTTCAATATTTCTACGCTTTCATGTTTTATAGTGGCGGGTGCTGGACAAAAAGTTGCCAAGCATGGAAACTATGGCGCCAGTACCATTAGTGGATCTTCCAATGTCATGGAACAGCTAGGCTATGTTTTTAAAAATGACGGAAACGCGTTACAAAAAGAATTAGACGCTGCTAATATTTGTTTTTTGCATGCGCCACTTTTTCATCCTGCATTAAAGTTAGTAGGCCCTATTAGAAAAAACTTAGGCGTTCGTACTTTTTTTAATATGCTAGGGCCACTTGTGAATCCAGCAAAACCTGCGCATCAGCTTATTGGTGTGTATAGTTTAGAAATGGCTAGAATTTACCATTATCTGTTACAAGAAGAAGGTATTAATTATACGATCATTCATGGACTGGATGGCTATGATGAAATTTCTTTAACAAGTGATACAAAAATATTTACAGCAAAAGGAGAGCGTATTGTTTCTGCAACATCGCTTGGAAAGCGAATTGTTTTCCCAGATGATTTAGTAGGAGGCGATACGGTAGAAGCTTCTGCTGCTATATTCTTAAAAATTATAAAAGGGGAAGGAACGATGGCACAAAATGCGGTTGTGCTTGCCAATGCAGCTTCTGCATTATTTGCGACGCATAAGTATACAACTTATAATGATGCCTATGCTGCGGCAGTTGATAGTTTGGACAGTCAAAAAGCATATCAAGTTTTACAACAATTAATAGCGCTTCAATAACATGAATATATTAGAACAAATAATAGCGCGTAAAAAAGAAGAAGTAGCGCTACAAAAAGCACTTGTTGCTGAAAGCGTTTTAAAGCAAATGCCTTTTTATAAGGCGCCTGCTTTATCAATGGCTTCATATTTGACAATGCCTGGCAAAACGGGTATCATTGCTGAGTTTAAAAGGAAGTCTCCTAGTAAAGGAATTATTAATAATAATGCCACTGTAGAAGCAGTAACGGCTGGATACGCTGCGCATGGTGCTTCTGGACTCTCCGTATTAACAGATACCGATTTTTTTGGAGGATTCTTGCAAGATCTAACGGCAGCAACGGTGCATGAAACACCTATTTTGCGTAAAGATTTTATGATTGATCCTTATCAAATTATAGAAGCAAAAGCACATGGTGCTGAGGTGATTTTGTTGATTGCTGCTTGTCTTAGTCCATTGCAAGTAAGAGAACTTGCTAGCGTAGCAAAAGATACCGGACTTGAAGTATTACTTGAAATTCATACCCAAGCGGAGTTAGACCACTTATGTGATAGCATCGATATGGTAGGTATCAATAACCGAAACCTTAAAACTTTTGAAGTAGACCTTGCACATTCAATCGCGCTTGCTAAAATGTTGCCGGCTCATTTGCCTAAAATTGCAGAGAGCGGTATTAGTGATGTAGCTACCATAATTGAACTTAAAAAAGAAGGGTTTGATGGATTTTTGATGGGCGAAAAATTTATGAAAACAGTGGATCCTGCTGCAGCATTTGCTGCATTTGTAGCAGACTTAAAAAAGTGCGAAAATGAAAATTAAAGTATGTGGTATCTCTAGTGTAGATGAGGCCCTTGCTTTACATAAAGAAGGGGTCAATTATATGGGTTTTATTTTTTACCCGGCTTCAAAGCGGTATGTTTTAAATGCGCTTACGCTTGAGCAAATAAAAAACATACAAATGCCTGGTGTATTAAAAGTAGGCGTATTTGTAAATGAACCCATGGAAAAGGTGATTGCTACGGCTACTGCAGCGGGTCTTGATATGGTGCAGCTTCATGGAGATGAAACGCCTAACTATTGTAAAGAAATGGCCAATCATTACCCTGTCATTAAAGCATTTAGAATTTCTGAAACAGATGACGTTGCGTATAAAATTGCTGAATATTTAGAAGAGGTGGATTATTTACTATTTGATACCGCTTCAAGTGTTTATGGCGGGTCAGGTATTTCATTTGATTGGAAAAAACTTGCTAACGCCACTGGTCAAAAACCTTATTTTTTAAGTGGAGGCATTGGCCCGGATGATGTTTCTAAAATAACTTCATTTGTACAGTCTGATGCGGCAGGTAATTGTATCGCAGTGGATATTAACAGTAAGTTTGAAACGGCACCAGGGCAAAAAAACATACAACTATTACAATCTTTTATTCCTACCATTAAAGCGCTATAAATATGCAACAAACATTTACAAATCCAAACGAGCATGGTTATTACGGGGATTTTGGCGGTGCCTTTATTC